>TARA_B110000902_G_scaffold144368_2_pt1 | contig 108414 bp, 105 predicted proteins | sample TARA_B110000902 | Tara Oceans TARA_B110000902 (sample SAMEA4398009) | marine metagenome | biome: Polar Biome; feature: [SRF] surface water layer (ENVO:00010504); material: water (ENVO:00002006), including particulate matter (ENVO:01000060) such as... | depth 5 m | reverse complement strand
TCTGTACCAAAAACAGACGTGTTGCCAGTTACACCATGGGACAATTTGATTGAGTTTACATGTAATGCTTTCCGATACTTCCTAGAATACACTTAGCTCAATTTTACAACCGCTTAATTTTATCAAAAAGCCCGTTGCGGGGGCAAATCTACTAACAAAATTTCAATCGTCAAACAATATATTTAAAAAAATCATGAGTCGCTAAAAAACAGCTCGTTATATGATTTTGTCAACTTTTCACTTTTCTTAGCGAAATTGCTCGTGATATATTTTTAAATTCGTAGTTGATTTAATTGAAGCAAAAAGTTATTGAAAAAAACCAAGTCTAATTTAACTGACAAAGAATGAACTACAAGAAAATAAATAATTACCTAGGCTGGTTGGTATTTCTGATCGCCACAACAGTGTACTTTATTACCATTGAAGATACAGTAAGTTTGTGGGATTGCGGTGAGTATATTACAGCAGCATATAAACTTGAAGTTGGTCACCCTCCAGGCGCTCCGCTTTTTATGGTACTAGGAAGATTGTCTTCCTTCTTTGCAGATCCTGAAAATGTAGCTGTTTGGATCAATAGATTGTCAGCGGTTTCGAGTTCAGCGACTATTCTTTTTATGTATTGGTCTATCACATTGCTTGTCAAAAAGATTTCTTTACGAGACAAAAAAGAACTAACATCAGGTGATAAAGCTGCCATCCTAGGCAGTGGAATTGTCGGCGCATTGGCCTATACATTCTCAGATTCATTCTGGTTCTCAGCCGTTGAGGGTGAGGTGTATGCAATGTCATCTCTGTTTACAGCTTTAATATTTTGGGCAATTCTCAAGTGGGATGAAGAAATGATGGAGATCAAAAACGGTAAGCTAAACCCTACCGGATTTTCTCCCGATCGTTGGCTTCTTTTTATTATGTTTACTCTTGGATTGGCAATTGGAGTTCACCTTTTGGGTATTCTTGTTGTTCCTGCAATCTCCTTTATTATCTACTTCAGATACAGCGATAAGGTCGATGTGAAAGGAATTTTTCTAGTTGGAATTCTAGCCCTTATTGTACTCGTATTTATTCAAGAAGGTGTTATACCAGGGTCGATCGCCCTTGCTTCTAGTTTCGAAATTGGGTTTGTTACGACACTTGGTTTGCCGTTCTATTCAGGGACAATTTTCTTCTTCGCCGGAATTATAATTTTATTCGTTTTCTTACTAAGGTATTCAAGAAGAAAGCAAAACAGAATAGTTTATTCATCGGTGATGGGATTGGTTCTGTTGATGATTGGATACGGTTCATTTGCAGTAATTGTAATTCGTTCGAATGCCAACACACCATTGGATGAAAATGATCCTGAGAACTTGGTAACTTTTCACTCGTACTTAAAGCGTGATCAATATGGATCTGCACCATTGTTGTTTGGTAACGCATGGAACTCCAAAGAAAATGGAGGGAAATGGGACCTCCGTGGAGACAAGAAAACCTGGGTTGCACACAGCAACGACAACTTATGGGATGATCAATCACCGATTCATCTAAGGAGATTTGTTGTGTCCAAAGATGGAGCTGTTATCAAAGCTTTTAAAGATGAAAAACTAGCTACGGAATATGCCAAAAAGAAAGGCGCTATTGTTGAAGAGACTTATTTTGAGTCCAATGCGAGCAATAGAGAGAATGCAATCCCTACTTATTCTCAGACAATGTTCTTTCCAAGGATGTACTGGACGCAAGACCAAGCACGGGTTGATTCTTATAAGGAGTGGTCAGGCTACAATGCAAACGATGAACTCTCCAAAGAAATTATGGCAGATGCCAATGCTTTAGGTATAGATTATGCAGATCACCCTCAAGTTGGAAAGGATCAAAACCGTCTACCGACAGCAGGAGAAAATTTCAGTTTCTTCTTTAAATATCAAGTAAATTGGATGTATACCCGTTATTTCTTATGGAATTTCGCCGGTCGGCAAAATGATATTCAAGGAAGTAGAGGTGGATCCATGCGTGGTAACTGGAAATCTGGATTTAGCATGGTTGATGACGCTCGTTTAGGCGACCAAAGCGCAGCACCATATTTCACGAAAGAAAACCCTGCAAATAATTCATTCTTCTTCTTACCGTTGATTTTAGGACTGATAGGACTGTTCTTTCATTTCTACCGAGCGCCGAAAGACGCTTTTGTGGTATTCCTCGCGTTCCTGTTCACAGGTGTCGCAATTGTCGTTTACTTGAATCAAAAAACACTAGAACCAAGAGAACGTGATTATGCCTTCGCAGGATCTTTCTATTTCTTTACAATGTGGATTGGAATTGGAGTTTATGCACTTTATGATGCGTTCAAATCCTTTGGTTCGAAAGAATTTACAAAAATGGGGATTATTGGTGGTGTAGGGCTTGTACTGTTCGCGATAATGGATTCTGGAGGTGCTTTAGTTGGAATGCCTTCAACAGTTTCATGGTTGATTATTTTTGGACTTGGAGCTGCCGTCATTTCCGCAATGATTGGTTTACGATCCATTCTTAAGGAGCATACCCAAGGAGCATCCGTTGCCGTTCTATTGACACTTTGCGTTCCATTAATAATGGCCGTTCAAGGTTGGGATGATCACGACAGAAGTTTAAAAACATCTGCACATGATTTGGCCTACAACTATTTGAGTTCGTGTCAAGACAACGGAATCCTATTTACCAATGGAGATAACGATACCTTCCCACTTTGGTATATGCAAGAAGTTGAGGGTAAGTTTACGAGCATTAGAGTGTGTAATTTATCATTGATGCAAACGGATTGGTACACCGATCAAATGAAAATGAAAGCATACGAATCTGAAGCTCTACCGATCAAATTCCGTGAAGATCAAATTTTGATGAATGCAGGTGGAACAGATCAAGTATTGTTCACTGATGTATTCAATTTGTTGTACAACGGAGCCAAAGGGGACGTTGTGGAAAGAATCGTTAGAATGAGAGCGAAACAAAATCCAGCAGCTACAAGAGCAGCAGCTCAGAAAATGGCAGCTAATGCTCCTTCTTTGTTAAGCGGATTAACTTCTAAAGATCCAAGCAATTCGCGAATTCGTCAAGTCATTCAATTGATAGGTAAACCTGTTGGAGAGGATGTGGGCGGTTCAGCTTACACTAAGTTGACTGCGGGATACGAAATTTTTGATGCTATTAAAAATGGACTTGTCACAATACCCGACGAAAATAGAATCAGAGAATTCCAAAAAATGCTTTTTGATTTCGAAGACGGATGGGATGTTACCAACTTAGAAGATGCTATGGCATTCGTTAGAAATGACGATAACATGGTAACATTCAATACTCAAACGTTGAGAGTTTTCCCTAGTTCAGAGTTTGTATACCCAGTGAATAAAGAGAATTTATTAAAATCTAAGGTTGTTACTAAAGATCAGTTGAGCCAATGTGTAGATGAAATTCGTTTCAAATTCGACGCTGGAGGTTTGACAAGAGAGCAGGTAATGATGCTGGATATTATTGCAAACAATCATTGGGAACGTCCGATTTACTTCTCGTCTCCAAGAGCTTCGAAAGTTGGTGATGCGCTTTATAAAGGATTGGATGGTTCTGCTAGAAACGGTTACGTTAAGCAAAACGGTATGGCATTCGAATTGACGGCATTGGTTGCGCAAGGAACAATCATAAATCGTGAGAAAATGTACAATAACATGATGAATAACTACCATTACGGAGAAATGAATAACCCTGATGTTCTTACGGATTATTATACTAGAAGACACACGGTTCAATACAGAAGTCATTTCCTTAGATTGGGAAGAGACTATGCTATTGCTGCTGCTAATGCAGACAGATATCCAAGTTCTGGTAATGATTCTATTCTTCTTCCTGGTCAACTTTCAGATGCTCAAAAGGCTGATTATAGAAAACGTGCTATTGCCTTAATCAAGAAATCATTGGAAGTAATGCCAGCTGAGTTCATTATTGATTATGGTGAACCGAATGTTACCGGTTATTTGCCTTACAAAGATCAGGTTACAGGACAAAGATATCCTTCTTATTCTGACGGTGTGTTGCACGAATACGTTGAGGTATTGCTGCTTGCTGGAGATAAAAAAGAGGCGGCTCGTTTAGGAGATATAGTTTGTGATCAATTGGAGTCAATTATTAACTATTACGATAAAGCGAATGTTGCAATTACTTCTCATACCGAGCATAACATGAAGGATATGTATTCTGCTATAGAAGCTTACTTTAAAATGTATAGCGCTGTAAATGACCCTGAATATGGAGACCCAAATGGTAAATTAGCTAAGCGTATTAATGCTAAATTACAAGAAGTGTTCAATACGATTAGGCCTTCAATGCTTACAAAAATTCAAGCATTGGCGAATGATAGAGGAGAAGTTGTGAATCGTGGAACTCTTGCAGGGCCAACGGCGAATAAATTATTCACCATCGAAGATCAATTCAATGCAATGGGATATAGCAACGGTTATTTGAAAGCACCTGAAAAAGCTGCTCCTCAGCGACAAGGAACACCTGCAGGAGGAAGTCAAGTACCAGCACCCTTTCCTGGTCAACAATAAATGATTAAATATTTTAAAACCCCAAATACCTTCAAGTGGATTTTTCACAGAAGGGTTTGGGGTTTTTCTTCATCCAATAAAGTGTATTTAACTTTTGACGATGGCCCCACTTCTGATCTAACTCCTTGGATTCTCGATTTTCTTGATTCACATAGTGTCAAAGCCACTTTTTTTTGCGTTGGAGCAAATGTTAAAAAGCATCCCGACTTGTTATCAACGATTATCGAAAAAGGACATGCTGTTGGGAACCACACAATGCACCATGAAAAAGGAACAGAAGTTTCTGAACAAGACTATTTAAAGTCAATTGAAGAGGCGAGTACTTTGATTCCTTCTAATTTATTTCGACCGCCTTACGGCAGGTTGCCAATGTCTTATTCGAAGAGCATTAGAGCAAAATATAAAATTATTATGTGGTCGTGGCTCTCGTATGACTACGATTCCAATGTGCCAATTGAATTAATACTTAATAAGGCACAAAAAATTAAAGGAGGAGATGTTCTAGTCGTTCATGATAATATTAAATCACAAGAACGATTGAAAGATCTATTGCCTGAATTGGTGGTGATAATTAAATCAAAGGGACTCGAATTCGATATTATTTCCGCTTAAAAACTGGAACGGTTGAGCAAGGCTCTCCATACATGATGCTTTTCACAACAGGCTGAAGATGTCGAACCAATTCAACCATCGCATATTCAGGAGTTGCAATGTCAGCGCAGCCCTTAATAATAACCCGTCCTTCTTTGAATTTCTCCAAGTCATCCTCTTTGATGCGATCAAGAATAAGTTTTTTTTCCAAATCATTCTCGCTACCAACGGTATAATGAGATCCAACTTTTTCCAATTGAGATCCAATCAACATGTAGGCCCAAGTAGGAACTATTGCATCCGCTGAACAATGAATGTAAACGGCTTTGTTTTCGAATTTAGACCAATCATTTTCCTTGATCCAAACACGGAAGTCCTTTTCCTTTAACACAAGCCCCTGCCATAATTGATCAGTGATATCAATTCCTTCAATCGCTACGTTTGGTTTATAATTACCTAAGTCAATCGAAATTAACCCACTATTCACGACTTTGTTTACAATTTCTTCCATGGAACAAAGATAGGCATTTGGGACGTTCGTTCCTTACTTTTGAGTGTTGGATCAGTCGTAAACTCCCTTTTGGATTTTAGATCTTAGACGGTTATGATTTGAATGATATTCTAACTAATACTAGTAAATCCAAGGTTTAAGCCTCGCTAACGTCTAAGACCTAAATTCTAATATCCAAAAGGTGCAGCTGCTCCGAAAAACCTGCCACTCTGTCACACTTCCAACAAAGGCATAACATTTGACAAATATAAAGTCGTGAAAAGAAGCAATCATCAATTCGGTTCGACAAGTGAAGCAATCATTTATCCAGTTTTATTACTGGTTGCAATGTGGCTTGTTTACTGGGCAGATCATTTATTTCCTTTCATTTACTTTTACCAATATGGGGTGATGCCCGGTGAGGTATCAACCGTTCAAGGAATATTTTTCATGCCCTTGATTCATGCGTATGAAGGTTTCGAACACATTATTAATAATTCACTTCCGACGGCAATTTTATTAAGTGCAATAATTTATTATTATCAAAAAATCGCATGGAAGGTCTTCGTGATTTCTTGGTTAGCTACTGGGATTGGAGTTTGGCTGTTTGCCGCAAATAATAATAGCTACCATATCGGGATGAGTGGGGTTATTTATGCAATGGTAGGTTTCTTATTTGTCTCAGGAGTCGTGCGTAAATACCTTCCGCTTCAAGCGATTTCCCTGTTCGTTGTTTTCATTTATGGTTCGTTATTGTGGGGCGTTTTCCCAACCGACCCCCAGATTTCTTGGGAAGGCCACCTGTCAGGTTTGGTCGTAGGAGTTTTTTTGGCAATTATTTATAGAAAGCAAGGTCCGCAATCGCCAAAATACATGTATGAGATTGAAAAGGAATTGGGAATAGAGCCACCTGACCTCGAGGGGATTTGGAGAGAGAAAGTTGCGCAGGAGCGACAACGACAAGAGCAAATTGAAGAAATGAAAAAGGGAATGGCAGGAGAAATTGAAGAACAACGCCGCCAACAACAAGAACAATTTAACCTTCAAGAGCAACAACGTCAATCACTTGATCCGCTAAGAGTAATCTACCATTACAAAGAACCTAAGAAGAAACCTTCGGACGATACTGATCAACGACAATAGCAGTTCCCATTGAAGTTTTTGCCCAAGAATCTGAATGGAATTCCAAACAAATGTATTCGCCAGTGCGCAAGTCGATGCGGTCCTCAGTGAAGTAACTGACCAAATCTGAGATGCCAAAATTATGGCCAATAATTAAGAGTTCTTTGTTCGAATCAGAATTCCAGATTTTTTGAAGAATGTCCTGTTTTGAAGCCAAGTACAAATCAACGTGATAAGTCGGTTTTGGATGTATCGCTTGTAAAAGAATATCTGAAGTTTGACGTGTTCGCTGAGCATCACTGCACCATATTTCCTCTATAGAGGTGAGGGAATCAAAATAATCCCTCATCAAGGAGGCTTGCTTAATTCCAAGCGGTTGCAGCCTGCGATCAATATCATGTCCAGAAGGAGAGGAATACTCAGTTTTTGCATGTCTTAAAATGTGGAGTTTCATAGTTCTCAATTCATTCAATCACCAAATTTCACAATTTCTTGATGATTTCCAACCTTTTGCCAATGCAGGTCGTTATATTACTGGAAAGTTAATTCGGAAGAAGAGGAGAGAAGCGACGTGAATTATGTAAATTACATAAAATATTGAAAATAAGACCGTTAAAGAATCGAATGGACATCACACCAGAAATAATAAAATCCTGTAATAGTGATGATCGAAAAACGATCAATCTCATGTATGAGTATTGTTTCACAATGCTTATGCCCGTATGCTTCAGATACAATAAGAATGAAGAAGATGCGCGTGCAGCATACAACAACGGTTTCCTCAAAATTCTTAATGGCTTAAAAAAGGTAGATGAAGGAATTAATTTCAACGCCTGGGCCAAACGACTCATGGTGAATTCCCTGATTGACGAGTATAGAAAGAATAAGAAATACAATACGCAAATAACCAAAAGCGACAATGAGAGAGAACTTGATTTTCACTCAAAAGGACACGATAATGACGCTGAAAGTAATTTGGGATATGAAAATATAATGATGCTCGTAAAAGAGCTACCTGGAACTACTGCTAAAGTTTTCAACCTGTATTTAATTGAAGGGTATTCTCATAGGGAGATTGGTGAATTACTGGAAATGTCTGAAGGGACATCAAAGTGGCACTTGTCGACAGCGAGAAAATCACTCAGAGAGAAATTAGAACGGTTGGAGAATCAGAATCAGCGAATGGTGATATGAAATGGACAGATAAAGATATAGACAAATTGTATTCGGAAAGTTCCGAACGTCTTGCTTTTGAGTATAAGAAAGGCTATTGGGATGAATTTGACGCCCATCTTTCCAAAGTACAAGATGCCGATGGAGCCAAAGCGCCTTTGTCGGATACTGCAATTGACAGTATGTATGCTGCAAGTTCAGCTGGTCTTGTCTTTGATTACAAAAACGATTATTGGAATGAATTCAATGCATCGCTTCCAAATGGAGCGGCTTCAGATTCGCCAAAACCAGCTTTAACAGATGTTGAAATTGATGCGATGTATGTGGCAGGAGCGGCAGGAGCGGCAGGGTTGGTATTTGATTATAAAGACTCTTATTGGAAAGATTTCAATGCGTCGTTCCCTACAGATGCTGTTTTATCAGACAACGGAATTGACCAGCTGTATCAGGAAAGCACAGGTGATCTTGCCTTTGAATACAAGCCTTCGTATTGGGAAGAATTCAAAGGAAGAATCCGCAGACAACGCAGACCAGACTTCCTTTGGTTCGTAACTGCATATTCATTTGCAGGTGTGCTTGGAGTTATGGCATTTATGAATGCAAATTCAGTTACCGATTCAAAAACAGTAACAGCAGATTCAAATAAAATTGAAACGCGTAATAATAAGGTTTCAAATTCTCAATCTAAAGTTGAGAATCCAACTAAATCAGGATCTTCTGTGAATTTAGCACAAAGTTCACCGGTGAATTCTGGAGGTAATGTAGATGGAATTTTGAGTCTGTCGGGCACTACTTTACCAGTTGGAAGTCCAGTTATCGAACCAATTGTTCTGACTAACATGCCTGTTGTTCAAACTCCTGTTGAAGAAGCAGTTTTAACTCAAACACCAATTACACTATCGACTCCACTAACCAATGTGATTCTAATTGGTCAAGACTTAAATACACTTTCAATAGAGCCGAATACTAGCAAACCTTCAACGAACGGAGCTCCAAGAAATGTCAATTTAGTTGAGCCTATCGAAAACACTGCGAATCCTGCCACTCTTAATGGAAGCGAATCAAACATTCCTGAGGATGTTATTGCCTCTCAACCTTTGTCGGTAGATCAATTAGCAACTGCAGAAACTACTGTTGAAACAGAAGAAGAATTTAGACTTACATACAGTTCTCAAGATCCTTTAGACCTTTCTTCGTCATTACAGGCGCCTTTGCCAGGTTCTCCGCTAATGTTTAACAGAAGAGCATTTGCAGTCGCTTATTTACAAGGAACAGGTGGATTGTCCCAATCATTGGTTATTCCTTCAGATCAAATTTCAAATTCATTTGGAGTCGGTATTGGAATGGAAGTGCACAAAGCGAACTTGACATTTAACTTCGGGGTGAATGCTCTTGTAGAGAACCACGACGACCTTGTCTTAAACAGAACGGCAAAGGTGTATGGATTTGGATCGGATGTATACCAATTCAAAATTGATTACAAACAGATGTATACACTCGAAGCAATTATTGGAGTTGGCTACAACTTAGGAAGACATCGAATTGACTTAGGTGTCCGTCCTTCATTTGTTATGAGTTCTAGAGTTCATATTGAAGAAGTTGGATCATCAACAACGGAGTTTGCTTTTGATAATGATTACAACGAATCAAGAGACTTGTTTGGATTCATGGACGGGCTTCATAGGTTCGGAGTTAAACCAACAATTGGGTATGTGTTCAAAGTTTCACCGTCAATTAGTTTGGGTGGGAATATAGGAGTTGAATTAATGCCATCAATAAACGAAGGTTTCATTAATGGAGTGAATAATACACTTCCTATTGATGGTCAGATATATATTAGAAAAATATTGACGTTTAGAAAGAAATGAGAAAAGTAAATACATATTTTTTGCTTTGTGCTGTTGGGATTTCGTCTCTTGGGTCTTGTACTAAAGAGGTGATTAATTTACCCGAAGCAAATGACCCTGTCTTTACATTGAGTGGGATCATGGCTGGAATGGAATTTGATTTAGTTGCAGGAGATGATAACGCATTTATGCATACTAGTACCGAGATGATCAATGGAGTTAATCTCTTTTCAGGGGAGCTTAGTAACGGTGATTTTTCATTGGAACTAGGCATCTTTGATGGATTGGTTGATAAACCTGGCCATATTACGGTAGATGAAATTCAGAACACCGTTCCAACATTTGCCAGTCACAGTAGTCATCCACTGCTTGTTTTATCGAAATCGATGCTTGGAAGCAATCAAGTAATAGCAAAAGTAGATTGGTACATCAATAATACATTTGCTGGTACCGATGAAGTTGAGATAAGGGAGCCGGGAAAGTACAGCGTTTGTGCGTTTATTTCTTTTGCAAATGGCGATATCAATAACTTATGTGAGGATATTATTGTTGGATACGAGCGAAGTGCAAACTTTTCTATTCAATACGATTTTCAATCAGGACAGCAAGGAGGATATATTAATGCAAGTATTTCAGCTGTAGATGCTGCTGTTGAGAGCGTTGAATGGTTTGTTGATGATGCATCAGTCTATACAAGTCAATCGATAGGAGGACATCAATTAAATCCTGAATCTACTCGGTTGAAGGCAATTGTTCATTTTGACAATGGCACTGTTCGTGAAAAGACAGTTATAATTGACGGAGAAAATAATGTCTATTCAGCGAAAAGTTTCTCTATCATGGAGATGTCTTCGACGTATGAAGGTCCAAATCAAGATTTTAATATCCGATTGACGGTCAAGTCGGATGGCAAGACCTATTTGTCTGAATATGCGAATAATAAAAATTCGTCTTTGGCAATTACCGGAGTAGAATTTTATGGTAAGAACGCCGAAGGAAATGATGTTTACAAAGTTTCAGGTGTAGTTAACGCTGTTGTAATGGAGCTAGTTACCGAAAAGATGGTTGCTGTGACATTTGCAACCGTATTTGGCTTAGAGATCAATTAGTCTCAAATGAATCATTAGATTTGTATTAAAATTAGCTAGATGAGATTCTTAACTGCTACTATTGCCTTCCTTCCTTTTCTAGGATTTGGACAAATCTTTATAGATCAATCGGATTTTGCAGATGCAGATGATACTGTTCGCATGAGTAGTGCAACAGACGCTAGTATTGATTTTTCTTCTACTGGTGCAAATTGGAATTGGGATTATTCAGGCTTGATTGCAGAAAGTCAAGAATTGTATGAGTTCCAAAATTTGTCCAATGCTTCTGCTTTGGTGAATATTATTTACGGACAATTCGCTGGTACGGATCATCAAGCCTCTTATTTTTTACCGAATGATGATCTTCCCTTAGATCAATTGGGTGGAATTTTACCTGTTAACATCACAGACTTATTTCAATTTTCTAAAGCATCAAGTTCGGCAATTACATCTGTTGGAATTGCTATTTCGATTGATGGAACAGAAATTCCTTTTAGATCGGATACGATTGAAATGAGATATGAATTTCCATTGATGTATCAAAACACATATTCATCTAGAGGGTACACAAAAATTGACTTGAACCCAATTCAAGATATCGTTTGGGTTCAATACAGAACTAGAGAGTCTGAGGTTGACGGTTGGGGAACTGTTGCAACGCCTTATGGAACTTTTGATGCTCTTAGAGTTAAGCACACGATCACTGAAGTAGATTCACTGGCAATGGAAGTATTCGGTGCACCTATTACGATTCCATTGGCAATTCCAGATATCTATATCTACGAATGGTTGGCTGACGGTCAATTGGAACCCGTTCTTAGAATTGAAACTTCTGATTTCGGAGGAACGGAAACAGTTTCTGGTATTGAATTCCGTGATAGCTTTGATCCTGCTCTTGTTGGAATTAATGAAAAAACAATTGAAGTTGAGCTTTATCCAAACCCTGTAATTGATGAATTGAAGGTCGTTGGAATGGAACCAGGATCAACTTTCGCAATTGTTGATGCACTAGGATCGATCGTCAATCAAGGCGTTTTGGATGTGTCAGAATCTATACAAGTTGGAAGCTTAAGCAATGGAGCCTATTCCATCGTAATCTTTTCAGGAGTAAAGTTAGCGCAGTCAACATTCATTAAACAGTAATTTAAATGTATTTTTGTCGAAAGGCAAATCAGTCTATCGCTGTTTCTTTCGGTTTATCGAGGGAGAGGGAGGAAAGTCTGGGCTACATAGAGCAACGTACTTCTTAACGGGAAGGTGCAGGAGAAGTTCTCTTTGACTGTAACAGATAGTGCCACAGAGAATATACCGCCTTAGTCATGCTAGGGTAAGGGTGAAAAGGTGAGGTAAGAGCTCACCGGAGCGTTGGTGACAATGTTTGCGAGGTAAACCTTACGTGTTGAAAGACCATGTAAATCTCAAATTTAGAATTGCTCGTTCTAATATCTTCGGATTGTTGAGAAGGGTGGGTCGATTGATCTCGTCCGTGAGGGCGAGGCTAGATAAATGATAGACGTTACGCGTGTTGCGTGATTACAGAACCCGGCTTATGATTTGCCTTTTTATTTTCCCTCTTCAATTCCAAAGCTTGGTTAATCACTTTTTCTGGAGAAGTCTGCATTTCAGGCGTTAGGATGAAAATCCAATTTGCTCTACCATCGATTTTATAATGAATAAAAGTGGAGCACAAACCAAAAAAACAGCGTGATTTCACTTTGCTAACACTACCCACCGACATGACTAGACTTCTCTTTTTTATGGAGTTAAAAATCAAAGTATCCCTTTTTAAAGAGGCCGATTGTGAGTGCGAACAAATATAGGAGACAATTAAATAAGACGATATTAAAGCTCCAAGAACTGTAATTAATGTTTTATACGTAACTCCGGCATTGGCAATGATAACTGGCAATGCGACAATTACTAAAGCAACAAATAAAGTCAGGAATATTTTTACTCTAGACAAGTAATTAGAGGATGTGAAATTCATTCTTCCTACTCTTTCTTTAGTGAGATAAGGGTCTTTCTGTAAGCTCAATAAATTGTTTTTATAAACTTCATTGTAAAAAAGTTTCATCAAAATTCCCAAAATTAATTCAATATTCAAAGGAACAAACCAAGTTATAATACCTTACAATTAATACTACTTAGTTTTCTAGTGGTATTCTATTGAGAGACTTGCACTTATCGGTAATTCTGGTGAAATAGATTTTCGTTAGAATTCAACTTCTGTGTAGGATGGTATTAACGAGCCTGTCGAAATACGCCGAATCATCAAAGAATTAGTGAATTATTTAAGCCGATTTAATATTCGTTTAAACATTGAGTAGTACTGCATTAATTCATCCGAATTAACCCGATAGAGCAATATATCTCTGCCACTGTAGTTAATCGGCAGCGTTTTCAGCTCGTCGTTAAGGCGTCTATTATTCTGCGGTAAAAGGTAGAAGTTAAGGAATGTAGATGCTGCCCCGAAATGTTCTGCCTGCGCAATAATACAAGCCGTTCTCATGTTATAAAACGTTCCAGAAGAACTCGAATTTGGGAATGATAAATCTGAGTACCTCGACAAAATGGAATCACCTTTAAAATTACTTGAATAATTTTCAAATGTTGTAAGAATCACCGGGGTCGATTGGGCATTTATCGTGTTCAATTCCTTGATTGGAAGCTCATTTTTAAAGACTGATTCCATCCATTCATATGATTTTACTTTATTGAATTTACTCATCAATGGAGCGAGCATTGGAATCAATTCATCTTCAACTAATGTATTTACGAACTGCGTATTTTTTAAATCGTTATATGTGCGAATGACAACAGTTGTATCTGGATTGGAAACACAAACGTAAGGATCAATTCCAATTCCAATGTATTTATACTCTGTCGACATAAATCGAGCCAGCGCTCTGTTCTCCTCTTTGATATGATTTATAGAATGAAAAAGATCCGTGCGGCTTAAGTTGTAGACATTGTAAAGAGATTTCATCATTACCAAATCAATACCATGCGCGTATTTATTACCTTGGATTTCACCCACCAAACTTGGGGCATCGATGTGCTTAATGATGATTCGAATGTTTTCCTTCTTCGCGAAATCACTAAATATTAAAGTGTCTTGCTCGTATAAATAATCAGAAGCAATAACCAATATCTTATTCTTCGATGAGGATGCATTTTCCACATAACATCCTGAAAGAATCAAACTTGCGACAGTTAATACAAGAAGGAATGTCAACTTCATAGAGACAAAGATATTCAATTGGATGAATAAAATTTAAACTGCGAATTTATTCATGAAGTCAAACCTTAGCTTTTTACTATTTTTGTGGAAAAATTGAGGTAATGGCAGATAAAACAAAAGAAAACAAAATCACGAAAATTCTTGAAGATTTGAATTCTACGGATTCGAAAAAAGTCACTAAGGCAGTCAAGTCACTTGAAGCGCATGGGGATGTTTCTTTTATTAAACCTTTGGCCGACAAATTAATGGCAGGAGTTTCTGAAAAGAACAAAACTGAAATTATTGAATTGTTGAGCAGCTTAAAGGATACGAGCGTTTGTGCCGATGTAATGGATATTATCGAAGACAAACACTATTTACCGATTCGTCAAACAGTGCTTTCTACAATTTGGAATACCAAGGTCGACTTTAGCGATTACATCGATGATTTCGTACTTATAGCCACTACAGGAACGTTCCTAGAAACATTGGATTGCCTAACGATTATAGAAAACCTCGAAGGTCCATTTATGGAAGAGAATATCCTAGAATGCCAGTTGCACCTAAAAAACTACATTGAAAGTAACCCGCCAAGAGACGAGCAAAAGGCAGAATTGTTAAGCGAAATCGCTATTGCAATTAAGGATTTTAATGAAAATCTTCAGGAGTAATGTCCCAACCGTATCGTTTTTTCAATAAGTCGAATGTGAACGCTCTCACGTTTTCATTTTCAATATGATCAATTACCTCTGTAATAAACGCAGAAACCATTAACTGAGTCGCAGCCCTTCTAGACAAACCTCTTGCTCTCAAATAGAAGATCGCATCATCGTCCAATTGGCCTGTAGTCGATCCGTGAGAGCACTTTACATCATCCGCATAGATTTCTAACTCAGGCTTCGAATTAACCGCTGCGCTATCCGAAAGAAGAACGTTTCGATTAGATTGAAAAGCATTGATTTTTTGTGCGTCTTTACGAACGTAAACCTTACCGTTAAATACAGCTGTCGAATTTTCATCCATTACGCCTTTGTACAACTCATGCGACTCGCAATTAGGAACCTTATGTTCCATAATTGAGTGATTATCGACGTGTTGTTTTCCTTTTAAGATGTAAGCGCCATTCAAATGCGTTGTACAATTTTCTCCGATCACATCAACATTCAAGTTGTTTCGAACCAATCCACCGTTTAAAGTAATTGTGTTGATTGTAAAGGTTGAATCTTTATCTTGTTCAATTTGTTCTGTGCTAATATGGAATGATGCTTCGTTCTCGAATTGAACTTTGTCAATAGTCAAGAAAGCATTTGCTCCAACTTTAATTTCAGACGTAACATTCGCAAATGATTTTTCGCTTCCTTCAGTCGCAAAGAACCCTTCAACGATATTCGCTTTTGAAAAAGCTCTAGCATTAATAACCGTCTTGAAATTTGAAAGTTGTTCGTTCCCATCAAGAATATGAATCACTTGAATTGGTGTTTCAACTTGCGCTTTGTTAGTTATGGTAATTGATGCGCCATCTATCAAATGAGTTGTGTTTAGTGCATTAAACACTTCGCCTTCATTCTTAATAATACTCGATGTCATTCCTGAATTGCTTAACAATTCAACAGTAACGCCTTCCGGAATTTTAGTGGAAGACAATTCAGTAGAATAATGACCATTCACAAAAACAAATGTTGCTTTTGTTGGGTCTATTATAAAATCTTCAATGTTTTGAACGTTTCCTGCGCTGTTATTAAAGTCAATCTTAGACAATTTCGCAACACGCGTGTATTTCCAATGCTCGTTGCGACTTGTTGGAAGGTCTGTGTTCTCTAGTGTCGCCTCGGCTAACGATTTCAATTCTTCTGGAATCGAGATCGAAGTTTTGGAAAGACGTGAGATGAACTCTTTTTTATTTTCTGCAATCATGCTCATATCAATCAACTCTTAGTTCGCTAATTCTGCTTTAATCCAATCGTATCCCTTCTCTTCCAATTCAAGAGCAAGTTCTTTTGTTCCCGTTTTTACAATTTTACCATCGTAAAGCACGTGTACAAAATCCGGGATAATATAATCCAAAAGTCTTTGGTAGTGTGTAATAACAATTGTTGCGTTTTTGTCACTTTTCAATGTGTTAACACCGTTCGCTACAATGCGCAATGCATCGATATCTAATCCTGAATCTGTTTCATCAAGAATAGCCAACTTTGGATTCAACATTGCCATTTGAAAGATCTCGTTTCGTTTTTTCTCACCTCCAGAGAATCCTTCATTTACACTTCTAGAAGCCAATTTAGCATCAAGCTCAACAAGCGCAGACTTTTCACGAACCATAGCCATAAAATCTTTCGCTGAAATCGGATCTTCTTTTTTGTGTTCTCTCGTTTCGTTAATCGCAGTTCTCAAAAAATTAACGTTTGAAACACCTGGAATTTCAACTGGATATTGAAAAGCAAGGAACAAACCTTCACGAGCTCTATCTTCAGTGTCCATTTCAAGCAAATCTGCACCGTCGAAATCAACAGAACCTTCAGTTACTTCATATTCTTCTCTACCTGCCAATACAGAAGCCAACGTACTTTTCCCAGCACCGTTTGGTCCCATAATCGCGTGAATCTCTCCCGCTTTTACTTCAAGGTTCAATCCTTTTAAGATTTCCTTTCCCTCAATATTCGCGTGTAAATTATTTATCTTAATCATTGTCTTTCTTTTATATCGATTTTTAGAATTTCTATTGCTTGAATGATTCAATAATTTATCTAACCTCTAAACTTATTACTCTCTTCGTCGAGCTTTCGAACTATCAATTTTACCCCACCGATCCTTCTAAACTAATCGATAGTAATTTCTGTGCTTCAACGGCAAACTCCATTGGAAGCTGATTTAATACTTCTTTGCAATATCCATTCACGATTAAGCTAATCGCTTTCTCTTCGCCAATACCTCTTTGCTTGCAGTAGAAAATTTGATCTTCTCCAATTTTAGAAGTAGTTGCTTCGTGTTCTATTTTTGATGTACTGTTTTTACACTCGATGTAAGGGAAAGTATGAGCTCCACATTCATCTGTCATTAACAAAGAATCGCATTGAGAGAAATTTCTGGAGTTTGTTGCTCCTTTGTGAATTTGAACCAATCCGCGGTAAGAGTTTTGTGATTTACCAGCCGAAATTCCTTTAGAGATAATCGTACTTTTGGTATTTTTACCTATGTGAATCATCTTCGTTCCAGTATCAGCTTGTTGAAAATGATTGGTAACGGCAACAGAGTAAAATTCTCCAATTGAGTTGTCACCTTTCAAAATACACGAAGGGTATTTCCATGTCACGGCAGATCCCGTTTCAACTTGCGTCCATGAAATTTTAGAATTTGTTGCGCAGATTCCACGCTTCGTAACGAAGTTGAAAATTCCACCGACACCATTCTTATCTCCAGGATACCAGTTTTGAACCGTTGAATATTTTATTTCGGCGTTGTCCTTTGCGATCAACTCAACAACTGCTGCATGCAATTGATTCTCATCTCTCTGAGGCGCTGTGCAACCTTCTAAGTAAGAAACGTAAGCTCCTTCGTCAGCAACAACAAGTGTTCTTTCAAATTGCCCCGTTCCCCCTTCGTTAATTCTGAAATACGTTGAAAGTTCCATTGGGCATCTAACTCCTTTCGGAATGTAGCAAAATGAACCATCCGTAAATACAGCAGAATTTAGAGCCGCATAGAAATTATCTGTCGATGGAACAACCGTTCCCATGTTCGCTCGAACCAATTCAGGATAGTCTTGAACTGCTTCAGAGAATGAACAGAATATAATTCCAAGTTCTTTAAGTTTCGATTTGAATGAAGTTGCAACAGAAACGGAATCCATAACGAAGTCAACTGCTACATTCGTTCCAGTAAGTCGTTTTTGCTCTTCCATAGAGATTCCCAACTTTTTCATGGTTTCCTTCATCTCTGGGTCAACATCGTCCCAACTTTCGTACTTTTTAGTCTGTTTTGGAGCAGAATAATAACTTATATCTTGAAAGTCTGGTTTCGCATAATGAACATGCGCCCATTCAGGTTCGATCATTTCTTTCCATTTACGAAAAGAGTCTAACCTAAAGTCAAGTAACCATTGTGGCTCTTCTTTTTTGGCAGAAATAAATCGAATTACTTCTTCACTAAGTCCTTTTGGGATCTTGTCAGATTCAATATCTGTGGTAAAACCAAATTCGTACTCTTGGTCTTCAAGATCTTTTGCTAATTCGTTTTCTGTATAATTTGACATAATTCCGATTATATTGAAAATGATTCACCACATCCGCAGGTTCTATCTGCATTTGGGTTTACAAATACGAAGCCTTTACCGTTCAATCCTCCCGAAAAATCGAGAGTCGTTCCAACGAGATATAAAAAACTTTTTTTGTCTAAAACAACTTCAATTCCGTTGTCTTCAAACGATTTGTCTGTTTCCTTGCGTTCATTATCGAAGTCCAATTTGTACATCAATCCAGAACACCCTCCTCCTTCAACGCCAACGCGAATGAAATATCCTTCTTGCCCCTCGTCTTCCATGAGACGCACGGCTTGCTTTTTAGCTGAGTCTGTTACAGTTATCATTTTCTTTATTTAGAATAATTATAAATAAAACTATTTCTCACTGCAAAAATACCTAATTTGTGGTATTGTTGCAAATAAAAATTAGGGTTATATGGTAAGGTTTAAAACTTATTGGTTTGCTATATTTACAGTAGTACTGATTTCCAGTTGCTCAACTGCAACTGTGAAGAAGATGTATTATAATATTGCAAGTGTGTGGAAAACGTGAAAAATAATTATGATTTATGAGTGTTCATTCCACTTGCCGAAGCAATGAAGGAGAAATATGGACCTCCGCTCGAAGAGGCTGAATATATTATTGAAAATATAGATCACTAGAGAAATAAGTAGGGAGAAATTTGGAGTCGTTTTTACTCTGTTGGCAGTATTCTTTATCCTTACTCAATGCAATGAGCCATAATCAATACAAGAGGATGTGGATGAGTATTGCCAATGCATGAAAGAACGAAAAGGTGAAAATAGAAGACGCTCAAGACAGTGTAGGAAATTAAAGAAAACGATTCGAAAGAAATTCGAACACGATGACAAAGCATTGGAATCTTTACAGGAACATTAGTACGACTGCATTGAAAATTGGTAGGGAATGTTAAATTTGCTGCAAGCATTATAATTTGAATGAACGTCTTCCAAGGATTCGAACAACTTGAAAAAATTCCTAACCCTGTCCTAACCATTGGGACTTTCGACGGTGTGCATATCGGCCATCAAAAGATTATTAACCAATTGAATAAGGAAGCGAAGGCTGTGGGAGGAGAATCCGTTCTTTTCACTTTTTATCCGCATCCAAGGATGGTGCTTTATCCTGAAAGTCATGGTTTAAAGTTAATACAAACGCAAGTCGAGAAAATTGATAAGTTGAGACGCTTTGGCTTAAAAAATATTATCATTCATCCTTTCACGAAAGAATTTTCACGATTGACAGCTCTTGAGTTTGTTCGGGATTTCTTAGTGAATCAATTGCACGTTAAGAAGCTTGTAATAGGATATGACCATCAGTTTGGAAAAAATAGAGAAGGATCAATCGATTTCTTGAGAAGCGTAAGCGATATCTATGGGTTTGAAGTTATTGAAATTCCTGCTTTGGAAATTGATGATGTAAATGTAAGCTCAACCAAAATTCGAAATGCCATTTTAAATGGAGAAACAGATCGAATCTCTGCTTTTTTAGGAGAACCGTTTGAGTTGCATGGAAGAGTAGTAGGAGGGCTGGCATTGGGTCGGCAGATTGGTTTTCCTACAGCGAATATTGACATTGAAAGTGACGTTAAATTGTTACCGAAAGCAGGAGTTTATGCCGTGAATGTTTTGCTTCAAGACGGCTCTATAAAAGAAGGAATGCTGAATATTGGCAAGAAACCAACGGTGTCAGATTTTAATCCTGTATCCATCGAAGTTCATATATTTGATTTTAATAAAGACATTTATGATCAATACGTTACGGTGCAGTTATTGACTAGATTCCGTGACGAATTCAAGTTTGAATCCGTTTTTGATTTGAAAGAACAACTGAATAAAGATGAAGTTTCTATCCGCGAGTATTTTATTTCTGGTTTGTAATTGTGCTTTTGCGCAATCAGAAAAGTATGAAATTTACAAATGGGAAGAACTTCCTTCGACGTATGACGCTGATACAATTTGCAGTTTAAGCCTATCAAGAATGAGATTGGACTCTGTCCCAGAAGAACTCTCTAAATTTCAAAACTTAATCCACCTTGACTTAAGTAAAAATAAACTTCGAGAGCTTCCAAATTTTATCGGTGATATGAGTAAGATCACTATTTTGAATCTCGAAAAGAACAAGTTTACAAGCATGCCGAATGAACTGTGCCGAATGAAAGGTTTGGAACGTCTAATCCTAAATAGAAATTTTCTAGGCACTTTACCGAGTTGTATCGAATACCTCGCGGGAATCAAATACATCGATTTATACGACAATCCAATTTCGAGTCTTCCAGAAAGCTTTGAGAGGATGCAAAACATCGAGGAAATTGATTTGAGTGGTATTCGTTTCGGCGCCAGTTTTCAGGAGTCATGGCAAAAACGACTGCCCAACGTCAAGTTTGTATTTGACGACGCATGCGATTGCATGAAGTAGTAGTGTTTAATAATTGTTAACTAGATTTAGTCCCTGATAAGCAGATATTTGTTCAATTTTCAGGTGTCCTACTTTATAGAGTTGTTTTTTCTACATTTGGGTAACTACTTGTAAGTTTAAATTTTAAGTTCCAATTTATAACTTGCAGTTTATTACTTTAATATTAAATAATTGAGATGAAAAAGTTATTAGTAGTTGCTGCAATTGGATTGACATCGGTTACATTCGGACAACAGCTTTCGCAGTATAGTCAATACAATAGCAATCAATTTATGGTAAATCCTGGTGCAGCGGGAATGTATGACTTTACCGACATTACCATTGGTGGAAGATATCAATGGGCGGGTTTTTCTAATGCACCAATGACGGCGTATGCTTATGGATCAACCGTTCTTACTAGGAATAAAGCTCGTTATAATCCTTCATTGAGAACCAGTAATGGGCCAATCATAGCTCCTGAGGTTAATACCGGAAAATTAAAACATGCGCTAGGAGGTCAGTTTATTACGGATCAGTACGGTGCATTTAGAAAAATTTCATTCGCAGGGACATACGCTATACATTTACCGGTTACAAGAAAGCATAATTTGTCATTTGGAACTAAGATTGGACTTTCGAATAGTATGTTTTTGCAAGATAGAGCGACTGTTTTAACTTCGATGCCTGGTTATACAGGTCCATCAATCAATGACTCTGAGTACGATGCATTTATTGCAAATCAAAGTAGTTTAAATTTTTTGGATATCGGTGCAGGGTTTTATTTCTATTCTAATGACATGTATATCGGCATTTCTGCAGACCAATTAACCAGAGATATGGTAAAGTTTGGCTCGGGAACAGTGGATTTTGATCCGAATATGCACTTTAATTTTACTGCAGGATATAAAATTCCATTAAACGATAATTTATCTTTAATGCCATCAGCTTTGATAAAGTATATGCCTAGGGCTCCTCTTACTATTGAAGGGGCTGTTCAACTCGAATATAATGAGCGATTTTGGTTAAGTACTTCTTACCGGCATGCAGACGCAGTTGTGGTCGGTCTTGGGGGTGTGATTAGTAATAAATTCAAATTCGGGTATTCTTTCGATATGTCATTGTCCAAATTCAACAAATACTCTTTTGGTGGACATGAGTTAATCTTAGGGATAATGTTAGGAAGATAATCATTTCTGAAAACCAAAAAATGAAAAAAACGACTTTACTGTATGTTATGGCTGCCTCATTTTCATGGACAGCTAATGCGCAATTTTGGGATTATAGCGAGCCTGTAAAATTAAAAGGTACGATAAATAGTGTCGAATCGGAAGAAAGCATTCCCGTTTTCTCTAAGGACAGTTCAACGCTCTATTTTGTTCGAACATTTAATAAGGCCAATAAAGGAGATGCTAACGATCAAGACATTTGGAAAAGTACCAAGCAAGATGATGGATCCTACTCGGCTAGCGAAAGAATAAAATCACTTAATAATAAATTTAATAATGCTGTTGTTGGTCTAAGCAGCGATGGCAGTTCAATGTATTTATTAAATGCATATGATGGTAAAAAAGATCAAACCAAAGGAATCTCTTTTTCCAAGAACGAAGGGGGGAACTGGTCGGCACCTGAACCAATGGTTATAGAAGGGTTGGATATTGATGGTGATTTTTATGGATTCCATGTAAACGAAAAAGAAGATGTGATAATCATATCTTATAAAGGTCCAGAAACCACAGGAGAGGAAGATTTATATGTTTCTACGAAGTCAGCAGGGAAATGGTCTCCACCCTTAAATATGGGCTCTGTAGTCAATTCAGAAGGATTCGAAATTTCACCTTTCTTGTCAAATTCTCAAGACACTTTGTTCTTCTCGAGCAATGGTCTCGGAGGTGAAGGTGACGCAGATATCTTCTATTCAGTTAAACAAGGCGGTTGGACGGATTGGTCAAAACCAAAGAACCTTGGGTCGAGAATAAATTCGCCAAAATTCGATGCATATTTCAGTCATTCTGGCAAACAAGCTTATTGGTCGAGTAACAGGGATGATGAAAGAAGTGATATTTACATGTTGGAGATTTATCAGCCGTTACCTTTAGAAATTGAATGTTCAGCGAATGCTGTTTCTGTTTATAAAGGTAACGATGGATCGGTTGATTTAGCTATCTTGGGCGGCGCAGCTCCTTATACATTCGTTTGGTCGAATGGAACAAGTGCAGATATTGCAGTCGATTTGGCTGCTGGAGAATATTCTGTGACAGTTACAGATGCTGCGGGTCAGATTAATTCAACTTCCTGTTTTGTTGAGGAGCCTGAGGAACCAATATTTGCCTATGAAAATTATAAGTTCAAACATAATTTCGGATACAACAAGAACAAATTGTCCGTGTCAAAAGGTGACTTAAAAATGTTCGTAAAAAGTATTGAAGACGATTTAAAAGACGGTAGAGCGAGTATTACAATCAACATTGTTTCTTCTGCATCTAAGGTTCCTACTAAAACGTTTGGAACTAACGACAAGCTAGCGAGCGCGCGTGCAGAGAATATGAAGTTGGACTTAATGGATTACTTTAATAAGAAGGATGCAGACAAAGTCAACATAGTAATTCAAAAAATTCTTGTTGATGGTCCTGCTTATACGAACGATTCGTCAAATAAAAGCAAATATGTTCCATTCCAATTTGTTGAATTGGTGACGGAATAGTAGTTGAAAAAGATACTTTTGAAATGCGGAATTGATCTCGTTCTGATTTTTTTAAATTAATAATTAATCGAGCTTAATTGCCTTCACAGGATTAATTCTTGTAATTACAACACTTGGTAAAATTAGTGAAACCAGACAAACCAACAGCGTCGCAATGTTTAAGATCAGCCAATGCCAAACGTTCAGTTCTATTGGAACTTGATTCAAATAATAAACATCTGGATTCAACTGAATAATACCAAATTGGCTTTGCGCGAAGCATATTCCTAGCCCAATGACATTCCCAATAAGCATTCCTCGGCCAATTAAAAATCCTGCTTGAATTAAAAAAATCTTTCTAATCTTCCAATTTGTTGCGCCCATTGATTTCATCATTCCAATGAAATTAGAACGAATCAAGATTAGAACAAGCAAAGCAGATCCCATGTTGATCACACCAATGATTATCATCAATGATAATATGATTATTACGTTGATGTCCAAGAAGCCGAGCCAGACGAATATCTCTCTCTGGTTGTCTTTAATGCTTGTTACTTGGAGCATTTCGTTGTGAGGCGTTGGGATAAACTCTACCTTTTTTTCAATACTTTGTATGACTGCATCTAAATCATCCCAATTTTTAACGTTGATTTCAAACCCGCCTACATAATTGTGCGAACTTCCGTTGCCCTCTATCATCTCAAAGGTTACCGTTTTAGACGATGCCTTTAGCGAAAATCTCGATCCTGTTTGGTTAAGATAGGTCCGTTTTAATTCACCATTTTCATCCATGTCAAAATCGCATTCGCCTAATGAATCTCCCTCTATCGTGACTTTAATATAAGCAGTATCCGGAATTGCTGATTCTTCCAAAGAAGTATTTACCCCCCCCCAATAATCTGTGGCAATAATCCTGTATGTTGTGTCTTTGTATGGCCAAAGACTTATGGCCGTTGTTCCTGAAAACCCAATTCCGCCCCAGTTACATAGATAGGATCCATTTCCACCACTAATATTGAGACGAACTGTGATATTGCCATCAACACCTAAAGTGTCGTCCAATTCTGGTGTAATAAGAATGCCCCAATCGTTTAATTTCTGAACGGATCTTAAATCGGACATCACGATTTTTTTGTCAAGCTCTTCCAGCCCCGTTTCGTAAATACCTGAAACAATGAATTGGTTTATAACCGGCTGATTACGAACGAAATAAGCATTAACGGTATCGCCAACTGTGAAATTAAGATTGTCACTTAATTTTCTGGAAATCAAAATCTTGTTCGAGATTGAGTCACCAAAAACAGGAATTTTTCCTTCCACCATATTTTTTTTAAAAAAGGACCAGTCGTATTCATCGTTCACTCCTTTCAGAACTGTTCCGTAGATATTTTGTTGAATTTCACTGGTGTCTTTTCCGGTTGGAAGGGTGTACTTTATTTCATTTTTTTTGGATTGAAAAAGAACGGGCTTGTATCCAACTGGAAAAATAGTTTTTACTCCTTTCTGATTTTTGGTGCTTTCAATGAAGGATTGATCTTTCCGAATCGGTTCACTTTCGTAAATACTTCCCTCGTTTGCTCCCATGATAAAAATATGAGATCCGAATCCGCTTACTTTTTGGCGCACTTCTTGCTGAAACCCTGTGACAACGGCAATGGTAATCAAGTTAACAATAACCGCCAGTGCTATACTTATAATCGATATGCGTACAATAGGTTTGGAAACTTTCTTACCTTGTACGACACTCTTAAGGGTTTTCTTAGATATGAAATATTCGTACGACAAATTTAATCTTGGTTTTTGGCTAAATTACACAAAGGATTTGTGCTTGAAAAGTATTTTCATTCTTTTGATTTTTTCATGTGAACAGGCTGAAGCTACAATTCCAAGTACTGATCCTCCTGTTAAGATTCTTCCTAAAGAACCAACAATTACTGCGGCATCTTATCCAGAAACATACATTCCTTTTTTGAAGGGAAAGAAGGTGGGAATTGTTGGGAATCAAACATCAATGGTTGATGATACGCATCTTGTTGATACGATGATCGCGAGTGGAATAAATATAGTTCGTGTGTTTTCACCAGAACATGGTTTTAGAGGAGATGCCGATGCAGGGGAACTGGTAGGGGATCAAAAAGACGATAAAACGGGGTTGCCAATCATTTCGCTTTATGGAAAGAATAAGAAACCGTACGACAGTCAATTAGAAGGGTTGGATATTGTAGTGTTCGATATTCAAGATGTTGGAGTTCGCTTTTATACCTACATTTCTACATTGCACTATGTAATGGAAGCATGTGCAGAAAACAACATTCCATTAATGATCTTAGATCGACCGAATCCAAATGGTCATTACGTAGATGGTCCCGTTTTGGATACCAAATACAAATCGTTTGTTGGAATGCATCCTGTTCCAATTGTTCATGGTATGACGATTGGCGAATATGGAAAGATGATAGTCGGGGAGAAGTGGCTTAAAGGAGAAGTTGAATGTGACTTGACAGTAATTCCGTGCAGTAAATTGTACAGCCATGCGCACCGTTGGCGGGTTAAAATCCCACCTTCGCCTAATTTGAGGTCGCAACTATCGATAAGTGTTTACCCAAGTTTGTGTTTGTTGGAAGCGACGGACGTAACAATTGGAAGAGGGACAGATGGCCCCTTTGAGCGGTTTGGGCATCCGAACTTCCCAGACTCTTTGGAGTTTAACTTTACACCTGAACCCAATCTCGGAGCTAAATACCCAAAACACAAGGGTAAAAAGTGCTATGGTTTTGATTTGAATGGGGACAGTATGAATTTGCGAATGTATAAGATGGATTTAAGCTTCTTAATTGAGGCAAACAATTATATGAAAGGCGATATGTTCCTCGGAAAGAAAAAAGATATGTTTCATTTGTTGGCTGGAAATGGTCTCTTATTAGGACAAGTTCAAAAGGGCATGACGGAAGATCAAATCCGTGAAACGTGGAAAGAAGATCTGGATGCGTTTAAGTTGATTCGAGAGAAGTACTTGATTTATGGATTAGGTGATGAATGAAAAATGAACTAGGAATGGAAAGCTTTTAACTCCTCATTCATAACTCTGAACTCCTAACTATTTAAAAGTATTAATCTCCGCCGCGTTATTCAAAACCTTTTCTTTCATCCCATCCATATAACTAAGCATCGTTTTCAATACTTCCGGGTTTGCGGAAGCAATTATTTTCGCTGCTAAAATTCCTGCATTTTTCGCCCCGTCTAAAGCGACAGTTGCAACTGGAATCCCACCTGGCATTTGAAGAATAGATAAGATACTATCCCAACCATCGATTGAATTTCTTGATTTAACGGGAACTCCGATAACGGGAAGTGGCGTTAATGATGCGGTCATTCCAGGTAAGTGAGCTGCCCCACCCGCGCCTGCAATGATTACCTTCAATCCACGAGTATGCGCCGATTTAGCATAGTCGAACATTAACTCAGGAGTTCTATGCGCCGACACAATGTTAACCTCGAATTCAATTCCGAGTTCCTTTAACACGTCCATTGCTTCTTGCATTACCGGCATGTCCGATGTGCTTCCCATGATAATTCCAACTTGTGTCATATGATTCGTTTTTTAACAAAGATAGTTAAATCGATTGTTCGATTATTAGATCGCTGCGCTTTTCGATTATTCGATTTGATTACTCTTAGAACTATAGAATCTAAACTACCGTCAGCACCTCTTCTCTTTCAATACTCTCGTCTCCCCAGTTTTCCAATTCTGATTCAGTCCACAATTCTGGAAAGAAAATTCGTCTTTGGTACTTTGGATGCATGTATTTTTGCCATTCGCTTCCGCCTGTTGCTTCAACACTAGTTTCCCCGCTGTTGAGGTATTTTCTAGCTGCATTTAAGTGATGCATAACCCAACTCACGTTAACAGTGTGATCATAATGACGCATTGCATTGACAAGGTTGATATCATTGCGCTCGCTTTCTGGAAGTGATTTGAATTTTGTCCAAAGATTCGTTGTGTTGTAAACCTTCATGAAGCCAATAAATTCATCCTTGTATTTGTCTTCAAAGTTGGTCATTAACTTCGTTTTTTTTCCCGTTGAATGATCGATTCCAGCCACTTGCCAGTATAAATTATCAAAGGCATGAGAATAAGGTGTATCCCGTTTGATGGTCTTCCTAAAACGAAAATCTATCAAGTTGATTAATTCTGTAGAAGCGAATTCAATTTTTCTGTATTGCGCACTTTGGAATCCGCTTGCAGGAGTTAATGTGTCTCTGAATTTCATGTATTGATCAACATCCATTCCATCACCCATAATGGTAAAGGAGTTCGAAAGCATGTCAAAATAACGACTTACTCTGTATAGGTGCTTCGCAAATTTTTCTGTTGAAATGTTCTCGATTTCTGAAATTTGTTCAATTTCCCAAAGAATCATTTTAAACAATAGTTCATTGATTTGATGGTACATAATAAAAACCATCTCATCTTTCAATGTTGTTTTTTGAGCCTGTAAGCCAAGAAGTGCCTCTACTTGAATATAGTCCCAATATTTTGTTGGCTCGGCGTAAAGCAATCCTGTTAAGTGCACATCCGCATTTTGGCCCATGGCCGCGTACTTCTCATCAATCGCTTTCAATAATTCTTTTCTAGTCATGATCTTTAGATATACTTCAAAAATAGGTATTTCTTATGGGCGGCATTATGACTGATGTCATTTATAACATATTCATAATTATAACGTGCCTCTTTTCGCTTGTTCTCTTTCAATTGATTCAAACAGAGCTTTAAAGTTACCCGCACCAAATCCACGTGCCCCCATTCTTTGTATAATTTCAAAGAATAAGGTTGGACGATCTTCAAGTGGTTTCGTGAAAATTTGCAGAAGGTATCCTTCCTCATCAGCATCAATCATAATCCCCAAAGCTTTAAGCTTTTCGATATCTTCCTTTAATTCATGATTGTGATCCATTAAACGCTGTGGAACAGCATTGTAATAGGCGTCTGGCGGTGTGCTTAAAAATTCAATTCCTCTACTTCTCATTTCAGTAATAGTTGAAATAATGTCGTTGGTAGCAACTGCGATGTGTTGCACACCAGGTCCTTCGTAGAAATCAAGATATTCCTCAATTTGAGATTTCTTTTTCCCTTCCGCAGGCTCGTTAATTGGAAATTTAATACGTCCATTTCCATTACTCATTACCTTACTCATAAGAGCCGAGTAATCCGTGTGGATTTCTTTGTCATCAAAGGAAAGGAAGTTCTCAAATCCCATTACATCTTCATACCATTTTACCCAAATATCCATTTCATTCCAGCCCACGTTACCTACCATGTGGTCAATATATTTCAAACCAACAGGCTCTGGATTGTAATCCGACTCCCATTTTTCGAAACCAGGCAAGAAAGTTCCCTTGTAATTTTTGCGTTCAACAAACATGTGAACAGTTTCACCATATGTATAAATTCCGGCACGTACAACTTCACCAAACTCATCTTTCTCAAGGATAGGCTCCATGTATGACTTTGCCCCGCGTTTCGTTGTTTCCTCATACGCACTTCGAGCATCTTCTACCCAAAGAGCGACAACCTTTACACCATCACCGTGTTTTACGATATGATCGTTGATTGGTGATTTAGAATTCAATGGAGTCGTCAAAATCAATTTGATCTTGTCTTGAGTAAGAACATAGGAAACTGAATCAGTAGATCCTGTTTCTAGTCCTCGATAGGCATGCGACTGAAATCCAAATGTTGTTTTATAAAAATGTGCTGCTTGTTTCGCGTTACCTACGTAAAACTCGACATAATCAGTACCTAGTAATGGCAAGAAGTCTTGAGCTCCTGCAAATATTTTCTCCAGTCCGTAGTCTACGTTTTCTATTTCTTTTGCCATAATTGCTTGTTATTAATGAAGCCAAGATTGGTAATAATCTTCAACTTCTAATTCTAGTGCTTGTTTCGTTAATTTCAGTGGTTTAAATGTGTCCACCATCACCGCTAACTCTTGCGTTTCTTTCTTTCCGATACTTCTTTCATAAGCTCCAGGGTGAGGCCCGTGAACCAATCCAGCAGGATGCAAAGTGATCTGCCCTCTTTCAATATTGTTTCTGCTCATAAAATCACCGTCTACGTAGTACAAAACTTCATCAGAATCAATATTACTGTGATTGTATGGTGAAGGAATTGATTCCGGATGATAATCGTATAAACGCGGAACGAATGAACAAATAACGAAAGCGCTGGTTTCGAAAGTTTGATGAATTGGAGGAGGCAAATGAACTCTTCCCGTGATCGGTTCAAAATCATGAATAGAAAATGCATATGGATAGTTGAATCCGTCCCAACCAACGACATCAAAAGGATGCGAAGCGTAATTGTATGAATATAAAATGCCTTCTTTCTTTGTTTTAATTAAGAAATCACCTGTTTCTGCGTGTGTTTCCAATTCATAAGGCGGTCTAAAATCGCGTTCACAATAAGGAGAATGCTCAAGCAATTGACCAAACCAATTTCTGTATCGCTTTGGAGTGAAAATGGGATGAGTAGACTCAACAATAAACAACCTGTTGATCTCAGTATCAAAATCAACTTGGTAAATAATTCCTCTTGGAATTACAAGGTAGTCACCGTACTTAAAATCAATGTTTCCCAGTTGCGTTCTCAGTTTCCCCGTTCCTTCGTGGATAAAGATCACCTCGTCACAATCAGCATTTTTATAAAAGTAATCTCTCAGAGATTTTTTTGGAGCCGCTAATGAAATAGTACAATCACTATTCGTTAACATCGGCACTCTACTTTTGATGAAATCGTCTTCTGGTGCTACTTTATATCCCATAAAGCTTCGCATTTGAAGTTGTTTTTCAATTGCAATTTCAGGATTTAAATCTACTGACTCTACAAAGTTCTTGACAATTGTAGGCGGCTCTAAATGGTACATTAGGCAGGACATTCCATCAAATCCAATTGTTCCAAACAATTGCTCGTGATGAATACCTCCATCTTCTTTGCGGAAAACAGTATGTCTTTTGTGAGGGAAATTACCCAGTTTATGATAAAATGGCATGTTCTTTTTTTAAATGAATCGCATTAAATAGTTCTTAACATAATAGACAGTGCATTATCAATCGGGATTACGCTTTTTTAAGAAATTTAGATGCAATTTTAATTCAATCCACATAAAGTTAGCTAATCCGACGAAATTACATCCATTGGAGAGGACAAAAAATGACAATTGTCATTAATTGAATTTAAATCCCTTTTTTTTGATTCGTATCTAGGATATCTGTCAAATATTAATTCTATTTGCTCAACAATACATATTATGAGCAGTAAGATTTTAGTAATTGGAGCAGGGGGGCAAATTGGAACGGAATTGGTTTTATCTCTTCGTAAGTTAAAAGGTGATCAGAATGTAATTGCATCTGATTTGAAAGATGAATGCCCCGAGTCACTCAAAAACGGACCTTATGTAAAGTTGGATGTTTTGGACCGAGAGATGATGCGGTCTTACATTATATCAGAAGGGATTGATGAAGTTTATTTATTAGCAGCTTTGTTAAGTGCAACCGCTGAGAAAAATCCAGATTTCGCTTGGAAATTAAACATGGAAGGACTTTTCACAATTTTAGATTTAGCAAAAGAGAAACACCTAAAAAAGATTTTTTGGCCAAGTTCAATTGCTGTATTCGGACCAACGACGCCAAAAGTCAATACGCCGCAAAGAACCATTATGGAGCCATCAACTGTGTATGGGATTTCGAAACAGGCTGGAGAAAGATGGTGTGAGTATTACCACAATAACTTTGATGTAGATGTGAGAAGTATACGCTATCCTGGACTAATATCATATACAAGTCTTCCTGGGGGTGGAACTACTGATTACGCAGTTGATATTTTCTATCAAGCACAATTGGGAAATAGTTACTCTTGCTTTTTAAGTGAAAACACTCCCTTGCCAATGATGTATATGGAGGATGCGATTCGAGCAACGATTGAATTAATGGAGTCCGATGCAGATAAAATTAAAATCCGATCGGCGTATAATCTCGCTGGAATTAGTTTTACGCCTGCAGAGATTGCCGCAGAGATTCAGAAGTCAAAACCTGATTTTCAAATAAACTATGCTCCCGATTTTAGGCAGAAAATTGCAGACTCATGGCCAGGCTCAATTGATGATTCTGAAGCCAAAGCTGATTGGGGGTGGAAAGAGAAATATGATTTGCAAGGAATGGTTGATATTATGCTCAAAAACGTTGATATATTCTTGCTTTCGGATGGGTAAGCGCTGCTTTTCAGTATGTTATAATTATAAGTAAATGTGATTTTTTGTCGAAGAAAAATGGCAGTTGGCCGAATAATTTGATGATTGCTTTGAAGGAAGGCACTGTATTTGTATATTCGTTTGGGACTGTTAATACTCCTACATAACTAAAAATTACTACAAGATGACTAAAAGAGCGACACTATTGTTTGTTTTTATTGGCATTTTCGCAATGCCTTTACTGGCAGGTGATGATCAAGGAGGAGATCTGAATAAAACCGGACCCGATGGAAAGAAGCAAGGTAAATGGGTTTACCTTGGAAAAGATCGACCAGAAGAGGGATACCCATCAGAAGGAAAAATCGAAGAAGGACCATACGAAGACGATAGAAAAGAAGGAACTTGGATTCGTTATTACAATGATGGAGTAACGCCTAAGTTAAAGGGGGAGTACCACAATAACCGGCCAAACGGAGCTTACGAGAAGACTTATGCAGATGGAACTTTAAGAGAAGAAGGAACATTTAGCCACAATAAGTACGGTGGAAATCTTAAAAGATACTATGAAAATGGTGTTATTGAGCAAGAATTAAATTATAACCCTGATGGACAAGAAGAAGGTGTTCAAAAGTATTACCATTCAAATGGTCAAGAAGAATTTGTTTACAACTCTTTAGATGGTGTTCCAAGTGGAACTGCAACAAGATATTGGCCCAACGGTGATGTCAAAGAAGTGATAACATACGGAGAAGGCGGACAAGTTGTAGATAAAATTCAAACCGAAATGGTTAGTCCTGAGATTAGAGTTGTTGACCCTGGGTTTGTTAAAGAACCAGCACCATCTGTTGGAGCAGCAAGAACAAAAGGAGAAGCATTTAAAGCAAACGGATACAACAAAGTGTACAACGAGAACGATGAAATTTGGCAAGATGGAGAGTTCAGAAATCGTTCACTTTGGAACGGTAAAGTTTATGACTACGACTCTGACGGAATTCTTCTGAAAGTAAGAGTATTCAAAAACGGGTATTACCACTCAGACGGGCAATTATAATTAAACTTATATAGAAAATGTGCCCCTTTCGTCACGGTTTATCCGATACGAAAGGGGCTTTTTTTTGTCCTTCACATCTTTCATTATATTTGTATTCTAACTAAATCTCCCCAAATGGCTAAAACAAATGGTGTATTAAATAGTGCGCCTCCAGATTTTACTCAATCACCTCGAATTGACAAAGTAGGGGTAGAAGAAAGAGTCTCTCGATTTCAAAAACGAAGCATCAAGAATGAAATGAAAATGCAAGGCTTGAAAATGGCTTTGAGTATGATCGATCTGACAACATTAGAGGGGAAAGATACACCTGGTAAAATTAAGCAGATGTGCTATAAAGCCGCACATGTGCATGATGTTCAACTAGGTCTTCCTACTGTTGCAGCGGTATGTGTATACCCGACAATGGTAGCTCTTGCTAAGAAAGAAGTGGAAGGGACAGGAATTAATGTTGCTTCTGTATCAACAGCTTTCCCAAGCGGACAAGCTCCTTTGGAAGTGAAGTTGGCTGATACTAAATTTGCCGTTGATTCTGGAGCAGATGAAATTGACATGGTTATTTCTCGGGGCAAATACCTTTCTGGTGAGTACAACTTTGTTTTCGATGAAATTGCAGCAATTAAAGAAGCGTGTGGAAAAGCGAGATTGAAAGTTATTCTTGAAACAGGAGAATTGGTCACCTTGGATAATGTAAGAAGGGCTAGCGATATTGCGATGTATGCTGGTGCAGATTTTATTAAGACATCTACAGGAAAAATTCAACCTGCAGCGACAATGCAAGTTACCTATACCATGTTAGAAGCAATTCGTGACTTTAAGCTTAAGACTGGAATTCAAGTAGGAATGAAACCTGCTGGTGGAATTTCAAATTCAAAATTGGCATTGCATAATTTAATTATGGTGAAAGAAGTGCTTGGTGGAGAATGGTTGACCAACGAATGGTTTAGATTCGGAGCAAGCAGTTTGGCGAATGACGTTTTGATGCAAATAATGAAAGCCGAAACAGGTGTGTATCAATCATCAGATTATTTTTCAATCGATTAATTATGAAAGAACCTAAAAACAAAAAGGCAGTTGAATGGGATTACGTTCCCGCGCCTGAAAGTACTGGTCACATTAATTTAAAAGATCGATACGATCTATTTATTGGTGGAAAATGGGTAAAACCAAATTCGGGGAAGTATTTTGATACTATTAATCCTGCGAATAAAAAGAAATTAGCCGAAGTTGCACATGCAGATGAAAAGGATGTTGACAGGGCTGTAAAGGCCGCTCGAAAAGCGTATGATACAGTTTGGTCTAAAATTTCCGCTGCAGAACGCGCAAAATATATTTATCGTATTGCTCGATTAATGCAAGAGCGCGCAAGAGAATTCGCTGTTATTGAATCTCTTGACTCAGGAAAGGTTATTCGTGAATCGAGAGATGTCGATGTTCCCTTGGCTTGTAATCATTTTTTCTATTACGCCGGATGGGCAGATAAATTGGAGTATGCATTTCCAAACAGAAAAGTAGAATCTTTGGGCGTTGCAGGACAAATCATACCATGGAACTTTCCATTGTTAATGGCAGCTTGGAAAATTGCTCCGGCCCTTGCTGCAGGAAACACTGTGGTTCTTAAGCCAGCCGAAACAACACCTTTAACTGCATTGAAATTGGCGGAGCTTATTAAGGATTCAGGCTTGCCAGATGGGGTTGTGAATATAATTACCGGACACGGTAATACCGGAGCGGCAATCGTAAACCATAAGGATGTCGATAAAATTGCTTTTACTGGCTCCACGGCTGTTGGTAAGTTGATTCAAAAATCGATTTCTGGAACAAATAAGAGAGCAACACTCGAATTGGGGGGTAAGTCAGCGAATATTATTCTGGATGATGCGCCACTTGATCAAGCTGTTGAGGGCATTGTGAATGGAATTTTCTTTAATCAAGGCCACGTTTGTTGCGCAGGTTCAAGATTATTTGTTCAAGAGTCCGTTGCTGAACAGGTTATTGAAAAGTTAAAGCATAGAATGAAATCTCTGGTTATTGGTGATCCACTGGATAAGAACACTGATGTTGGAGCAATTAATTCAAAGGAACAATTATCAGTTATTGATAGTTACATAAAAATTGGTCAAGAGGAAGGTGCGACTATGTATCAAAGCGAATGTAGCTTGCCTAAGGGTGGGTATTACTGCAAACCGACCTTGTTTACTGATGTTGCTCAGTCGAGTAGATTGGTTCAAGAGGAAATTTTCGGGCCTGTTTTGACCGTTCAAACATTTAGAACTGTTGACGAGGTGATTCAAAAGGCGAATAACACGCCCTATGGCCTTGCCGCAGGTGTTTGGTCGGATAAAGGATCAAGAATATTCAATGTAACATCAAAGCTAAGGGCGGGTGTTATTTGGGCCAATACATATAACAAATTTGATCCTACTTCGCCTTTCGGAGGATATAAAGAAAGTGGTTTTGGAAGAGAGGGTGGATTACACGGGCTAGAAGCTTACGTTAAATTAAACTAAGATGGATAGATTGAAAGTTTTAAAAACATATAAGATTTACATCGGAGGGAAGTTTCCTCGTACCGAATCAGGAAGGTTCTATACACCAAAGAATTACAAAGGTGAATTGATAGGGAATATCTGTCTTTCATCTAGAAAAGATGTCAGGAATGCTGTTGTAGCAGCAAGAAATGCGTTTGGGGGTTGGTCTGAGAGGGCTGCATTTAACCGAGGGCAGATTTTATATCGAATTGCGGAAATGTTAGAAGGTCGGAAATCCCAATTCATTGAAGAGATTGTGTTTCAAGGAGCCACAAAAGCTAAAGCTCAGGCTGAAGTTGAATTGGCCATTGATCGATTGATTTATTATTCTGGATGGTGCGATAAGTTCAGTCAAATTCAAGGATCTGTAAATCCAGTTGCCTCTTCGCATTTTAACTTTTCGGTAAGTGAACCAATGGGTGTTGTTGGGATTTTAGCTGATGAATCTACTTCGTTGATTGGGCTTGTGTCTTCTATAGCTCCAGTTATTGCAAGTGGTAATTCATGCGTTGTTCTGGCGTCTGAAAGCTTGCCTTTAGCGGCAGTTACTTTTTCTGAGGTATTGAACTCCTCAGATGTACCTGGAGGTGTGATAAATATTCTAACAGGGAATCATGCTGAAATGACGAAACCAATGGCTTCTCACATGGATGTTAATGCAATCGTTTATTCTGGTAGCGATGCTGAATTGATTGCGTCGCTAAGAGAAACATCGGTTCTTAATTTAAAACGAATTCGAACGTATTCAAACGATTGGATGAAAGCAGAAAGCCAAGGAATGCATTTTATTACAGATTGCACAGAGATTAAAACGACATGGCATCCCATTGAAAATATTGGTGGAGCGACGTCATCGTATTAATTCTATTTCACATCAAAAAATCCCTCTTAGCAATGCTAAGAGGGATTTTTTGATTCAGACGAATGTGGTTTTTTATTCCAAGGTGAATACAATTGGAAGGCTGCAGCGTGTTCGAACACGTTTACCTCCTACTTCTCCTGGTGTCCATTTTGGCATTTTTCGTGTTACACGTTGCGCTTCACGATCTAATTCTTTACTCGCACTTTTCTTTACTTTCACTCCTGTAATTGAACCGTCTGCTTCAACAATAAAGGAAAGAAAAACACGTCCTTGATCTTCAATTCGAATTGATACTTCTGGATACTCCACATTCGCAAAAATCCATTTTTGAAGTTCAGCTGCACCGCCAGGGAACATCGCCTCAACATCTGGGAAGTCAATAGGTTCTGGTGCAATAACTGGTGGGTCCGGATTTACTTTAGGTGGGTTTGGAGGGGTAAGTTTAATCACGGTTTTTGGTGGGTCCGTTTTTGGCGGAACGATAATTATCTCTGGTGTGAGTGGAGTTGTGACTTCAGGATCAACCATAGTTTCTGGTTCTTTAACTGGAGTTTCTTCTAGAGTATATTCAATTTCAGTAGAATTTGCTTCTAATACAGTAAGAAGGTCTGCCTCCAAACTTGTTTGGTACGTAAATGATGCTAAAACAAAACCACCAAGGAAAAGGAGGGCCATAAGGGCAATCGAGAACCGTAGATTTTCATTGTTAGCTTTATTACTTTTTTTAATTTCCATAACATTCGTAATATTAATTATTCACTTGAACAATGCGAATGGTGCAAACAATATACCAAAAAGAAAAAGCCCCATCTGGACTAGTCCAAATGGGGCTTTTAAAGTTATTATTTTCGTTATTGGAGCGTAAATACGATAGGTAAACGACAACGCGTTCTAACCTTTTTACCGCTAGCTTCACCAGCACTCCATTTTGGCATCTTTCGAACAACTCGTTTTGCCTCTCTGTCTAATTCTCTAGTGACACCTCTTTCAACCACAATATTTGTAATTTTTCCGTCAGGTTCAACTACGAAAGAAAGGAATACTCTTCCTTGGTCTTCCATTTCAATTGAAGTTTCAGGATATTGTACGTTTGCACTTATCCATTTCTGTAACTCAGCAGCTCCACCTGGGAAACCTGCCTCAACATCCGGGAAATCAATAATCTCAGCTTCTGTAATTGGAGCATCAACAATTGCTGGAGGCTTTGGTGGTGGCGGTGTTACAGCTGCAACGATTTCGTCAGGTTTGTTTTCTTCCACAATACTCGTCTCCGTTGGAGGGGGAGTAGCTTGTACTTCTGGCGGCTCTTCTTGTTCAGGAGTTTCGGGTTCTTCCTCAATTACAAGTATGTCATTATTTACGGCGCTTTCCGCATTTTGACTTAACTCATCTTCCACAGTAACAACCTTAAACGTGAATGAGGCTAAAACAATACCAGATATAAATAAAAGTCCCATAAGCCGAATTGGAACTCTTAAGTTCTCATTATTGGCTGCGTTATTTTTCTTTAATTCCATACTTTACTCAATTGACTTCGTAAATATATTAATTATTGTTTACAAATCCTGTACCATTTAATCAATAACATTGCTGATACAGTAACTTAAACGTTAATATTCCTAAGGCAGCACCGACAATATCGAAGAGTAAATTCCACAAGCTAAACATAGAGTTTATCCCTACAAGAAATACAATTAGTTCAGTAATTAAGGTCAATATAAGAGCTGATCCAAAGACTAGTTTAACTGCTTTGTTTCGAATCGAAGCGTGCTTTAATTGTTTCTTTAATGCCCCAATCCAAATGTGCACAAACCCTAAAAACATTATTCCATGCAAAATTGATCTTGATGGAATAGTTCCAAAATAAGTATGTGGCGGATTGCTTTGCGGTGCCAAGAAAAGCAGCCCCATTACTAAAACCCACAGAACGCCTGGGATAAAATGTCGAAGACTCAATTTGAGAGTATTTCTACTTGCCTAACAGCTCAGTGTACTGATCAGCGCTAAGAAGCGCTTCAGCTTGAGAAGCATCGGACATTGTTATTTTTACCATCCAGCCCTCACCGTAAGGATCCGAGTTAACCGTTTCTGGTGAACCTTCTAAAGCGTCATTAAAGCTCGTAATCTCTCCAGAAACTGGCATAAATAAATCTGAAACTGTTTTAACAGCTTCAATTGATCCAAAAACCTCTTCATTAGCAAGAGTTTCTCCTTCTGTTTCAATTTCAACGTAAACAATGTCTCCTAATTCGCTTTGTGCGAACTCTGTAATACCAACTGTAGCGACGTCTCCATCAATGCGAACCCATTCGTGGTCCTTCGTATACTTAAGATCTTGTGGAATATTCATTTCAATAGATTTTGAGACGCAAATGTATAATTATTCTTAAACTCAAGATAGTTGCAAGGCATTAAGTTCTGAACAAATCTTATCATCTTTTTAACTAATTTTGGTCAATATGATAAATCAGGACCATCTTAAAGAGCTTCGAATAAGAATTGACGCGATTGGCGAGTATCTCAAAATCAATGAGAAACGACTTCAATTAACTGAAGACGAATTGAAAACGCAAGACCCTGATTTTTGGAATGATCCAAAGAAAGCTGAGGTTAAAATGAAATCCATCCGTGGATTAAAATTTTGGGTCAACGCATTTGATGCTTTAATCTCTGATCATGGAGATGTCGAAGTGATATTGGAATTTGTTAAGGAGGGCGAGGGAAGCGAAGAAGAGCTGGAAGAATTGTATAATAAAACACAAACCGATGTAGAGGAATTGGAGTTGAAAAACATGCTTTCTGGTGAAGAAGATATCTTGAGCGCTGTGCTTCAGATTACTGCGGGAGCAGGTGGGACGGAGAGTTGCGATTGGGCATCTATGCTGATGCGAATGTATACAATGTGGGCTCAGAAGAATGGGTATACCTTAAAAGAACTTAACCATCAAGATGGCGATGTTGCGGGAATTAAAACTGTGACACTGGAAATTACAGGTGATTTTGCATTTGGTTATTTAAAAGGAGAGAATGGAGTTCACCGTTTGGTGAGAATTTCTCCATTTGACTCGAATGCTAAACGACACACCTCTTTCGCTTCAGTTTACGTGTATCCTTTAGTAGACGAATCAATCGAGATTCATGTAAACCCTGCTGATCTTACTTGGGAAACTTTTAGGTCTGGTGGCGCTGGTGGTCAAAATGTTAATAAGGTAGAAACAGCTGTAAGACTCCGTCATGCGCCTACTGGGATAATAATTGAAAATTCAGAAGGGCGCTCTCAACTTGGAAATAAAGAAAAGGCGATGCAATTGCTGAAATCTCAGTTGTATGAATTGGAATACCGCGCTCGAATGGAGGCTCGGGAAGAAATTGAGGCGAGTAAGAAGAAAATTGAGTGGGGATCTCAAATAAGGAATTATGTCATGCAGCCTTATAAATTGGTTAAGGATGTAAGAACGGGTCATGAGACTGGAAACGTGGATGCAGTTATGAATGGTGATCTCAACGGTTTCCTAAAGGCCTTCTTGATGACCTACGGAAATTGATTTGAAACCAAATTATTGAAGTTTAAAAGCCTTATAAGAAATTATGTCTGATTATATAGTCTATCACAACCCTCGGTGCTCGAAAAGTAGAATGGCGCTTGCTTACTTGGAAGAAGCGCATAAGAAGTATCAGGTAATTGAATATTTAAAGAAAAGTCCTACGAAATCAGACTTGGAGAATGTTCTGATCAAACTTGGAATTCCTGCAGAAGAACTTGTTCGTAAAGGAGAGCCAGATTTTAGGGAATATTTTACAGGGAAAATATTGAGTGAGTCAGAATGGATCGATGCAATGCTGAAATACCCGAAACTGATTGAAAGACCGATTGTTATACTTGGTGATAAAGCTGTTGTTGCCAGACCGGTCGAAAAAATAGATGAATTAAATTAGTGATGTTGATATATTAATTGAGCGGTTATTACACAAATTGATCAGTTATTGCGCACTGTGTTATTTAAACCAGTATATTTGCAACCGCGCAAACATTTTATTACGCATTTTAATGAAGGTTAATTCAATATATCTAGAGTCAGACTCGACTTTTTCAAATTACATCACTGATTGGGCAAATACAGCCGGAGTTACTGTTGTTGACTATGATCACAAAGCAGAGGAATTGCCTGAAGGATTGTTATTGATCAATGCGAATCAAAATCTTGAAAGGGATCATGTAGACATTTATGATTTGTTTGATAAAAAACACATTCCAACACAAAAAATAGATATTAATGGTACACTTCAAGTGGCTGTTTCCAATTTAGAAATGTGGTTGAACAACTTCAAATGCAAGCATATTTTAATTCTTGGATCTGAATCTCTTATTAAGAACGATAACTTGGATCGCTTCTTTAATAGAATTTCTAAGTAATTATTTCATTGCTATTTTAGGATATTTAGAATCCTCAAACTCCTTACCATTAGCTTCCCAAAGTTCAATTTTTTTTCCCTCATGGTCCTCAATGTGCAGAAATTTATCGTAACTGTAACTTTCAATCTCGTCCACAATTTTGACATTTGACTCAATAAGTTGATTCTTGAAATCATCCATTTTATCAAAGTGGAAGTTTAACATTGCTTGTTGATTTGAAGCACCGAAATAATCAGTTAAATCTTCAAAAGTTCCGAGTTGTAAATATTTCTTCTTTGGGTCTGTGTCGCCCTTGAACTCGAATATTACGCCATAATCATTAGTTGTAAAGCCTAAAACTGACGAATACCATTCACGAATTTTACTTGGATCTTTGAACTTAATAAAAATCCATCCAATTCCAATTACCTGTGCCATTGTGTTGTTTTTTAATAAGCTACACTATTTTTAATGGGATTTTAAGCTTCGATTAAATCATCTATTTGCAGTTCATTTCTATAGATATCCTCTAAAACTTCACGTTTTCTAATTAAATGAGCCTTCCCATGGTGCCAAAGAACTTCGGCAGGTCGAAGTCGTGAATTGTACTGATTACTCATACTAAAACCGTATGCTCCTGCATTTGAAATTGAAAGGAAGTCTCTTTCTCGAACTTCATTCAGCAACCGGTCAAAACCGAATGTGTCGCTTTCACAGATATTGCCAACAATTGAATACAGTTTTTTCTCTCCGTCTGGGTTTGAGATGTTATCAATTTGGTGGTAGGCTTTGTAGAACATTGGTCTGAGTAAATGATTTTGTCCACTATTTACACCAACGAAAACGGTTGAAGTTGTTTGTTTTACAACATTCGTTTCAACGAGAAACTTGCCGCAATCACTAACAATATATTTTCCAGGTTCAAACCATAATTCTAGTTCTCTTCCATACCCTTTGCAAAAGTCTTTGAAGGAATTCACGATTTTGCTTCCAATTTTATACACATCTGTAACCATGTCACCTTCTTTATATCCAACTTTGAATCCGCTTCCGAAATCCATGAATTGAAGATTAGGAAAGTACTCAGCGGCGTGATACAATAGATCCGCTCCTCTGAGAAAGACATCAGCGTCAATTATATCACTTCCGGTATGCATGTGAAGCCCCATGATATTCATGTCGTAATTTTCTGCAATTCGAACAACGTGGCGTAATTGATGGATTGATATTCCAAATTTAGAATCAATATGACCCACTGAGATGTTTGAATTTCCACCGGCCATTATGTGCGGGTTAATTCTTACGCAAACACCAACCGAATCTCTATAATGATTACCAAATTTTTCTAGCATGCTGAGGTTATCTAGATTGATGTGAACACCTAGATCAACTGCGGCTTGAATTTCAGAAAACGAAACACAATTCGGGGTATACATTATTTTTTCTGGAGAATAGCCCGCACGTAGTCCCAATTGTACTTCTTCAATTGAGACAGCATCAAGACCAGCTCCTTGTTGTTTAAGAAGACGAAGGATATTAGTATTACTCAAAGCCTTTATTGCATAGTGGAGCTTAACATCCAATGGTTTAAAAGCATTGTGCAAGTTTTGGTATTGTTTTATCATTACATTTGAATCGTATATATACGTTGGCGTTCCAAATTCTTCTGCTACCTCAATTAATTCTGCGTTTGTCATTCCTTTATAAATTAATCTTCAAAATTACAAACAAATTTAAAATAACAATATGTTGTAAATAATATAAAACGTTAAATAATTAACTTAATTTGTATTAATTAAATTTTTGACTCGATTGTGCAGATTGGAAATATGCTTAAGGACTATTATATGTATGAAGTTGCAGTGAGAAATAATAGAGATGTTCCAATAAAGATTGAAGTTTTTGACCAAGTGCCTATTTACAAATAGTAACGACCTTTCTGTAACTGCTGATGAATTTGTCAGGATCGGAAAAGAATATAGAGACAGGAGAAGTTGTTTGGAATATGAGTGCTCCAGCTGGAGTTCAAAGTAAACAGCTTGGGTATACTGTGAAGTATCTAAAAAACATTAATGTTTTCGTTTCAAGATATCGATGGAGAGAAAGATATAAATTCTAATAATTGTTCAACAAGAATGGTGTATTTAAAAATTGCATCATTCTTGTACAATTTTCTTTTTAAATTTGCGTTCAACGATTGAAATGAAAATGTCAAGAAAATTTATAGCACTTGTTCTGTTCTTGTTTATAGGGCAATCTGCCGTTCAAGCACAGTATAGAACTAATGCATCTAGATCCGAAATAGGGTTTATGGTAGGAGGGTCTTATTACATTGGTGACCTTAATCCATTCATGCCGTATAGAAACACCAATTTGGCTGGTGGTCTTGTTTATCGATACAACATTCACTCTCGATTGAGTTTCAGAGCAAACTTGACGTATGGTAAATTAGAAGGATACGATTCGGATTCAAAAGAGGCTCTTTTGGTTGATAGAAACTTAAGTTTTCACACGAACATATTTGAGTTGGGTGCTGGAATAGAATTTAACTATTTTCCATTTCAGCTTGGGCATGACCGATACAAAGGAACAGCTTATGTCTTAACGGAAATTGCGTTGTTTCGAATGAATCCTAAAACAATTGCCGATGACGGAGGTGAAATTGATTTACAGCCACTTGGTACAGAAGGGCAAGGATCATCTTTGAACTCAAAATCGTATGGATTGACACAATTAGTAATTCCGATAGGTCTTGGCGCTAAAATTTCATTGGGTAAAAAGGCATCGATAAACTTTGAAGTAGGCCTCCGAAAAACATTCACTGATTACATTGATGATATCGGGTCAGGCTCTTATGTTGATCCAACTCTTTTAGCCGCTGAAAACGGTCCGTTATCAGCAGAACTTTCAAACCGCTCATTGTCCGGTTCTCGTTTTGGTCGTCGTGGAAATGCATCAACTAATGATTGGTATGTTTTCTCTGGTGTGATGTTTACGTTTAGACTGGGATCGCCGGTTAGATGTAATCCACAGTGGAAGTAGAATTCGCCTCCATTATTGTTTTTTTTCTAACATGAACCCATTGGATAACTTAAAACATCTCGAATTGAAGCTACCTAATGCTTCAACTCAAGTAGGAAGTTAAGAGTCCGTGAATGTTAGGGTGAATGTCGCTTATATTGCAATTCAATTTCCGATTCTAAACGAAAAGTTCCATTACCAAGGGCGCCTCGGAAATGAAATCTCAACCGATTACGGATACAAGGCAATGGAACTATGTGCTTGAAATGTTCTGGCTCAAGTTGATCAGAAAATTGGATTTGATAGAATTGTTGACTTAAACCATATAGACGCCTATTTTCAATCCATAGAAGACTGGGACGAGTCGCCAACTGTCGTAAATTGAGTTTCAGATCTATTCGTAAAAGTATTAAATGATAAAGGACAGCATTCAAGGGCTATTTTCGCTGTGAAGAAGCTTCCGCGTAATTTTAGTGTTGGTTTAACTACTTCGTTCACATCGAGGTATTAGCAACCACTCGCGGTTCAAGGAAAGGTTTTGTTTCGGGTTGTTGGGTTTCGTCCTTCATAACTAAAAAGATTTAAGCCAGAACTTTAAACCTAGAATTGGAGAATAACTAGTTGAACAAAAAAAAGCCGCTCTCAGTTGAACTGATAGCGGCTTAATCAAATTATAATTTAAATACTAGTGATCGTGATTGTGTCCATCATGATTGTGCCCGCTATGATCTACTGGTTCAGGTGGCGGCGGAATTGACCCATCCACTGGTTTCGGAGTTTGAGGAGGTGTAATATTCAATACTTCTGTATCGAAAATTAAATCAGAGAAAGGTGGGATTGCTCCTCTTCTTCCTTGTGGTCCATACGCTAAGTGAAACGGCAAGAAAAATTTCGCTTTTCCTCCTCTACCTAACATTTCCAATCCTTCTTCCCAACCTGGAACCATACCTTGAACTTTGTATTCAAAATCCATCGGTTTTCCTGGAGCGTCTTTCGTAGAGAAGAATTTAGATCCATCTTTACGAAAATTACCTGTACAGTGAACAGACATTTTAGAACCTTTAACAGGCTTTGCACCTTCTCCAATGTTATCAATAACATATACTAAACCAGATGCTGTTTGCTTTGCATTTGGGAAGTCTTTTTTAATCTCAGTTACAAAGAATGCGTTAAATTCTTCCGTTGACATTGCAGAACATTTCGCCATATATGCTTTTTCTTCAGCTACTTTAATCGCTCCTGATAACTTATCTTCAATTGCCTTGTTCTCTTGTGTCAATTTGTCAATTGAAGCTTTCAATGGTTTTATCTCAGATGCAATCTTTGTTTTCTTTTTATCCTTAGTCGTCGCGTCAAGTTTTGTTTGAAGACTTGCCATCTCATACTCTTGAATAGCAATCATTTTATTGTTACTTACTAAAAGTGCTTTTTGACCTTCTGGAGTTAATTCGAAACTTTTTTGCTTATAAACCGAGGTAGCATCAAAAGACTTGGCTGATTTACCTTGTCTAATGATTTCAACAGTAATCATTTCATCACCTTGTTCAATTTTGTTAACGACATTTTGACCATCGATAACATGTCCAAATACAGTGTGCAATCCATCCAAATGTGGAGTCGCTTTGTGCGTAATAAAGAATTGACTTCCGTTTGTTTGTCCTGTATTCGAATACGCTTCCTTTGATCCTTGAGGATCTGAATTTGCCATTGAAAGAATTCCAGGTCCAGTGTGTTTTAAATCTGCTCTCGTTTCGTCAAATATTCTGTGGTCGGGTCCGCCAGAACCATTTCCTAGTGGGTCTCCACCTTGAATCATGAAGTTTTTAATAACACGGTGAAATTTGACACCATTGTAAAAAGGAGTCGTGTATTTGTTTGTGTCAACCATGAAATCTCCAGTAGTAAGTCCAACGAAATTTGCAACTGTCATTGGTGTTTTTTCGAATTCAAGCTTGCACATAATAACACCTTTAGTTGTTGTTATTTTAGCATACATACCGTCAGCCATTTTGGCTTTCTTTTCTTTCTTCGGTTTTTTTCCTTCTAAATCACCAGCGAATACTGATCCTATGAGGGTTATTGATAATAGTGTTAAAAGTAATTTGTTCATTTTTTTCAGTTTATTAATTTCGATAATATGAGTTACGTTAAATGGTGCTTTAAAAATACGGATTTATTCAGAGATGTACTATTCTCAAAGTGAATATGTAACGACTTCAAATGATAATGCAAAAGTCCTGCCGAAGCGAAAAGGAGCTCTAATTTCTTTTGTCAATTCCCCATAACATTTTGTTACGGATTGTATCCAAAAAGTTATTGTCTTCAAATTTAATTACGTTAATCATGTAATTTGCTTTGGAGATCGAGAGCTCTTCTTCATTTTTAATCGGAACCGATTTTCCATCGATACTCATTAAATACGTTCTGGTTCTTCCTTCTACGCTCAATTTAATTGGCATATGATCAGGAATAACTATTGGTCTTACATTGAGGTTGTGAGGTGCAATTGGAGTTAGTATGTGAACTTGACATCCCGGTGTAATAATCGGTCCGCCACAGCTTAAACTGTATCCTGTCGAACCGGAAGGAGTTGCCACGATTAAACCGTCTGCCCAATAAGAGTTCAAGTATTTGCCTTCCAATGACGCGTGAACAGTAATCATTGAGGAGCTATCTTTCTTTTGCAGAGTGATCTCGTTCAAGGCAAAATTGTCTTCTCCGAAGTAATTTTGAGCCGTTTCAACCTTTATAAGTGATCTTTTCTGATGCTCGAAGTTCTTTGTGTAAACCATTTCCATGGCTTCTTCCAAATTTTCTTTGGAGATATTGGCAAGGAAACCCAATCGGCCAGTATTGATTCCCATAACAGGAACTTTAGAGTCGCGAATGAATTTTACATTTTCAATAAAAGTTCCATCACCACCGATACTAAAACTTAGGTCGATACCAGATTTAAAGTCTTTATGGGAGTGAAATTCATCCGTGCTTTCTGAAATACCAGCTTTTTTGACCAGCAACTTCTTTAGGTTGGATTCGACAACAGGATTCCATCCGTAGTCCTTTAAAATCCCTAAGAATCGGTTGTAATATTCTAAATTTTGCTTGGTTACCTTTCGGCCGAAAACAGCTACATTCATCTCTACAGATTCAAATAATTCATCAACGAATCATAACGAAATTGCATGTCGTCATTTTCGTTACTTTTTTGGAAAGACGCTTTGATAATATAATCATACCGTTCAAATGTACGAATGATTCTATCCAGCTCTATTTTATTCAGCTTCAAAGTCAATTCAATGTTAGTTGAATCAGGAGAAGACATGATGTATGAACTCAAAATTCGTGCGTCATTACTTTCAACGATTTGGGCAATTTCCGACATTGAATAATCTGATCTCGCCATTTCGAGAACCAAGATACCACCATTTTCCTTAATACTTCCCGTGTTTGCAATTAAGGTCATCAGGTGATGAACAGTCGTGCATCCAAGGTAATTTTCATCATCATCTAAAATTGGAATCAAACTCAATTTGAATTCGGCTATTTTAGAAAGTACTTGGTAGATATGATCCCCAGCATTTACGTAGGGTCGCGGCAAGTGTTGAAAAAGCTCGTCCAATGGTTTGTTTAAATCCATTTTGTTGAGAACTTCTGTTTCAGAAATAACGCCAACAAAATTCCCGACTTTTAAAACAGGCAGGTGCGACACTTTGAATTCGTCCATCCAGTTTAAGGCCCGTTCTCCCGTATCATTATGCGTTAATGGCGGAATATCTTCTGTTATTAGGCTTAATGCTCTCATTGTCTATACTAATGTACTATAATTACTGAGTAAGTTTGTACTTTTATGTGGACAAAAACCATACCGATGAAGACCAAATTAAGCGTTAACGTAAATAAAATAGCGACTATTCGAAATGCAAGAGGCGGCATCACGCCAAACGTTGTACAAGTAGCTATTGATTGTGAGCGTTTTGGAGCAGATGGAATTACTGTTCATCCTCGTCCAGATGAGCGACATATAACTAGACAAGATGTCATTGATTTGGCGCAAGTTGTCACGACAGAATTCAACATTGAAGGATATCCGGATGACAGATTCATGGATTTATTGAATGAAGTTAAACCCGCACAAGCAACTTTGGTTCCAGATCCACCTCATGTTTTGACTTCAAATGCAGGTTGGGATACAAAGAAAAATTTGGATTTGCTTACGGATTTATCGGCTCAATTTCGAGATCTAGGAATTCGATCTTCGATTTTTGTGGATACCGATCTGCAAAACATCGAATATGCTGCTAAAAGCGGTGTTGATAGAATTGAATTGTATACCGGTCCTTTTGCTGAAAATTATACAAAAGATCCTGAAGCGGCGATTAAGAATTACGTTGCAGCTTCAAACCTGGCTAATGAGTTAGGACTTGGAATAAATGCAGGTCATGATTTAAGTCTTGACAACCTTCGCTTCTTTGATGAGAAAATTATTGGTCTGATGGAGGTTTCTATTGGGCACGCATTGATCTCAGACGCTTTGTATTATGGATTGGAAAATACGATTCAGATGTATAAGAGGTTGTTGGTTTAACAATCTTCTAATGCGAAAATATTCTACCACTCATGGTAGCGATTTTCACGCGAATTGAATTTAATCTTACCATCTCAGATTGCATATCCTTTAGATCTTCATCACTAAGTTCGCTTTCTTGTGTCGTCATTCTTGCAATAATTCTGTCAATTCTTTGCTGCACTTTGGAGCTTTTAAATGTGAAGATTGAACTCATAACGGCATGCTGCAGTTTGTCTTCTTCTGTTGCCGTATGCACGTTGTATTTTGTAACCCACTTTGTACTTAGTTCATAATCGTTCATTTCAATTTCAGTAACGAAACCAACAATTTCTTGATCTTCAAGACGCTGGAAGTAAGATGTTTTAAGGAATGTGTTTTCAGATAGAGCATCCGATATAATTCCATACATTTTATTTAAAAGAGGTGTTTCAAAAACCAATTCATCAACGTGTAATTCGTGACAAATCAATTCAGCAATACTCGTTTCAATATCCTCTTCTTCTCCTTTTTCATTCAGTTGCTTTGTAATAATCGCAAGTGGGCCATATTTAACAAGTATTCGCATTAGGTCAAATTCATTGAAGTCATCCTTTTTGGTGTCAACAACCAATTCTTCTTCCTCCATCGGGCTCGGCTCATGTGCATAAGGATCGAATGAAGCATCGGCCTCTGGAGATGTTTGCTGTGGTTTGTTTGGAGCGATTTTCTTACGGAGAGAATCCCTTTGATTTTTTACAGCTGCATCGCTTCGGTCTTTGGAAACTTCTGCCCAAATGATTTCTTCTTTAATATTGAAACGCTTCGCAACTTCTGGTACAAAAACACTTCTTGTAATTTGGTCTGGTATCAAAGAAACACTGTGCGAAATGTCTTTGATTAATTGCGCTTTCTTGATTGGGTCACTGCCTTCAGTTTCAAGCAGCACATCCACCTTGAAGGAAATGAAATCTTGTTGTTTTTCTGCAATAAAGGTTTCCAATTCTGAGGTGCTCGATTTCTTTGCAAACGAATCAGGATCTTCTCCATCTGGAAACAATACAACCTTCACATTCAGCCCTTCTTCAAGGATCAAATCAATCCCACGGAAGGACGCTTTAATTCCCGGGGCATCGCCATCATAAAGAACAGTTATGTTTTTCGTATAGCGTTTCACCAAACGAATTTGATCTCGAGTCAACGAAGTTCCGGAAGATGAAACAACATTTTTCACTCCTGCTTGATACATGCTAATTACATCTGTGTAGCCTTCACACAAGTAGCAATTATCGTATTTAATGATGTCGCTCTTTGCAAAATGAAGCCCATAAAGGATCGCACTTTTGTTGTAGATTAAGCTCTCTGGAGAATTAAAATACTTGGCAATTTTTTTATCTGATTGAAGTGTTCTCCCTCCAAAACCTAGGACTCGTCCAGAAACACTGTGAATTGGAAATATTACCCTTCCTCTAAAGAAATCGAACGAACGATCATCTTTGGTTTTGGAAAGGCCAACCTTTTCTAAATATTCGAGTTTGTAGCCTTTCTTGAGAGCCGCAGCGGTAAAATCATCGCTTTTATTGATTGAATACCCCAGTTGGAACAATTCAATAATCTCGGGTCTAAATCCACGTTCGATGAAGTAGGAGAGGCCTATTTTTTTTCCTTCATCTGAATTATGAAGTCGATCAACAAATTCACTTCTGGCAAAGTCATTAATAACGTGCAGGCTTTCTCTTTCGGATATTGCTGCAAGCTCCTCTGGAGTTGCAGGCTTATCCTCTGGAATTTGAACTCCGTATTTATCCGCTAACCATCGCAATGCTTCTGGATAAGAATAGTGTTCCTTTTCCATAAGAAAGGTGACTACCGATCCTCCTTTACCCGTTGAGAAACATTTAAAGATTTGTTTTGCAGGCGAGACAACGAATGAAGCTGTTTTTTCATCCGTAAATGGACTTAGCCCTTTCAGGTTTGACCCGGCACGTTTTAAACTGACAAAATCACCAATTACCTCCTCAATACGAGAAGTTTGCATGATGTCGTCAACAATATGTGGTGGGATCATAGCCATTATTTACCGTCGCCAAAATCTGTTTCTCCAATGAAAACACCATCTTCATCGTAATTTTTCCAGATTCCAATTTTTTTATCTTCAGACATTTCACCATGGTAGTACAACGTTCCATTTTCATGTTTTACAATCATGTGGCCGTGCTTTTTGCCATGGCTATACATTGTCGTAGAAAGTTCTTTTCCATCAGGACTGAAATACGACCATTTGCCATTGCGTCTTTTTTGATCGTCTTGAAGTCCCTGAAATTTAATCTGTTTTTTTCCTGGATAGTATTGCGTAAAAGTGTGCCCTTTAATGTAAACTAATTCTTCTGGAGTATCTACTGTTGGAGCTTCTGTTGCTGCGGTAGTTGAGTTGTTTTCCTTAGTAGGATTTTTATTCGATTCATCAGTCGTTTTTTCTGAACAAGCCGTAACTATTATTACAAGCGTAAGTAATTGTAAATATTTCATTTTATTTCTTTCTTTTAGTAGTGTATTCAATCAAGCCTAAAATTGACTTTTTTGCATCTGAATCTGGAAGATTCTCAATCAAGTCAACAGCCAATTCTTTGAAGTCAAGCATCTTCTTGTGGGTGTAATCGATACCTCCATATTTAATGACGAGTTCAACAGCTCTTCTAACTTTCTTAGGATTTTCGTTATGGTTTTTAACGATATTAATGAGTTCCTTTCTTATTCCTGGTGTGCTATTGTTTAGCGCAAAGATCAAAGGAAGCGTCATTTTTCTTTCGCGAATATCGAGGCCAGTTGGTTTGCCAATTTCACCGGGTTCACCATAATCGAAAATGTCATCTTTCAATTGAAATGCGATTCCGATATATTCTCCGAACAAACGCATTTTCTCAGCTTCGTCAAAACGTTCCACACTGATTGCACCTGCTTCGCAACAAGTTGAGATTAAAGATGCTGTTTTTTGGCGAATCACTTCAAAATAGATCTCTTCGGTAATGTCTAATTTTCGGGCTTTTTCCAATTGAAGAAGTTCACCTTCCGACATTTCACGAACGGCTCTGGCAACAACTTCAAGAAGTTTCGTATTGTTGTTCTCGATTGAAAGGAGTAGAACTTTGGAAAGCATATAGTCACCAACCAAAACTGCAATTTTATTTTTCCAGAGTGCATTCACAGAAAAGAACCCTCTTCTCTCATTCGCGTCATCTACAACGTCGTCATGGACAAGCGTAGCGGTATGAAGAAGTTCAACTAGAGTAGCTGCATCATACGTTTTGTCGTTAATTTTCCCTAACATTTTGGCTGTGAGAAAAATAAACATTGGGCGCATTTGTTTTCCCTTTCTTCGAATGATGTAGTGAGTAACTTTATCCAATAGCGGAACCTTTGACTTCATACTTGCTCTAAAACGCCCTTCGAATTCAGACATTTCAGATGATATTGGCTCCATTATTTCCTTGACAGACATCATAAGTACAAATATAAGGGTTACGAAGCCGAATCCATTCAAAACTTAAGACTAAAGATTAAAAGCTTCAAATAGTTTGATGTACTGATGGCTTCATAGATTGAACGAAAGTTTTGGGCAAGAAAAAGTCCCGTCTCGGTTTAACCGAAACGGGACTTTGATATATCGAATTCAATAATTAGTTGTTAACGACTTGAATAAATCCATGTCCTTCAAGAGGATCCACAGTTTCATCAACACCAGTAACAACATACTTGTAGAAATACGTTCCTTCTTGAACCTTATTTCCACTTGGAGCAGTTCCATTCCAAACTGGGTTTAAACCTTGTTGATCAAAAACAACATTACCCCATCTGTTAAGAATTACAAGGTGAACATTTATTGCATTTGTAACTTCTAATGAATAAACATCATTAATCTCATCCCCGTTTGGAGTGAAAACGTTCGGTGCAATAACTGTTGGTGTTGGAAAAATACAAGAACCATCATCAATCGTTGCATTAGAGTTATAGTTAGTTGCTGCAGGATCTGTACATCCACAAGGTTCAACAATAATTGACGCATACGCCGTGTCAGAGCAACCTCCTGGTGCAAACGCAATCAACATAACATTCGATGAAGACGTGAACGTGTGAGAAGGATTTACATCGTTAGAGTTCGCAGAGAAATCTCCCCACATCCAAGTGTATGCATCCGTATTTTGACTTGTATTCGTGAAGTCTACAACTAACGGAGAACATCCTTGGGCGGCTATTGGTGAAAACTCAGCAATTGGTGGGTTTTCAACATCAACATAAACACTATCAGATGCTTCACAAACATCATCCGATACTGTGAAGTAGTACCATCCTGGTGAAAGTATCTGAGGAGTTGAAGTACCATCTATAGAAAATGTACCACTAGTTCCAGGTCCAGACCAATTGTAAAGAGGTTGACCCAGCACATTTGTTATTCCAGAAATAACTGCCGAAGCAGCTCCATCAAAGTCGCAGGCACCTGCAGGGTATGACAGAACAGTATCAATTGCGAGCGTTTGGTTGACAAGCATCATAACGGTGTCTTCATATACATAGCCACAGCCATCCGTTATTTCTACGGTATATGTGATTAAATCTTGTTGGTTTCCGTTTGTTCCAAATAAAGTTGGGTTGGTTGTGTCACCGTTAGACCATGTAACGTCCCAAGGAGCTATTGCATTTGCGAAGTTAACTACTTCAGCAGGTAAAGAATCCGTTGGACAATAAGCATATAAAGTATCCACTAAATCCCAAGTCAATGTTGGTTGCAATACAGTAATGTTGATTGTATCCGAAGAACACATATAGTTTCCAAGTGTATCATAAACATCTGCAACAAATGATGTGTCTTGAGTTGGTAATACCCAAAAAGCATTATCGTTAGTCAATCCACCATCCCAAGTAATTAAAGCAGTGTTACAAGGTCCACCGAAAACCTCAATGTTATCAAGTCCCCAGTTATCACAGCAAGTACCAGAAGAGTTTATTTGAGTCCATTGGAACATTGTGTTTGTAGTAAAGGCTCCAGGAGGAATTGGAACACTAAAACTATTCCAAGTCGTATAAAGAGTTGCTCCAGAAGCTACTGATCCTGATGTTCCAGGCATAGATGGAAGTTCGAATCCACCTGGGCTGTAATAAACAATATTAATCCAAGTAACTCCACCATCAAGACTGTATTGAAGAGAAACACCCTCATTTGCAAGGTCGGGCCCTTCACATGGAGTAGCTCCACCTTGAACAGAATAAACCATGTCGAAGTTTAAGAAACCACCACATGTTACATCAAAACCGGGAGACGCTACGGTTGGAACACCACCACCAGAGGTAGATGCCCAATAATAAGGAGTTCCATTAATTCCAGCTCCACATGGATTCCCCCATGCTGAACCACCTGTTGCAGTCCACCCTGGAGGTAAAGCTCCTAAATCAAAGTCAAAATTTTGTCCACTTGCAACAATTGCTGCATATCCAACAACGGCAACTGAATCACCTGGACAAATAGTTGTGTCCTGCGGAGTTACGTTTACAATACATACCTGAGATTGCCCAGTAAAAGGAATCATTAGCATGAATAAAATAGGTAATAATAAATATCTCATGATTACTTAATATTAAGGATATCCAAATTAATTGACTCTAGTGTTCCAGACTCCAATTGATATGGGTTGTTCATTAATAATGCTAATTCACCAATTTTCATTGTTGATTCACCTTCAATCATTGTAGAAGCTGGGATGGCTAGCATTTGTCTCGTTTCTCTATTGTCTCCACATCCGTAACATCTGTTGTCAAAAATCATTTGAAAATTAAACTCAACACTCTTTTCAGAAGTGTTCGTATTTACAAGTCGAACAAATGCATATGTGAATGCATCTGCTGCACCAATATCACATTTTTCTTGTTTCAAGTATACTTCTACTCCATCTTTAGTAGTGAGTAGGATCCAATCTTGCGATAATTTATCTGCTGATATCGTGTTTTGGGAGAACCCGTTAAACGACAACATTGCAGTGAATATCAAGAAGATAGATTTAATAATTAGGCTTTGTTTCATAGTGTGTATATATTTACTAAAGTCAAGACGATAACTTTCGTCCAAAGGATGCACAAAGGTCGTTTTTATTTTCAATTTAATTGCATTTTCTATTTTTGAATTTTACAAAACGACTAATTCTTAACGATTTAAAGGTGGATTGAATTGGATCATAACATGGACTGTGAAAAGATTGGGATTATTTATAATTAAGATTTCAAGACGCGATCTTCTTTTTTAATGGCATTATTTTTATTTGCCAATTGGCCGCAAGCAGCATCAATATCTTTACCTCGACTTCTTCGAATATTAACAATGAGGTTTCTCTTTTCTAAATAGGCAGCGAATGCATCCACTTTTGCAATAGATGTTTGTTGGAATTCACCGTCATCAATAGGGTTGTATTCAATGATATTGATTTTACATGGAACACATTTCGAAAATTCCGCCAATTCTTGAGCATCTTCAAGTGCATCGTTGAAGTCCTTAAAAATAATATACTCGAAGGTGATTCTCGACCCCGTTTTTTCATGGAAATAGACCAGTGCTTCTCTCAATGATTCAAGGTTATTCGAATCATTGATGTCCATAATGTGGCTTCTCTTCTTGTCATTTGCCGCGTGAAGAGATAAAGCCAAATTGAATTTCACATCATCGTCGCCTAATTTTTTAATCATTTTGGCTATTCCGGCAGTAGAAATAGTAATTCTTTTTGGAGATATCCCAAGCCCTTCTTCTGAAGTTAATAATTCAGTAGATTTTAGCATGTTGTTGTAGTTTAACAATGGCTCACCCATACCCATATATACAATATTGGAAAGTGTTGTTTGGTATCTTGAACTTGCTTGGTCTCTTAAATAAGCGACTTGATCAACCATTTCTCCTGCGGAAAGGTTTTTCATGAGCTTTAATTTACCTGTTGCACAAAATTTACAAGCGAGGCTGCATCCAACTTGAGATGAAATACAAGCGGTCATTCTTTTGGAGGTTGGAATTAAAACGCCTTCAATAATGCGACCGTCAATTGTGTTAAACGCACATTTGATGGTTTTATCAGAACTAATTTGTTGGTCTTGTAATTCAAGATGATCAATATGGAAATTCGCTTCCAGTTTATTTCTCAACGATTTAGACAGGCTCGTCATTTGTTCAAATGAACTGGCGTCCTTTTGCCACAGCCATTCAAAAACTTGCTTTGCTCTGAACGATTGTTCAGATAAATCCGTCATTACGGTTTTGAGGCCCTTTAAATCTAGGGTTCGAATATTTTGCTTTTCCTTCATTGAGGGTGCAAAGATAGGTGATTTGCTTAGATAAAGTCTACGTCTTCTTTATTTACTAAATAAGTTTGTCCACTGGAAGTTTCAATTTTAATCATTGAATCTTTATGGTTTTCAATTTTCTTTATGCGTGTCCCTGCCTTTAATAAGACTTGGTCTTTGTCAAGAGTAACGGCATCATTGTCCTGAAGTGTTGGGATAGTTGTCTTGGTAACCAAAGCGAAATTGTGATTATTCTCATAATCATAAGCGCTTGATGCCACGTAAATTGCAAAAAGCATAATTGATAGAGAAAAAATAGCACTAACAAGGAAGATTCGTTTTTTTGAGAGGTCTTTGGCTTTTAGAAAAAAGAAAAATAAGAGCGCAACAAGAAATGACACAAATAGACTAATGTATGCCCAGTTATTCGATTTCACTCCATACAAAGCTCTTTCGAAATGGCTCAATTGTGATCTCCATTCTTGTCCATTATCGAGTTCAAGATAATTATGTTCAATATTTTCAATCGCTTCAGAATTGTTTGGGGTGATTTTCAGAACTTTTTCAAAGGCCCAAATCGCTTTTCCATATTCCTTTTGAGCGTTGTAACTAAGACCTAGGTTGAAATAAGCAGCTACGTTATTGGGATTGTGTTTTAAGTCTTTTTCAAAAGATTGAAGGGCCTCATCATATTTTTTCGCTTTAAAAGCTTTTACGCCCTCCGAGTGTAAATCAACAGATTCGCCAGCAAAAGAGCCAATCGCAAGGAGGAATGAAACAATCGATATGCAGCACTTAGCTAACATTTAAGGTGCTTCATTTTGTTAATGACCTTCTTCAATTCCTGCAAAACATCATGTCTTGATGCATTCGTAGAAGAGAATCCGTATTTTGATTGCTCACAATTCGTGAAAATCGCATGTACCTTTTCATTCATTTCTGAATCTCCAGTTTGTTCAATGAATGCGCTGATGTCAGCTTTACTGATCCGGCGGTCCTCTTCAAATTTCATTTCTATTTCAAATGCCTTGCGAAGTGCATTTTCAATTTCAGAATAGTAATCATTATCGGATCCTTCATCAATTATGGCTTTTGCTGAAGTCAAGCGTTCTTTAAGTGCACTATCATTAGCGGCTTTTTTTCGTTTGGCAATCACTTTTTCTTCGGATTTATCTTTCCGTCTTCCGAATAAGATAAAGAAGAAGCTGGCAAGAATAGGAGCTCCGATTCCTCCCCAATAGCCTGGAGTTCCAAAAAAGGAGTCTAGGATAACGATTTCTTTTTCTTCTTTTATTTTCGATGTACTGATAACCAACTCAGTGTCTTTGTTTGCATTTACCTCAGGGTCTTTAACTATGTAATTTTTGTCTCTTTCAATATTTATTAAAATTTTGTCTGTTGAAACTTGAACGTATTTTTCTTGAATGGGATCAAAGAATGAAATCTTAGAAGCGGGTAAGGAAATATTCCCCGATTTTTTAACTTCTATGTTGAATTCATAAATGATTTTGCCCTCTGTTCCTTGCATCCCAAAAGAATAGTTCTTTGTGATAACGGGGTCTCCATAAACAGTAAATCCTCTTGGAAGGTTCAACGATGGATCAATAATATTTTGAAGATTTCCAATACCTGCAATGGTTATTGTCATTTTGAGGACTTCACCTTGTTTTATTGATTGAGCATCAATTTTTCGTTCAATGGTGAAATCACCAATACCACCAATGAAATCGGCAGGAGGGCTGGATGGAAGCGGTAAGATGTCTATCATGAATCCATTTGAAATCAAAGGAAAATTTTGATACCCTTGATGCAAATTCATAGTAAAGGGCTCAATTTGGAACTTCCCAATTCCAGAAGGAAAAATCACATTCTTGTCATAAGGGAATGAGTAGTATTCTACACCTTTGTATTTTTCAACCGATTTCTTAAAACTTGATGTATTCCCGATTGGATGCTTGATTGTGGTTCCAGGAACTACATAGCTTTTGTACGTGCCCACATGACTTGGGTTGTATTTCGCAAAAACCTTAGCGGTCACTAGTAGTGGTTCACCTTCATAGATGGTTTTCTTGTTTGCCTGAATTAAACCGAAAGCAGGATCTGTTAACTGCTGTGCACTGACCTCTCCATTGCTCATTGGGACTTTGTTTCCAACTTCAATCGTAACGGAATTTGATGGATATGATTTACTGCCATTTGTGATATAGGCAGGTCCAATTTTGTATTTTCCCGCTTTTGTAATGATTCCCGTAAATGAAAAGAAGTATATCATTTCAACTTTTCCAGTTGAATAATCTATTTTGCTTGAACTTCCTTGATTGATATTGTAATCTTGTATAAATGAAGCGGGAACATCGTCAAAGTCGAGTTGGCCTTGAACGGTTGATGTAACCATAATACTAAATGTTTCTCCCACCTCCATACTTGTTGGATTGATTGTGAGTTCGACCTTTTTTTGTGCATACGCACACATAAAGGTTAAAACGGCCAATATGGTTAATAATCGACTTAGCATTTACCAGTCTTTTCCAGATCGAGGAGTGAAACCAGCAACGCCATTTCGGGCCATTCTTCCTTTGGTCTTAGCTTCTTTTTTCATTAATTCATCGAGCATACGGTCAACAGTTTTATTTGGGAGTTGACTTTTATTCTGATTTTTAGACTTGTTTCCTTGGCCTTTCTTATCGCCTTCGGGCTTCTTCTCACCAGGCTTTTTATTTCCTTTTTTATCGTTGTCGTCTTTTTTTTCTTCTGATTTGGGCTTTTCCTTCTTTTTTTCGTCCTGATTTTTTTGACTTTTTTCCTTTTTCTTCTTTTTCAACTTTCTAGTTGCTTCGGAAAGGTTGTACCTTGTTTTCTCGTCCTCCGGATTGAGTCTAAGAGCATCCTTATAAGCTTCAACTGCACCTTTATAATTTTTGGTTCTCATCCGAGCGTTTCCAATATTATGGATGTTCTTCGCTCTATTTTTGTTGGAGCGTTTATTCGCACTGTTTTGTTGAAATACTTTCTCTGCAGTTTCGTAATCGCCAGATTTGTAGGCCGATTGCCCAATTTCATCTGATAAATTGACGTCCTCAGGAGCTTTCTTTTGCGCGGACTTATAATACTTTAGCGCCTTTTCGTAATTCTCGTTCTTGTACTCTTTCCTAGCCAATCCTAAGGGATCACGCCATTCTTGGGAGAATGATACTACCGTGCTAAGCAAAAATCCGATTATAAAAATGGCTTTCATTTCTTTTGAATTAGTTTGTCAAGTACATCAACATATTTTTTTGACCATAACAAATACGCTAACCAAAAGACCAATGAAATCAACAAAGGCACTTGATAACGTTCCTGTTTTATGTTAAACTCTAAATTATCAATTTTTGTTCGTTTCATCCGGTTAATTTGTGTTAATAAAGCTGAAAGATTTGGGAATTCACTAGAACTCAAAGATGCTTTCCCTCCTCCTTTTGACGCTATTTTTCGGATAAATGATTCATTCAATTTCGACAAAACTGCTTTGCCAGTTGCTGTCTTTTTATAACCTAATTCTGGTCTACCTGGCTGTTTAGGTATCAATCCACCGCGTTTTGTTCCGATTCCAAGAACGCTCAATTGCACTTTGGACTTGCGGATTTCTGCGAGAACTTTATTCGGACTCTTTTCATGATTTTCACCATCTGTTAATATGATGATTCCTTTGCCTGTTCTCTCTTTCGAGAACATTTTCAACGAAATTTCTAGAGCGGCATCAATGTTCGTTCCTTGGTTAGAAATCATTGCTGTTTCAATATCGGTCACAAACATTTTTGCTGCAGAATAATCTCTAGTGACAGGGAGCTGCACAAAAGTATTGTTTGCGAAAAGACAAATTCCAATGCGCTCGCCATGAAGATTATTGATCAATTGTACGATCGCCCTTTTTGAAATCTCAAGACGCGACATATCTGGTGAAATGTCTCTTGTATTCATCGAGTTAGAAACATCCAAACAAATAACCAATTCGAGATCGTCCATGGTTCCTGCGGCTTTTTTTTTGCCAAAAACGGGTTGGGCAAGAGCGATTATTAAGAAGACTATTGCGTTTCGAAACAGGAAATAGCGTAGGAAGCTGTTCATATTGGAAACAGGCTTCAAGTAGGATTGAGCAACACGCTGCGGTAAATTTTCCGAACTTTGGTTGTTGCGGTATGAATTGTATAGAAAGGCTCCAATAATCGGGATAAGTGCACCTAGAATCCAAAACGTATCAGGGGATTTGTACAACAAACGTTCTGCATTCGATTCGATTTCCGATTTTGATCCTATTACTAGCCCAAGCGAGTTGGTGATTAGGAGATAAAGCCCCCAAAAGAGTGCTTCCCAAACGACAATGGCAAGGACAAGAAACTTGGTGTTGTATGAATAACTCTTCTTACTCATTGGTTCTAAATAACATGTACCTTGAGCACCAAGTAAGCACGGTTAATACTATAGCCCATTTCAAAAAAGCTTGAGGGTTTGGAGGCGGCTCAGATTTAAATTGATGATCTTCTATTTTTCGTTTTTCAAGGTTTTCTATTTCCTTATAAATGTTTTTGAGGCTTTCTTCGTTGGCTGCCCGGAAGTATTTACCATTCGTTTTGTAGGCTATTTTTCTTAATATTTCTTCATCGATTTGAGTCTCCATCGTTGTTCGATAGGGCCCAAATTGCGAGTTGACGACTGTTGTTGCTTGTCCATTGCTTCCAACTCCAACTGTATAAACTCGAATGTTTTTTGATTTGGCCAATTCTGCAGCAATAAGTGGGTCCAAGTCAGTACCATTGTCCATTCCGTCGGTTAATAAAATGATCACTTTAGATTTGATACTGTCATTTCTCAGTCGGGTGACTGCAGTTCCGAGCCCAACTCCAATAGCTGTTCCACCGATCATTCGGTCGCCGTTCATTGCGTCGACCTGCTTTTTTAAAACCTCATAGTCTAATGTGGGGGGGCAGGCGGTATAGGCCTCTCCAGCGTAGGCTACCAATCCAATTCTATCTCCTTTTCGGCCATCGATAAATTCTTTTGCGACGCGCTTTGAAGCCTCCAAACGATTGGGTTCAAAATCTTCTGCTAGCATTGATCCCGAGACGTCCATTGTAATTATAATGTCGATTCCGTTTTTATAATTCGTTTGTGAATCATCATACATTGCCCAATGGAATGGCTTTGCCATAGCAAATATTAAAAGTACTGCTACTAATCCGTAAACGACCAAAATCAATTCTCTCAAACGAATAACCCAGTTAGAGCCAAGTTGCCGCTGCGTTTCTATACTTCCAGTATATTTAAATTCGCCTCCATGTCTCTTTTCCCGTCTGAAAATCAAAAATAGAACAACAGGAACGAGTAGGAGCAACCAAAGCCAATTCGGTGCAAAGAATTCATATTCCCAAAACAGTATGTTCCAGCTATTCGACACTATCAAAATCTAATGGACTTGTTTCTGCTACTATTTGCCGCGCCAATGTTGACACTCTTAATATTGAAATTACTTCTGGTTTTGATTTGGCGAACTTCACCATATCCGATTCAGAAAGAATTCTACCAATATTTTCTACTGTATCTTCGTTAAGGCCATTCTGCGTCAACAATAACTTCGCTTCGTATGTTGTTTTCTCAAGAAGCGTGATGCTATATCTAGCCGTTAAATAGGATCTTAGTATATAGGAAAGCTCCACGAAATGTTCTTTTAACTTTTCTTTTTCCCATAATTTTTCATTGTCGAGGGCGTCAATTGCCAAAAGCGTTCTTTCTTTTAATGACATTGCCTTAAACAAAGGTTCCGGCATTTCGTTCCGCTTTCCTCGTTTGACAAGGAAGTAGATCGGGATGATTAGCACAATGATTAACAACCACCACCAGTTATTCCCCAAGAATTCAGAAAATGAAAAAGGTTCAGCAGGAATTTCAGCGAAACTCTCATTGATATCATAAATATCTAATCCTTTGACTTGCTTTGTGTAGTTGGCGTAAATGACGATGTCTTGAAATTTATAAGACGAGTCGTCGATGCTAATATGAGGTGCAGGTAAAATGAACGTTCCGCTGTCCCAAATTGTAACGGTATATCTTCCAATCCACTCTTTATCGTTGTTTTTAAATTTCGTTGTGTCAGTAAATGTCTCTGTAATTTCAAATTTCGCATCCTGTTTGGTCAATGTTCCCTTTCCGGCTGTGTTTCCAAGGATGTTGTTGCGCTCTTCTTTAAATTCAATCGTGGCATTTTTGTCGAGGACAACTCTGTACTTAATCATTATTGGTTCACCGATGAGAATCTTCTTCACCGATGCATTCGAGGATAGTTTTTGGCTAAACCCCGAAAAGTTAACAAGTAAGAACGCTATGTAGATCCACTTTGCCATTATCTTCTTTGGAAAAGTTTTACAAGCGGTTTAATAAAATCTTCTGAGGTTGAAATCGTAGCGAAATCGACTCCTGATTTTTGAAAGTCATCGAACAATTTGTCTTGTGTTTTATTGAAGTTGGACGAGTGAACTTCCTTGGCTTGTCGGCTAGCAGAGTTGACCCAAGTTGTTTCTTCTGTTTCAGAATTGTAGAGTTGGATGACGCCAACATCGGGCAGGTGTCGTTCAGCCTCATCCAGTAAGTGAATTGCGACCATGTCGTGTCTTCTTTTGGAAACTTTCAAGCCTTCAATGAAATTATTTTCATCCATGAAATCACTAATAACAAAGGCAATGGTTCGCTTCTTTTGCGTATTTCTGAAAAATTTAAGAGCTTCGTCAAGGTTTGTTCCTTTGTTTTCAGGTTTAAGTTCTATCAGTTCGCGCAAAATTATTAATGCGTGTTTTTTACCTTTTGAAGGAGCGATGTATTTTTCAATTTTATCCGACACGAAAATAGCTCCGACTTTATCGTTGTTGCTCAAAGCTGAAAATGACAATACGGCTGCCAATTCTAGAGCAAGATCTTTTTTTGTTTTTTCAGTTGATCCAAAATCCTCTGATCCGGAAACATCAATGATGAGCATTACCGTTAACTCACGTTCCTCATCAAAAACCTTAACATACGGTTCGTTGAATCTTGCAGTAACGTTCCAATCAATGGTTCGAACTTCATCTCCAAAATGGTACTCACGAACTTCACTGAACGCCATTCCTCGACCTTTGAACGCAGAATGATACTCACCAGAAAAAATATGCTTGGTGAGTCCTTTGGCTTTTATTTCCAAACGACGGACTTTTTTCAGAAGTTCTTTGGTATCCATATACGAAGCTTATGGTACTTCAATTTTGTTTACAATTTTTGTCACGATGTCACCCTCAGTGATGTTTTCTGCCTCCGCTTCATAGGTCAAGCCCATTCTGTGGCGCATTACATCCGGTGCAATCGCACGAATATCTTCTGGAATCACAAATGCCCTCCCTTGTAAAAAGGCAAACGCTTTTGCTGCGATAGCCAAGTTGATACTCGCTCTCGGCGAACATCCAACAGAGATCAGGGGAGCTAAACTCTCCAATCCATATTTTTCTGGAGTTCTTGTCGCGAACACGATGTCAACTATATATTGTTCGATCTTTTCGTCCAAATAAACCTGTTTTACAAGGTCACGGCAACGTTCAACATCTTTCGTTGAAATAACTTTACCTGCTTTTGCCATTCCGCCTGGGCGAACATTTGATCTTATAATTTGTCTTTCTTCTTCTTTATTTGGGTATTTCAAAAACACTTTCATCATAAATCGATCGACTTGCGCTTCAGGCAATGGGTATGTTCCTTCCTGTTCAATTGGGTTTTGAGTCGCGAGAACGAGAAAAGGTTTTGGAAGATCAAATGTCGTATCTCCAATTGTGATCTGTCTTTCCTCCATTGCTTCTAAAAGTGCACTTTGAACTTTCGCTGGCGCACGGTTGATCTCATCCGCTAAAACAAAGTTTGAGAAAATCGGCCCTTTTTTAACGCTAAAACTTTCTGTTTTCTGACTGTAAATCAATGTTCCAGTAACATCGGCAGGAAGTAAATCTGGTGTGAATTGAATTCTATTGAAATCAACTTCAATGGCATCCGCAAGCGTTTTAATCGCTAATGTCTTTGCAAGACCTGGAACACCTTCAAGAAGCACGTGCCCATCTGCCAATAATGCAATGAGCAATCGATCCATCATGTATTTTTGACCAACAATTACTTTCGAAACTTCTGCTCGAAGCATGCTGATAATTAGAGTCTCTTTTGCGATGTTTTCGCTTAAGATCCTCATCGTATCTGCTGGGTTTGCAGGGGTGTTCTGGTTTTCAATCATATTCAGTTTTATGGAACATACAAGTTTATAAAGATAAGTCGCTCGAACTTGATATTGCTGTTAAATATTGTTAACATTGTTTATTGAATTGTTGATAAACAAAGGGATGGAAGAAAGAATTTGCCAAGAATGTAGCCAGCGGCTTTCGGGTCGCAGAGATCAGAAGTTTTGTTCGGATTATTGTCGAAATACGTACAATAATCGACTGAATGAAGATTCGACGAAATACATTCGAAGAATTAACAATATTCTAAGAAAAAACCGTCGTATTCTTTCTGAATTGAATCCAGACGGAAAGAAAACGGTAGATGGAATCACTTTGGCAGAAGAAGGATTTAATTTCCATTATTACACGAATGTGTACACAACAAAAACGGGTTCAACTTATTTTTTCTGCTATGAACAAGGTTACTTAAAGATGGAAAACGATAAGTATATGTTGGTTTTGAAGCAAGATTATGTGAAATAACTTCGGTAATTTTGAGTCGCGAAAAAAAGAAAATCTCACCATGATTAGAGATCTAATCCTTATAGCAATAGTACTTCTCCCTTGGTCATTATTTGCTCAATTAACACAAACGATTCGAGGGAACGTTATCGATAGGTATTCCGAACAATTTATTCCTGGAGCACGAGTATATGTATTTGGAGAAGGTGATTCACTCAAACAAATCGCAGATTTAGATGGGGTTTTCCGTTTCGAAAATGTAAAAGTGGGGAGGTACACTGTAATTGCTTCAATGAGCGGCTATGAGGAATTAGTACTGACCAATCTTGAATTGATTTCTACAAAGGAAATGGTCTTGGAACTCAAAATTACGGAGAAGGTTCAAAATGTAAATGAAGTCACCGTAAAAGCGAAAGAAGAGGGTGAAACCGTAAATAAACTCGCAACGGTAAGTGCTCGGTCATTCTCTGTTGAAGAGAGCCAACGGTATGCCGGAAGTTTTAACGATGTGGCTCGAATGGCACAGAATTTTGCTGGAGTTCAAGGAGCTGATGATTCAAGAAATGACATTGTAATTCGTGGGAATTCACCAACGGGAGTATTGTTTAGAATGGAAGGGATCGATATTCCTAACCCGAATCACTTTGCGCGTTTTGGAACGACAGGTGGACCTGTTTCGATGTTGAATAATAATATTTTGGCCAATTCAGATTTCTTTACGGGGGCCTTTCCAGCAGAATACGGAAATGCACTTGCCGGTGTATTTGATTTGAAAATTCGAAATGGAAACAATGAAAAATTTGAATTCATGGGACAAATTGGTTTTAATGGATTGGAAGGAATGGCGGAGGGGCCAATTTCAAAGGAAAAGGGATCGTCGTTTTTAGTGAATTACCGCTATTCGACACTTGAATTATTTACACTGATCGGATTGGATTTTGGAACTTCAGCAACGCCCAAATATCAGGATGGGACATTTAAATTACGTTTCCCAGATAAGAAGGGAGTTACGCAAGTTTTCGGATTGGGCGGGACGAGTAAAGTCAACATAATAACGCCTCCAGATTCTGATGCTAATGAAATTTTCGGGTTTACTGGAACGGATATTCGTTTCAAAACAAGTACGGGAATGGTTGGAATTACGAGAAAACAGAGAATCAATTCCAATTCATTTTTTGAAGTTATGGCCGGTGTTCAAGCTGCGTACAATCTAACTCAATTTGATACCTTGGGTGCGGGTGGTGGTAATCCTTTTACGACTTTTATGGCCAATTCAACAATTGGTAAACAAACCACGTCGTTTAATTATCAAAATAAAATTTCGAGCCGCCACTTGATAAAGACGGGGGTTACGAACGATATTTACTTCCTCGATTTAAAAGATTCAACATTCATAAACGATAGTGTCGGCTTTAATTCTAACCGAGACTTTGATGGAGCAACCGCTTTGATTCGACCTCATTTTCAACACAGGTTTCGAATAACTGAAGATCTAACACTTGTTTCTGGAGTTTATGCACAGTTCTTGACCTTAGGAAATCAATTGGCGATCGAACCAAGAGTTGGGTTGAATTATTCATTAAAGAAACGACAACGAATCTCTGTCGGTTATGGAATGCACAGTCAGATGGCGCCGATTGAGCTCTATTATGAGCAAGTTCAGCTTACCGATGGATCGTATATAACGCCTAAAAAAGATATTGGATTTACGCGAAGTCAACACTTGATTGCGGGATATCAAAAGCGATTTAAATACGGAATTCAATTAAAAACAGAGATCTATGGGCAGTACTTGACCAACGTTCCTGTTGAGTCTCAAAGCAGCTCATATTCTTTGTTGAATTTCGGGGCATCTTTCAATACAGGGACTCCTGATTATTTAGTGAATGAAGGAAAAGGATACAATTATGGAGTTGAATTGACATTGGAGAAATTCTTAGATAAGGGATTTTATTTCTTGGTGACAGGATCTTTGTTTGAATCAAAATACCAAGGAAGTGATAAGGTATGGAGAAATACAGCCTTCAATAGCAATCATACCTTGAATGTTTTGGGCGGGTATGAAATCCGGTTTAACGCCAAAAAACCCGACGCAAAATATAAATCGGCTTTGTCCTTTGATTTAAAATTTGTTTGGAATGGAGGAGGGCGATATACGCCTGTTCTTATTGACGAAAGCATCGCAGCGGGAAAGGAAGTACTCGATTTTAACAATACGTTTGCCTCTGGGTATGCGGATTACTTAAAAGGAAATGCGCGAACAGCGTTTAAATTGATTGGGAAAAAGACAACACAAGAGTGGGTGATTGATATTCAAAACTTTACCGATCGCGACAATATTTTTTACCAAGAATTTGATGTGAAAACAGGGGGGCTGAGAACTACGTTTCAAAACGGATTGCTTTGGGTGTTCCAGTATCGAATTACTTTTTAGAAGAAGGGTTCCATTTTTTTTGAATTCCTTCATAGAGAAAAATGACAGAAAGGATTAGCGTCATTCCGTAGATCATATCCTCCATTGGTATTGTGTGAATTCGGAGGCCTGAATTTTCAAAATTGTTGTACCAAACTATAGGCTGTTTTGTTGCCGCTCCCGTTAAAACTCCATTCATAAGTAGGAATGGAATCATAGAAAAAAGAAAGGTGATTCCGACGTATTGAACGTTCTTTTGACGAAACATCCAAAAAAAGATAACTAAAATACCGATTGTTGAATTTATTGATGTGTACAATCCTATTGGGTTTTGAAAAAGTAAAAAGTTAGCATAGAGCAGCAAAGTAATTTGCATAACAACATCGAGCTTTCGGCTGTTCCAATTTCTTAAATAGTATTTACAGCATTCATAAATGAAGGTGCATGAGAAGGGAACAACGATAAAAAAGAGGACTTCTTCAATGGGTAAATTACCGACACTTATTCCAGAAATGTAGTCGCTGTTGAATCCCCAAACGCCATGAAGTGTAAAGAAATAATCCCAGATTAGAAACGGGATTGCGACGATCAATGAAGCCGTGAAAACAGCTTTCCATTTACTGAAATATTGAACCCTAGATTCAAAGCTCAAAGCAAGCGGTCCCAAAATGGTAGCTATATCAAGAAGTAGGTAGGTCCATTTCATTCTTTATAGAATTTCCTAGGAATATAAAGCATTCCGAAACTTTCACCGTCTTCTTTAAAAGGTTTCTCATGGTGAACTCTGTGTGCCCTTCTGACTGCCTTGAAATAGCGGTTTTGAATCTTGTCAAACCAGTTGAACCGTCGGTGAATTAAAATGTCATGAACTAAAAAATAGGCAATTCCATACGCAGCAATTCCAAATCCAATTCCAGTCAAACCATGCGCCCCTTTCATCATTCCAAACATGATCGAAAGCAAAGAAGGAATGGCAAAGATCAAAAAGAACAAATCATTTTTCTGGAAAACGCTTCCTGTCGGCTGATGGTGGTCTTTATGAACCGACCAAAGAAAACCATGCATAACGTATTTATGTGCTAACCAGGCACATACTTCCATTAACAAAAAAGCCGCAACAAATCCAATTCCCAATATCATAGAAGGTTTAAAATTATAAAAAAGTTCGTCCAAATAATATAAATTATAATCCCAGTTTTATTAATTTCTTTGTTGCGGTAAAGATAAATGGTCGAGAACAAGAAACTAAATCCGAACCAACACAAATAATTGTAGAATGGAATGGTTCCATCAGTCCAAGTCCAGAAGTTGTAGCTAATTGCGATAGGCTCAATGATAAAATCAAGCAATGTACACAATGCCGCTGCCAAAAGCGCTTGGAGGATTAATGGTTTTTTGATGAAATACTTTATAATGGAACTTGAAGCGGCAACAATGATGACCCAATTGAGTCCAATAATTAGAGGTACGCCGAGGAATTTAGAGCCTAATGCTGTGTCATAACTGTATTCACCAAAGAAGAAACCCGTTTTTATTCCAATTAATTCAACGCTATAGCCAAGAACAAAAATCGAAAACAGAACGGCAGCCTTTCTAAGGTTTATTCCTTCGTCGATTATCAAAGCAGCTCCTGAAATTAAAAGCGTTACGTAAGACAATCGAGAAGCATTTGGATCTGTCGCAAATAGAATCAAGCCTACCACATGAAATATAATAAGTACAATAAGGTTGTATTTCGTTCTTGGTTTCATGTTATTAAATTAGCAACAATTTTCGCAGATCGCAGCACAAGTGGAATCCCACCGCCTGGATGAACGGCCCCTCCACAAAAGTACAAATTATCGTATTTCTTAATCGTATTCGGATGGCGCTTCAATGCAGAATCAAATTTATTGGATGCAGCACCGTATAGCGCGCCTTGATAAGAGCCAGTTAATGATTCAATTGATGCCTTGTCCCAATAATTTTCCGTCACAATGTGATTGCGAATATCTATTTTGAATTGTTCCCGAATTTTATCAATAATGTATTGCTTCATCTTTTCCATGTAAACGTCGTCTGTCGTGTCAATTGAAGATGTATTGATCATCACAAACAAGTTTTGACCATTTTCAGTCGCGTCATTTGGATTTAAAAGTGAGCTGATATGAATGTAAACCGTTGGTTCAAGGCTGTTTTTCTGTTCTTTGAAGATTGTATTGAATTCTCCTTCGTAATCCTTACTGAATAGGATGTTGTGCAATCCAAGTTCAGGAATTTTAGTGTCAATTCCCCAATAGAAAACCAATCCAGAAGTACTTCTTTCTTCCTTTTTGTGTTTTATAGAGAGAGGAGCGTCCTTCAATACGTAATCGTAGAATGAGATGGGATCAATAGCGCAAATAACCAGTTTGCTTGACCCGGAGATATTATCGTCGATTCTATATGTATATTCAGATAACTCCCTTTCAACTTCGACTTCCACTTCGAAGCTGAACTCTATATTTTCTTCAAGAGCTAATTTGTATAATCCATCAATAATAGATCGCATTCCATTTTTCGGAAAATAAGTACCGTCGTTCAATTCTAAATTCGGAATCATACTGTACAACCCACTCATTTGATATGGGTTGGAGCCGTTGTATGTCCCAAACCTATTGAATATCAATTGCATCTTGTCTGATTCGAATTTAGATGCGTTGTGACTATTAAGGCTTCTAAACATAGTGCGTGAAAGCAAAAATGGATAGTTTTTTATAAATTTGGGGTGAAAAAATTTAAGGAGAGAAGGAATCGAATCATTTAAAAATAATGCTCCGAGGCTTTCATAGTTCTTTTTTGAATTTGAAATATAGCTTTCGTAATTTTCTGCTTCATCTGCAGATATAGCTTCCGTGATTTCTTCCTTTGTGTTTTGCAGGTTGCTACTTAGCGTAATTCTCGAATTATCGTTAAAAAAGTAACGGCATGATTCTGAATGCTTGACAAATTTAAAATAGTCACTCGGGTTCTTTCCGTACAATTCGAAAAGCTCGTTAATGTTTTCCGGTTCGGTCAGCAATGACGGGCCTTGGTCCCAACGAAACCCTTGAGAATGTAATTCCGAGAGTTTGCCACCTGGTTTGTCGTTTTTTTCGAGCACAAGAACACGAAGTCCTTTCTTGTTTAGTCTCAAGGCACAAGCTATACCTGCCAACCCGGCACCGACGATTATTGCATCATATTTCTTTTGGGTCGTCAAGTTAGCGCTTTATAAAAATGGTTACAAGAGGTTCATGGAATTGCGAACGAGGCATTTGCAAAATATAACGACCTTGATTGAATCGGGAACTCTGACTCTGGCATTGAGCAAATCTTGTGGTTGTTTCTCTTTTATTTCAATCAACAGTTTGACATAATAACGGTAACTAATATAAACACCAAGTCGCGCTGATTTTGGGAGCATTTTGATTCCAATCAAAGCTTCGTTGAATTCTTCTTGGATTTCATTTTCAATATCAATCTTCGTCTGTTTTGTGATATTATTGACATCCAGCCCTGGGAAGTAAATCCGTCCAAGATCATTGACATCATCGTTTAAATCTCTTAAAAAGTTAATCTTTTGAAAAGCAGAACCCAATTTTATGGCATAAGGCTTCAGTTTTGCATATTCCTCCTCATTACCATGAACAAAGACTTTAAGGCACATTAACCCAACGACTTCAGCCGATCCAAGAATGTATTCTTCATAAGATTCTTGTGTATAATTAACTGGGTTCAGATCCATTTCCATGCTTTTTAAGAACTGTATAATGAGTTCATGGTCAATGTTATATTTGTTGACTGTGAGCTGGAATGCATTTAAAATTGGATTCACGGAAATTCCACGTTCAATCGCAAGGAAAGTCGCAACTGAAAACTCGTTTAACAATACTGTTTTGTTAAAGTCATGGAATGAATCTACAATTTCATCGGCAACACGGACAAAACCATAAATGCTATGTATGTCGGAGCGAATTCTTTTATCAAGTCTGTTAACGCCTGCATAGAAGGAAGTGCTGTACTTTCTTGTCACTTCTTTCGAAGCTAATAAGCTGTATTCGTCGTATAAGTTTTTCACGATTTCATGATTTGTTTAGCAGCAATTTTACCTGAGATTAAGGCAGGAGGAATGCCTGGACCAGGTACTGTTAATTGTCCACAGTAATACAAGTTTTTCAACTTGGATTTCATTTTAGGTTTAAGATTAGCCGTTTGTTTTAGGGTGTTAGCAAGACCATAAGCATTGCCTTTAAATGAATTGTATTCCGACTTAAAGTCAGAAATGCAAAATGATCTTTTGTAGACAATGCTCTCTGAAATGTCCACGCCTGTTCTTAGCTTTAATCGGTCAATCATCAGTTGAAAATATTCTTCTCTAATTTGGTCATTGTCTTGTATACCCGTTGCAATTGGCATTAGGAAGAACAAGTTTTCATGTCCTTCTGGTGCAACTCTGGGATCTGTTTTACTTGGAGCACAAACATAGAATAATGGTTTTTTAGGCCATTGCGGGTCTTTGTATATTTCCTCTCCGTGATCGTTAAGATCTTCATCAAAGAATAAATTGTGGTGCTCTAGTTTTTCTATTTTTTTATCAATTCCAATATAAAAAATCAATGAGCTTGGTGCCATTTTTCGTTTATCCCAATACGATTCAGAGTATTTTCTATATTTCGCTGGAAGTAGCTTCTGTTCTGTAAAGTGATAATCCGCACCGGAAATGACAAAATCAAAATGATGTTCAATGCCGTCAGCTGTTATTCCGTCGACCTGATCATTTTTCGACAAAATTCCTTGGACACTGCTATTTAGGTTGATTTGCACTCCGTTTTGAACTGCGATTTTTCCCAAAGCAGCGGCCAAGTCGTTCATTCCGCCTTTAGGATACCATGTACCTAACTTTAAGTCGGCGTAATTCATTAATGTATAAAGAGAAGGAATATTCTTTGGCATTTCCCCTAGGAATAGCACAGGGAAATTTAGAATACTTCTCGCTTTCTTCGATTCAAAACGCCGGGAAACATCCGAGTTAACTGATTTTAAAACATCCAATTTGAAGCTATTTTTTACAACTTCCCATTTTATAAGTTCACCTATACTAAGTCCAGGATTCTCAAGAAGTTTTATTGAAATGTCGTATTTCGTCTTGGCATCCGTCAAAAACAAATTTAGTTTCTTCGCTCCATCTGTTTCTAAAGAATCGAATAAGGCGTCAAGGTCTTTTTGATTTGAAGGTATTTTCGAAGAAGTCGCATCGTCCCAAAAAACTTGATAGCTCGTTTTTAGACGGTCCAACTTAAAATAATCGGTTCGTTTTTCACCTAAATCGGTGAAAAGGCCGTCAATAAGTTCTGGCATCCAATACCAAGACGGTCCCATGTCAAATTTGAAACCATCGGCTTCAAATGTTTGAGAACGACCTCCAACCATCGAGTTTTTTTCAAACATCGTTACATTGAATCCGTTTTTTGAAAGATAGCATGCCGCATAAAGGCTCGAAAGTCCAGCGCCAATTATGCCGATATTTTTTTTTGTGTTGCTCAATTTTAGATCTTAAAAAGTTTAACGAAATCGTCGTAGCTGTTAATTGAATTCAACCGAGGGTAGAGCTCATCCTTATTTTTAATTGGTTTCGTTGTACTCAAACATAGCTTTTTTTCAGGAATTATTTCTAAAATAGAATCCAAATTCCTGTGAAAACGATCGCCAGTAACGTTTATAATCATTGATGTGAAAACGAGATCTGGGTTTTTTTGAATAATCGCCAATCGCAAATCTTCGGTCGGGACGTTCGCTCCTAGATAAATACTATCCCAACCAAAAGACTTTAGAAAATAATTGTAAAAAAGAATAGGGATTTCATGATGTTCTCCCTTGGTTAGAAAAATCAAAACGCTTTTGTTGAGTTGCTTCTCAGCTTTAACTTCGTCCGTTTTTACTATTATGAATTTTCTTAGTGTGTTTGAAAAAAGATGTTCATGACTAATATTTAATGTGCTTAATTGCCAAAGCTCACCCATTCGAATTAGAAGTGGTGTAATGGTTTCTTTATACAATCTTAAGATGCCTTTTTCTTGATACTCTTTCTCTAAAATTTTCTCGATTTCGCTTGTGTCGAGTTTGATAATACTTTGAGTTAAAGCATTAATTTCCTTTGAGTCAGATGAATTTTTATCCTTTAATAGGTTATTTGCTTTTGTTTTTATTTCATCATCTTTAAGGGAGGCAATTTTTGAAATCTTGAATCCTCCTTTGTTCAATAAATTTATATTGAGAATTTTTTTTAAGTCATCATTATTATAGTAGCGAATGTTTGTTTCAGTTCGCTTCGGTTCAAGGATTTGATACCTTTTTTCCCATATCCGAAGCGTGTGAGCCTTTATGCCAGTTAGGTTCTCCAGATCTTTTATACTGTATTTTGTTTCCATGCGCTTTATTAAAGATAATGTTTGTGTTTAATCTTTACATAAAAGAATTAAACAAAAATAATCAAAATTTGTTATACACAAGAAATTAGAATGATAATTTAGTGAGTACCGCTCTATATATAGGGGTGAGAATAGCTTTAAACATAATGATAGACTTCGGATAGTGTGGTGTTGATTTTAATTGTTGAATTGGGAAATTAGTCAAGAAGCGCTTTTCCCATATTCAAATGGTGTGAGCTTTAATCTGCGTAAAGTTTTGAAGATTTTTTATACTGAACCTGAAATCACCCAATGATTAGTCGCTTTGCAATAAAATCATATGTAGACGATTTATCTGAAATTTGTAGGCGTTTGTGAAATAAGTGTAAATCTAAATTTTATTCTATGCTCCTTTTTTCACTTTGAACTCAACAATTATTCCAAGAGAAGGTTGTAAAATTCCAGAAGTATTTGCGATCGTTTTTAGCAAATAACGTGAACTATCATTCGGATCTTCAATCGGGTTTCCGCTTGCATCTTTTTGGAGAAGTACAACTGGAGCAGTTGTTGCCTTGTTGTTATAAATGTTTTGAATGTCCAAATACAAATTCAAAGAAAGTTTTTTAAAATTGAATTTCTTGTCAACGCGAACATTTAATTGGTGGTATGAGCTTCCTCGTTCAGAATTTAACAAAGAGTAATCAAGCACGGCAGAATTCTGAATATCCCAAACGTGTTTTAAAGATGAGGTTTCTAAATCTGCTGGCGTAAAAGGAGCTCCTCCAGAAAATGACCATCTAAAACCAACTTCCCAATTCTTTTTGAAGCGCTTACCACCAGTTATTGAAACAATGTTCTTACTGTCCCAAGTACTTGGTACGAAGACGTCGTCTTTCGATTTAAATTCGGAAGTCACAAAGGTGTAAGCAACAAGGCAATAGAAGCCTTTGATTAATTTTTGTTGGTAAAGAAATTCAGCTCCGTATGCGCGTCCTGTTGATGTTGAAGATACCTCTTCGTTTCCAACGATTCCAAAATCGGTACCTAAATTGGCCAGTGAAATTGAATCATTCACGGAGAATGGATAGCGGTTGTATTTCTTGAAGAATCCTTCTAATGAAATTTTCGACTTGAAATTTGTAATAAAGGAAGATCCTACTGTGAAATGATCTGCTTGGATATATTTCAACCCATTTTCTTTGTTTTTTAAAATACCATTGGCATCTCTAAATCCTAGAATTGTATAAGATGGAAGTTGATTGTAACGGGCCATGGTTCCGCTAATTGATAATTGATCGGAAAGAGCATAGTTCAATGAAAGTGAAGGCGAAATTTGATCCAACGGATTCAGCATGGATTCAGAGTAGCTGCTAATATCCGATCTCAATCCGATGCTTACGTCTAAATTATCGTTTAAATAAGATTTACTAACTTGAGCAAAAATTGAACCTTTGTGTAGGTCTAAGTTTGAATTGTTATCTATCGTAGTTGGAATTCCTCCAGCGATAAACTGCCGAAACGTTGCTGCCTGAAACTTTGCGAATTCGTATCCAAATCCAGCAAGAACCTTATAACCATTTTTTCGCCATGTATGCTCGAAACGAACTTTGTTTTCTGCTTCAGTCGATGAATAATTAAGTAACAGGTTTTCTGGACTTTCAACGTTCTCGAAATATTTTTGCGAAATGTTCTTCAACATGTTTCGGCTTACAATTACACGTTGATTACTGTTTTCGCTGTAATGAACATAATTCACTCCAATCGTATAATTCCATTGGTCTTGAGTTGGAATATTGTTCAATGAAAATTGATTCAGTTCAAATTGCTGAGGATCTGTGACACCGTCATTGGCTGATTCATTTAAAACAAAATCATCCAAAGCACCTAAGCCAATAATGCTGATTTTGTTTTTTCGGTTGATGTCATAATTCACTTTGAATTGAGCATCGTTGTAAGTTGGAAGAAACGGTAACTTTAAAGCTGCGAAGAGAAGTTGTAAATACGAGCGACGCGCTGAAAAAATGAAACTTGCTTTTTTTCCTAAGGGACCATCGAGTGTTAAGGCAAGGTCACTTGATCCCACAGCTATATTTGCAATAAGGTTTTCTTTATTTCCTTCTTTTTGCTTAAAAGAGATGGCAGAACTTAGTCCATTGGCAAAATTCGCAGGAAAGGCTCCCGCATAAAAATCAATAGCCCGAATAAAGTTAATGTTCAATAACCCAACGGGCCCGCCACTACTGCCTTGCGTTGCAAAGTGGTTGATGTTCGGTACTTCAATCCCATCCAGGTAAAATTTGTTCTCACCTGGTGATCCACCTCGAATGATAATATCATTTCTAAAAGAAGCAGGTGAGGCAACACCTGGTAAAGCTTGAAGAACTTTACTGGCATCTCTATTCGCTCCAGGTAATCTTTCAATTTCTGTTGCGTTCAATGTTTTTAAAGAATTTGGAGATTCTTTTGGTTTTCTAAATGGCTTTGCAACGACTTGAACTTCACCTTTCTCTAGAACAAATTCCTCAAGTGCAAAGTTTAATTCTGTTGTTCGTGAAACAGTAACTGTGATATCTGCTAAAATAAACTCATTAAATCCTGCTGAAGCCGCTGTAATGGAATAAACACCTGGTTCGATACCATCAATTTTATAGTATCCCAAGGAGTCCGTAAAAGCTCCTTTAGGCAGACCCACTATCTTAACTTTTGCAAATTCAACGGGTTGGTTGTTAATTGAGTTTTTTATTATTCCCGAAATACTTGACGTTTGTGCATTTGTAATTAGATGTGAAACAAGCAAGAATGTTAATAGAAAGTACTTCATTATTAAATATTATATAATACAATGTAGATATTCAATGACGATGCAATTATTATCCATGAAAGATATGGAAAAATGTATAGAACTCTGTATCGTTTATAATCTGCATAGAAGAGAAGGAATAGAATTATTACAAACGTTAAAGATGATATTATGATTAAACCGAGAATAGGAGATTGAAAATGGAAAAAGGCGACATTCCAACTTATGTTTAGAATCCATTGAATACTAAAAAGACTTAGAACTTTACGTCGATTGTATTTCGAATTGTAAAGTCCTGTCATGAAGAAGGTAAAGCAAATCATTACTGCAGTCCAAGCGAAGCCAAATACCCAACCCGGTGGTGTCCATGGTGCTTGATTCAAATTGGTATACCATTCAGACGAAACTCCAGGACCGGTTAGTAAACCTCCAATAAGTAATGCTCCGAAGTTGAGGATTAAGAAAGTTAAAAAGAATTTTATTTTACTCATTTTATGGTTTTCTAGTAAATGTTAAAGCCCCGAAGAACGAATTCCCCGAGGCCTTTAACTTAGCTACTACCACTATAGCTTTATAAATCTCGCTTTGAAAATTCCTGTTTCGTTTGTGATATTAATAAAGTAATTCCCGTTCGCCAATTCTGAAACATTAACAGTTCCATTTTCAGTTGAACCTCTAAGAACAGTTTGTCCATATGCATTCATTACTGTATAATCATTTATATCAAAGTTGTTGATTTTCAGTTGTTGAGTTGCTGGGTTTGGAGAAACATCAATCATTGTTACCCCTGCTTCTTCGATATCCGCTGTACCTGGAACTAAAACTGCATCGATGATGTGCACGACTCCGTTGTCAGCAATGTTATCAGCACCTGTAACGTTTGAAGTGTTAATCATAGTTCCCATTGTCAAATCTACATATATATCTAGACCGTTTAAAGTTGGCACTGGACCGTTAGCTAAATCACCTGATAAAACTGTCCCCGCAACAACGTGGTACAATAAAATATCTGTCAAGTAAGGTAGCGCTAAAAGACCAGCTATATCTGTGCTCAATGCTGTTGCTAAATTTTCAAATGCTACATCTGTAGGTGCAAAAACCGTTAATGAAGCAAGAGGATTAGTAAGAGCTGGCAGTAATTCCTCTTGGATAACAGCTGTTGTTAAATAAGTGAATCCGTTATCAATTGCAACGTCAACAACTGTTTCATACGGCAAAAGTACTGCATCTACTGAATGAACAATACCATTGCCTGTCGTTAAATCAGGAGCGTTAACTTGTGCTTGATTTGCATAAACATCACCCGTTGACGTTTTCGTCATCTTAATTGTATTTGCAGTATTAAGAGGGTCAACAATTGCTCCATTTGATACAGATGCTGCATCAACAGTAATTCCTAGTACGTGATACAAAAGAATGTCTGTTAAGTTTGGAAGTGCAAGCAATCCTGCAATGTCTGTATTTAAAGCTGTTGCTAGGTTGTCAAAAGCTGTGTTGTCTGGAGCAAAAACTGTTAAAGTTGCAGTAGGATCTTGAAGAGGTCCTTGCAACATTTGTTGATCAATGGCTGCTTTTAAAGAAGTGTGGTTTGCACTTGTTGCAATAACATCATCATAAACATTTGTTTGAGCTACTGCGAGTAATGAAGAAAAGGCTAAACTCAAAGTTAGAGTGGCCTTTCTTAAGTTCATAATTGTAAATCTTTTTTTCATAAGTTCTAATTAATTTAATTTTTGTTTAACTTTTATTGTCTTTAGTTCCACAAATATATGCAGTAATGTTTAATTAATGCAAGAAAAAGTTAAACAAAATTTAAATTTAAGAGCGGATTTACATTAACTTACTAATAATGAGATAATTATAAAATATTAAAAATACTTATTCACCACGGAAAGATGAACAAAGGCATAAAAAAATAGAGAATTAATGAATTATGAATGTATTTGATACGACTAAAAAGACCACATCGGAATTAACTTTGTGTTTTTGCGCGGAGCCTTAAATCTCACCGATTCGGAACATCGATACCATATGTATTCATTGCATTTTAAATCAATGACTTATGAAGTTCAGTAATATTATACTGCACGACTAAGGTATGATTTCAAAGTCAACATGAAAGTGATCGTCGTGTAAATCATTGATTACAGGCTCTAAGTTGCGCGTGATGTAAGGGCCGTTCGCAGCAAAGAATTGCCCATGAGTTGTGGCGAATAATTCATCTCTTAAGTTTGTATTGAAAATCACCTTGGTTATTGTTAAACCTAATTTTTCAGCTTCAATGTGCATTTGATTGATTTCGTTGGCAACCATTTCGAAATCAATAGAAATTGCAGTGTCATTAATATACTGTCCTTCTTTATTGAATTCGAGTAAATAATGCATAGCCCCAAGATCATCTAAACCATAATATGGTTTACCTCTTTTTTGAAGTGGCATCATCATGTCTGCGCTCATTCCGTTTTGATGTGTTCGATGGGGAAACATTTTACCTCCATGCTCATTGGAAAATTCCATAATACTGAACTTACGCTTTTCACCATTCAATTCGAAGGTTTTGAAAGTATTGATGACGGTTTGTGCAACTAATTGGTGCGTAAAAGCACGGCCTGACAAATAACTTGCTGTATCGAAATACATAAAGTTTGAGCCAGAAAAAGGGATGAGTGTTCCGTTTTGAAGACTTCCTCTGCTTACAGAACCAATGGATTTAGTTTTCAACGAATCTTGAAAATTATTTAAGTAATAGCGATCAACGACTGAAGCTTCTGGTGAGGGTTCAGGACCTGTTTGGACTTGGACGCTAACAACGGTCTTATCCAATTGGCTAGAGCACGAAGTGATAAATAAGAAAAGTGTTAGAAAGGCTGTTATAGATCGCATGTTTAGTTTTCGCTTCATTTTGCAATTATCATACCCAATTGAAATATTTTATTTCCCGTTGTTGATGGCTTTGTTTTTATCCGTTTCTGCTAGAATAATTTCCAACCCAAAATTAGAACTAAGTTTCTCTCTTAAAATATTCCAAATCATTTTAGCGATATTTTCAGCTGGTGGGTTGAATCCTTTAAATTCAAAACGCAAATTACCAAGCAAAATATGATTAAAAGTAGTTTTCTTTTCAACGTTGAATAGACTCTGGTTTGCCCTTGAAAAATAGACAAATTCCGTGATAAAACTGGTAATAAAATGCAACTCTTATGCAATCACAACAATCTTCTCCTTAATATAATCAGCAATGCGCTTGGCTTTCTCCATTGAAGAAGCCGCAATAGTCACATGTCCCATTTTTCGGTTGGGCTTGGTTTGCTCCTTACCATAGATGTGTATGTGAACTCCTGGTTGCCCAACTAAATCAGTCATTCCTTTGTAGATTGCTTTGCCCGTGTGGCCTTCGCTTCCGATCAAATTTATCATGACACCAAAGCAGGTTCTTTCAGTTGATCCAAGCGGCATATTTAATACAGATCGCATGTGCTGTTCAAACTGAGAAGTAACATTGCACTCGATTGTATGGTGTCCGCTGTTATGAGGTCTTGGTGCAACTTCATTAACCAATATTTCACCGTCTTTATTTAGAAACAATTCAACAGCTAATATTCCTACCAATTCTAATTTATTGATAACATCAATGGCAATTGCATTGGCTTTTTTTTCAATTTCTAAAGAAATGTTGGCTGGAGAAAACAAATAGGAAACTAAGTTTGCTTCATTGAATTCACATTCAACAGTAGGGTAAACTGCAGTTTGTCCATTTTCGTTTCTAGAAACAATGACCGAAAGTTCTTTTTCAAAAGGAATCAAATCCTCAATAATTGAAGCTTTCGAGAAAGTCGATTCTAAATCCGTTTTGGATTTAATAATGGTAACTCCTTTTCCGTCGTATCCGCCTGTACGCAATTTGTGAACGAATGGGATTTTGCTTTCTAATTCCTTTAAATCTGCATTCGCCTCAATCATTTCGAAATCGGAAGTTGGAATATTATTCTCTTTATAAAACGTCTTTTGAAGCCCTTTATCTTTGATGATTTCTAAAATATGGGGTTGTGGAAAAACTTTTATTCCCGTTTTTTCCAGATCGTAAAGCGCTTTCACATTTACATTTTCAATCTCAACGGTAATCACATCCATATCTTTTCCGAAGGCCATAACGTCATCATAGTTAGTGATGTCGCCCTTCGTGAAAGTCGTTGCTATGTTTGCACTTGGAGCATTATCATCATTCTCCATGATGTGTACATGGATATCATAGCTTATCGCTTCTTGAATAAACATTCGTCCGAGTTGTCCACCGCCAAGGATACCGAGGCGATGCGAGGTGCCAATTAGGTCTTTTTCCATGGTGCAAAGATAATGTCTATTCGGAAGAAAATCGTAACTTTGACCTTCAAAAATGACATATTTGTGATACAAGTTTTAGACAAGTCATTCGACATTTTCATCCCAAAAGATGAAATAGAGCGCAAAGTACAAGCGTTGGCAAGTACTATTAACGCCAATTATAAGGGCAAAGAAGTTGTCTTTGTGGCAGTGCTTAACGGTGCGTTCATGTTTTCATCAGACCTTCTTAAGAATATTGATTTAGAATGTGAAATTACTTTCGTTAAAATGAGTTCTTATCAAGGTACACAGACAACGGGAAAGGTTGAAGAGCTTATTGGTCTTACTACAGATGTTGAGGGTAAGGAGCTCATTATTATTGAAGATATTGTAGATACGGGATACACAATAGACAAAATAATTTCTTTACTAAACGGTAAGAGCCCTAAGTCAGTCAAGATCTGCACGCTGCTGTACAAGCCAGATGCGTTTAAAGGGAAATCGGAACCAGAGTACGTTGGTTTTTCAATTCCTAATGCATTTGTTGTTGGCTATGGGCTAGATTATGATCAAAAAGGACGTAATCTAGATGCGTTGTATAAAATTAGAGAATCGAAACAATAAATTGTATGTTGAACATTGTATTATTTGGACCTCCGGGAGCTGGAAAAGGAACTCAGTCAGAAAGATTAAAAGATAAATATGGTCTTATCCACATTTCAACGGGTGATGTCTTTAGAGCACTAGACCCTGAATCAGACTTAGCGAAATTGGCTAAAAGTTATTCTGATAAAGGAAACTTAGTTCCTGATGAAATAACGATAAAAATCTTAGAATCTGAAGTTTCGAAATTTCCAGACGCGAAAGGGGTTATTTATGATGGTTTTCCAAGAACAACTGCTCAAGCTGAAGCTTTGGATGCCTTTTTAGCTATAAAAGGAACGAGCGTAACTGCTATGTTATCTCTTGTTGTCTCAGAAGAAGAATTGAAAGCAAGACTGATTGCGCGTGCTGAAGTATCAGGTAGAAAAGACGACGCTGATCCCGCAATTATTCAAAATAGAATTGAGACATATAAGAATACAACTGCTCCTGTTGCTGGTTTTTATAAAGTACAAGGTAAGTTGAGTGAAATTGATGGAGTAGGATCAATTCAAGATATTACTGAACGTTTATTCTCTGCAGTCGATTCTTTATAATTGACGTTATCCGAGAATCAAATTTAGAACACTTTAAAAGAAAATAGATGGCCTCGGATAACTTTGTAGATTACGTGAAAATTCATTGTGCTTCTGGTAACGGTGGCGGAGGATCTGCACATTTTCGTAGAGAAAAATACATTCCTAAAGGGGGGCCTGATGGTGGTGATGGTGGTCGAGGTGGTCACATCTATTTGAAAGGAAACAAACAGCTTTGGACTTTACTGCATCTTAAATTTTCCAAGCACATCAAATCCGGGCATGGTGCTTACGGTTCTGGGAATTTAAAAACAGGTGCTGAAGGAACAGATGTTTATATTGAAGTTCCTTTGGGAACAATTGCACGTGATCCAGAAACTGGTGAAGCTCTTTTTGAGATCTCTGAGGACGGACAAGAAGAAATCATTCAACGCGGTGGTCGAGGAGGATTAGGAAACAATCATTTCAAATCATCTACAAATCAAACACCTCGTTTCGGTCAACCAGGAGAAGAGGGAAGACAAGGTTGGAAAACGTTAGAGCTGAAATTATTGGCAGATGTTGGATTGGTAGGATTTCCGAATGCTGGAAAAAGTACTTTACTTTCTGTTTTATCCGCTGCGAAACCTGAAATCGCCGATTACCCATTTACGACACTAAAGCCAAATCTTGGGATCGTAAAATACCGTGACTTACGTTCGTATGTTATGGCTGATATTCCTGGGATTATCGAAAATGCGCACAAAGGAAAAGGTCTCGGATTGAGATTCTTAAGACACATTGAAAGGAACTCATTGCTTCTTTTCATGGTGCCTGCCGATAGCGACGATATTGCCAAAGAATATAAGATTCTATACAACGAACTGAAACAGTACAATCCAGAATTATTACATAAGGATTTTCTTTTGGCGATCACAAAATGCGATATGCTTGATGACGAATTGATAGCTGAAGTTGAACCAACTTTACCAGAAAATGTTCCACATGTATTCATTTCATCTGTTGCCCAAATGGGATTGGTTGAGCTTAATGATTTGATTTGGAAAACATTAAATGATGATTGATTATTTAGAATCAATTGATCGATCTATAGTTTTGGCCATTAATGGATGGCACTCTCCCATAATGGATGAAATAATGTGGACCATATCAGGAAAAACGATTTGGATTCCCTTGTACGTCCTGTTAATCATGCTTTATTACCGCAGAGAAACGTTTAAAAAAACATTGATTTTCCTGCTTTCTGCCATTTTGGTAGTTGGTCTTGCTGATTTAATATCGGCCAAGTTGATAAAAGAATTGGTTCTGCGAGCGCGGCCATCTCATAACTTGTTACTTACCGATAAGTTGCATTTCTACCGCTTTGTAAATGGCGATTATTACAAAGGTGGTGAGTATGGATTTGTTTCTTCTCATGCTGCCAATTTTTTCGGGTTGTTCACTTTTGTTTCGCTTGTTCTGCGATACTATTACAAGAAGGTTACTTTAATCTTAATGATTGTTGCAACGCTCGTTTGCTTTAGTCGAATATACCTTGGTGTTCACTATTTATCGGACATCATTTTCGGAGGATTGCTAGGTGCCTTAATCGCTTATCTCGTCTACCGCTTCATATTTATTGCTATTATTAAGAAAGAATTCATCAAGCAATGACCTACTTTTTTGTGTTTCTCGGAGGTGGATTGGGCAGCTTAGCCCGGTTTTTAGTCAGTAAGTTTTCAGGGCAAATCTTTACAACGAATTTCCCGATGGGAACTTTCATTTCCAACATGATGGCATGTGCTTTATTGGCCGTATTTGTGGTTCTGTTTACAAGTAAGTCTGCTGAGTATCCTTGGATTCAACCCCTAATAATTGTAGGGTTCTGCGGAGGTTTTAGCACCTTTAGTACATTCGGAAATGAGACATTTCAATTGATGGATTCAGGCAATCACTTGTTGGCCATTTTTAACGTTGTAATCTCTGTTTTTGTCGGAATTGGATTAATCTATTTAATCCGTTTGAAATCTTAAGTTTGCGATTCGATCACTTTAATAATTCTTGATTCTAGATCATCTCTCTTTTTAATAAACTTAGAAAGATCCGCTTTTTGAATAGCACCTTTCGTTTTGTAAGTTTTAAGATTGATGAACCATACATAAGCTATGCCTCCATAAATCCCAATCAAGAAGTAGTATGCGATTGCCAAAATCCAACTTTCATAAACAAATGAATAGAACAAGAAAATGACTGGGATGTTAATGAGTCCAATCGAAATTTTCCCCATTATTAATTTTACTGAACTCCAGAACACTTTCCGTTTAAAGGACTTCTCAGCAAATCCTTTAGAGAGTTTGTATGGAATGAGACAATGAGCAGCGCCGATCAGCATAATTGGGAAAAGAAGAATCAGTAGCAGTAGTTCTTTTGTCCGCCCACCTTTTGGATTTTCCTTTTTCCAGAAGACATATTTATCCTCAATTTTCATTCGTTTCAAGAGAGAAAAATAACCTTCAGAATCAGATTTCAGTTCGCCTAACTTCTCATCGGTTTCAAGGTCTTTTGTGTTTAGCCAATTGGCCAACTGTTTTGAGTAATTCCATCGTTCGGACATTGATAACTTTGGATCGTAAGATTCATTGTTCATTCCCTTACGTGTAATACGCATCATGTTTTCATGGAATGGAGCCGCATCTTTTTTCTCCACATGCGTTATTTGTTCACGCATCAATTTTTCCAGAATCTTTGTTACGTCATTGATGGCCTTTATCGGGTTCTCAAGATAAAGCTCTTTCCAATCGTTGAGACATATACGTTCTGAGTTCGAGATCAAAAGACCACTTCTCATTTTCCTTGGATCCGTATAATTACAACCTATTCCAACCATGTAAACTTTCTTTTTCCAGTCCATGTTTTCCAGAGTTGTAAATCCAATTTTTACAGCTCCTTTTTTAACTGGTTTTAGCCTGCGAATAAAAACATCATCAGTAAATCCTTCTCCGAAAATCAACAAGTTTCTGCCTTGAGAAAGAATTTTTGAACATTTTTTGAAAACTTTCTCATTCTTGTCTTTTGTATCCCCACCATCTTGTTGCCGATAGATGGGCAGCATGTGACAGGCCCAGAGAAAAGGCCTGGAAATGGCCGTAAACACATCCGATCGGGTCATGAAGAAAACAACCGGCATCTGAAGTCCAGCAATAACCAATGGATCTAAAAATGATGCAGGGTGGTTACTGACGTAAATAGTTCTGCCTAAAAATTTAGCACGGCTATTTACCCTTTCTCTATTGCGGAAGAATATTCTGAAAGCATATTTCAGAGAAAAAAACAGTATCAAGTATAGAATCCGCATTGGAGTTTTTTTTAGTTAGCAAGTAAAAATAATAATTGAGCGATTATTCCTCAGTTTTCTGGTCTTTAATTTTTAATTCTTTTTTTGAAGTTCTATTGTTTCCTATATAGAATCTCAATTGAATTTCATGCGTAGAATCCCCCACAAGTTGAATGGCTCCGATGCCTTGTTCTTACCCGAAAGCCAATTTCGAAAGAAGTTACATTCAAAAGTGCAGGCAGTGCAATCGATGCTGAGCTCCAAGCAGGAGAAATTGAAAAAGGAGTTCCAACTGCTATCCATGATATACCTCCGTTTGTTGAGTAGACCAACTCGGCAATGTATTCTGTCAATGCACCATCAATTCGATAATCGAATGAAGCACTTAACGAGGATAAACAGCCCGCATCAATATTTATTGAGCTAATAGCTTCATAGATTCCTGACGGCGCATCGTCGTAAGCGAAATGTTCTGTTCCGGTTGTTCCACATCCGGAAATTGTACCTACAGAAGTAATATACATGGAGGTTGTTCCAGGAAGAGAAGTTCCATTTCCGGCGCAAGAATTAAAAGCCAATGAATTGGGAGCGATATCTCCAGATTGAGTCCAGGAAGCTGAACTGGATTCAAAATCGTCGGAGAAAAACGAAGTTTGACCAATTAAACTGCCTGAAAGAAGCATTCCAATTGCAAAAGTGAGTGATTTCATCATGAGTAAAAGTAATGTGTTCTTTCCGACAAATATAGCCGAAACATTTAGCTTAAAAAACTGAGAGAGAATTGATATTGAGTAGTTAACACCAATATTGCTAATAACTTTTCTGACAGGGCATTCCGAATTAGGCGGAGATGATCTACTTTAGTCAAAATAGTAAGCAATTTAAAGATGAAAAACGTTGGTATTATTTGTGGAGGATTTTCCTCAGAATTCGAGATTTCTGTAAAGAGTGCAAAGAACATTCAGCAGAATTTCCCAGAGGCGTATAATGCCTATTTGATTTACCTTCAAAAGGACGGCTGGTTTGTTGAACTGGATGGAACGAAGGTTGAATTGAATCCAGTTGATTTTACGTTCAATAATGGGACGAATAAAATTGATGTTGCCATCGTATATATTCACGGCGACCCTGGAGAAAACGGGAAGATTCAGGCATACCTTGAAATGATAAATATTCCTTATGTTAATTCAGGGCCACTTGCATCGCAGCTTTCGTTTGACAAATGGTATTGCAATAAATTTTTGGAAGGGTTTGGATACAAAGTAGCAAAGTCAGTGTATTTGACCTCAGTCAATCAAAGTCTTGATTCAGATGCGACAATCGCTGAATTGGGCTTACCGATCTTTGTGAAGCCCTGCGATGCAGGTTCTAGTTATGGAATTGCAAAGGTTAAAGAGAAAGATCAATTACAAAACGCAGTTGATGCAGCTTTTGCTGAAGGTAGAACAGTGATTATGGAAGCTTTTTTAGACGGAACTGAAGTAACCTGTGGATTGTACAGAGATCAAAGCGGAGTTTGCGCATTGCCATTGACTGAAATCGTTTCAGAGAATGACTTTTTTGACTTTGCAGCAAAGTACCAAGGCTTGTCTGAAGAGATTACACCAGCGAGAATTGATAACGACTTGACTGTGGAAATTCAGAAGATTTCAAAAGAAATTTACCAGTTGCTAAATCTAAGATCTTTGGCTCGAATTGATTTTATGATTGTTGGAAACATACCTTTCGTAATTGAGGTAAACACAACTCCTGGTTTCTCAAACGAGAGCATTGTTCCAAAAATGATCGCTGCAGAAGGAATCTCTACGAAAGATTTCTGGACTCGAATTATGAAAGCCGAACTGGCCTAATAATTCGCCATCGCGTTCAATAGTGATTCAATTCTAACTTTTAATGTTCTAGATGAACAGGTATTGTTGTTCACGATAATTGCAAATGCCAATTTCTTGTCCGATTTTGTTGTGACATACCCAGCATAACTTTTAATTCGAGTCATAGAACCACTTTTCGCAACAACCCTATTTTGTCCCGCTTGTCCTTTGCAGACATTTCTCAATGTTCCGCTAACTCCTGCTATGGGCAGTGAAGTTTTAAAATCGGCCGCATATTTACTTTTATGCATGTAGGACAATAACTGCGTAAAATGATGCGATGAAATGACATTGTTTCGCGACAAACCGCTTCCATCGTTGATTTGTAATCCAGAAGTATTCATCTTGCCTGCCCAATACTTTGCCAAAACATTTAATCCAGAAGTTGTGCTCCCGTCTCCGGTTTTTTCATACCCAATCATGTTAATCATGTGCTCCGCAAAAAGGTTCACACTTCGATAATTCGTTTCTTTAATCATTAGCGAAAGTGCCTTTCCTTTTGTCGAATGCAACAAAGTTCTGTTCTCATAATCCGAAGAAGTACTTTTAATGTCTTTGTCTCGGGCCGTACTAGGTAATTCATAAATTTTGATACCATTATCGACAATTGTCTTGTTGAATTCATAGGCGAATTGCATTTCAGGGTCTGACAAACTTCCTTTTACCAAAAAGCTTGATTGGTTAATCGGTAAAGTTCCTGATCCAAAATAGTCGTCTGAATATGGCGCGCCATATAGATAAGCGTTGTCTCCGCTCTTTTTAGATGATAACACATAATTGTGAAATGTCATTCCGGGAACATACGGTTCGATGGATTGAATTGTTGTTGATTTTCCATCAACAGAAGAGGTGGAAAAAGTATAGCGCAATAAATTGTCATAAATTGTCAAACCTGAAGGTGATGCACCATAATAGTTCCCCATGTCTGACCAGCTCCAACCTCCAGGAGCACCTTCATAGCCAAATTCGGAAGCATCGGCAATTACGCCTCCGCTAATTTCTTTGATTCCAGCTCCTTTTATTGCATCGATCCAATTCGTGAAAAAGTCAAGTTGATGCTCTTCTTTATTAAAGTACTTACTTCCAATAGATGCATCACCGCCACCTCTAATCCAAATATTTCCATTTAGCACACCGTTCGAATCAATTTCTCCGTCAATATAAACACGCGTTTCTGATTTGTGGTTGGGGCCTAGAATATCCAGAGCGGTTCCCGTGGAAAATAGTTTGGCTGTCGATGCGGTAGGTAAAGTGCGCTCAGGATCGTACTTCGCAACAATGCTGCCATCCGAAAGATCAATTACGTGAATACTTATCGAAGCGTGTTCCATCCCGGCCTTTCCAGCAAAGGAATTGACTGCCGATTCAACACTATTCTGTGAAAAGGCAAAGGGTGTAAGAAATAGAAAATTTAAAAGGATGGAACTTAGTATTTTCATTGCGCGTTTTTTTATTAAATGTCTTAAGAATGTTCAATGAATGTGCCAAAAGGTTAAAAACTTTTAAACAAATGTTCTCGGAAATAGAACTCTTGACGTAAGTTTGCGTTATATATATCCAGTGAAAAAAATTAAAGTTTTAAGGATTATCAACCGTTTTAACATCGGTGGTCCAACGTATAACGCTACTTTTCTAACTAAATTTTTAGGAGATGAGTATGAAACCAAATTAGTTGGTGGCTTGCCTGATGTCGGGGAATCTGATTCACTGTACATTTTGGAAAAATACGATGTCGAGCCCATTTTAATGAAAGAAATGGTTCGGTTACCGAGTATTTCTAGCGATAGGAAAGCGTACATTATTCTCTACCGCAACACGATTAAATATAGAGCACCTGAGAAATAAATAGTTCTTATTTCTTATTTTCGTGCATGCCTAAAATTAGTCCCTTAATTTTCTTTATTTCAGCTCTATTTTTTGCTGTTTCTTGCAGCTCACCGAAAGAAGAAAAACCAGAACCAAAAGTTGTTAATACAAAGTCAGATGAATCGTTTTCAATGCCTGATCTTCCAACTGAAATGGAATTTGGTGGACAGAAAATCAAAATCGATAATTTTGACATCCAAGAGCGATTGGATAAAGAACTAATTGTAAATACGTTTTACCACAGTTCAACGATTCAGTATTTCAAAAGATCAAATCGCTTTTTCCCAACCATTGAAAGAATCATGAAAGAAGAAGGCGTTCCAGATGATTTTAAATATTTGTGTTTGATTGAAAGCGGATTGACGCAAGCCGTTAGTCATTCAGGAGCGAAAGGGTTTTGGCAATTTATGCCAGCAACTGGAAAAGAATATGATTTAAGAATCGATTCTGAAGTGGACGAAAGATTGAACGTTGAGAAAAGCACCAGAGCAGCTTGTCAATACCTCAAAGATGCCAATTCAAAATTTAACGATTGGCTGTTGACATCTGCTTCTTATAACCGAGGCGTTGGAGGTATCACGAAAGATTTAGAGCGACAAAGAGTTGATGATTACTTGGATCTCCATTTGAACAATGAAACAAGCCGATATATGTTTAGAATTCTAGCGCTTAAGTTGATTTTTGAAAATGCGGAAGATTACGGATTCTATAAAGACAATATGTCGCTTTATGATCCTATTCAAACACGTTCGATTGGAGTAGAAGAGTCAATTGATAACTTAATGTCCTGGGCGGTCGAAAACGGTTCGAATTACCACATGCTGAAGATTTTGAATCCTTGGATTAGATCTGATAAGCTGACTTTTAAAAGTGCACCATATACCATTTTATTACCTCTATAGTGAGTAAAAAAGACTACATAGAAATTTACGGTGCGCGTGAGCATAACCTGAAGAATATTGATTTGAAAATTCCTCGAAATGAGCTTGTTGTTTTCACGGGCTTGAGTGGAAGTGGAAAGTCGTCATTGGCTTTTGATACGATATTCGCGGAAGGCCAAAGAAGATACGTTGAAACATTCTCGGCTTATGCACGCCAATTTTTGGGTGGATTAGAAAGACCGGATGTCGATAAAATTGAAGGATTGAGTCCCGTGATTTCCATCGAACAAAAAACCGTTTCAAGATCACCGCGCTCTACAGTTGGAACAATCACTGAGATTTATGATTTCATGCGTTTGCTTTTCGCACGTGTTAGTACGGCATATTCTTATGTGACCAATGAGGAAATGGTGAAGTACTCCGACGATCAAATCGTTGATCTAATCCTTGATAATTATAAGGGTAAAAAAGTAATCGTTCTTGCGCCAAAAATTAAAGGTCGTAAGGGACATTACCGTGAATTGTTCGAACAAATTACCAAAATGGGTTTCACCAAAGTGAGAGTCGATGGTGAACTGAAAGAGATCACCAAAGGAATGAAATTGGACCGTTACAAAATTCATGATGTGGATATTGTAATTGACCGCTTGGAAATTGGAAAGAAGGACAAGCAACGTATTTATGATGATGTTGTCACGGCGATGAAACACGGAACGAAGTCGATGATGATCATGGACTATGAAACTGGAGATGTTCGTCATTTCAGTAGATCGTTGATGTGTCCAACCAGTGGAATTAGTTATCCTGAACCAGAACCAAATTTATTTTCGTTCAACTCGCCTTATGGTGCGTGTAAAACGTGTAGCGGACTTGGTGAGGTGACGGAGGTAGACATCGATAAAATTATTCCAAACCGGGAAAAAACAATTAAAGCAGGAGGAATTATTCCACTAGGAGAATTTAAACGCAAGTGGATTTTTGATAAATTAGATTCCTACTTGACACAAGAAGGGCACTCATTGACAACGAAGATTTCAGAACTTAGTGCTGAGGCATTAAACGTCGTTCTTTATGGAAATGAAGGCATCGTGCGGTCTGGAAAAGACAAGACAGTGATTTTTGAGGGGGTCATTAATTTCATTACCCGTCATTCCGAAGAAAGTTCGGCTCCAATTCAACGTTGGGCGCAGACCTTTATGAATAGGAAAATCTGTGGAACATGCAAAGGAACACGGATTAAGAAAGAAGCACATTATTTCAAAATAGGAGGGAAGAACATTGGAGAATTGGCGCAAATGGACATTTCGGATGTCTCTGTGTGGTTCAAAACAATAGAAAGTCAATTATCAGCGAAGGAAAAAGTAATCGGAGTAGAGATCTTGAAAGAGATCAATAACAGATTGGATTTCATTGTTGAGGTGGGCTTGACGTATTTATCGTTGCATCGATCGGCCAAAACCTTGTCCGGTGGAGAAGCGCAACGAATTCGATTAGCAACTCAAATTGGAAGCGAGCTGATTAACGTTTTATACGTTTTGGATGAGCCGTCTATTGGTTTGCACCAGCGCGATAATTCAAGATTGATCACATCATTAAAACGATTGCGAGATACTGGAAATTCAGTTATTGTTGTTGAGCACGATAAGGAAATGATAGAAGCGGCAGACTTTGTTGTGGACATCGGACCTGGCGCTGGAGTTTATGGTGGAGATATAGTGAACGCGGGCCCGATTAAAGAATTTCTAGCCAAAGATTCTTTAACGAATCAATACCTGACAGGTAAGAAGAAAATTGAAATCCCTTCGACACGCCGAAAAGGAAATGGAAAGAAATTACAGCTTAAAGGTGCGACAGGAAGAAATCTTCAAAACGTAAATCTGTCGATTCCATTGGGAACCTTCACTTGCGTAACGGGGGTTTCTGGGAGTGGAAAATCTACATTGATCAACCAAACCTTGTATCCCATTTTATTGGCTGAAATCTACAACGGCGTTAAGAAACCGTTGCCTTACAAGTCGATTTCGGGAATGGAGCATTTGGATAAAGTCATTGAAATTGATCAAAGTCCAATTGGAAGAACGCCGCGTTCAAATCCTGCGACGTACACGAAGATGTTCGATGAAATTCGTTCTCTTTTTGCGAGTTTACCCGAAGCTCAAATTCGTGGCTACAAGCCAGGAAGGTTCTCATTCAACGTTGTTGGAGGAAGATGCGAAACGTGCAAAGGCGGCGGAATGAAAATCATTGAAATGAATTTCTTGCCAGATGTGTACGTTGAATGTGAAACGTGCAACGGAAAGCGGTACAATAGAGAAACGTTGGAAGTTCGATTCAAAGGGAAATCAATTAGTGATGTTCTCAATTTAACAATTGACGATGCTTCTATTTTCTTTGAAAGTATTCCTAAAATTCACAGAATATTAGCTACGTTGGTTTCTGTTGGAATGGGATATGTTAAGCTTGGACAACCTTCTACAACGCTATCCGGAGGTGAAGCGCAACGAATTAAATTGTCTACAGAGCTATCGAAAAAGAGTACTGGAAACACAATGTTTATCCTGGATGAACCTTCAACAGGTTTGCATTTTGAGGACATTAAAATGTTGCTTCAAGTATTGCAGCGTTTGGTGGATGAGGGAAACACGGTTTTGGTGATCGAGCACAATTTGGACATTGTCAAAGTAGCGGATTACGTCGTTGATATCGGCCCTGAAGGCGGTAAAGGTGGAGGTGTAATTATTTGTTCGGACACTCCAGAAAAGATCGTTAAAAATTTCGCAGACAAATCACATACAGCGCGTTATCTGAAAGAGGAACTTAACTAAACTGAACAATAAGGTAGTATATATTTCGTTTCTTGCATCTATGAAACGACTACAACTACTATTTCTACTTTCTTTCCCGTTGCTGGGGTATTCCCAATAAACAAAAACTTCAATCGGCTTTAATTTTAATCCGGGCGATTCGGATGTACATTACAAGACTTGGTCATCCGTGAGTGACGGCTATGCTGATTCAATAAATTCCATTGAAAGCGGGATTTTCACATTCTCAGGGCACATCTTCTTTCGACATGAATTGAATGAACGTCTTGAACTTTCTTGGGGAATCGGATACCGAGATTTTGGGTATAAATCAAAAGCAGAAATGGTTGTTCTGCCAACAGGATTGCAAGAGTTTTCAAACACTACTTTCCGACAAGGGATCCTGCAATTTCCAGTAAGCTTAAACGTCAATATTGTTGGTGGATTGTATGTTTCAGGAGGAATCATTGCTTCAACTTTAATTGATGCAAAGTACCGGCAGCAAATGACAGATTTGACGATCATCGATCCAGATTTGGCAGGAGGAGATCAACGAAATTTGAAAACCTTTCAATTGAGTTCTACATTGGGAATTGGATATAAAATGAAATTAACGGAACAGTGGAGTATTTATGCAGAACCGTCGTTTTCGTATTGTTTTACATCGCAGAAAGTAAACGAACCGTTTGATAGATCACCGTGGAGAGTTGGTGCGAATATTGGATTTGTGCATCGGTTTTAGAAACCTATAACCATTAATTGAAGTCTAATAATCAGGAACCTGAATCGCACTGCCAATAGGCTTATAAATCACCATCTGAGGTGCTAATGGCACAGGTTCAATTGCAGGTCCAAAGCAATTAAAAGATCCTACAGTTTCAGCAAAAGAAACACGAAGTTTTTGAATTCTTTTTTCAATCCAATCTTTCATTAACTGAATTTCCTTTTCAAAATCACTTCCTTTAAAATAACCCACTTCATTCAATGGCCAAAGCGCCTCATTGGCTTTAATTTCTGGTCGCAATTTCTCAGCGTTTTTATGAATCATTGCATGAATATTTTCTACAGAAAGGATACCACTTTCATATAGTTTCATGAACTTTTTAGGAAGTTTTTCTATGTAGCCATCCGGATTCAATTCAACCAAACGTTCAAAGAGTTTGTGGCTCTCAACATCACAAATGTCTTCCGTTATCGGTTCACCATCACCTTCACGGCCAAAACTATGATCGAAATCCCAAGGGCAATACAAGTATGGACTTGAAGAATCTCGCTTGAAGATGTAATTGTTTTTCTTAATGCCGTCCCCGTTGTTCGTTATAAGAAGCAACAAATGCCAGTCTATTATGTTTTCGATAGAAAAATATTCAGTGAAAATCTTGTTTTTAAAATCCTCATCCGACGAATTGTGAATGAACTCGGTCAATTTATGAATATCGTTTTTCTTATTCGAATCTGAAATGTCAGGGTAACGCTGATTGTAATACGATCGCTTGATTAATTTCTTCTTTGCCTTTTGAGAATAGTTCGCATAGCGCACATCGACCTCACTGTAGTGTGCGAAATTCTTGTAGCGTTTAGCATGTTCATTAGGAGGGAAATGAAGCGGCGGCTCTTTAAATAAAACGGCTTTCGGATCTTTTAAATCCAATCCCAATCGGTATTCATCAACGCCTTCAACGATAGAGTAAATTCCTTTGTAATTTTCATTTTCATAAAGAACGACGTTATCTACTTTCGGGGCGTAATTTCCTTCTGAGAACGATCGAAACAATTCATAACTAATTTTATTTCGCATGAACGTTTTGTCGATGTAATCTGCGTTGAGTTTCCAATAAATATTTTTGTCCATCCCGGCGAATGACTTGGGCTCATCCAGTTTTAGCGTAAAGCTTTTTTTGGCATATTGAAAACTCGAGTTTCCTCGGTATTTCAGTTGAGGGGTCAGGTCAAAAATGACTTTACCGTTCTCATCGAAGAATTTCATTTCGCAATCGTTGTAATCACCCAAACCCAGATGATCTGCGTAATAATCGATTTTGATAACGGACAAAGAATGCTTCTTTTTCTCTTTACAAGAGTTGAGCCCAAGTGCCAAAAGACAAATTACAAAAAGCGGTATTTTATGAAATTTCTTAATCACCGAAGTAGTGTTACTATTTTAAAGATAGAGATTTCTAAATCGTAAGTTAAGAAGCGCGTATTAATTCTTGATTAATATTTCTTAAACAAGATGGACGCGATATGCCCACCAAATCCGAAAGTATTGCTCATCGCATACGTCATTTCTTTCTTCTTACCTGTTCCTAAAGGGAAGTCAAAATGATCCGCAAACTCAGGCTCGATTTCGTTTGTGTTAATCGTTGGAGGAACAATTCCCTCTCTCAACGCCATGATGCTTGCGATTCCTTCAACAGCTCCGGCAGCACCCAATAAGTGTCCTGTCATCGATTTCGTTCCAGAAACGGCAAGTGATTTACGCTTACCGAAAACGCGTTCTGCTGCTTTCAATTCTGAATTGTCACCTTGCGGAGTAGAAGTCGCGTGCATGTTTACATAATCAACGTCATCTGCAGAAATCCCTGCCTCGCGAAGCGCTTCGTTCATCCCTAGAACAGCTCCGTCACCATCAGGATGTGTTCCTGTCAAGTGGTAAGCATCAGCTGCCATTCCTCCTCCAACAATTTCTCCGTAGATCGTTGCTCCACGTTTCTTTGCGTGTTCGTATTCTTCAAAGATAAGTGCTCCAGCTCCTTCTCCCATTACAAATCCATCTCTGGATACATCGAATGGTCTTGATGCTGTTTCCGGGGAATCGTTTCTCAAAGACAATGCTCTTGCTGATGCAAACCCTCCCATAGCTGCTTCGTTAATAGCTGCTTCTGATCCTCCAGTGACAATCATGTCTGCTTTGTCCCACTTGATGTAGTTGAAAGCTTCAATCATCGCTGTATTCGAGGTAGCACAGGCTGATACCGGACAGAAGTTCACACCTCTTAATCCATACTTGATTGAAATCAATCCAGATGCAATGTCGACTAGTATTCTTGGAATAAAGAATGGTGAAAAACGGGGTGTTCCATCTCCTTCACAATATTCTTTCATCTGATCTTGGAACGTTTGGATTCCTCCATTTCCAGATCCCCAGATAACACCGATTCTATCTTTATTTAATGGCTCTAAATCAATATTTCCATGATTCAATGCTTGGTCAACCGTGTACAACGCATATTGCGAAAACGGATCATATTTTCTTAATTCTTTAACGTGGAAATGTTCTTTTGGATCAAACCCCTTCAATTCACACGCAATTTTCGATCTGAATTTTTCAGTATCAAAATAAGTGATTTCAGATGCTCCACTTTTCCCTGCTTTTAGATTGGTCCAAAAGTCTTCTAAATTATTTCCGATGGGCGTTAGTGCTCCAATTCCGGTTACAACAACTCGTCTCATATTTTTCGATCGTTAGATAGTTCGAATTTCCGATCATTCGAAAGATCCGATGATCAAGAAATAGAATAATCAATTATAAAAATCCTAATTCTAATTGTGCTTCTTCGCTCATCATGTCCTTGTCCCAAGGTGGATCAAAAACGATGTTCACTTTCGCCGTTTTGAATAAATCGTGGCTTGCTACTTTGTCTTCAACCTCTTTCGGCATTGATTCCGCAACTGGGCAGTTTGGTGATGTTAATGTCATTTGTATGACAACATTATTCTCTTTATCAATATTTACCTCGTAAATCAATCCCAATTCGAAAATATCTACTGGAATTTCAGGGTCATATATTGTTTTCAATATTTCAATAACCTTATTCTCTAATTCAACCATTGCAACACTCATTATACAGACTTTAAGGCGTTAATTTTCATTTTCTTAATCATACTCGCCAACCCATTTGATCGTGTTGGTGAAAGGTGCTCGTGCAATCCAATTTCAGTAATAAATCTTAAATCGGCTGTTGCGACTGTTTTCGGAGCTTCGTTATCAAAAACTCGAACCAACAAACCGATAATCCCTTTCGTGATAATCGCATCTGAATCCGCAGTAAAACGCATTTTGTCACCTTCAATCTCAGTATCCAACCAAACCCTGGATTGGCAACCTTCTATTAGACGGTCTTCTGTCTTCTTACTTTCCGCAATTTTTGGCAAATCTTTTCCAAGTTCGATAATGTATTCGTACTTGTCCATCCAGTCATCGAAGATGGAAAATTCGTCTATTATATCTTGCTGTTTTTCTTCTAACGTCATCTTTTATCTTCAAATTTCTTTACCCAATTGCAATTCTAAAATTTCGAATGATTAAACAATCGAATTTTCGGCCTTTAGTTATAATAACATCTTCACGCTTCGTTTCAAAGCGGTAATAAAAATATCTATTTCCTCCTTGGTATTGTAAAAAGCGAAAGAAGCTCTCACCGTTCCAGGGATTTCGAAAAAGTCCATCAGTGGTTGTGTACAATGATGTCCCGTTCGAACTGCAATTCCTTGTTTGTCGAGGAGTGTTCCAATATCAAAAGGATGTGTTCCTTCAACAACAAATGAAACAACACTTGTCTTTTTCTTCGCTGTACCAATAATTCGAACAGCTTCTATTTTTTTAATTTCTGTCTCAGCATATTCAACCAACCCTTGCTCGTAAGCTTCAAGTTCGTCTATATCAAATGAAGACAAATAATCAATCGCTGTTCCCAAGCAGATTCCTCCCGAAATGTTTGGTGTTCCTGCTTCGAATTTGTGCGGCAGTTCGTTGTAGGTTGTTTTTTCAAAAGTCACCTTAGCGATCATGTCGCCACCACCTTGATAAGGAGGCATTGCATTTAAAATGTCTTTCTTTCCATAAAGAATTCCAACTCCCGTTGGGCCAAAAACTTTATGTCCTGAAAAAGTATAGAAGTCGCAATCCAATGCTTGCATATCAACCTTCATGTGCTGAATACTTTGCGCTCCATCCAATAGAACTTTAGCACCAACCGCATGAGCAGCTATTATAATTTCTTCAACTGGATTTATTGTTCCAAGTGTATTTGAAATGTGCGTTACTGAAACCAATTTCGTTTTTTCAGAAAGAAAAGAATGGAACTCATCCATTTTCAGTTCACCCTCTTGGGTTATTGGAATCACGCGTAAAATACATTCTTTTCGCTCGCAAAGCATTTGCCAGGGAACGATATTGGAATGATGCTCCATAGCCGAAATGATAACCTCATCTCCAGCATTTAGCATTTCTCCAAATGAAAAAGCGACAAGGTTAATCCCGTCCGTTGTTCCTTTTGTAAATAGAACTTCTTCTTCAAATTCCGCGTTGATGTATTTCTGAATCGTCTTTCTAGCTTCCTCATATTGAGTAGTTGCCAATTGACTCAGATAGTGTACACCACGATGAATGTTGGAATTGTCTTTTGAATAATAAGTACTAATCGCATCAATTACCGATTGCGGCTTCTGCGAAGTTGCTCCATTATCGAAATAAATTAAATCTTTCCCATAAACCTGTTGGCTCAATGCCGGAAAATCCTTTCTTATTTTATGCATATCGAATTCAGCCATATTCTAATACCATTAAATGATGATGCAAAGATATCAAATCTTCTTTGGAAAGGTTCTAAACAATAAAATATCGTCTATTCGAAAAGAACATTTAATTGACGAACAATACTTCCATCTTCGAATTGAATAAAATAAATTTCATTAAGAGTTGTTTTGTTCAGTTTACGTCCCATTATGTCAAAGTATCCCGCTATTTCCTTTGGAGTTAAATTCGCCTCTTCGATTCCAACTTCAGAGCAAGAAGTAAGGTCCGTTATGGTTGCGGCGAATGACCCTAACATTCCAATGCCTTGGTCGACCCAGCACTGGTATGTTCCTGGTTGATCAATCAGAATTGTAGCAGTTGTTTCTCCAGTTGACCACAAATACGCGTTATGGGTTCCTGAAAGTGATAATTCTAGTTCGCTTCCAATAGTCTGACAGTCAATTTCTGGGCGTGTTGGTAAACTCGGTAAATCTTGAAAAAATGCACGATAAGTAACAACCGTATCTTTCATGAAAAAATCCGCAGCAATGTCTCCTTGAGGATCGTAAAGTGTTACGCTTGGCGAAGGGCGTTTAGTATTTCCCCAACCAACGAGTCTATATTCGTTGTCTAAAACGCGGTAACTTCCTAGTGATCGTGCGGCGAAATCAAATGTGTAATTAGATTCATTTACTGCAGTTGCTGTGAAGTTTACGGTGTCAAGTTCATATTCAATTCCGCGAGCGTCAGAGTTTGTTGGGAAGTTGTTGTCGAAAATTGAAATGTTTCCATTGTCAAGAATTCTGGCGTCGTGCTGTCCAATAAATCCAGGATCGTTAGTAAATGTAAAGTCCGAAGTATTGCCACCGAGTTTCCAGATTACATTTCCAGTTGTATGATCAATTTTAACAACCAAATTAGCCCCTCGCATTGAAAGAATTAAATTGTCGTCTAGATCACGTTCAATCGAATTTGAGTGCATGTAATCAAAGGAGCTTGTGTTGATGAAAAGTCCAGGGCCATAGAGTTCAGGCCCTAAATAGTCCAATGAACTCCATTCAAAAACCAAAGTGCCTGCAGGATCAAACTCTTGAACAATCATAGATACTACTGTCGTATTTGCCGAACCGAAAACCCCATTGATTAAAGTTGATGAAAGGTCCATTACAGAGTCCTTGGTGGCCAAAATACATCTGTTTCCGTTTGGGAAAACTTGAAACTCATGAATGTCGCCTGTAGCGCCATTGACTGAAGAAATTGAATCAACAATATTAAATGCATTGTCCATTCTATAATGAAAAATACCTGAGTTGTTCTCATCTCTTCGCGTAAAAGTGTATTGATCACTTGACGGATGGTATTTAAAATCAAATTGTTTTTTAGAATATTCAGACCACCATGCGATATATCCATCCTCGTCGATAATATAGAGCAGAGTGGGGAATGTATTCGTGTTTTGACCTGAAAATGTGAAAGGCGCAAATAAATAATACTTGTTTTGCATTATCATATCAAAACGCTGAAATTCGTATTGCCCGATTGCGGTAGGTGCAGGTCGATTAAATGTTTGACTATTGGCTGATGTATGAATTGCAATAATCAATAAGAGTCCGAAAAGTTGTTTCATGATTACTTTCTTAAATACATTAAAAATTCGCGATTTCCGTCTCCACCTAAAATTGGCGAGCTAATATGTTCTTGATAAATGAGGTTGTTCAACTTTCCCCATTTCTTAACATTCTCAATCACGTCTTTGAATAGTTTTGTGTCCTTTACAATGCCTCCTTTTCCAACATTGTTCTTTCCTACTTCAAACTGAGGTTTTACCAAGGCCACAATCCAGCCGCCGTCTTTTATGAAAGAATGAATGAAAGGCAGAATTTTTTCCAGTGATATAAAAGAAACATCTATCACACATCCATCAATTGGGTCTTGAATCAATTTCGGCGACAATTCGCGAACGTGTGTTTTCTCTAAATTGACGGTTTTGTCATTGCCTTTGATTTTTTCGTGTAATTGCGCTGTTCCAACATCGACACAATAAACCTTCGAAGCTTTACAATCCAAAAGAACTTGAGTGAACCCACCGGTTGAAGCACCGATATCCATGAAAATTCCGTTTTCAATTTCTGGATTCCATTCGTTTAGTGCTTCAATTAATTTCAGTGCACCACGAGATACCCAAGGAATTTCTTCCTCAACCATTTCAATAATACAATCCACAGGAACTTTCTTTCCTGATTTCGTAATTAATTTACCGTCTACTTTTACACCAACTTCTCTAATGATCTTCTCAGCACGTGTTCGTGTTGTGACTAGTTTTCGTTGAATGAGAATTTTATCAAGGCGTTCTTCCATAGTTGCAAAGATCGTAAAAACGAATTATCGGACGATCGAATTATCGGTAATTCGAATACACATAGTATATTTGCACAAAACATTGAAGTTGAAAACAATTTACATCACACGTAGGGAAACCTTCAATGCCGCGCACAAGTTACATAATGAACACTGGTCAGACGAAAAGAACTGGGAAGTATTCGGAAAATGCAGCAATGCGAATTGGCATGGACATAATTTTTCCATTTGGGTTACTGTTAAAGGGGAGCCATTAAAAGATACTGGATTTGTAATGAATCTAAAAGATCTTAGTCAAATTATTAAAGATTTAGTTATTGAACCTTTGGATCACAAAAATTTGAATCTAGACGTTCCGTTTTTAAAAGGTATTTTACCTTCCACGGAGAATTTAGCCATTGAAATTTGGAAGCTTATCGAAGAGCCGATAAAAGAAAAAGGAGGTGCATTGGCAAAAATCAAGTTGGTTGAAACAGAAAACAATTTCGTAGAGTACTACGGAGGGAATCAACCGTTTTAATTTAGATTTTTTAACACGGTAAGTTCAATTCAAGTTCTTATCTTTAATATTGAATTAGAAGATGGAAGACAAAAAGTACGACGAGGAAAAAACCGAGATGCTTTCGGTGCACTATGAAGAAGTGTTAAAAACATTAGGCGAAGACGTTAATCGCGAAGGTTTGCTAAAAACACCAGAACGTGTAGCGAAAGCAATGCAGTTTTTAACAAGCGGAAATGATGTGAATCCAGATGATATAATGTCTCAAGCAATTTTTCATGAGGAGTACTCAGAAATGGTTATTGTGAAGGATATTGAAGTTTATTCACTTTGTGAACATCACATGTTGCCTTTCTTTGGAAAAGCTCATATTGCTTACATTCCGAATGGGAAGATTGTCGGATTGAGCAAAATTCCAAGAGTTGTTGATGCGTATTCAAGGAGACTGCAAGTTCAAGAAAGATTGACCTTAGAAATTCGCGATTGTATTGAAAGAACATTAGGACCTATAGGCGTTGCTGTTGTCATCGAAGCGTCTCACATGTGCATGCAAATGCGCGGGGTGCAAAAACAAAACTCAGTTACTACAACAAGTGCGTTTACGGGACTTTTCCTTACAAATGATTCAACAAGAAAAGAGTTTATAAATTTAGTACAAGCAAAATTACATTAAGATGAATTCGATATTAGATTCAAATCAAGAGTACACAAAAGAAGTCACGAGAGACTTTTTTAAGAGCGTTTATATGTATATGTTCATGGCATTGGCTGTGTCGGGTATTGTGGCCTATATGGCTGGAACGCCAGAGTTTTTTGTTAAACATTTTGTATCCGCAGATGGACTTGGTGTTAATGCACTTTTTTGGGCAGTAGCGCTTGCTCCTTTGGGCTTGGGGGTTCTGATGCAAATGGCTTACAGAAGACTGTCTTACGGTATTTTATTGGCTTTGTATATTACCTATTCTGTTTTAATGGGATTGAGTTTAAGCACGGTGCTTTTATTCTATTCTGGTCAATCGATAGCGCTTACATTCTTTGTAGCAGCGGGAGCATTTGGTGGAATGGCTGTTTTAGGATTTACGACAAAAACAGATTTAACCAAGTTTGGAAGCCTATTGTACATGGCGTTCATCGGAATTTTTATTGCAGGAATTGCGAACATCTGGATCGGAAGCGGTGCATTGGATTTCGGAATAGCAGTTATTGGAGTTTTTGTCTTCACAGGATTGACAGCTTTTTATATGCAGACCTTGAAAAGAGCATCTCAGGACAATGCAATAACAGGTGTTGAAAGAGACAAACTGGCGCTTGTTGGTGGATTGATTCTCTACATTTTATTCGTCAATCTATTTATGTCTTTGCTTCGTTTAATGGGGAGTGATTAATAATTCATGCTTGATTATAAGCGCTTTAGGTTATTTATAAAGACATTGCGAAGAAAGAAGTTTGACCAGGCCAAGGCACATTTTTCAGACCATTCATTGAATGCTTAATCCAGTTATCGTAGATTCTATTGCACGATGTTAAGGGGGGGACATACGCTTTGTGCATATTCACTGGGTCATCGCTGTTAAAAATCTCTTTAAAAGATTGAAAGGTGCCGAATTCCGTATGCTTAGCTTGGATCAAAAGTTTTTTGAGAGTTCGTGTTTGTTCCGATTCTGCAATCGATTTTTTGGCGAGCTTGACGCTTTCTGCTTTAAACCGCCTGATAAGTCCGTGGCTGAATTCATTACTTCTAGTGTCATATTTAGTGCAATTATAAATCTTAAATCCAAATAATAAAGTTGTTTAGGTATTATCAAATTGTATAGTGAAATTATCATTAGATTAAGTTCAAGTTTCTTCCCTTATTTTAGATAATTTTTTAACTTTGAAATAGAATTTAAAACAAATATTATGTCGGATAATTTTTTTGAAGAATCAACAGTTGCAGTAGGAACTATCATTACGATTGTACTTTTAGCTATTATTGTTTCAGTCTTGATCTGGGGTTAATCCAAGTTTAGACATTGAAAAGATTGTCCTGTCTTGGTGTTCCCTTGACAGGATTTTTTTTGCAAAAAAAAGCATTTATGCCCTTTAACTCGATTTTCGCGTGGATCATAAAAAAACGAATGCATCAGATTGATCTGTTCCGCAAGTACCCGGCAGAAGTACAAAATGATGTTTTTGAAAAGTTAGTTAGCCAAGGAGCACAGACTGTTTACGGTCGTAAATTCGATTTAGACAAAGTTTCCTCCTATCAAGAATTTAAGAATGCTGTTCCATTAACTGATTATGAAGAATTAAAACCCTGGATCGATCGTGTTATGGCAGGTGAACAAGGTTTACTTTGGCCATCTGAGACGAAATGGTTTGCCAAGTCATCAGGAACGACCTCATCCAAGAGTAAATTAATTCCAGTCACCAAAGAGTCTCTAGAAGGTTGCCATTACAAAGGCGGAAAGGATCTTCTGGCCTTGTACCACAATAACCATGAAAACCGTAAATTATTTACTGGAAAACATTTAATTATCGGCGGAAGTGCAGAAATCAATGTGAATCCATTGTCTCAAGATTCTTATTCGGGCGATTTGTCCGCTATAATTGTGAAAAACCTTCCGTGGTGGGCAGAAATTCGTAGGACTCCTGCAAAGGAAATCGCGCTGCTAACGGAATGGGAAGATAAGATTGAACGAATGGCGCGGTCAACGATTAAAGAAGACGTAAAGATCATCGCTGGAGTTCCGAGTTGGACAATGGTTCTTTCCAATAGAATTCTTGATATCACTGGAAAATCGAATCTGAAAGAAGTTTGGCCGAACCTTGAAATGTTTATGCATGGAGGTGTCAATTTTGAACCGTACCGCGAGCAATTTAAAAAGTTAATTCCGGATGATTCCATGAATTATGTGGAAACATACAACGCCTCTGAAGGCTTTTTTGGAATTCAAGATTTAGTCGATGTCGATCACATGCTTCTAATGTTGGACTATGGAATTTTCTTTGAATTTATTCCAATGAGCGAGTTCAACGGCAAGGAATCTAAAACAGTGCTTTCTATTGAAGACGTTGAATTAAACGTGAATTATGCATTGGTCATTTCTACAAATGGAGGGCTTTGGCGCTACATCATTGGAGATACTTTAAGATTCACGTGTATTCTGCCATTCCGATTTAAAATAACGGGGCGCGTTAAGAGTTTTATCAACACGTTCGGTGAAGAATTAATCGTTGAGAATGCTGAATTGGCCATCGCTGAAGCGTGTGGAAAAACAAATGCTCAAATCCGAGAATTTACAGTCGGTCCCGTTTATATGGATAATAGGGAAAAAGGCGCGCATGAATGGGCAATTGAATTTGTGCAATACCCTGATGAAATGGATCGTTTTAACTTGGTTCTCGATGAGAAATTGAGGGAGATCAATTCTGATTACGATGCGAAGCGATACCACGATCTCGTTTTGGAAAAACCAATAATAAAAGCAGTTCCGAGAGAAACATTCGACGGATGGTTAAAACAAAATGGTAAATTAGGTGGACAGAACAAAATTCCACGTTTGGCAAACGATCGAATCGTTTTGGAACAAATCTTGCAAATTGCAGAAGGAAGTAAATTGACGAATGAAGTTTAACAGTGCATTTCTAGTAATTATATTCTTTAGCGGACTGAGCAGTTTTGCTCAAGATGCAACGGTGTATGGTTATCTTAATGGCGACACTGCACAAACGCCAATTGATAGTCTGAATTACTTGTGGAAGAAATCGATTGTTTACTCGTTGGACTCAAACGAACTTTGGGTTGCTGATAGGATTGGGAATATATACACTTCATCAAATGGAGTCCTTAGTAAGTATGATACGACCGGTGTTCTTAAGTTTTCTCAAAGTGTTAAGTCTATGGGGGAAACAAAACAAATGTTGCCAGTTAACTCGATGAAGTTGATTCATTTCTCTGAAGAGCAACAGACCCTTTGTTATTTTGATAATACCTTGACGCGGTACAATGATTGTTTAGAATTGTCCCAAATGGATATTGTTAATGCCTCATTCGTCTCTTATTCGGGGCGTTCGGATATGGTTTGGGTATACGACGATGTAAATTCGAAATTGGTTCTTCTTTCATTAAGTGGAAATCAACAGAACAATCAGAAAATTGAAAATTTAAATGGAATTTTGGATGTGACTAACATCGTTCAGATTATTGAGTTAGAGAATAAACTATACATTGTCGACAATGAAAAAGGGGTTTACATTTTTGACCTTTATGGTTCATTAATTGAATATAGGGAAGAAAAGGGATTAAAATGTATCTATGTTAAGGATGGCTTAATGATTATGTTATTAGAAGGTAGTTTAAAGATAGAAAACATGAAACTCAATGAATCCTATACATTTCCTCTGCCAGTTAAGGAAGTAGAGTTTTTTCAACCTGCTGGTGAACATTTCTTTTTTAGAACTTCTCAACATGTTCATAAATTCCTCCTTCAAATCGCAAAATAATCCTTGTTTCTTTAATCTAATATGGTAATTTAGTGAGTCCAAAAAAGATTCAAAAATGCATATTGCTGTAGCAGGAAACATCGGTTCAGGTAAAACAACATTAACAACGGAATTGGCGAAACATTTCGGGTGGGAAACCCACTTTGAAGATGTCGAGCAAAATCCTTATTTGAATGACTTCTATGAAGACATGCAAAGATGGTCGTTTAACCTTCAGATTTATTATTTGAATAGCCGTTTTACGCAAATTCAGGAAATTCAAAAAACCAAGAATACAGTAATTCAAGATCGTACGATTTATGAAGATGCATTCATTTTCGCACCCAACCTGCATTCGATGGGCTTAATGACGACTCGTGATTTTGAAAATTACTTTTCGCTGTTCAACCTAATGGATTCATTTGTATCTTCTCCAGACTTATTGGTTTATTTGAGGGCTAGTGTTCCGACATTGGTAAATCAAATTCAAAAAAGAGGGCGTGATTACGAAGAAAGTATTCGTTTGGATTATTTGAAACGCTTGAATGAAAGATACGAAGCATGGATCTCAACTTACGATAAAGGGAAATTATTGATCATTGATGTGGACAATAATAACTTCCCAGAAAACCCTGAAGATTTAGGGAAGATTATCAATGCAATAGATGCCGAAATCAACGGTTTATTCTAATAAATTTTAGATATGATTATTGTAACTGGAGCAGCTGGATTTATCGGTAGCTGTCTTGTAGGTCACCTAAATAAGGCGGGGCATGAAAATATTGTCGTAGTCGACGATTTCTCAAAAACAGAAAAGGATCAAAACCTTGTAGGAAAAGCGATCACTGCGAAAGTTGGTCGTGATGGGTTTATGAAATGGCTGGAGGACTTCGGTTCTGAAGTGGATTTTATCTACCACATCGGTGCAAGAACGGACACAACTGAATTTGACGTTTCTATTTTTGACGAACTGAATTTGAATTACTCAAAGGACATCTGGAACTTATGTGTTAAATACAAGATCCCTTTTGTATATGCCAGCTCTGCAGCGACTTACGGCTTGGGAGAACACGGTTACAAAGACAGCCACGATATCATCTCAAAACTGAAGCCTTTGAACCCTTACGGTGATTCAAAAAATGATTTTGACAAATGGATTTTGGCGCAAACTGAATTTCCTCCGTTCTGGGCCGGATTGAAGTTTTTCAACGTTTATGGACCGAATGAATACCACAAAGGACGAATGGCGTCTGTCATAATGCATGCTTTCAATCAAATTGGAAAGACAGGAGGAATGAAATTGTTTAGATCGCACAATCCAGATTATACGGATGGTGGTCAATTGCGTGATTTCGTTTATGTGAAAGATGTTGTTGAGGTATGCCATTATTTAATGGCTTCAAGCCTAGCTTCTGGAATTTACAACCTTGGTTCTGGAACAGCCCGCACCTTCCTTGACTTAACAAAGAATACATTTAAGGCGATGGGAGCGGAAGAGAATATTTCTTTCATCGATACACCAGAAGATATTCGCGATAAATACCAATACTTCACTGAAGCCGATATGACGAAACTTGTTGAGTCAGGTTTTGATAAAGGCTTTAGAACGCTTGAAGAAGGAGTTGCTGATTATGTTGAGAATTACTTGACTGGGAAGAAGTATTATTAAAAACAGATTCTACAGGGGAGATAGAACTGTTTAGTGGAGTTTTGATTGGGGAATTTAATGAGTTCAGCTTTTTCACTGATAGTGTTACTCTTTCAGTAAATAAGAAAACTTCTCAGCGATAGACGATGCCTTTAAATCCTCTATTGTATCCACATCATTCAATTCTTCAAGTAATTCACAAGAATAGCCCCGTTCCTTCAATTCCGTTTTGGTCACGTCCAACAGCGATTCAGTGCTCCAAGCTTTATCAATAAAAATTTTTGGAATCATTTGATTCATACCGATCAAATAGTATCCTCCGTCTTCTGAAGGCCCGAAAACAGTGTCATTCGACTCAAGTACTTTTAATCCTCTAATCATTACTTCAGATGTTAAGTCAGGCAGATCAGAGCCAATTCCAATCACTCTTTTGTAGCCCAATTTAAAACTCGCATCAAATGCATTCATCATTCGTTCACCCAAGCCATTTCCAACTTGAACGTATTTTTGATTGTTAGGCCAGAGTGCTTTAAGAATAACATCGGAGAAGTGAACATGCACATCACAATGCTCCATTTTTAGAGATTCACGTTCTGTGATTTCAACCAAATGGGCGTAAACGTTGAAAGCTTCAGCGTCACCAACTGTTTTGGCCAAACGCGTTTTAACTTTTCCAAGAACAATGTTCTTTGCAAATACGATTAATAAATTTTCTGAATGCATTAATAAATCGTTATTCCGTTTGTAACCCACTTACCCCATTCTTTCGAATAGCCATGAATGAAAGCTGTGTCTTTTCCCTGATCGTTGACCATTGGATATCCGCTATTGGCCCAGTGAAAGAAGCCGCCATATATGTTCTTTACATTCGTATATCCAGCTTCAGAAAGCTTTTTTGCAATGGTTTGACTTCGTGATCCAATACTGCAGTACACAATTATTTCAGCTGACTTTGAAATGTTAGAAACGGAAGTGATTTTGAAATCATCATAACCAACACATTGTGCACCGTCGATATGACTCACGTTAAACTCATCACTCTCGCGAGTGTCTAGGAAAAATACTTTTTCAACATTCATCTTTTTTGCTGCAGCAGCAATTGAAATCGTTTCTGTGTCATCATAATACGATTCGAGTAACTTAATATACTCTGGTGATTGTCCAACGGACTGGAAGCTAATAAAGAGAAAAGAGAGGATTAGATATTTCATTTTCCTAAGATGATTTTAGTTTTCTTACGCACATTTCGTTACAATATTTTCTATTGGCAAATCAAAGTATCCAAAGATGGTGAAAATCCTGCCCAAATACCCAAAGCTCCATTACTTAAATTGTTTGGGATGTTGGTCGGCGTTGCAAAAAGATTCTCAGCCGTTTGAAGCTGAATGTATTTTTTTTATAGAATTCATATGCCGTATTGTCTATTTTGGAAAGCTTAATGCCAACAGTATTATCTCCCATCTCATAAAATCCTCTGAACTCATCAGGAGTGGAACCATAAGCAAATCGATTTTCGTAACAGAAATTGAAAGTTAGACCATCAAAGAAGGTGTCGTCAAAAGCGGGCGAAAAAGTCGGCTCGAATCCAGTATCTGCCCAGTTTGTGTTTCCGTTGCCGTAACCAATGATATTGGCTTCCCAGAAATAGCCATCAAATTGATTTGGCGGATCCGCTAGAGCGCACCAAGAGTAACCGTGATTTGGCGTTCCGGGTTCTGTTAGCCAATAGCTAGTTACCGGAGGGGTAGGAGCTAAGATTGAGGTTTTACTTGTGTATGTTTCCCCTTCATTTGTTACTAACAAAGCATACGTTTTTCCAACTTCGCCCATGGAGATTATTGATATTAAAAGAAAAATTAGTAGTGAGACTATTTTGATTTCGAGAGTCTTTTTACAAAAATGATGATTTTCTATTGAATTTCAGAATGGTATAGGGTAATTAACAATCTAGACCTATGGATCGCTTCGCTTTATTAA
>TARA_B110000902_G_scaffold112678_1_pt1 | contig 109062 bp, 82 predicted proteins | sample TARA_B110000902 | Tara Oceans TARA_B110000902 (sample SAMEA4398009) | marine metagenome | biome: Polar Biome; feature: [SRF] surface water layer (ENVO:00010504); material: water (ENVO:00002006), including particulate matter (ENVO:01000060) such as... | depth 5 m | reverse complement strand
GTTTAATGTGACAAGAGAAAAAGGGACTGAACGTTCATTTACAGGACGTTATTGGGACAATAAGAAAGATGGAGAATACTTTTGCGTTTGTTGTGACAATCTTCTTTTCTCTAGCAAAACGAAATTCAAATCGGGTACAGGTTGGCCAAGTTTTTATGATGCAGCCTCAAAAGAGAACGTAGGTGTAGCAAAAGACAATTCCCATGGAATGAGTCGAAACGAAGTTGTTTGCAATGTCTGCGACGCACATTTAGGACATGTCTTTAATGATGGCCCAAATCCAACAGGATTGAGGTATTGTATCAATTCAGCGTCATTGAACTTCACTGAGAAATAGAATAGTTACAAAATCTATAAAATGAAAAATCCCGTGTCGGCTCAACCGATACGGGATTTTTTATGCTGTCTAAAATAATATTCTGTTTCCTTATTTATTGGGGACTAGTTCTGATTCGAAAGCCAAGCTTCGTATGTTACAAGTTGTTCTTCAGAAAGAATCATTTTCATAACTGACTTATGATCTTTCTTATTTCCATTGATAAATTCTGTTTTCTTCGCAGCACTAAATGTTGCATTCGTCTCAATTACCTCAATTTTTTTGGCAACCCTTAAATTTAATGATTCAACCTTCACAACTTGTTCTGGAGTTAAAGAAAGTGCTGAAGTCATTTCAGCTGTTTGACTCGCTGCTTTTTCAGCTGGAGTTTTCGTTGCACTAACCGCAGCTTGAGATCGCAATGTAGTATTGTTTTGAGCATTCGCATTAACACCTCCTAAAAGCACCATTCCTACAAGTGCATATTTTAAAATCTTCATAATTTATTTTTTTAACGTTCCATACGTAGAGATCTGATAATAGATCCGTTTAATATCAAGATGCAAAAATATACGAAAAGTTGCTTTAAATAGCGAAAACATGTGCTTTTCCTTATCTTCGAGAGTGATCAAAGCCCTCCTTTTCTCGATAATTGTCATTTCTCTGGGCTCTTGCGTTGCCATAAAAGACATTCGATACTCCAAAGGAGGTACTTCAATTAATTTATCAAAAAAGGGCTTAACGTCATTTCCAAATGAGGTTTTTGATAATAAAGAGCTCAAAGTCTTACGTCTTTATGGAAATAAAATTGATTCAATTCCTGAACGGATCGGCGAACTCGTGAACCTTGAAAAAATCTATTTAGGAAAGAACAATTTAACGTCACTTCCGAAGTCTATTGGAAATTTGAAGAACTTAAGAATTCTTTCGGCTCAATTCAACGATATCACTTCTTTACCAGAAGAGATAGGAGATTTGACGAGTCTCAAGCATCTTTCCTTGAATCAGAACAGATTAATAACGCTTCCGTCGGGTATTGGGAAATTGCAGCAATTGGAAGTTTTAGAATTGAGATTTAACTTTTTAACTTCAATTCCAGATGAAATTACGGATTGCACGAATTTAAAATTCATCTACCTCAATCGAAACAATTTATCAATGTTGCCCGCGGAAATAAACAAATTACAATCGTTGAAAGAATTGTATTTGGCTACTTCTGGAGTTTTGATTAATGTTCCTGAAAGTCTTTGCCAAATTCGGAATTTGGAGGTGCTGGAGATTGACTCTCAGGTTGCGATACCCCCATGCCTATTGGTTATGAAGGCAAATCGTCTTCAAATTCTTCTTCGCTAATAGCGTTGTATTCAGCAAGATAATCGTCTTCAAAACTGTATACAACTCTGTCTTCATCGTCCTCATCAGGAAAGGTTTTCATAACGTTGAACAATACGAAGTCGTAACAGAAATGAGCTGCAATACAGAACCACAACCCATATTCTTCAAGTGCAAAACTGATTATTAAAATGAATGGAAGAACGATTAAACCATACAATGACATGCGCCAATTGAACGGATTCAAATAACCATGAATAGCAACGAATATAACCGTCGTAATGATTGGCCCCAAATAAAATTGCACTCCCGATCTAAAAAGCAATTCTTCACCAATGCCAGCGCACAAGGATAGAAAGATGCAATCCAGCGTCGTTAAGTTCATGCTTTGAACTAGTTTCTCAACTCGAGTTGGCATTTCCTTGAAGACTTTAGCTTGCATTAATAACAAAGCCAAGAACGCGTACAAAACACCAAACCCTGAGCCTAAAGCAATCGGATACCATTGAAAATGATTGAAATCCAAAATCTCCAGAGGCGTTGTACCTTCTACAAAGTACAATCCAAAAAACGTTGGAATAGGGAAAACTAAAAGCGTAAGTAAACCAAGAAAGAGTAACGATCTTTTTTTCAAAACAAGAATTCTAAACTGAGTTTAACCGAACCTTAAGTGTTTCACCGTATTTCCGTTATTGATCAATTGTTTTAAAGATGCAATTCCTATTTCAAGATGACTACCAACGTACTTGGCCGTCACTGAATTGTCGCTTGAGCTTGTTTTTACGCCTTCAGAAACCATTGGTTGATCCGATACAAGTAACAAAGCTCCAGTCGGAATTTCATTGCTGAAACCAACTGTGAAAATCGTTGCAGTTTCCATATCAATGGCCATTGCTCTAATTGTTCCCAAGTACTCTTTGAAATTATCGTCATGCTCCCAAACGCGTCGGTTGGTAGTGTAACATGTTCCCGTCCAATAATCGCGATTGAAGTCACGAATCGTTGTTGAAATTGCTTTTTGAAGTGCAAATGACGGCAAAGCAGGTACTTCCGGGGGGAAATAATCATTACTTGTTCCTTCACCACGAATGGCTGCAATTGGAAGAATTAAATCTCCCACCTCATTCTTCTTTTTCAATCCACCACATTTACCTAGGAACAAAACAGCTTTGGGTTCAATCGCTGAAAGTAAATCCATGCATGTCGCAGCAGAAGCACTTCCCATTCCAAAATTGATAATCGTGATACCTTCGGCAGTCGCACATTGCATAGGTTTGTCATTTCCAATAACCTCAACATTGTGCATTTCTGCAAAACGGGTTACATAATCTTGAAAATTGCAAAGTAAGATGTGCTCACCAAAGTTTTCTAATTTCTCCCCAGTATATCTAGGTAGCCAGTTATCTACGATTTCTTTTTTTGTCTTCATTCAGTCTGTTTAGATTGATTTTTACTTAAAGATAATGCTAATAATTTCAAAACCACATTCTCAAGAATAAATCAATCACTAGGAATTAGCTTTGCATGAAGTCTTCACCGAAAACAACCATCATTCTAGAGATCAATTCTAATGCATTTTCATGAGAGAAAACCATTGGCGGTTTGATTTTTAGAACATTGTATTCTGGTCCGTCCACGCTCATTAAAATCCCCATTTCTTTCATTCTATTTGCAAGATAATTGGCGTGATCCGGTAACGGTATTTTGTTCTCGTCAACCAATTCGATGCCCAAGAAGAATCCTTCTCCGCGAACATCACCGATGATTGGAAATTGTTTGGACAATTCTGTCAATTGACTTTTTAAAGAGTTGCCAATTTCAAGTGCTTTGTCCTGCAGGTTTTCGTCTTTGACAACGCGTAGAACTTCTGCTCCAATTGCACTAGAAACTGGGTTGCCTCCAAACGTATTGAAGTATTCCATTCCGTTCGCAAATTTCTCCGCAACTTCTTTTGTGCAAATTACTGCAGCCATTGGATGTCCATTTCCGATTGGTTTTCCGACAGTAACAATGTCAGGAACAACGCCGTGCAATTCGAATCCCCAAAATGCTTTTCCTAAACGTCCAAATCCCACTTGAACTTCATCTGAAATACAAAACCCGCCTGCCGCTCTAACACTTTTATATGCGTGTTTAAGATAACCTGATGGTAATTCAATCTGTCCACCACAGCTTATAATAGGTTCAGTTATAAATGCCGCTACATTTCTTCCTTTGGATTGAATTTCTTCAATGGCTTCTTGAACATGAGATGCATACTTCTCTCCAGTAGCTTCACCTTGATATATTCCTCTGAATGAATCGGGGAGAGGTACGATTTGAGTGAATTCTGGTTTGCCTTTCCCGCCTTTTCCGTCAAACTTATAGGAAGAGATATCGATACAAGCATTCGCGTTTCCATGGTATCCGATTTCGACAGCTATTGTGTCTTTTTTTCCAGTACAGGCTTTCGCCATACGCAATGCAAGTTCATTGGCTTCACTTCCTGAATTTACAAAATGAACAACTGATAATTCGTCTGGGAAAGTCGCCAATAATTCTTCTGCGAACGCATTAATGTTTTCATTTAGATAACGTGTATTGGTATTCAATAAACCCATCTGCTGTTGTCCAGCTTTTACAACTCTTGGATGTTCATGTCCAACATGAGCAACGTTATTCACTGTGTCTAAATATTTTCTTCCAGTCGTATCGACTAAGTGAGCGCCTTCTCCACGAATAATGTACAATGGGGTTTCGTAACTCAAACTCAAACTTTTTCCGAGGTGTTCTTTTCTGTATTCTGTTAATGTTTTAGAATCGATTTCTTCAGTCTGGTTTAAGGTATTGTTTTTGAAAATCGAATTGGGGTTTGGGCAGATGCTCGACCAAACGGATTTGTGGCTCCAAATACACGTTCCAGGATAGTTTATTGCGTTTCCCAGAAGGTCTAAAATAATTTGAAAATGCAAATGCGGTGTCCAATTTCCATTAACGGATGAATCCCCAACTTCGGCAATTTTTTCGCCTTGTTTCACCCGTTGATTGAGTTTCAAATGTGTAAAACACGACCGACTTAAATGTCCATATAAAGTGTAAAATGATGCTCCATTAATTTCGTGTTTCAGCATTACAGTTGGACCGTAATCTTTGTCAATATTGTTATCGAAGAGGGTTATGACTTCACCATCAAATGGCGCATTAATAGCAGTTCCAGCATCCAGCCAATAATCGACTCCGAGGTGCGTGTTTCTGTATTCGTAACCTGAATTCCCTTCGCTGCGGTAAGCATTCGTTGTATACAAAGGGCGCGTTTCTAAATAACCTCCTGCGATAATTGCTTCTGGAAAATCACTTTGAAGTTGTGAAAGTTTGAAAGCAGTCAAAGCTTCGTTTTCGAATTCAGATCTGTTTCCCAACCATTTACTTGAAACGCTCATGTCAACATTGGTGAAATGCGATTTGTTCAAGGTTGGAAATAATATTTTGAGATCGATTTTATTGGATTCAAGCCAATTTTCAATCCTTAATTCGCTTGGATGCGGTGTTAAACCACAGGCATTTCGAAAGGTGAAATAAGCCAATTCTGAATTGATTTTGATCCACTTATGCAATGCACTCCAAGCCGGTTTTTCACTGATCCACAAGTATTCATTTTCGGGTTCGAGCTCTCTGCTCATAGAGGCTTTCGTTACAATTATTGAAAGTCGAGATGCAATTAACGTATAGAGGCATTTCAGTTCGTCGTCTGAAAAATTATAATGTCGGTTGTAGCCTTCAAGAAATTCTGCTATGGACGTCAATGGATCAGAACCGTACATGATTAAATACGCTCCCGCAACGCTTATATCATTAATAGTTTGCGTATAAATAGCATCGCCATAATCGATCAAGGCAAGAACTTTCGGGTTTTTTAAATCGGAACTCACAACGATATTGTTGTCGTTTGGATCTGCATGAACAACGCTTTTGGGTAAGGTTGAATAAAGCTTTTGAAAGCCATCAAATTTATCTTGATAGTAGTTGAGAATTTCCAATTCTGTTCCTGAAAAACGATGGAAGTGCTCTTTTACCCACGCCACTTGTGCGGTATCCCAATCGAATTCTCGTTTTGCTTGGGAATGATCAAACGACGCTAAAGCATTGGTCATTTTTCCGCAAAGTTCGCCCAATTCAAGTCGTAGTTCCTTTGTGTGCGGATTTACTCCAGACCACAAGCGACCTGAAACCCATGTTAACATTCGAACGAATCGTTTGTTTCCAGTTTCGTCAACGAAAGAACTAAGCGTATTTCCATCTGTACTTTTCACCACTTTGGGCGCCATAATTGAAGCATTGGCAGTTGCGATGTGCTGGATTAATTTCTGCTGGAAGTCAAGGTAGCCTTCATCTTCATTGGGTCGGCTTACTTTCAGAATATAAGAGGCATCCGTCGATTTAATTCGGAAGTTGAAATCTTCGTAACCGTCCAGTTTTGTCACTTCTCCTGTGATTCCAAAATGGTGTTTAGCAATATCGAGCGCTTGTTCGTTTGTGAGAAGTAAATCTTGATAGGAAATCATTCAATGTAATTTTACCGACTAATTTACCAAATAAGTCCCTGATGGCAAGAAGAAGTTAAAATGGGAACAGCCTTAGTTTCCTCCATTCACTGCATCAAGAGGAATGAATTTTTTACTAGATGAAAACAACGCATCAACGATTTTCTTGCGAGATTGGTTCTCGATAGATCTTAAATAGCTGGGCTGAATTCCGAATCGTGCTCTCCAATATAAATGTTGAATTTCTTTCTTATTAAGTTTCATATAACTTAGACAAGAGTGGAGCAGGAAGGTTTAATCTGGTGCGATAGATTACATTAATTCTTTCAAAGCCTTCGCAGTTCCAATCTTCCGCGTTATAAAATCAACACCAAACTTCGGGGACCGCGAAGGAGAATATTCCCGACCGTAAAAAATAATCTGCAAATGAATTTTATTCCATAATACCTCATCGAACCATTTTTTGCCGTCTTTTTCCGTTTGAACAACATTCTTTCCACTCGTAATTCCCCAACGCGTCAGTAATCTATGAATATGCGTATCAACGGGGAATGCAGGAACATTGAAAGCCTGAGCCATAACAACAGAAGCCGTTTTATGTCCTACGCCTGGCAACTCTTCCAATTGTTCAAACGAAGCGGGAACTTCACCGCCGTATTTTTCAATCAGTATTTCAGACAAGGTGAATATTGCTTGAGATTTTTTTGGTGAAAGTCCACAAGGGCGAATGATTTCTCGAATTTCTTCGACGGTCAACTTCACCATATCAAATGGATTGTCAGCTAAGTTGAATAACGCAGGAGTGATCAAATTCACACGTTTGTCTGTGCATTGCGCTGAAAGCAAAACCGCGATCAATAAAGTGTATGAATCTTTATGATCCAATGGAATTCGCGTTTCAGGATACAATTTCTCCAATTCTTCAACGATGTAATTGGCCTTGTTTGCTTTTGTCATTTGATTTTAAATCCGTTTCTAATAAACCGTATAAATTCTTTGAATTGATTCTTCGAAGTAAATACTTTTTTGAATTCTTTTGAATTTGTTTTCGCTTCGTCCGAACCTTTATCCGACGGCGAAAGATCTTCGATTGGTGTTTCTTGATTTGGAGCTTCAACAGCCTTTTCGCTTGCTTCCAAACCCTCCATCACGTTCAGTAAACCATTTTCTTGTTCCGATAATTTATCCGCGCGAGCAAAGCGTTTTTCCGATTGCTTTTTGTATCCCATTTCCTCTAGCAACATGCCCAAATTGTTTTGAGCGACTGCATCTTCAGGGTCTAGTTCAACCGCTTTTTCATAGTCCGCAACCGCGCCCTCTATATCACCAAAGTGTTTTTTGGCATAGGCTCTGGAAGCATATCGGTAGGAATAATTAGGCTGCAATTGAATTGCTCGGTTAAAATCACCAAAACAACGAAGCTTATCGTTTTTGTGCAAATACGCCACACCTCGATCCGAAATAATATTATAATCATCTGGTGCTTCGTTCAAAGCTTTGGTGTAGAGTTCGATAGCCTCATCTATTTGACCTTCTTTCAACTTGCTGGTCGCCTCCTCGTGTGTTTTATTCGTGAACATTATCTAATTTTGTATTATGTCAGACAAAGTTACCGACTTTCCTCAATACAGAAAACTTTCCAACGATAAGGTTTTCTATCGTATCAATAATGATCGACAATTTGATGAAATTCAAATCATAGGAAGTAAAGCGCGGCTCCATACCGTTGAAGCCTTTCAATACCCGGAAATACTGAGAATTCAAGATTTACTTTCTTATGAAGTTGAAGGTTTTATACTTTCTAATGAAAAAGAATTTGACGATTTATTGAACTACTATTCTCTCTGAGAATAATATGTTATTGTTGATTTCTTAAATGGTACGCAAGTATTTTATCCAAAACAGGCTGCTTTTAAGGAATTATTAAAAGGTCATAAGGATTTCGCCTTGGCCGGGCTTAGAAATATCCAAAGACCTACCGAATAATATCGGTCGTTTCCTTAATCTCTCGAATGGCATCCTTCAAATAATCCACATCTTCTTGTGAAACGTAAGCCTGAGTAGATAAACGCATAAAAACCATGTCTCTCAATTGGAAAACGGGAATCTCAATTTTGTATTTCTGAAACAAGGTATTTTTCAATTCTGATTCACTGCTAATGTTAACAGGAACGCTGCAAATTTGACCCAAGAACTCTGAATTGACTGGACAAATTGGTTCAGTTCCGAAAAGGTCGCAAAGGTCTTTGTAGTTGTCTAAAATGAGTTGCTTCGCTTGTTTTGAAACTTCTTCCCAATTGTTTTCATTTAGAAATTCAATTGCTTTTGGAACTGTTAAAAACGCCGAGTAATCGCGCGTTCCTTGAAGTTGATGGTAATCCAAAAACTTTGATTTCCCAGGGACATCCGCGTCGAAGCCCCAGCTAATTAACACGGGATCAAAATCATTTTGAAATTCTGGTGTGATGTATAAGAACGAACATCCTTTTGGCGTTAACATCCACTTGTGACAAGCGCCTGTGTAAACGTCTGCTTTTAATTCTTGCAAGTCGAGTGGGATGTGTCCGGGTACGTGTGCACCGTCAACGATTGTCAATAAACCAAGATCTTTCGCCCGCTCGCAAATTTCTTTGACAGGGAAAATTGTCGCCGTCATGCTTGTAATTTGACTTATAAAAATGGCTTTGGTGTTCTTCGAATATCCTTTCCAAAAAGCCGCGATAAATTCTTCTTTCGAAGAGAGTGGAAGTGGAATTTCTTGCTGAACATATTTCGCTCCTGCTTTATCGCAATAGTACTTCCATGTTCTGTCAAGTGCGCCATATTCTGCATTTGTAGCAAGAATTTCATCTCCAGGTTTGAGATCCAAACTTTTCGCAACGATATTGATGGCCCAAGTTGGATTCATTGTGTAAACAAGGTTGTCTGCATCGCAATTGATGTACTTCCCCAGCGCTTCTTTTGATTTCTGAAGTTGCACATTTCCTTTGTTTACAAAAAATTCAACAGGGTCTCTTTCCAGCGCCAATTGCCAATTTTGATAATCTTCAAAAATTGGTTTTGGGCAGGCTCCAAAGGATCCGTGGTTTAAGTGTCTGTATTCGGGGTTGAGGAAAAATTGATCTTTTAAATTGCCCATTCGTTCTATTTTATTCTTGTGATAAATCCAATCCGTCCAAGGCAACTTTCATTGCAACCAATTTAAGATGGGTCCACTCTCTTTGCAACATCACAGGGTTTTCCTGAAGGCTGTCGACCTTTTCTTTGATCGCGATTAAAACATCTTTATCGGCATTTTTAATAACAACTTCTTCGTATTGCAACCATTGAATTCGAACTCCAGCATAGATACTAAAAAGTTCTTCCATGTCGCTAATGTCTTGGTCGAAGGTTTTATTCAAAGAGGTGATTTTTTTGATCCGATCTAGCGCTGCCGTTTTCAGTTCTTTTTTCAATAATTGACTTTGATAAGGGAGCTGATCTGCATACAATGAATTAACGATTTCCAAATGTCCAAAATTCCCGATTTCGATAAGAGAAGATGTTGGAACTTGTTTAATGAATTTTTGAAGCATTCGTTCGCGATCGGTGTCAAAAGTGTTTGCCAATTCAGCAATTCCATACGTTAATAAGTTGAGCTCACTGGATGCAGTGTTATTCAAACTCGCGAGGTATTTGTAGTCCATATAAAACAGCAAATTGTCCAACAAATCAATGGATTCTTGATCGGAATGCTGAGAAATGGGAGTGTTGGTCATTAAAAATGATTTTCCCCTGCTCAAATAGTTATTTACCAAGCCAAGAGAGTAAAGTTGAAATGGACTTGCGAAATTAAATTCCCGATCAGGATTGCTCGCAATAAGATCAAGCATTACAAAGGCATTTTGTCCTACACTTGGGCCTTTTAACTTAATTTCCAGATTCGACCCTTGAAACGGAATCATGAACGATTCTGGAACCAATGAATAAGACAATGAATCCGTTAGCGTTAACTTATTTGTAAGCCATTGACTGAAAGGTTCAACTTGCGATCCTCGATCGATGTACTGGCCTTTATTTAGGAGTTTACCATAATTCTTTTGGTCAATTATGGATGTGTATTGACGGCGCTCTTTGTTCATTTGAACGTACCAATGTGTATACAAAAGCGAGGTATTCAAAACAATAACGTCTTTTCGATAATCGAGCTTTTTTTGAACGTACCACAGTGGAAAAGTGTCCGAATCGCCTTGAGTGAACAAAAAGCTTTTTTCCGGACAGCCATACAACAGGTTTTTTGCACTTTGAACTTGACTCGGAGAAAAATACGCTCTTTTCAGAAAATCATCGGCCAGCTTTTCTTCTTTTATAGAGATCAACAAGTTGTAATAGTGCATGTATTCATTTCCGATCTTTAGGTTGAGTTCTGAAATTATTAAAGGTCTGTAGGATTCATCATCCTTTTTAATCTCGGTCCAAAAGTCCATAATCAAGTTGATTTTGTCCATGAATAGATCAACGCGTTCTTGCTTTATTTTTGCATATTTCCGAGGCAAAAATTCTTTACCTGAAATTCTATTTTCAATGATGTTAAGTGCCAAATCTCCATTTGCTCTGGCCATTATTTCTCTATCCTCGTTTGATAAAAATGGGGCATAAGAGGATATAATTTTGATAGCGTCTGCTGCCCATTCTTCGTAGCCAAAAACAAGCATGAAATCGTACTTCGCCCGGAAGTTGTACAGGTTATTTAGGTCCGAGCTATTTGCACTTCTGACTTTCGTTAAGTCAACATAGTCGTCAATATCGAATGCTGTAAATCCATTCAATTCCGGCTTCCAAATTGGAACTTCCTCAGTTTTTTTTGTGCTATAATTATACATCGTTAGATAATAGCCCGTTTGCTTTTTTGCTACACCGTAGGCACAATCGTTACATTCATATTCAAGTTGTTGATTGAGAAATGTCAAAACTTCTTCCATGTGCGGAAAGTTGTCTCGAATATACTGGCGTTCGTCCATTCTAAACGCGTTGCTGAAGTTGGTGTTGAAAAGGAAAAAGAGGCCTATAAGTATTGATGTCAGTTTCATGCGTTAAAAATAGCGTATTAATCTGAAGTTGTTTGTGAAGATTCGTTAATAGCCTTGCAGTCCCAACGGCATTCATTTGTATATTGCATAACGATGAACGTGAATCTTAAACATCAGTATTTTGGTTATTCCGCCACACCAAAATTGTGGGAAGGCAAACTGTCGGGCTTGGAGCAATTTGACTTTAATCGAGACAGTGGCAATTCATTTTCGGGAAGTATCAAGAAGAAATTGCGTCTTGGACATCTTGTTGAACACTTTGTAGAGTCGGAACTAATCTCAGATTCGAGCATTCACATTTTAGGAAATAACATCCAAATTTATTCGGACAAACAAACCATTGGTGAGTATGATTTTCTAATTGAACAAGATGGAAAGCAATACCATATTGAGGTTGCTTATAAGTTCTATGTTTATGATGAAAGCGTCGGGAACTCTGACATTAAATCATGGATTGGCCCCAACAGAAAGGATTCATTGATTCAGAAAATGGATAAGATTAAAGAAAAACAGTTTCCTTTAATTAACCGACCGGAATCCATTGGTGCTTTGAAATTGCTCGGAATTGATTCTGCAAATATTGTGCAACGTGTTTACTTCAAAGCGAAATTGTTTGTGCCTTTTGGAAAAGATATTTCCGTTCTGCCTTTAAATCAAGAATGCGTAGCTGGATTTTATATTTTATTTAAAGATTTGAATCAATTCGAAGCAGCGCAATTGTTCATTCCATCAAAACACGATTGGCTTGTAGAACCAAACGAGGAGGTAGCTTGGATGCCGTTTGAAATCGGTCAATTGGAAATCCAACATTCGATTAAGGAAGAGCGTTCTCCATTGATTTGGTTAAAGAGAGGAAGTAGGTTAGAAGCGGCGTTCGTGGTTTGGTGGTAGTTTGGATAAGTAGCAAGCTTAATTTTGGATGTCGGATCATTCGATTTATTACAAAGTAATTCTTGCATCAAACCAAATCAACAAAACGATATGCTTGCGCATTTTGTGGCTAAGCGGTTAAAAAAGAAAATTCCCCCAAACTTGGGTCGATATGTCACATTTCGAGTAAAGCTGTCAGTATTATTCTACATGAAAAAATTGATCGAAATATGTTTGATATAATCTATTGGACTATCAGGGCAACAGATTTAATACCATTTGAGTCATTTATACTCACACGATAATACCCTGCGCTTACTCCATAAATATCCAGCTGTAATTTCTTTCTTCCTTCTTCTAACGTTTGTTCTAAGAAGGTTCTAACAACTCTTCCTTTGGTATCCACTAGATTAACAACAGTTTGGCCCTCATGACTATAAAAATCAACAAAAGCGACTCCCGATCCTGGATTTGGCCACAAAAGAATCGGCTCTTCATTGTGAAGACCGTTACTATAGCATCCATCCATCAGGCTAATGTATGCCGGCGAGTGATCACCAAAAACACTTTCTATTTGTTCTTCCGGGACTCTAAACCAATCTTTCAAAACTGATGCGTATACATCGCGAAAATCAAATTGCATATCAACCCCTTTTTGATTTTCAATTTCACCTGCAATCAATGGGTTTGAACCAATCACTGGACTTGAAATACACTTTCCAAAAAGAAGGAGTGGCGCCGCGTCACCATGATCTGTTCCGTTACTTCCGTTAGATGCTATTTGTCTCCCGAATTCAGAAAATGACATTCCCATAACTCTCTGGTCCAAGTTTAATAAAGATAAGTCATCTTCAAATGCATGAATCGCATCCGAAACTTGTTGCAATAAATCTGCATGTTTACCAAGTGACGTATCATTTGTATCGACCTGATCCCCATGCGTGTCAAAACCTCCAATATTCAAAATATATACTTTAGATTGCATTCCTCCCGCTATCATTTGCGCAACATAGCGCAATTGCTTAGCTAAACTACTTTTGTAATCATTCTGTGGATTGTTGTCTAGGTAATAATGATTCGATAAAGAGCTCCCCAAGTCATATGCTTCGTTTATTCGAGCTCCATAGGCATTTGTTTGTTCTATTAAAGTAGAAACAAAATCAAGGTTGCATCCGTACATAGTACCGTCATTAATAACAGCACTTTCATTCAGATTAAATGAATTACTAGGGTTAGAGACTAAAGCGGAGAAATTCGAAACAGAGCCTTGGCATGTTGCAGACAATGAACCACCTAGACTAATCGCAAATGGATCTGGATATTCATCATTTGGATAATTAGCTGGATATTGGGAATGGTTTTGCTCAAAATAACGCCCAAGCCAACCCCGATTTTCATCAGTTGAAGTGGTGCCTGCAGTCCAGATGTCATTGGACCGAAAATGCGATCTGTTTTGTTCTGGATACCCAACACCCTGAATAACCGCAGCTCGACCTTGCTGAAATAAATTTTGGATGCCACTCATTGCGGGATGAAATCCCAATTCGTTTGTTCCTAATAAAATTTTTGATTCGGGCAAAATAATATTTGGCCGCTGTATGCTAAGATTACTATACTGATCAAGAGGAATAACAGTATTCAAACCATCATTACCTCCATTCATGCGAATGATAACTAATACCCGGTCTTCATAAGATACAGGTATATCAAAGCCTGATGAAAGCATAGCTTGTGCACTTAAATTTTTGACGAAAAAAGGAACAGTCAAAGAGGCTAATGAGACATTTCTAATAAATTTTCTTCTATCCATAGTGTCAACAGCTTTGAAATTCTGGGAACATAAATAATTGTGAGAGCACCTCTTCTACTTTTGATTTAATGGGGTCCGAAAACGTTACATCTCCAGGGTTAGCAGTAAATTCAGCGTATTGCAGTGTCCATTCAAACTCAGGCAATCCTCCGGTAAGTGTATTCAACAAGGCATCCTTTTTAGATTGATCAAGCGTCCTCGATAATAAAAACAGACATATTTCATCAATCAACGCGACTCCATTGCTTGGATCCTGAATGGTTGCTAGAAAGTTTAATGCGTCGATCTTAATGTTATAAAAGGTTCCAAATTCATCACTCCATATACCGTTAGTATTTGTTGTCAATTGGGTTATACACCAAAAGCGGTTATTAATCGTTCCTGAATTCAACCAATGCTGCATAAACGCAGGAGCTTGATAATATGCTGGCCAGCCAGCTACACTTGGCGGAAAACCCCAATTTAGGTCAAAAGCTATTGCTTTATGGTATAGCTTTTCCCACATCATATTATCTCCTTCTATTCCATAATCCGGAATCGTCTCTGTCGCATTCAACATACTAAATATAAACTCAAATGGTGATTTCAAATGAGCTCCTATATTTGCGATATCGTAAAAATGTTCGCTTTTAAACAACTCTACTAAGACAGGTCTGATTTCATAATTATTCACTAAAAGAGTTTGTGCCATTGTATTGATAATCTCAGCCTCTATGTCTTGCGTGATTTCTGTGTTAACAAAAAAAATGTATAATTTTCTAGCAATGTGATAGGCTGTTTCGTCCTTTTGAAAAATTAGACCTATAAAATCTTTGTATTCAAGATCATCTGTATTAGATACGATTGCATTATTGAAATGATAAGAGAGTGTTTTGCCATCTTCATCATGATGAGATTGATCAAATTCGCTATAAGGATGAGCAACTGAACTTGCGTATTCACGCACCTTCCATCCGGTTAAAATTCTAGCCCCAGCAGCGATATCATCTTCGGTGAAATTAGAATAATCACCTGGACCTATCTGTGGACCTTTTCCTACTGTAAACAACTCCAGCAATTCACGCGCATAATTTTCGTTTGGGGACCACTTAGTGTTTGATGCCGTATCCAAGAACAGCATCATCGATGGATTAATAGTCATTTCTTCAACGAACTTCTGGAAATTACCAAGAGCATGCGTTTCCAAGAGTTTATGGTAAGCATAATTAACGCGATCATCTTGCCTCATTGTTACCGAAAAATGATTGTGCCAAAAAAAGCACATTTTTTCTGTAATAGAAGGAGCTAGTTGTTGTTCTTGGTTTGTTCTTTTCACAAACCAAGTATACATTGAATGGTGCCTTGCACTTATTGTTTCATTTCTTAAGGTTTCATCTGCTGGAAGAAATTCATTGACCCAAGTAGCCCCCTGCGACCCTACAGCCTCAAGAGGATGCCACGTAATTGGGTCCGCCGGTGAAACGATTTGAAGAATTGACTCAACCGCCTGGTCCATTCCAAGGGATACCATTTGATCTATTTGGAAACGGGTAGGACCAAACAATGTTCTTCGAAGCAGATGAATCGCAGTTTCTGCTGACCAAGAACCAGTGTAAGGAAGCATACTAAGCGATGCAACTGGTGCATTTTGACAAGTTATCATAAGAAATATAATTACGACAAGTTACAAACTATTTTAATAAATATCAGTCAATTGATTAATTCGAGATTAGTCGTAATGCTCGAACGTTAAAAATTTTAATTATGAGGGAGTAACTAATTCTATATCAGCTTGACTAAACTATGCATGGGCAAGAATTTAATGCGATTTGTATTAACTTTTTTTTAGAATTTATCAGATAGATTTGAATCTAATCAAAAGCCTTGTGAGAGTTCTCATTAATTTCTAACAAATGCTCATATTGCTCTGGAGTTAAATCCGAAAGGAAGAAACCAATTGGATTAACTTTCACTCCATCCTTCACAGCCTCATAGTGTAAGTGAGGTCCAGTGGATTTGCCAGTCGAGCCTATCAATCCTATTAGCTCTCCCCGCCTTACTTTTTGGCCTTTCACAACTTCAAACTTACTTAAATGTGCATATCTAGTTTTGTATCCAAATCAGTGTTTTTTCAGAACAGTCGTTGGCTGGATCAAAAGAAAAATAAACCCGCCGAGAACGTACATCAGGATATCAATTGGATCAGAAACATAACTGGTAATTTTTGGTAAATACACTTCAAAGTAAAGAGAAACTAGCACCACTTGAATGAAAATCAGAAGCGGTGAAATCTTGATTTTAGCATCCCGTTTTAGCAAGCGAACGAAAATCAAGGCGAAGAGCGACATTGCTGGTACAAACAATAAATCCGTTAAATAATATTCTACAAAATGGGCGGGAGAATCAACATCAATTCGAATATAGCGCACCAAGAAGTAACAGAGCATGATTGCTACAAAGTAGATATGAGGTCGAAATCTAACCATTTGGTGAAGCCGCTATCCAAGCGAAGAAAGAAGCAACGGCAAAGAAGATAAAAGCGATGGTGTAGAGGATTTTATAAATTATTCTTAGAATCCAATATTTTGAATTTTTCCATTTTGCAATGAAGAGGTCGAATTTGTTTGGAGGTTGAAATCGCTTCTTTTCTCGTGCTTCCTCTCTTTCCTTCTCGATAATCATAGGTGAAACTGCTTCCCCGCATGAAATACAATAATCATTATCCTTATTCCAGGCTCTACATTTGAGGCATTTTCTTTCAACTGACATTTTGCTAAGATTCTATCATAAAAGTATCGTATCTTTGGTATAGTTGAAAATTTACATATGAAATATTTACTTTTTATTGGTGTTCTGGCAACCATTTTTTTTGGAAGTGGATTCCGAAACAATGGCCGTCGTATTGAAAGTCAATTGAAGGACGACTTAATTACAGCGAAGAAGGCAGAAGATACGCTTCGGTATGTTTTTATGGGGCACACCTATAGGTACAACAATCCGGGCCCAAGGTATATCGTGGATCCCCGAATACAAGATTTTGATTATACAGGTTATTCAAGAACTTGGTTGGGTGGAGATATTTCAAGTGAGGCTACATTGAATCGAGGAAACTTCGTTTACTTGGACAGTGTTTTTGATCTGATGGCGCCAACGACTCAATATGCATTGGGAAATCATGACATTCGAAATGGAAACATTCAATATTATCGAGAAGCGACAGGCAGAAAAAGCTATAATGTGTATTCGGCGAATGGTATTGTTTCCCTTTGTATGAATTCTCAATTGAACCCGAGTAACTGCGAAGATTTGAATCTGCAATTTCAGATGCTTAAGAATGTCTGCGATACGATTCAGAATTCATCACATTTGGTTTTGATTATGCATAATTGTTTGTTTTATGGAGTTCCAAATATTCCGCCACCAAACACATTCGCGCATTCAAACTTCACGAATTGGAACGCCAATTGTTCAAGTTCAACCCAAACATTTACAACGGCAATTTATCCAATGCTGGAAGCGGTAAAAGAAAAAGGAATTATGGTTCATGTCATTATGGGAGATACAGGAACAAGCGTGAAGCAATTCCATCAAGAGTCAACGGATTCGATTCATTTTTTCGCGAGTGGTATCGGAAATTCAAAATATTTGGACTCGGCGGTTTTGGCGACAAAGCCATTGGATCGCGTTCTAGTATTTGAACATGTTTTGGCGACACAAGAAATGACATGGCAATTCCAAGATTTGGATTCACTCGTCAGTACACAATAAATTTTCCGCGAAATTCAGCGGAACAAGGAGATGTGATTCGATAGATATATGTTCCTTGTCCAAAAGCTGAAACATCGAGATTGACCAATTTGGTGTTCTTTTCAAGCGCGTAAATCAACCGTCCTCTTTCATCAAATATTTCATAGTTGTAGTCCAAACATTCTTGGCCTTCTTGGATATAAAAGCTAATGTTATCAACGGCCGGGTTTGGATAAATGAACATATTGTTTTCTTCCGATCCGGAAAGTGGTTCTAGCAATCCGTTCTTGCTCAATTTCACAAAGTAGATGTCATCGTCTCCAGCTCCAAATGATTTTGAATTGCCTATAATAGCACATCCTCCGTCTTCTGTCGCTCGAATGAAATTACCGCAGTCGGATTTGTTGCCGCCCAAAGTGATGGACCAAATTTCATTTCCTAGAAGGTCCGTTTTGATTACAATAACATCTGTCTGATATGTCAATGTGTCCATACTCGCACTTCCCGTCAGATAGATGAAACCGTCTTCGCTTAAGTCAATTGATTTTCCATATTCAAATCCTGAATTGCCGTATGTTTTGGACCACAATTCAGTACCATTTTCATTGAGCTTGATGAGGTTCATGTCAAAGCTACCGTTCCCTGAACTCTGCGTCGATCCAATTACGTAATAACCTTGATCATCAGCTTCCTTTACTTGATACGAGAGCTCGTTTTCGATTCCTCCATAAGTATTTGCCCACAATTCATTTCCGTTTGCGTCTAATTTTGCAACGAGCATATCCGAATGCGTATGTGTAAATTCAAAGGTCGAATAGCGGTGGAATCCTGCATAAACACCTGTAACCACAAATGATCCGTCCGATGTTTCGATAATGTCAAAAGCGTAGTCTTTTCCAGGACCGCCAACATAATTCCGCCACTCTTCGTTGCCCAAATTATCTGTTTTGACGATATACATTTGTCCAAAACTGAAGATGGTATCAGAATTTGTATACCCGCAGATTGCATAGCCACCATCCATAGTTTGCTTCACCGAAAAAATTTCTTCTCTCGAAGAACCTCCGTGGTATTTTGTCCATTCGACTTCACCTTCTTGATTCAGCTTCATCATATACCCATCCAGCCGCGCAAAACCACCGTCCCATTTATTACCGGCAACGATATAGCCTCCGTCTGTTGTTTGTTCAATATGTTCGGCAATGTCGTGGTGTATCCCGCCGTACGTTTTTTTCCAAACAATATTGCCTTTTCCGTCAATGTTAACAATCGAAAATTGTTCAGAGCTGTCAATTGCTGTCCGCTCAGAACCAGCAAGTATGTATCCTCCAATATTGTTTAGCGCAAAACAATAACCGATATCATCGTCATTGCCACCGTGTGTAAACGTATCAGTTTGGGCCCGTGAAATTGAGCTAGAGAAAAGAAGAAGTAAAATTAAATGCAAACGCATAACGCAAATATACGGAGAACCTTTTCAGAAGAAAAAACTTACTTGAATTTTAAACGAAAAATTACTTTATCAATTTATTATAGGGTTTATAGTGCTGAATTAAGTGTTTTAATCATCCATAAATCACAGGCGAAATGACCTGAGTTTCCCATCGGTTTATTAAGAGTTGAATACCCCAGTTTTTCATAGAGCCCAACGGCGCTGTTCAATTCAGGCATGGACTCCAAATAGATTTGAGTGAAGCCCAAATTAATCGCTGCTTCGGTACACATTTCCATGAGTTTCTTCCCAATTCCTAGACCACGAAGTTCTTGACTTAAATATAGCTTTACCAGTTCTACGCAATTTTTTGGCAATCCTTCCGTAGGATACAATCCGCAGCCTCCTAATATCGCATCTCCCTGCTCAACGACCCAGTAGCACGAATTATTAATCTTGAATAAATCAAAGAGGTTGTCCGTTGTTGGATCTGTGTAAACAGTTCCCGGTTTGTTCATTCCATGCTCTGTGAGAACGGATCGGATGAGTCCAGCTAATTTGACGTTATCCTTTTCTTCTATCGGACGAATTAATATTGACATTAGAGCTTGATGAATTTTCTAGAATTTTTTTGTTCGCTGCTAATTACATCGATACCATGATGACGTCAAAAGTTGGTGTTGGCTGTCCAAAACAGAAGGCCGATAGGATTAAAAATACAATTAGAAGCTTATTTTTCAAGATTTTAATAGTGTATTAGTCCAAATATCTAGTAAATAGAGGGGAAATCAGTTGGATTGGCCTCGTTCATTATTCCGTAGGCTTTCTCAACGATATCATCGATGCTTGGTTTCGAGAAGTAATCTCCATCTGTACCGTAAGCAGGTCTGTGATCCTTTGCACTCAGCGTTAAAGGCGCTGAATCCAAGTGATAATAACCTTGCTGCTCAACCATGATTCTATCCAATATGAAGGCCGTTGCACCGCTACTAACGTCTTCATCAATAATCATCAAACGATTTGTTTTCTTAAGAGAATTCGTAATCAAATGATCAATATCGAATGGAAGTAAGGTTTGAACGTCAATTAATTCAGCAGAAATTCCCAATTCGTTCAACTGCTTTACAGCAACTTCACAGAGGTTGAATGTTGAACCATAGGAAACCATTGTTAAATCCGTTCCCTCTTGAACGATTTCAGGAATACCAAATGGTTCTCTGAAATCACCAATATTGGTTGGTATTAATTCTTTTGTTCTGTATCCGTTCAATGGCTCAATAACCAATGCAGGCTCATCAGAAGCAATTAATGTGTTGTAGAATCCAGCCGCTTTGGTCATGTTTCTAGGAACACAAACGTGAATTCCACGTATTGAATTCACAATCATTCCCATTGGAGAGCCACTGTGCCAAATCCCTTCCAAACGATGCCCTCTTGTGCTAATAATAAGTGGCGCTTTCTGACCGCCTTTTGTTCTGTACTGAATTGTTGCCAAATCATCCGACATCACTTGAATCGCGTAAAGCAGATAATCCAAGTATTGAATTTCAGCAATTGGGCGTAAACCACGCATTGCCATTCCAATTCCTTGACCGATAATTGTGCACTCACGAATTCCGGTATCAGCAACTCTCAATGCGCCAAAGCGATCTTGCATCCCTTCAAGCGTTTGATTTACACCGCCAATTTTTCCTGCATCCTCTCCGTAAACCAATACTTCTGGATTTCGTTCAAGAATTTTCTCGTAGTTGTCGCGAAGTATAATTCTTCCATCTTCCGTTGCGCCAGAGCCATCATAAGTCGGAGCAATTGGTTCAATGTTCAATACTGATCTTTCTGATTCGCTGTATAGATAACTACTATATCTGTGGTAATTCGTATCAATTTGTTGTTGGATCCAAGTAGATAGCGCTTTTCTCGCAGCTGAATTTTCACCTCTTAACAAACGCAACGCTTTTCTTGCCGCACCAATGAAATCTTTTCTGATTGGCTCAATCGCTTTTTCAAGATCATCAGCAATTTTATTAATGAAAGCTGCATTGCTACTTCCATTTGCCGCTGCCTTGATTAGCGTTAATGCTAAGTCCAAATCCAATTTCAAACTTGCAGTAAAGGCAGACCAAGCAGCACGCTTGTCGTTGTTTACCGATTTCTTTGATTCTTTTTGAATTTGATCCAATTCTTCTTCCGTCGCAATAGACAAACCATCTGCGTCGAAATTTAGTATCCACTCTTTAAATTTACCGTTACAGTCAAAATCAACTTCCCATTTCAGACGAGATTCGTTCTTGTATCTTTCATGAGATCCGCTTGTTGAGTGTCCTTGTGGTTGATTTACTTCTTTTACGTGAACCAAAACTGGAACGTGTTCTTCTCTCGCAAGTTTTACCGCTTTTTCATACGTTTCACACAAGTGCGGATAATCCCATCCCTTGGTAACAAAAATTTCATATCCAGGCTTGTCCTTCGTGCGTTGCATTCCAGCAAGTGCTTCAGAAATACTGTCTTTTGTCGTTTGGTGTTCTCTTGCTACGGAAATTCCGTAACCGTCATCCCAAACGGACATAACCATTGGTACTTGTAAAACACCAGCAGCATTTATAGTTTCCCAGAACGGACCCTCAGATGTTGAAGCATCACCGATAGTACCAAATGCTACTTCGTTTCCTCCGTTCGTGAATTTTTTGAATTTTTCTAAATCTTTTAATTCTGGATGCTCGCGATATACTTTAGAGGCATACGCAAGACCTAACAATCGCGGCATTTGTCCAGCAGTTGGAGAAATGTCGGCAGAGCTGTTTTTTTGTTCCATTAAGTTTTTCCAGTTCCCTTTTTTATCAAGGTTTCTTGTGGCGAAGTGGCCTCCCATTTGACGACCAGCAGATTGAGGCTCAACTTCAACATCCGTATGAGCGTATAGCCCTGCGAAATATTGTTGAACGTTCAATTGTCCTATCGCCATCATGATTGTTTGATCACGGTAATAACCAGATCTAAAGTCACCGTCTCTAAATTGCTTTGAAAGCGCAATCTGGGCCAGTTCCTTTCCATCGCCAAAGATTCCAAACTTCGCCTTACCAGTCAAAACCTCACGGCGACCGAGTAAAGACGTCTCTCTTGAGATCGTGGCAATACGATAATCCTCAAGAACTTGTTTCTTGAATGATTCGAAATCAACATTTTCCAGTGTTTCAACGACAGATTCTTTCGCCATATTGTTTGATTTTAGGGAGTACAAAAGTACGTAATTTTTAGTGAATTTGGAAGGGATTAAGCGAGAAACCGTTTGCTGTTCTCTCTCTTGTGTCTCTCTATCTAACTATAGACATCTAAAATCAGTTATTCTTACTGGGTATTTTGGGTTTGATGAAATGAAATTTGTCGCTAGTAACATGCTGAGGGACACACTACAATCAATAACTACATTCCCTTATCCAAGTTACCAACCAAAACCACTAAATTCGCGTTATGGGAATGAAAGAATCCATTAAAAAATACAAACCGTATTTCATTGATGTTTGGCAGTACTTGGTTATAATTGTTTTATTCATCCTTGCGGCCATTTTTATTTTATAATCGCTTTCGTTAATTGGAGATTTAATTCCAAACTCAATATATTCAGTTATGCTCAAAACATTACTCCTGACTCTTTTACTCGTTTGTACTTCTTCTGCCTTTGCCCAGTTAAATATTGATTCGTTGTCAAATCTAGATTTAGGAGGGATGCATAACCAAGGCTTAAATGATATCTGGGGATATGTTGATGAATTCGGCAATGAATACGCAATTGTTGGTGGAACAAAAGGGACGAGTATTGTAGATATTTCCGATCCTACAAATCCTGTGGAAGTTTTTTTCGAAATTGGACTTGAATCCGTTTGGAGAGACTGTAAAACCTATGGTGATTTCGCTTACATCACAACTGAAGCGTCAAATGGGTTGTTAATTATTGACTTGTCTCCTTTGCCAGCCTCATCCATTTTACCGGTAGCTTATTACAATGGTCCAGTAGGGCAAGGATGGAGTTCAGCACACAACCTTTATGTTGACACCCTTGGATATGCTTATATTTTTGGAGCAGATAGAGGAACTGGCGGATGTATTATTTTAGATGTCGCAACAGACCCAATGAATCCAACTGAGATTGGAGTTTTTGATGACTGGTACGTTCACGATGGTTTTGCTGAGGGAGATACAATGTATTTAGGGCACATCTCAGATGGTTTTTTCAGTGTTGTAGATATTCAAGACCGCGCAAACCCAGTCTTATTGGGAACGCATCCAACCCCTTCTGTTTTTACGCATAACGTTTGGTCATCTGGTGGTCAATATGCTTTTACGACAGATGAAGTTTCCGATGGATATCTTGGGGCTTATGATATTTCAGACCCAACGAATATTATTGAATTGGATAGAATCCAAAGCTCACCTGGAGCGAAAGTTATTCCACACAATACTCACGTTATGGGGAATTTCCTTATTACAAGTTATTATTCCGACGGTGTTACTGTTCATGATATTACGCATCCATACAACATGGTTGAAGTTGGAAACTACGATACTTATCCAACTCAAACAACAGGTTATGATGGTTGTTGGGGAGCATTTCCATTTTTTCCGTCAGGAACAATGGTAGCTTCAGATAGATCGGAAGGACTTTTTGTGTTAGGGCCAACTTATCTGCAAGCGGCGTATTTAGAAGGAACAATTACAAATTCTGTAACGCTTTTGCCAATAGATTTCGTAGAAACGCAAATCCTTGGACATAATCAGGTGGATCAAACCAATCTGGCCGGCTTTTACGCAACGGGAATTGCAACTGTGGGAACGTATGATGTTGAATATTCAAAGGTTGGATATTTCCCGCAAACGATTTCAGTGAATCTGGTAAACGGGATTATTACAACACAAGATGTTGTTCTTGTGCCGATTCCTCCTTACAGTTTAACGATTACCGTTTTGGAAGAAGGAACAAACAATCCAATTGATGGAGCTGATATCTTATTGGAAGCACAATTAATTGAACATCTTGGAGCTACGAACGCTTTAGGAGAAGAAGATTTTACAATGTTCTATGAGGAGACGTATCGCGTTACGATAGGGAAGTGGGGATATCTTACACATTGTGAGTCGATTGCAATTGACAATACAACAGGAGTATTTACAATTTACCTGAAGCCTGGAATTTATGATGATTTTGTTTTTGATTTTGGATGGACGACAGCAGGATCAGCTACGGGCGGTTTATTTGTTAGGGATATTCCAATCGGCACTGCAGAAATGGCAAATCCTGGATTTGATTCTGATAACGATTGCAATGATTATTGCTACGTGAGTGGTAATGCTGATGTTTTTGATTTCAACGCAGATGATATTGATGATGGTGATGTGATATTGCGTTCTCCATTAATCGATTTAACTGGATATTCTGATCCTTATGTGGGGTATGAAAGATGGTTTTTCTGTGAATATGGAATTCTACCTCCAGGTGATTCGTTAGAAGTATTTGTAAGCAACGGAACAATAACGGCTCGAATAGATGTTCAAACATACGATCCTTCTATTAATTCTCAATGGATAGAAAAGGGAATTCGAATTCTTGATTATGTTCCTCTCACAGCGACGATGCAATTTACATTCTTCGCATCTGATTATGCTACAGATATCAATATTACAGAAGTTGCCGTTGATCGATTTTACATTTCAGAAGCTGAATTTGTCAATATTGAATTCAAGGAGAACGATCCGTATGTGATTTATCCAAATCCAGCTGCAAACGAATTTAACATTGATGGGTTGACGAAAGATGCTCAATATGAAATTGTAACAATCAACGGGAGAAAAGTGCTTTCAGGTTCTATTTCTCCAACTGAAAATAAAATTGATGTAACTGTCTTGCAAGATGGGGTCTATTTTATTCGATTGGAAGATCAAATGCAAAAAATTGTTATATCACAATAAGCACGTTTGGATTAGTTATATTTGTCCAAATCTAAAGTATCTGATTTGGAATTAAAATATGACATCTCCGTAGTTGTTCCCTTACTTAACGAGGAGGAATCCCTTCCTGAATTGCATTCCTGGATCGTAAAAGTTATGAAAGAAAATAATTTCTCTTATGAGATTTTATTCATTGATGACGGCAGTAAAGATGGCTCTTGGAAGGTTGTTGAAGAGTTGAATTCTAAGGATAAAAATGCGAAAGGAATCAAATTTCAACGCAATTACGGAAAGTCAGCAGCTTTGCAAAATGGTTTTGAAGCAGCGCAAGGTAGGGTTGTTATTACAATGGATGCCGATCTACAAGATTCACCAGATGAAATCCCTGAATTACACCGCTTAATTATTGAAGAGGATTACGATGTGATTTCTGGATGGAAGAAAAAACGGTTTGATCCAATAACAAAAACAATCCCAACGAAGTTATACAACTGGGCAGCGCGTGTTATTACTGGAATTAAATTACATGATTTCAATTGCGGTCTAAAGGCTTATAAAAATGCAGTTGTAAAGAGTATTGAACTTTATGGGGATATGCACCGCTACATTCCGCCATTGGCAAAATACGCAGGTTTCAATAAGATTGGTGAGAAGATTGTACAGCATCAGGCTCGTAAATACGGCACAACCAAATTTGGATTGAATCGATTCATTAATGGACCACTCGATTTAATGACAGTGGCTTTCATGGGGAAGTTTGGTAAAAAACCAATGCACTTTTTTGGAATTATTGGAACAATACTTTTCTTCATTGGTTTTGGAATCTTCGCTTATCTCGGTATCGAAAAATTATTTGTAAACAGTAATGCGAAATTAATCGCAGATAGGACTGAATTCTTTATCGCCTTGGCAGCCATGGTTATTGGGTCTCAATTTTTTTTAGCAGGATTTATCGCTGAACTTATTGGAAGAAACGCCTCTGGAAGAAATGTCTATTTGATAGAAAAGAAAATAAATGTCGATTAAAGATTGGCAAATAGACGCTACTTGGACTCTATTCCTCGATCGTGATGGAGTAATTAATGAGCGTGTTTTTGGAGGATATATAACCAAAGTTGACGAATTCAAATTTCTTCCAGGAGTAGAATCGGCAATCGCAGGACTCACAAGAAAATTTAACAGGCTCATTGTAGTCACAAATCAACAAGGAATTGGAAAAGGTTTGATGACTGAGCGTAACGTTCTGGAAATTCATTCTTATATGTGTGATCGGATTCATTTAGAAGGAGGCAAAATTGACAAATGTTATTTTGCGCCGAATCTAAAAGGAGCTGAGTACGACTTAAGGAAACCCAATCCAGAAATGGCCAATATGGCTAAAATGGAATTTTCAGAAATCGAATTCAAACGCTCTGTAATGATAGGTGATACTGATTCAGATATTCTTTTTGGCAAGAATGTTGGTATGTTTACAGTAAGAATTAAAACGGAAGAACCAATTGGTTTAGAAGCCGATTTAACGGTTGATAGTTTAAATGAATTTTTGAAACGAATTAACAATGAAACTTAATCTTATATTTCTTTTTGCGTTTATTGGATTTGTCAGCTTTGCACAAGTCAACCAAGTTGATAGTAAAGGACGAAAACAAGGTAAGTGGGAAAAAGTACATCCAGGAACACGTGTGTTTATGTACCGCGGTGAATTCAAAGATAACAAGCCCGTTGGTAAATTTGTCTACTTCTATAAATCATCAAAAACAAAAGCTGTAGTCAATCACAACGCTCTAAGAACTGGACGTTCGGTTGCTTATCTCTACCATGAGTCAACTGGTAAAGCGATGAGTATTGGGATATACAGCAACTTGAAAAAAGATAGTGTTTGGCAAAATTTCACACCGTCTGGGAGATTAAGTAATACTGAGACCTATAAAGACGATAAGTTGGATGGGATTAAGAAAATCTATTTTGTTCCAGAAGACCCAAGTGACAAATCACGAATTGTGGCAACAATTATGACATATAAAGCTGGTGAGCTTCATGGTGAGTATAAAGAATACTTCCTGTCCAAAAAGATAAAAGTTCGCGGAAATTATACCAATAATAAACAAACGGGAGCGTGGGAAGAATTTCACATTAATGGACAGCGCGCCGCAACATACAGATATGACGCAGGAAGAAAGCACGGTTATGCAATTGCTTATGATACCAAAGGTGCTAGACTCGGCGAAGCTTTTTATTATTACGGACGCAGATTAGATGGTAAACCACTAGAAGACATGCTCAAAGAGATTGAGAAGAAAGGTATGAATCCATACACAATGACAACCAAATAATCGTTAGTTTCGTCTTATATTTTATGAAACGAATCAACCTTATATTTACTATTGTTCTTGTCGTTACTGTTGCAATCTTTACTTCATGTAATCAAGACCCAGCTCCACAATTTCATTATGAGTATTTTGGACTTAAAGAAGGCCGCTACGTTATTTATGACGTTGTTGAGGTAGAGCACGACGATGCAATTCAAGTTCATGATACAACATTGTATCAATTGAAAACGGTTTGGGGAGGAGAATACATTGATAATGAAGGACGAACTGCTCGAGAATTTAAAAGGTATAAGCGAGATACTCCAGTTGATCCGTGGATTTATACAGATCTTTGGACGGGAGTTTACGACGGAATTCGAGCAGAATTAACGGAAGAAAATCAACGAATTATTAAACTTGTTTTTGCACCAACATTATTAAAGCAATGGAATGCAAATGCATATAATATAATGGGCGAGAAGGATTGTTATTACAGAGATATTCACGATGATACAATGATCAATAATGTTCAATTCGATTCTACACTCGTTGTCGAAATTGATGAATTTACATCGCTTACTGATACGATTCGCAATTATGAAGGGTACGCGAAAAATGTAGGTTTGATTTACAAGCATTTCGTTGATAATTATTATCAATTTGCCAGTAGCACAGTTATCTTAGGTACAGAAGTTTACTATACCTACGTAGAACACGGTATGGAGTAGCCTCATTTTCAATGCGTTTTAAAGTTGAATAAATTCAAAATTATAAATTTACGTCTCGAATAAAAGTAAATGATCTCCATTTTATGCAAAAGTTAGAATTTTCGTTAATCATTCCCGTCTACAATAGACCCGTTGAAGTTGAGGAATTGTTCGAAAGTCTCGTTACGCAAACTAATAAAAACTTCGAAGTTGTTATCGTTGAGGATGGTTCAACTGAAAAGAGCAATGAAGTAGTTAAATGCTATCAAGATCGTTTGGATATTAAGTATTTCTACAAGGAAAATACGGGTCCTGGAATTAGCCGGAATTATGGTTGTGACAGAGCTAAAGGGAACTATTGCATTTTCTTAGATTCAGATTGTATTTTACCGCCGCAATACTTTCAAACTGTAGTTGATAATCTAAAGGAAACGTATGTTGATGCTTTCGGTGGTCCGGATAAAGCGCACGAAAGTTTTACCGATCTTCAGAAGGCTATAAATTATTCAATGACTTCATTCTTTACAACAGGAGGGATCCGCGGAGGAGGGGAGAAACTCGATAAATTTTATCCTAGAAGTTTCAATATGGGGTTTTCTAGAGAAGTATTTGAAACAACAGGAGGCTTTCCAAGTCATCGATTCGCCAAAGCCAAAGCCGCCGGTGAGGATATGGATTTAAGCATTACAATTAAAAAAAAAGGGTTTTCGACAGCGCTTTTTAAAAGCTCACATGTATATCACAAAAGACGCACAAGTTGGAGTCAATTCAGAAAGCAAGTTGCAAATTTTGGCTATGCTCGAATAACAATCTATAAAAGACATCCTGAATCATTAAAATGGTTGCATTTCGCACCAGCCTTTTTTGTTGTAGGAATTTTGAGTTTAATTCTATTGTCTATTTTTGTGTCACCATTGTTTCTTTTGCCTATCCCGGCTCATGTTTTGATACTGTTTATTGATGCGAGTATTCAAAATAAAAGTATTGTGATTGGTTCTATGGCGGTCGTTACAAGTTACATTCAATTGATTGGATACGGTCTCGGTTTTATGAAAGCCATATGGAATCACGTAATCGTAGGCAAAGAAAAAGTACCTGGCACTTAGGTAAATTTAAAATTTCAAATTCGCTCAAATGTTATTTTGCATGAAACACTTTAAATTAATATTTCCTTCACAAGGATTTAATGTTTAAGTGGTCAAAAGGATCAAGTGAAAGATGAAAACGGGAATTTAGATATGTGTATTTTGCATCCTTGTAAACTTTCAAGAAATGGCAAGGCAAGAGTTGACCAAGATGATATTAAAGAATCTACTACTGGTTCGGATAGTGAGACGGGAGAGTATTTCGTTAACATCAAAATGACACCAGGTGGAGATAAGGAATGGGTTGCAATGACATCTGATAATATTGAGCGAACAATAGCAATTTGCATGCATGACATCGTGATCAGCGCTCCTAATGTTAGAGGTGCAATAAAAGGAGGTGACACGGAAATTTCGGGTTCCTTTACGATGCCTGAGGCTCACGCTTTAGCGCAAATTTTATCCATTGGAAATTTGCGGTTCCCCTGTGCTTTTGTTAGCATTAAAAAGCTCTAATAAAGCATTTTAAGAAAGTTAAGCAGGCGTAAGAACGAATCCGTTTTTAAGCCCAGAAATATTCTTCCTCAAATAGACGAATTTAATATTGACTTTAAGAAACGTAAAGCCTATATTTGCAGGCTTAATAATAAATAAATAAATTAATTACCAAAATGCGTAATAAAGGATTTTTTTGGTTTCTGACAATACTACTTACAGTAATCTGTATTTATCAGTTGTCATTTACATGGGTGTCGAACGGAGTTGAGAAACAAGCTGAGAAGGAGGCGAGAGCCGAGGTTGAAATTCTAATCGAGAAATCGAAGGTGAACAACAACATAGGGATCTTACCGAACAGTTTAGACCCAATTGACTTTAGTAAGGCAGAATCGAAAGAAATTGCAGTTGCTGATATTATCAACTTTAAACTTTCTAGAAAGGCAGACAAGTCAGTATTTCTTGGTTCTACTTTTGCTGAAGTAAAAAATCGCAGTTTAGCTTTCGGGCTTGACCTTGTAGGCGGAATGAGTGTTACAATGGAAGTTTCTATTCCAGACCTTGTTAAGAACTACATCAGAAACGAGAATGATATTGAATTCAAAAGAGCGTTTAAAAAAGCTAATAGCGAAGCGGGTGATGGTAAATTCATTGAAACGTTTGTTGCTGCGCATCAAGAATTGAATGCAGGCAAAAGTCTAGTGGGTTATATGAACCACTCTGATATCGAGGAGTTGAATCGTAATTCTTCAGATGACGAAGTTCTTGAGTTCTTGTTGGAGAAGAGAAAATCTTCAATGAAGGGTGTGAAGGATATTATGGAGCGTCGAATTAACCAGTTCGGGGTTGCACAGCCAAACATTCAAATTGATGAAGACAACAATAGAATTTACATTGAATTACCAGGTGTTCAAGATGAAGCAACTGTGGCAGCTAAATTAGTTTCTACGGCAAACCTTCAATTCTACGAAACATGGGACCTCTCAGCAATTCAAGGGGTAATGACACGGGCAAATCAATTGTCTATGTCTCCAGAATTAAAAGCAAGTGATTTAGAGGATATTGCTGATGCTTCTGCAAATGATTCGATTGATGAAAATGGAGTACTTATTCCTGATTCATTAAGAGCTAATTCAGAAGATGAAGTAACGGCTGAAATTTTAAAAGTAGGTGCTGATGGGTTCAAAGGATTGGCATCTCTCATGGTTCCTTATGGAAACCAATACTTTGTTAAGATGAACGACAGAGCTACTGTTGAGAAACTATTAAAACAAAGAAAAGATATTGCTGGTTTGTTCCCAAAGAACTTATTGTTTATGTGGGATGCAGCAACAATGAAATATCCTGAAACCAAAGAAACAGGATACCTTCTATATGCTATTAAGACACCTCTTGATGGTAAAGCAAAAGTAGGCGGTAAAGACATTAAGAAAGCCTCCACAGGGTATGATTCTGAAAACGGAAGCATTACTGTTAATGTGGACATGACCGAAGAAGGAAGTGCTAAATGGGCACAAATGACAGCGGATAACGTTGAAAGACAAGTAGCGATCACAATGGATAGCGTTGTTTACAGTGCTCCAAACGTGAAAGGTGCTATTAAAGGTGGAAGTACAGAGATTTCTGGAACATTCACAATTGATGAAGCAAATGATCTTTCAGGTCTTTTGAATGGTGGTGCTCTTCCAGCTCCATGCATCATTAAGGAACAATCTAAAGTTGGACCCACTATTGGAGCTGAAAACTCTCGTGCTGGTTTAATGTCATTTGGATTCGCATTGCTTTTGGTATTTGCTTATATGATTTTCTATTACGGTAAAGCTGGAATTGTTGCAGATATCGCTTTATTCGCGAATATCTTATTCATCTTCGGATCGCTTGCATCATTTGGAGCAGTTCTTACCCTTGCAGGTATTGCAGGTATTGTTCTTACCATTGGTATGGCCGTTGATGCGAACGTACTTATTTTTGAAAGAATTAGAGAGGAACAAGCATCAGGGAAAGATTTAAAAACATCTATCGACACTGGGTTTAAGAAAGCCTTGACTTCAATTATTGATGCCAACGTAACGACTTTATTAACAGCGATTGTTCTTAAGTCATTCGGTTCAGGTGCAATTGAATCATTTGCAACAACTCTAATCATTGGTATTTTCACATCTGTATTTGCAGCCTTAGTAATCACAAGATTGTGTATCTCATGGTGGTTGAAATCAGGTAAGACAATCAACTTCGAATCGAAGCTTACAAAAAATGCGTTCAAAAACTTCAAAATTGACTTCGTTGGAAAACGTAAATCCTTCTATATCTTATCAGCAGTTTTGGTAATTGGAAGTATTGCTGCAATTTTCACTCGCGAGTTAAGTCCAAGTGTTGAGTTCTCAGGAGGTCACTCTTATACTATTAAATTTGACAATTCAACAGAGGGACACAGTAATTTAATCAAGGCGAACTTAAACAAAGTTCTTGTTGATGAAAACGGAAAAGTAGCATCTACAACTGTTAAAACTAAATCAAACAGTTTTATCCTTGAGATTACAACGAACTTTAAAAAGGACGGGAATCCAAATGAAGAAGTAAAAGAGAAAATTGAAGAAGGTTTGTCTTTGTCAGAGAGTAAAGTTGGAAAAGCAGAGATTCAGGAATCAAGAAGTGTTACTTCATCAATTTCTGATGAGCTACTGGGATCTTCTATGCTTGCGGTTGCGATTTCATTGTTAATCATCTTTGCCTACATCTTATTACGATTCGGAAAATGGCAATATTCAACGGGAGCGATTATCGCGATGGCCCATGATGTTACCTTGGTACTCGGGATCTTTGCATTGTTCCACGGCATCCTTCCATTTAACATGGATATCGATCAAGCCTTCGTTGCCGCTATTCTAACGGTAATTGGTTATTCCATAAATGATACCGTGATTGTATTTGATAGAATTCGTGAAAACCTACGAATGAATAAGAATACAAATGAGAATGATGAAATTAATAGATCATTGAATTCTACATTATCGAGAACGATCAATACATCGATGACAACGTTCATTGTTTTGTTAATTATCTTCCTATTTGGTGGTGGAGCAATTAAAGGATTCATCTTCGCTCTTATGATCGGTGTTATCGTTGGTACTTACTCTTCAGTATGTATCGCAACACCAATCTTGATTGACTTTTCTAAGAAGAGCAAGAAGGGATTAAAAGAACCAGAACCAGAAGTAATTGAAACTGTAGAAGTTTAATATTGCTCTAATTATATTTAAATCCCCTCGATTCTTAGAGTCGAGGGGATTTTTTGTTTAATCATTAGATAAATCAGCTTGCCCAGGCAGATGAGCTTAACCATATCACTTTAAACATCTCGACTTCCTCTAAGGAGACTTTATCAAGGTCAATGAATAGTTATTCAATTATTGGTGAAGTTTCATTTAAATTGGCGCTAGTGTATGCAGCTTCGCTAATTACTGGCAAAGGTTGTTTAACATAGTCATGCCTTTATGGGATTTATCAATCGTCGGCACGAAGAACGCTTTTGTAGCATCGTGATTTCTTAAGTTCTTCAATTTCCAATTCCCGTTTTTGAACTTTTGTAATTCGATTCTTTGACTATTCTGCTATAAGCGTTGTAGAAACCAGAATTATCTTCTAGAGAAGTTGCTTGGCATATCACTGATAATCATAAATACTATATCACTGAATCAAGCGTCTATCCGATATTAAGGGAAAATGGGCTTATCACTGCACCTTTATTAAGAACTATGAGTGCCTTGTACAGTTTTCATGATAAACCAACGGCAGTGAATCAAATGTGGCAAACTGATTTTACCTATTTCAAGATATTCGGTTGGGCTTGATATTACTTGTTAACCATTTTAGATGACTACAGCCTTTATATCGTAACCTGGACCTCTGCTGAACGATGAAACCAGAAGACTTCAAAGACGCCTTGGATGAGGCATTATTGGTTTAAAACGTACCTGATAAAAACAGACCAAAACTATTATCTGATACTGTTTTATGTTACATATCACATGAACTTATTGAATATTTGAAAGATAAGGATATGAAACTTAAAAAGACAAAACCAGTAACCAATTATGTCAAATAATTCCTAATTATCAATTCACAATTAAACTTTCACAATACCGTGTTTTTCACTCTTACTCAAAAATAATTTCAAAATCGTTCTTGCGTCTCGATCGTCTTGAATGATATCAAGAAATTCAACCCATCTTTCAGGTTTCAATTTTTTATAATGGTAGGGCGCATACCCCATCGCTCTAATCGCTCCGTTTTTAACGAAGACCATACTTTTTTCGCCTCTTTGACGTCCTTTGTCTAAAACATAGAACGAAGAGCCGCTCATTGTTAATTCGTTAATTAGATTTTGGCATCTAGAATTGTAGGATTCAAAAGGTTCCTCTTTGATGCAAGCCCCTAAGCAGTTTTTAATGGTGTATTGAAAACAAGAACTTTTCGTTTTGTATAAGTCGCACAGCTTTGTACAAAGGTCAAATTCTTCAACCTTACGCTCAAGAAATGCAACGCCTTCTCGTTTTGTGTTGAAGCTCGATATCGGGATTTCATTAGTTGTGGAAACCTTTGCGATAAACAATCTCAAGTAATTATCTCCGTCCGTGTAATTGAACAATCCATACGGAAATGAATTACGCCGAAGAGTCCTATTGTATATCGGTTGGTGTTCTTTTATTAATATAGATTCTTTCAAAAGTGAAAGCAATTCCGACCCTGTAAGCTCGAATTCAATCCTTGAAATTTCTTTCTGCATTTTAACAGCCTTCTGGGTTTTATTATTCCTCAAATGCTGTTCAATACGCTTTTTGATATGAATACTCTTTCCTATGTAAATAAGTTGATTGGTGTCATTGAAAAACCTGTAGACACCCGTTTTATTTGGAATTTCCTCGAGTGTTGCCAAGTTTAAATTTGGGTGCAATCGTTTCGGATTCAATTCTTCTTGAACAAAATTTTCCAAGTTGTTCGGATCTGTTTTCATTAGCAGGGTGAACAATTGAGCGGTTGCAAAAGCATCTCCACCGGCTCTGTGCCGTCCAACTAATTGGATTCCAAGAGAACGTGTCAATTTCCCTAAGCTGTATGAATCTTTCCCAGGAAGAACATAACGAGAAGTTCTTACCGTACACAAATGCGGAAGTCGGTAATCATACCCCAAAGTCTTGAATTCGATTCTCATAATTCCGTAATCGAAACCGACATTGTGTGCCACAAAAATACAACCCTCCGTAAACTCAATAATTTTCTTCGCTACTTCGAAAAATTTAGGAGCTTCGCTAACCATTTTATCACTAATCCCCGTCAGTTGAACGATGAAGGGTGGGATTAGCATTTCAGGATCAATGAGTGTTTGATACTCATCAATAATCTTTTCGCCGTCGTGTTTGTAAATCGCAATTTCTGTGATTTTGGAGTTTTTTGGACTTCCACCTGTTGTCTCTATATCTATAATTGCATAATGCACAGCGGCAAAGATAGGAATACCTTGGGCGTTATTAAAGAATAGCCCATTAAAATATTAACACAGTTCTTTAGCAATCATTAACGATATTAATCGCATTTCATGAAGACAAGCGACTCAAATTATTTACCTTTAAGGTATAATAGGATTCAATGGATAAAAAAACTCAGTATAAGTACATGGTCGCAGGCGGCGCAGTAATAATTGCAGGAGTTATATTTTTGTCTGCTAGATACTTACTAACGAAGTCTCCATTTGTCAAAATTTTGGCGATTGCATTAATAGTATCAGTGTCCTATTTAGTTATTGATTATTTACGCAAAAAAAACAAGGAGATTTAAGATGAACGATTTTAAGCAACCACAAATGCCGCAATTCAATATGGATCCTAAAAAACTAGGAAGGTATATTGCAATCGGTGTATTAGTAGTAATCCTATTGGTAGGATTCATTATGTCATGGAAAACAGTAGATCCTGGATACGAAGGGTTTGTTAATAAACCGTATAACGGCGGTGTAGATGCATCAACAACTTACAAGGAAGGAACGCACTTTATTGCACCTTGGAACGAAATGATTACGTATACGGTTCTTCAGCAGTCAAAAACATATACTTCGACTGTTATGGATAAAAACGGAACGGATATTACAGTTGAAGTTGCGATTAACTTTTCAATTCAAAAAGGGAATACACCAACATTACATTTGAAAATTGGAGAGAATTACATCCAGATTATTGATGATAAATCTCAAGGTGCAATTAAGAATGTAATTGGTAAGTACACCTACGAAGAGGTTTACAGTACGAAAAGAAACGTTCTTGAGGGTGAGATTAGAGATATTTTGATTGAGAAGTTCAATAAAAATTATGTAAACCTTGAATATGTTGAGATCAAGGATGTTGATTTACCTGCAGACATTGCAAAGCAGATTGTTCTTAAAGAAACGCAAAAGCAAAGAAACAAAACTGCTAAGGAGAAACAACAGGAAGAGGAATTCTTGGCTAACGCAAGAATTGAGAAATCAAGAGGAGATTCATCTTTAATAGTATCTGCGCGTTATAAGGCAGAAGCAATTAAATTAGAGGCTGAACAAATTGGTAAGAATCCTCAATACATTGAGTTAAAAAAATGGGAATCTTGGGACGGTAAAGGTTCGCCTTACGGTACTGGAAACGTTTTCGGATCTGGAGTTTCTATCTTGAAGCAACAGTAGAAGAAGTACACATATTTTAAAAGGGATGTTCTCGATGATTTCGAGAGAATCCCTTTTTTTATGGCTGTAACTTTTTAACGAACCTTTTCTATTGGCGCTAAATTTGGTTCAAAAGAACCGTGGGCAAACAAGTTGGAACATCTCAATCAACTCTCTTGAATAGTATTTATAGGTATCTGGGATATTTAAGACTTCAATTATATCTTTTCCAACTTTGAGGTTGGCTTGGATCCATTTGAGATGTTTAGATTCCATAACTAAAGCCATATCTGCCCAGTCTAAATCTTTTTGAATAAGAGCATTAGATCTCGCCTTTCTGCACAGCTGGTGGTTTGTTCCTGCGGATTTGAAATTAAGACTTGGAATTTTTTCTGTGTAGAATATTTCAGCTGTTTTAGAACGATCCACATTCGCTGAGCATATAAATAGTATGTTCTTCATGATGGTTAGATGAATGAGTTATTGATTAAAAGTGAAAGGGAGCCCTCGAATGATCGAAAGACTCCCTCATATAGTGGTTAATTATATTGCTCTTTTAGGATTGATTGATTTTTTAGATTTCATTACGTTGAATCCAACACTCACACCTGCTGTTCCTCCGCCTTTCTTCGATGAGTAGAAAATGTTTACTGGAATATTAAGCGCTCCTGCCTTGAAAGTTCTACCGAAGGCGAAGACGAATTGAGTGCTGATTTTAGTACGGCCTTGTTTGTCCATTTCTTTTCCAGCGAAATCGTATCCGAACTCTTCAATCTCTGGTGCTACATAATTTCCAGATGTAAAATATTCAGGGTATACTGATTCATCGTTAAATTCCTGATCTCTAAATTGGTACCAGTTGTTTGCTCCATTTGAACTGAAATACGCATCCTTGTCTCCAAAAATCCCTTGTGTATCAAAGAAACCGTTCGATTCTTTCGTTAATCCAAATCCAGGTCCAAAAGCGAATTCCCACCCTGCTTTTCCAAATCTAAATCCATTCATTAATGAGATAGTCGGTAAGAACTGACCTTGTTCCAATCCTGAGAAGTTGATGATTCCTTCAACCAATGCTGAGAAGTTTTCCGTTCCTACATATTGACCTTCAATTTGGTATCCGATCATACTTACAGCAGGAAAGATATCCAAACCACCTTGATCTTCTGAACGATTAGCGAATTCGTAAAAGCTACCAGTCATTGCTGCATATCCGATTCTTGGTCCAGAGTTGTTGATCTTTCCAACATTGTTTGAAGAAATAACTTCATTGTTGAATTTCAATCTATCAACGATTTCTTTTTCTATTGCAATTCCGTGCATTTCTTTCAAAACGATTTCAGTCATTCTTTGTAATTCAACTTCTTGGTTGTCGAATTCACGAACCGATGATTTGAAAATTGAATTGTTCTTTACATCTATAATTTTTAAAGAGATCACGATTTTATTTCCAAGCGCATCGAAGCTTCCAGAAACAACGTAGTCAACTCCCAATTCCGTTCCTAATTTTGCTAAACATGTTTTGCTTAAACAGTTTGTTTTTAAAGTCTCATCCTTGTCATAAATATCTTGCATGTCGTATTCATCGTAAACAGCGTATTCATCTATTTTGATCAACTCCAATCGGATTAATTTTGATGCGATTTCTGGTGTTACGTGCAATCCGTTTACTGCAGGGTTTCCTGCTGCGATAGAAGATTTTGATTGTGAGAATCCTATGAATGCTGTTCCTAGAATTGTTGCGAGTGTTAAGATTATTGTTTTCATAATTATTGATTTTTAATATTAATTTAATTTTTGATTGCTTATTTATTGGTCTTGATTTTTGATTCTATTTATAATATTAGAGCGACAAAAATGCCGATGTTAATTACCATTCCGATTCCATTTCCGATCATTGCTTTTGCTATTCTTTTTTGGCGAATTCCTTTTTTTACGAGCGCAATTTCTTCCGCTGTTGCGTGTGGATTGTCTCTCCTAAAGTGTTCCAATGCTTGGTCAGATTTAAATGTTGGAATTACGGATGCAACAATATTTACTGGAGCGGCAAAGAAATTTACAATTGAACCGGTTACAATTCCAGCTGCAATTGCGCCATTTGCTTTGTGCAATGATTTCCCATGGTTGCGTAATTGTTTAGAGTAGTTGTAGCTCTTCGCGTTCAACATGACTTCCGTTCCATTAAAGTTGAAGTAGCGGTGCGTTGAAGTCGATTTTGACGCTGCAGTTACTGTTTCGTTAGAGTCAATTAAGAAAATTTCACCTTCTACACCGATTTCAATTGGCTCAGCTACGGGAGCCTTTTCTTTTGTCTTCATTGTTTCTTCAGTAACCCATGGATTTTCTCCTTTTGGAGTTGATTCCCAAGGATTTTCCTGAGAGAAAAGAATTGAGGTAGATACTGCAGTAATTGATACAATTAAAAGAGCTTGTTTTAAACTGCTTCCAATTTTTGTTCTTTTAACGTTTGTATAATTTTTCATCTCTTTTGCGTTTTCGTTACCTCAAATCTATGGCACGAATACGCAATACTTTAACTGAATAACGCCAATGAAAAATTAGTACTTGCGGATTGCGCAAATATTAGGAAGTATCTTTTGTGAAGATGAAATTAGTTGCGGAAATCGAAAATTAGTCCATGTTGACCTCCAATTCAATTTTCTTTTTGAAGGACTCAATCATACGTTTTACTTGAGAAAAGTAATTATTTCGTTCTTTTTCATTCACAGAACTAATAACACTCGAATTCGCCAATTGTTTATTTAAAACGCTCAACGTATCATCGATATACGCTTTGTCTGTTGTATAAACAGAGTTCAATAAGTTGTGTCCCACATAAAGACCCTGGTAATCGTCCGTTTTATAATGGATTGTCGTATTACCGTTTAATGTTTCATTATGGTACATTTCGAAATCATTACCAGATGCTGGTGGTTCTGTTGTAGAAACAAACTTCTTCCCAACTTCTGCTTGCGCTTTTAAGTGGTCAACAAATCGATCTAAAAGATCAAGAATATAAATGGCATATTGAGGATCTTCGAATTGTTCTGATTCAAAGTAATAGTAGACTTCTCTAACGAACCCTCTCAACAACTCGGGATCGTAAATTTCCTTAGAAGGAATAGAGTTGTACATTTTCAAAGCATCCAATCCGGTGTTAAATGATTCCGGAGAGATTTTTTCGTACTTAAACTTTTGATCTTGGAGCTCTTTAACCTGCAAGTGTGTTTTTGCCCAAAAGAACAATTTGAACCGAACCAAATGCGGATAATTTAACAATTGCATGATAGGCGTGTTGTTCACCAAGATAATTATTTTTGGGTTTTTCTGTTCTTTGATTTGAAGCAAAGCTTTGCGCATTGACTCCAAATACAAATCCATACTGAAGTCGAATTCGTTCAAGGGTTGGAATTCGAAGATTACTTTGTTCTTGTTTATTTCAAATAAGGAATCCAAGGAGATATTAAAATGTTTGCACAGTTTTTCCAATTCATAGATCGTCAAGTGCGTTTCTCCGCGGTAACGTCTGTAAACAGCATCAGCGCTTAAGCTTAATACATCGCCAACAACATTTCCTAAAGAATCTTGTCCTTGCGTCTGTCTTTTTATTATCTCAAAAATCGTTTTCTGGTAATCCGCTTGCATAGTGTCTTTTAGTGGTTGTTACAAGGTACATTTTTTTTCAGTTTCTCAACATCAATTGACTGAAGTAGTTCTAAGATGTTTGGGAACAATTGACTGTTTAGCCAAAATGGTTTAATTGAAATTTTTCTAGCACTTTTCTTTTCTCCAACCATGTATCATCCTATAAGCGGCAACGACTCCACCTGTTCGGACTGAACCGTGCAAGCAATTTATTAAAACTGGTTTTCTGCATTTTCAATAACTCACAATGCATGGACAATGTTTTGATAGTTAATAACCTTAGCACGCATTGGAATTCAAATCTGAATAAGTGAAGCTCCTGTTATTAATTTATCTTAGGTTGAGTATGCCGTCAAAATATTCTTCTCTTATATAATAGGGTGAAATGATTTTTATTATCAATAAATTAAAAAAAAATTAAGAAGGCGAATAGTAAAATAAATTATATCACATTGGCTGCTTGTTAAGGGATGTATTAAAGTAGGTTGAAGTTATCTGTGCGCAATCATTTTGGGTATCTATAATTTCTATTTTTTTAGAGTAATTGTAAATGTTAATCCTACATTCTCCAGGCTTTCTCATAAAAAAACTCCAATTCAAAATTAGAATCGGAGTTTAAGAAATAAGGTTTATGTCAGTTTTACTACTTACAATACGTAACTATACTAGAAAGGGTTGGGAATTATTTTAAGCCAAATAAAAAAAGCTTCTCTTGGAGAACCAAGAGAAGCTTTTAACTTCAATATTATTTGAATGGATTAAGCAGTAACGCCTAGTACTTCAGCCATTTTTTGACCGATTTGAGCTGGAGAATCAACAACGTGAATTCCACACTCTCTCATAATTGCTTTCTTTGCTTCTGCAGTATCTTCATGTCCACCAACGATTGCACCGGCGTGACCCATTGTACGACCTTTAGGAGCTGTTTCCCCCGCGATAAATCCAACAACTGGTTTTTTAGAATTGTCTTTAATCCAACGAGCAGCATCTGCTTCAAGATTCCCACCAATTTCACCAATCATCACGATTCCTTCTGTTTCTGGATCTTCCATTAGAAGTTGAACAGCTTCTTTAGTCGTTGTTCCAATAATTGGATCACCACCAATTCCTATAGCAGTTGTAATTCCCAATCCAGCTTTTACAACTTGATCAGCAGCTTCGTATGTTAATGTTCCCGATTTAGAAACGATTCCAATTTTTCCTGGCTTGAAAATAAATCCTGGCATAATTCCAACTTTTGCTTCTCCTGCAGTAAGAACCCCAGGGCAGTTAGGTCCAATCAATGTACAATCGTATTGAGAAATGTATTCTTTCGCCTTAACCATATCGTTCACTGGAATCCCTTCCGTGATGCAAATGATGACCTTAATCCCCGCGTTAGCAGCTTCCATTATCGCGTCAGCAGCAAATGCTGGAGGTACGAAAAGAATTGAAACGTCTGCCCCAGCTTCATTGACAGCATCAGCAACAGTGTTAAAAACAGGACGATCTAAGTGCGTTTGTCCACCTTTACCAGGAGTAACGCCACCCACTACATTCGTTCCATACTCAATCATTTGACCGGCGTGAAATGTTCCTTCACTTCCAGTAAATCCTTGAACAATAACTTTAGAATTTTTATTTACTAATACGCTCATGCTTGCGGTTTTTTTACAATTAATTTATCGTGTCTCAAAAGTAGGTTTTTGGATTTGTTTTGTCAACGATTATTTCCTTAAGTTTTAGACAATTTTTGACTACTGTTGATAAGTCTAAAAATGGACCTTGTAAGCCAGTCAACTACTGTATCACCTTTAGATATATGCTCCCAATTATATATCGTCTAACGAAATAGTATCTATCGGACTTTTCTCAAGATACGAATTCAAAAAAAACGGCAACACTCAAAATGAGTACTACCGTTAATTTGTTTAAGATTGGATTATTTTTCTGAGTATCGGATTTCATCAATTTCTATTGTGATTGAGCTAATTGTCGCACGTTGTTCTTTCGTCATGTTGACTCCCATATCCGAAGTTCCTTCATAACCTGGCGCCATAGTTTCAACTCTGTTTTTTTTCTAAAAAATCAATAATTAGAAACTAGAGAAGAAGTAGGCAATCTTTGAACAGTTTATTTGACGGATATAACTTCCAATTCAAATACAAGAATGGAATTTGGAGGAATGTCATTCAACTGATGTGTCGCGTATCCCAATTGTGGGGGAGAAACCAAATACGCTTTACCGCCAGGCTTTAAATTCAACATGATTTCTTTCCAGCAGCCTATCAATTTCGAAACTTCAAATTCAACGGGATCTTTTCGATCATCGAACATTTTCCCGTTCAATAACCTTCCTGTATAAGTGAAGGAAACAATGTCGTTGTATTGAATCTTCCGGCCTTTACCTTCTTCAAGAATTTTATAATAGAGTCCCGAAGCAGATCGTTCACATTCGATGGTTTCCTTTTTAAGGTACTTTTTAATCTTCATGTCAAAGCCCTTTAATTGATCTTCTGAATACGTGTCACCGCAGCTACTCAAGTAAAAAACAAGAAGGAATAAGCTCAATATTATTTTCATAATTCGATTGGTGTTAAAGTATATCCTTCTTTTTGTAATAACCGAATGATGCCTTCGGGGCCGCCAAGATGTCCTGCGCCAAGAGCGATAAAAAGTTTTGAGCTTGGGAGAATGTTTTTCAATGTCCCAATCCAGTTTTTGTTTCTGTCCGTCAAAAAGGCATTTTCTTTTTCGGCAATCGTACCATCTTCTTCGTGAATGAGTTCGTACAATTCATCTATTTCTTGGCTGTAGTAGATGGATTGCATCGATTCCATCAGGTCTTTGTCTGCGTCAGGATCACGAACTGTTGCCATTAACATTTCTACTTGCTCTTCTATTGACATGTCATCAAAGATTTTCATTTGATCCGCGATAGTTTCAAGGCCAATAATCTTTATAGAATCTGAATTGGCGATTTCGGTAAAATCCATCTCATAAGATTCAACTTTACCTTTAAATTGACTAGCAGTTGTTAATTGAATCAAGGCGAAAGGCTTCATTTTGGAAAAGATATTCTTCACCATGGATCTTTCATAGTCCGTGAATTCCTCAATCCAAGCCATTAATGAATCTTCTTGTCCTGCTCCAAAGTAATTCCAAAGGGTATCGTCTTTGAGCATTACATATTTCAACATTTCATACGGCGAAGGAAGTCCGGGCAGTTCCATTACGATTGCGTCTGAATTTTTGGCAAGCATTCTTAATTGGTCAGGAAAAATGTAAAACTGACTTTCAATCATGTGCATCGTACCAAACAAGTGCGATGTATCCGAACTGTTTTCATTTGTAATTTGCCAAAGAAGTGCGCCATCTTTCATTGGATATTTAGAAACAGTTCCGTCTTGACTAATTGCATTTAAGCTGATAATCAGCGCAAAGATTGTAAAGATGTATTTCATACTATTTTTAATTCTGCTAGATATTGATCGTCTTCCTCGTATATTTTAGTTGCAATCATCCCAACATTCTTTGCTGCTTCTGCAAGTGTATCGAAATCAACATAAAGCCATTCAAACCAATCTGTTTCGTGGTCTTTGTATTTCATTTGAAATTTGAAATTTCCGTAATACGTTGTATTTAAATCAACCCACATTCCACCATCGTTGTCTTCATAAAGATATTTGATGTCTGCGGAGTCACAAAGAATTTTCCCGTTTTCATTTAACATTCCTTTGGCACGCAAAAGCGTGTTTTCTAGATTGGCTATATTTTTTGCAATTCCAATTCCGTTCATCAAAAACAACAGCGTGTCGTATGCAATTCCATCGTATTCAAAGAAATCTACTTCACGTGCTTTTAAGCTTTTTGATTTTAAATGTTCGATTGAGTTTTTACTAATATCAATCACTTCAACGTCTATGCCTTGCTCGACAAGATATTCAGCGTGCATTCCAGCCGCGGCGCCAATGTCTAACGTTCGTCCTGTACATTTACTCAAAGCGAATTGCTCCAGTTTGGGCATTTCATCGTAAGAGCGAAACAGGTAAGACGCGGGAATTATATCGTCTTCACAGATGTCAGAAATAATATCAATATTTTCTTCTTCGTGAGTGCGAGCAAAGTCGATGATTGCTTGCCCCATTGGGTCATTTAATCGGTCTGACATGCGGATTAATAATCTTCGTATTCTCCGAATCCGAACTCGTCTTCTTCTTCGCTTTCTTCTGATTCCGTTTCGAATTGAATCGATTCATCGTCGCCAGATTTAGAATCTTCGGCAGGCGCATTTCCAACGGAAAGAACCGTTTTCGGGTTTTCTGGACCTTCTTCTTCGTATCCGATTAATTCAATTAAGAAAATCCACATACGGATGAAGTCGTGAACAAGAATCATTTTTTGATCTGCTTCCTTCACGTAAGCTTGCATCATTGAAGTACGCATAACGCTTGGGAGGATTTGTGTTGCATCTTCTCCAAACGACATATCGAAAAGGCTAATCTCATGTCCTTTGTCCCACATATCATTCGACATGTAGAAAGACGCCATTTGATCATCGGAAAAATGATACGCATCTAATATGGCCTTGTAGAATGATTCGAAATTATCATTATCACTGATAAGAATGTCTCGAAATACTTCGTTTTTGTCTTTGGAATCGAGAAGAACTCTAAATTTTAATCCTGCCATACTGATACGTTGTTCCTATAGTTAACGAGAACGAATTTAATCAATTATTTGCTATTGCTTCAAGTCCCATTTCTTTCGCTTGATTTAACATAAATTTAAAGGCTTCATCTTTGTCATTTTCAATTGTGCCCTCCAAAATAGCTTCTTTTATCTTATTCTTTAATACACCGATTTCGGCACAAGGTTCAAGCCCAAATGTTTTCATAATCAAATCTCCAGAAACGGGAGGTTGAAAATTTCGAATGTGATCCTTCTCTTCAACGACCAATAATTTTTGCTTTACATCGTCGAAGTTCTTTTTGTACTTCTTGACTTTGAAGTCATTTTTTGAAGTGATGTCCGCATTACACAGTGTCATTAAATCATCAACATCATCGCCAGCTTCAAAAAGAAGCCGTCTGACTGCTGAATCCGTTACGTGTCCTTTCACCAAGGAAATAGGGCGGAGGTGGAGTCGAACAAGCTTCTGAACGTACTTCATTTTGTGATCCAAAGGAAGTTTCATTCTTTTGAAAATTTTTGGAACCCATCGAGACCCTAAGTCTTCGTGTCCGTGAAATGTCCAACCAACAGTATCATTAAACCGCTTTGTTGGAGGTTTTGCAATGTCGTGCATGATTGCGGCCCATCTCAGCCATAAGTTGTCTGTGTTTTCAGAAATATTATCTAGAACTTCCAAAGTATGGTAGAAGTTGTCTTTGTGTGATTTACCGTCTCTCGTTTCAATTCCTTGAAGCGCAATCATTTCCGGAAAGAACTGGTGCAATAACTTCGTTGAATTCAATAATTTAAATCCTCTAGAGGGAGTTTTTGATAAGATGATTTTATTCAATTCATCCATGATTCTCTCTTGCGAAATAATCTCAAGGCGGTGTGCGTTTTCAGAAATAGCTTCAAGACTTTTTCGTTCGATTTTGAAATCAAGTTGCGTCGCGAAACGTATGGCACGCATCATTCTCAAAGGATCATCACTGTATGTTTTTGCAGGTTCAAGCGGCGTTCGAATAATTTCATTCTCGATGTCTTCCATTCCACCAAACGGATCGATTAGGTCACCAAAATTGTCTTTGTGCAAACTAATTGCAAGTGCATTGATGCTAAAGTCTCTTCTGTTTTGATCGTCTTGCAACGTGCCGTTTTCAATGGTTGGTTTTCTAGAATCACTTCTGTAGGATTCTTTTCTAGCTCCAACAAATTCAACTTCTAAATCTTTATAAACGAATTGAGCGGTTCCAAAACGTTCGAAAACGGAAACTTTTTTAACACGAAGTTTGTCTGCGCACGCTTTTGCCAAGTCCAACCCATTGCCAATTACAACGATATCAATATCCTTCGACGGACGTTCTAAGATTAGATCTCGAACGAATCCACCAATCACATAGGCTTCCAAGTTCTGCTCAGTAACAATCTGAGAAGCAACTTTGAAAACAGGGTGTTTAAGATATTGACTGTAGTTATTTGACATTGCGAGTGCAAAGATAGCGGATTCGTCGAAAAAATGAAGGATTATAGATATGATCTAATATTATTAGATTTATACTATGCTAAAAATTCTATCCATAATTGCTTTGTCCTTTATTTTGTTCAGCTGTAATACTTTTAAAATTGCAGAAAGACACTTGGATAAGAAGATGGATAAATCGGATTTAACAAAATCGATTTGGAACAATTCTCAAGTAGGAGACACAGTTGAATACTGGGACAATAAAAAGATGGATAAGCCCGTAATGATTTTAGTCCATGGCTTTGGTGCTTCAACGAAATATCAGTGGTCTAAGCAAGTAAAAGTTTTGACTGATGATTACCGATTGATTTTGCCGAACCTCTATCAATTTGGAAATACTAAGCCAGGTTCTGAAAAGTTTGGTGTGGATGATCAAGTTGATTTAGTACATAGCTTAATTGAGCATCTTGGGCTTAAGGAATACTCTTTATTGGGTGCCTCATACGGAGGATTGATCAGCATGGAACTAGCGAATGAATATAAGTCAGAAGTAAATAGGTTAATTATTTTGGATGCTCCTGTAAAGTTCTTTGATTCGACTGATGTTACTAAAGTAACAAGCTATTTTGATGCTTCAAGTATTGAAGAATTATTCGTGCCTGAAAAGCCTGAAGGATTAAAGAAGTTGCTGTTTTTGGCTACTGGAAAAAAATCACACTTACCAAATGGCGCCTTTAACGAATTTCATAAAGAAGCCTACTTGAAAAATTTAAAGGAAATGAGAGGTTTAATAACTCATATGATGAAACGCCTCGAAGAATATCAAAATCATGAGTACAACCTGGACATGCCGACTCTATTGATTTGGGGAGAAGGTGATAAAGTTATTCCAGTGGATCGCGGTCAAAAATTGAAAGAATACCTGGGGTATAACGCAAGTTTTTATGTTATTGAGAACAGTGCTCATATGCCAAATATGACGAAGCACAAGAAGTTTAATTCGTTGCTATTGGAGTTTTTGAATCGGGAAATCTGACAGAATAAATTCAGTAACCTAACTTGTTCTCGGATTTATTGACTCTATAAGACTAACCTAATAATGGGCATTAGCTCGAAAACTTGAACCCGACACTAACAAAGTTAACTGCGAATAATCTTCACATCACCACCAACGCCAATTTTAATAATTTGAGACGGTGTATTCATTTTTTCGTTTGTGCGTTCTTCAACAACTTGGTCAACACCCTCTTTGATTTTTGATGAGATATCATCGAAGCGACTAGGAGATGCTTCACCAGAAATGTTTGCTGAAGTGCTAACCAATGGTTTCCGCATTCCTCGAATCAATTTCAAGCAAATAGGGTCTTTGGTAACTCTAATTCCAACGGATCCATCTTTTGCCAAAACGGAAGGCGCCAAATGTTTGGCATTGGGATAGATAATCGTAATTGGTTTCGACGCCAAATCAGCAAGATCATAACACACTTCAGGAAATTCTGGAATGTAATATTCCAACATTGCAAAATTATCGACGAGTAAAATAAAACTCTTGTCATCACCTCTTCCTTTTAGTTCAGAGATTTTCTGACACGCTTCCTCATTGGTCGCATCGCAACCTAATCCCCAAATAGTGTCAGAAGGATACAATACTGTCTTTCCTTCGCGTAATGCTTCTATCGTTTTGCTTAAATCCATTAGTCCAATAAATCAGGTCGTCTATCTTCTGTTCTTTCGATCGCTTTTTTCTCCCTCCAAACCTCAATTTTTGAAAAATCTCCTGAAAGTAAAACTTCGGGAACTTTCCATCCGTTGAATTCTGGCGGTCTTGTATAAACTGGTGGAGAAAGTAAACCGTCTTGAAAGCTATCTGTCAGTGCTGAGGTTTCATCATTTAATACGCCAGGAACCAATCGAACAACGCTATCAACCAAAACGGCTGCACCAAGTTCGCCTCCAGAAAGCACATAGGATCCAATCGAGATCTCTTTTGTAATATAATGCTCGCGTATTCTTTCGTCAACTCCTTTGTAATGTCCACAGAGAATCATCAAATTTTTTGAAAGGCTAAGATCATTGCATATTCCTTGTTGCAATATTTCGCCGTCGGGAGTCATAAAAATGATTTCATCGTATTCGCGTTCGGCCTTCAATTTTTCAATCAAAGCCGCAATGGGTTGAATTGTCATCACCATTCCAGCGCCGCCACCGTATTGGTAGTCGTCCACCTTGTTGTGCTTGTCTGTTGAATAGTCGCGAATGTTGTGAATTTCCAACTCCAGATGCCCTTTCGTTTGAGCGCGCTTCATTATTGAGTCCGAAAAAGGACTGTGAAGTAAATCTGGGAGAATTGTGAGTATATCGATACGCATGGCGCGAAATTAACTAATTTAGGCAAGGTTAATCCTATCTTATGAAGCAAATTTTATTAGTTCTATTGGCATGTATCTCTTTTGGATCATTCGCCCAATTGAACGGAAATACAACATTAAGTTATCCTGATCTTATAAAAACATACACACAACTTGCTGAAAAGCATAATGAAATTGAATTGTATGAGATGGGGGAATCAGATTTCGGACTTCCAATTTACGTATGCGTCCTAAATGGTGACGGAGATTCGTTAAAGACCTTTAAAAAAGCGAGAAAGAACACAACCTTATTAATTAACAACGCAATTCATCCTGGTGAACCGGACGGTGTAAATGCGTGTTTGATTTGGATCAATGCTTGGATTAAAAATGGAAAATCAAAAGACATTCCTGTAATTGGAATTATTCCTGCATACAATGTTGGAGGGATGATGAATCGTTCGGGGACAAGTCGAGCGAATCAAGACGGACCTGAGGAATATGGATTTAGAGGAAACGCGCAAAATCTTGATTTGAACCGCGATTTCATTAAAATGGATTCTAAAAACATGTTCACATTTGCCAAAATTTACCATGCGCTCGATCCAGACGTATTCGTTGATACGCACGTTTCAAATGGAGCAGACTACCAATACACAATGACGTATATTGCCTCTGTAAAGGAGAGAATGGCGCCTTCCCTCGCAAAATTAATGCATCAGGTGATGATTCCAAAACTCAAGGAAGCGTCGTCTTCGAAAGGTTTTGATTTGATTCCGTATGTTAATTTGAAAGATGAGGTACCGGAAAATGGAATGACAGTCTTCAATGATTTACCGCGGTATGCAATGGGGTATGCATCGTTGATGAACGCAATTAGTTTCACAACGGAAACGCACATGTTGAAATCATTTCCGGAAAGAGTAAAATCGACACGAATATTTATTGAAGCGACTATTGACTGGATGCAAACGAATTCCAAGGCAATCGAAAAAGCACGAGAAGAAGCGAGAGAATGGGAACAAAACTTGGATTATTATCAGTACGATTTTGAAATTGTTGATGAACCTGTTTCAATACTCTTTAAAGGATACGAATATTCGCGGCCAAAAAGTGAAGTGACCGGTTTGGAACGGTTGAAATACCACAGAGACCGCCCCTATGAAAAACAGATATTGTACTACGATAAATACGTAGCAAGTGATTCAATCCAAATTCCTGATATTTATTTTGTTGGCTCCCAATGCGCGGATGTTATCGAAAGATTGACGGCCAATAATATTGAATACACGGTATTGGGCAAAGACTTCAAAGAGCACTCTAGCAATCAAAGGATTGTAGCGTTTTCTGAAGGGAAGTCTCCTTATGAAGGACACTTTTTGCATTCAGATGTCGAAATGGAGGTTGGTGCTGATGTTTGGAGTTTGAAGGAGGGCGATGTAATGATTTTAACACATCAACTGAATAGGCGATTTATTGCTTCTGTTTTAGAGCCGGAAACTCCAGATAGTTACTTCGCATGGAATTTCTTTGATTCTTATATGCAACAAAAAGAATATTTCTCTGCATATGTTTTCGAAGACAAAGCGCTCGAGATCTTAAATGCGAATCCGCACTTGAAAAAGGAATTCGAGATTAAAAAGTCAACGGATGAGTCGTTTGCAGAGTCTTCATTGCAGCAATTGTATTTCATATACCAACACAGCGATTATTACGAGCCTACTCACAATGTTTTACCTGTTGGGGTTTGCTGCGAGAAATAGTCGAGGCCCAATTGGAATAGACTTTAGTATTGGTTAGAAGTCTGTAAACGCTCGTTTTTGCTTGTGGAAAGAAACTGTCTTATATTTGTTGTTAAAACTTCCGAATAATGAAAACCATTTTAATCCTTTTCGTTGCGCTTTTATCAAGTACAATGACAAATGCACAAGACACAACTTGGGTGCAAACTTTTACTTTCGATTCTATTTCATCCCGACGTGGAGAATTTCTCTTTCCGCCTGAATTGAATTCAAAACGATTCGAACGCGTTTTAATGTCATACAAATTAAAGTGCAGCCCGCTTACTCCTTGGGATCAATACAACTGTGGAGAATGGGATTATTTAGCCTATTCTAAAATCTATGAGCATACTGGATTGATGGATTCTGTTGGTCATTACAACGATCAATTTCTGAACAATTGGTCGGCAACGCAATCTTATAATTACGAAGCGTATAATGCGATGCGTATGGATCAATATGTAAGTTTAGAGAAATTACCTTCTACTGTTTCGACAACGCTTCAATCGGTTTTGCCAGGTACAGGCGGTTCTGGTTTATTTCCGTTTGATCAGCAAGCACAATCTGATCGGTACCAAATGTTATTGACAGGTGCAGAATTGACTGCCGGAGGAATAACAGCTGGCGATTTACAGTCATTGAGTTTGTTTGTTCCAACTGGAGGTGTAAATGGATCAGGTGAAATTATCAAACCTAGAATTTCAATTAAAGCAACGAACGCCACAACAATAACTCAGTTTCACACAACTGGATTTATGGAAGTATACAATCTTTCAAGAACATCCGGAGCAGGACCAACTATCGTTGACGGAGAAAACGAATTGGTTTTCCATCAACCGTTTACTTGGGATGGGACGAGCAATATAATTATTGAATTCTATTACGACCGCTCAATTAATACCGGAGCAAACTGGATCAATTACGAATCAGACAACACTGCGTCAGATATGGCGAGATCATTTGGCGCTAGAAATGGTGCTATGGAATTCTCGGGTTCAAATCAAGCGATGTTGGAATTGTCTGATTTGGACTTAGGAGATGATGTAACAATCGCTTTTTGGGCACAAGGACTTGGGAATTCTGGAGTTAACACCTCAGTTTTAGAAGCCTATGACACTCTGAATCATAGAGTAATGAATATTCACATGCCTTGGAGCAACAATAGAATTTATTGGGATGCTGGAGAAGGAAGTGCGTATGATCGAATCGATCAAGACATGAACGGAGCAGGAGTCGACAATGAATGGCACCACTGGGCATTTATTAAAAGTACATCAACAGGAGAGATGAAAATTATGCGTGACGGCGTTCTTTGGCACAGTGGCACAGGATTGAATTCCCCGGTCGGCTACATGCATCGAATGGTCATTGGATCTAACAGAAGTATTGCTAACCACTGGACAGGTCAAATTGATGAATTCCAATTGTACAACACTGCGGTAAGTGAAGCAGATATAGCAACTTGGTACAACCAAACTGTTACTGCAGCTCATCCAAATTGGGCGGATTTGATAGTTTACTATCCGTTCGATAATGTTAATTATGCAGAAGATGCCACACCGAATAACATTTTATTGATGCCTTCTGAACAAGGAATGATTGAATTCTCTGCGAATCCTGTTTTCGATATGGCTGCGGATAGAGTTAGAGTTTCAATTGGACAAGGTGCAGTTGGGCCTTTCTCAGATGTGAACGTTAATTACTTAATGCTTAAAGAGCCAGAGGTGGTTTTTGAATATGTATTGCAAGATGAACACTACGAGATTTCAAATGCATTTTTAGCAATACCAGAAGGATCTGAGGATATTTATGATGCTGCAAATACGATTGTTTCGTCCGTTCCTTTCTCGGGAAGTCAAACGTTAACCAATGCATCATTGGCATATTACGATGAACCGTTTGAAGTTTTAAACCAGATTGAAATTGGCCGTTTCATCACACCTTATGGAATTCAGTTCGACCTTGGTATCAATGGATTCGAATGGATCTATGACGTTACAGATTACCAAATGTATTTGAAAGATCTTGTTGATTTTGCGGCACACAATACGCAAGAACTGATTGATATCAAATTCGCGTTCATCGAAGGGATTCCTCCAAGAGATGTTATGAAAAGAGAAGCGATTTGGTCGGACTATAGAAGTTATAATTATGCCAATTTGGCAAATGATGTAGACCTTCAAAGTGTTTCTGTAGCGTTATCAGATTCGGCTGAAATGTTTAAAATTAAAACGCGTTTTTCTGGACATGGACAAGTTGGGAATGGCGCATGTTGCGAATGGTCATCGAAAGATCATAAACTACTGGTAGATGGAGTTGAGCGTTTTAATTGGGATATTTGGGAAGAAACAGCATGTGGAGATAATCCAAATGTTAGTCAAGGAGGCACTTGGCCTTATGCACGTGAAGGATGGTGTCCTGGCGATGTTGTTAAAGAATACGACCATGATCTAACTCCATTTGTAACACCTGGAACAAGTGTACTATTGGATTACGATGTTACTGATGTTCCATTGAATGACCCGGGTCAAGCTGGTGGTAATTATGTTGCTGCATTGGATTTAATATCATATAGCGCTCCAAATCATCAAAATGATGCAGCAGTCATTGATATCTTAAATCCGAACTCTTGGGAATATTACAGAAAATGGAACCCAAGCTGTCAAAACCCTCGTGTGATTATTCAAAATACTGGTGAGCAACCTTTGACAAGTGCCAGAGTAACGGTTTGGATTGACTACAACAATAAAGTATCTTTCGATTGGACAGGAAATCTTGAATTCCTTGAAAAAGAAGTGGTTGAGATTCCAATTCCAGCCTATTCGTTCTGGTACGATCTTGGAAATTCAGGAACGTTCACGGCGCACATTAATTACCTTAATGAAACATGGAACTTGGACGAATACCAGCAAAACGATGAAATCGTTATTCCGTTCGAAGCTCCAGAGCAAATGTACTTTAACGGGATTCCTTATAATGGATTCTTTGTGTGGTTCAAAACCAACAACAAGGCCTATGAGAACAAATGGAGATTAATGGACAGCGATGGAAATACAATTTTCGAAAGAATCAATCTCGCAAACAGCACGGATTATAAAGATACGTTCGATTTAGCTCCAGGATGTTATTCAATTATTTTAGAGGATAGCGATAATGACGGGATTTCATTCTGGTATTCAGCTTCTCAACAAGGTGAGACTGCAGGTTCTTTCAGCGTTAAATTAGTCGGTGGTCCAGTAATGGAAAATTTTGAGAAAGATTTCGGGAATTATAACCAATACAATTTTACCGTTGGTTTCCATTTGGATGCTGAAGAATTGGGTGAAATTGAAGATAAATTAATGGTGTATCCAAATCCCAATGACGGTTTATTTGGAATTGAATTGGTTGGCCGCGTTGACAACAATGCCGAATTGGAAATTTATGACATCATGGGGCGCAAAGTGTTCTCTGAAAAAATGAAGACAAGTTTAACTACTGCAAACTCAAATGTAGATCTTTCAGCTGTTGAATCTGGACATTATATCGTTAAGGTGAATACTCCGAATGGAGTCTTCACAGAAGAGTTCATTAAAAAATAAATGACTTCTAAATAAGATTTGAAACGGGCTTCATTCTATGGAGCCCGTTTTTGTTTTAATAAAGTGGGCCTGTTCTAACCGCTCAATGCGATGATTGATTAATTTTGTATTGAATCAGTGAAATTCATAAGTATGACTTACGACATAGCAATAATTGGTGGAGGTATAGTTGGAGCGGCAACGTTCTATAAAGTTCAGAAGCAAAATCCAAATCTGAAAATTGTTCTCATTGAAAAGGAAGCAATGCTGGCCGATCATCAAACTGGTCATAACTCGGGTGTTATTCATTCTGGGTTGTATTATAAACCAGGTTCATTGAAAGCCAAAAATTGCATTCAAGGCCGACATGAGTTGGTTGCATTCGCCAAAGAGCACGGAATTGACCACGATGTTTGTGGTAAGATTGTCGTTGCTGTAGACGAATCCGAACTGTCCAATCTAGAGAAGATTTATAACATTGGCTTAGAAAACGAAATAGAAGGCCTTAAAAAGATTACTGGAGAAGAATTAAAGGAATATGAGCCACATTGTGAAGGTATCGCTGGACTTCATGTTCCTTGTACTGGAATTATTGATTTCAGAGGCGCAACAGAGAAAATGGTTGAGCTCGCCTTGGCAATGCAACCGGAAAGTAAGTTGTTGCTTAACGAAGAAGTATTGGATGTTGATAGTTCTGGTGAAACAGCTATTCTCAAAACAACCAATGAAATTATTAGAGCAAGATACCTTGTTTTCTGTGCGGGACTTCAAGCGGATAGATTGGCTGTCAAAGACGGTGTTGATTTAAAAGAAAAGGTCGTTGGATTTAGAGGAGATTATTATGAATTGACAGATCAAGGAAAGCACAAGATCAAGAATTTAATTTACCCTGTTCCAAATCCTGACTTTCCATTTTTAGGCGTTCACTTTACACGAATGACCAATGGTGAAATTGAATGTGGACCAAACGCCGTGTTTACATTCAAGCGCGAAGGATACGGAAAAACAGATTTCTCATTAAGAGATACTTGGGATGCATTGACGTATCAAGGAACATGGAAACTGTTCTTCAAAAACGCGCGATTTGGAATCAACGAGTACCGTAGAGCCTTCTCAAAAAAGTTGTTTCTAAAAACACTTCAGCGCATGGTTCCAGACCTAACTATGGACGATCTTCGTCCCGGCAGAGCAGGAGTAAGAGCATTACTGTTGAGACAAGATGGTGACACAAGAGATGATTTCAGAATTGAATACCACGGTAATGCAATTCATGTTTTAAACGCACCTTCTCCTGCTGCAACAGCATCTTTGGCAATTGGTGGTTATATCGCAGATAAAGCCAATGAGCATTTCGATTTGAAGTAAGAATATTAGATCGGACGTAAACTCCTTTTTAGATTTGAATAGGTTTCAATGAATCTATTTTTAATTATTCTTCGAACTATCGAATATTTCTCTTTACCAGAACGACTAACCCAAAGAGTAAATTGATGCCAGCGAAAAAGCTAAAAAAACATTAATTCGTCGATTGAGGAATAGAACAATTCAAACACTTCGGCAAAAGAGATGATTCCTAGAGCTATTAATCTCAATGATAAATGAAGCGACTTGATAAAGTAAATTAACGATTCCAACGAAAATTGCAGCTATATACGTGGCGAAAAATCCCAACAAGAATATACTATTTGCTTATTTTCAAATGCCAAGCACTAATGAAAAAATCAAACCACCCATAAAAAAAACTACAAGTGATAAAAGATAGGATCCTCCCATTTTTTAATATCTAATCGATTAAAAATCTAATATCCAATCAAACCTTACCTTTCTCACTCAACAATATGGCAATATTCCGAGTCCCCTTAAACTGAGAAAAGATGATAATCATAGTCACCGTTATCGGAACACTCAAAAGCATCCCTATTATTCCCCAAATGGCACCCCAGATTGCTAGAGAGAGGATAGCAACCAGCGGGCTTATGTTTAGCGTGTTCCCCATCAATCGTGGCTCTACGAAGCTCCCAATAAGAACAGCGACAATTCCCAATGAGATCAGAATTATTAAGAAAGGTGTGAATTGACCAAATTGAAGCAAGGAAAACAAGGCAGGCATTATTGTGCCCAATATCGGTCCGACTGAAGGGATGAAATTGAACATGAAGATCAAGAAGGCCCAGAAGACTGGTGAATCAATTCCGACGCCAAGTAAGATGAAATAGCTCAGTGTTGATGTCATCAATGCAATCAACGATTTTAAACTGATGTAACTTGAAAGTGATTTATCAATCTTCTTCAATGTTGATTGGAAGCCATCTTTCTTTCCGTTTTCATTAAAAATCATACTTATTTTTCTCTGGAACAATGTCTCTTCTATAAACAAGAACATCGTGTAGAAGATGATCATGACCATGCTGCCCAGTAATTCGGAAATAGAGTTAAAGAAAGATTCTAAGTAAGACGTGAATTCAAAATCCTGTAAGAATTTTATAGCCTCTTCATTTAAATTAATTCCAAGTAATCTATTCAATTTCTCGGTAATTATTCCAACGTTAGAAGCATAGTCTTCATAGGATACGGAAATGTTCTCAATATTTTTCGTTAACAGTTCACCAATAAAAAAAAGCAAAGCGAAAATACTAAAAGAAGCTGTCAAAGTCTTTACCCACATCGGAATGTACTTGTGCACAAATCCAATTTTATCAATTAGATTTCTCATCTTTTTAACGACGAACCAGATCAACAAAGCGACCACAAAAGGGACAATTATTGATTTACCAAAAACCAAAGTGACGATCACCAAAAGTGTAATAATCAGGGACGAAGTAACGTTGTTCAATTTCACAATCCTAAAAGTAAAAATTATTCTGTTGCGAACCTCTTTTTATAATGAACTTCAGATCGATGCTTTTAAATGAAAATGGTGATGTGAATTGTATTATTTTTGCTGCTTATATGAAATATTGTTTATACACCTTCGCGCTATTGCTTCTTATCGCCTGTTCTTCGGAAAAGGAGGGGGAAGTGAATAATACACTTTCGGTTTCTTGTGATGCCGAAAAATTAAAAGGAGCCAATTTTATTTCTGCAAATGTGGAGTTTAGAGGTGGGCAATCTCAATCCACGGATCATGCAAGAAGCGGCAAGCATTCTGTTAAACTGAACAAAGAGTCCCCGTATGGGTTTACCTATGAAGTCAAGAATATTAAAAAAGGAGACATAATCGAAGCCTCAGTTTGGAAACATTTAAGCGGAAAGACCGGCGGGTTGGTCATTTCTGGAGAAGAGCCTCAAAATCAATATGAGTTCAATCAAATGTTCATTGAAGAACAAGGTGAGTGGGGTAAAATTGAATCTTTTTTCGTTGCTGAACAAGACTATAAAAGAGTTCTGATTTATGCTTTAAACGCAGAAGCAATTCCGACTTACTTTGATGATATCAAAATCAAAGGATATTTGAACAATTCAAAACCTGATGATTCTCACGAGGCTCTTGAAATCAACATCAATAGTTCAGCATATACTGCCTTGGCGGAGTTTAGAAAGACAGCTTTGGAGCAAGGCGTAATTACAAAAGAGTTAAAGGAATACGTTGATGCAAATTTAACAGTTGGAGGAAATAAAATTCCAATTGAACTTCGTTTAAAAGGCGATTGGACGGACCACTTAGAAACAAATAAATGGTCATTTAGAATCAAGATCGGTGGAGATAATGCCTATCAAGGAATGAAGACCTTCTCCATTCAGAATCCTCATACACGCTCATTTATGTTGGAATGGTTTGCGCATAGAATGTATGAAAACGAAGATGTTTTGACGACGCGTTATATTTTTGTTCCTGTCATAATCAATGGCAAGAAAATGGGCGTTTATGCGCTTGAAGAACACTTCGATAAGCAACTTTTGGAATACCGAAAAAGAAGAGAAGGCCCGATTGTTAAGTTTGATGAAAGTGGAATTTGGCAGCTGCATTACATGGAAAAGAACGAACACAAATATTACAAAGTTCCAGCATTTAAGTCCGCGGAGGTAACACCATTTAAAAAGAACCGAACGAATAAATCGGAAGCTTTATCGAAGCAATTCAATACCGCTAAAGGTCAAATGGAACTGTATCGAAATCACGACACAGACGTAGATGATTATTTCGATGTGGAATCGTTGGCCAAATTTATTGCCTTAAGCGATGTCATTAATGGAAAGCACGGCTTAATCTGGCACAATCAAAGAAATTACTTTAATCCGGTAACGAATAAGTTAGAGCCAATTGCTTATGATTGCTTTATGGCACCGAACCTCATTCAAACGAAAGTTGATATTAAAGGTTTGGATCGAAGCCGTAAACAGAATTTCACGTTAATAGAGGCGGTGCTATCGAATCCGAAAGTAGAAGAAAAATATTTTGAATACTTAAAGAAATTCTCAAGTGAGAATTACGTCGATGCCCTTTTTAGTGAATTGAAAGAGGAAATTATGGCAGCCGAAACATTGTTGAGTTTTGAGTATCCAAATATAAAACTCAACAAGCAGTTTTTCAGAAATAACGCAAAACAAGTTAGGGAACAACTTCCAGAATACGCCGAGCATCGTTGGAATCCGAATGTGGAAAGTGAAGAAATGATACCTTTCGCAGTATTGCCTGAGAATATAATCTTTACGGATATAGCCTTGAAAGTAAATCTGGAAGAAAAGAGAGAAGATGGAAGTGTTACAATTTCATTTCGAAACTTCCACTCGGCTGATCTTGAAATTATCGGTTACTCGACTAAAGCGAATAAGAAAGTCATTGTGCCGATGCCAAAGATAACCTTGAAAGCTTATGAATCGAACGCAAAGCCTCATTCTATAAAATTGAAAGAAAAACCAAGACGTATTCATTACCGAGCAAAGAATTGTGGTGCTACCGAATTTAAAGCGGGAATCGAGAAATGGGGAGTAGCAAAACAACCTCAATTTTTAGATAAAATGGCGTATATTCGAATTCCAGTAAAAGGAAGTAAAGAAGTTGTTTTGAGTGGGAAAAATATTTTCAAAGGTGACATGCAGGTTCCGAATGGTTATACGCTGGTGATTGAAGCAGGAGCAAAAATTGAACTTGTAAATAACGCATCGATTGTTTCGTATTCACCTTTAGATATTCGAGGAACGAAAGAAAATCCAGTTCTTATTTCATCACCGGACGGAACGGCAAATGGATTTGTGGTGATTTCTGATGATGCTTCAAAAATGAACTATGCGATTTTCGATAATTTAAATACGATGAATAAAAACGGTTGGACTTTAACAGGTGCAGTAACGTTTTATGGAGGAAAGGTTTCGATTGATAATTGTGAATTCTTAAATAACAATTGCGAAGACGGATTGAATCTGATTCGTTGCGAATTCACAGTGCAGAATTCAACAATTTCCGACGCTTATTCCGATGGTTTCGATGCCGATTTTTGCCATGGTAAAGTTTCCAATTCTTCTTTTTCCAATACTGGAAATGATTGTCTTGACTTCTCTGGAAGTATAATTGAAATTGACAATTGTTCCATTAAAAACGCAGGAGACAAAGGGATTTCAGGCGGAGAAGGATCCGAGTTACGTGTCTCAAATTGTTCAATAGATGGTTCGTATATTGCCTTGGCCGCTAAAGATTTAACTGTAGTTTACATTGATAGTATCAGTGTCAAAAATTCTAAGTACGGATTTGCTTGTTACCGCAAGAAACCTGAATACGGGCCTGCTCGAATTGAAGTGATTTCCATTAAAAAAATGGACGCTGAAAATCTAAAACTCCTCGAAAAAGGATCTGAGCTGATTTACTTGAATAAAAGCTTTGTCGGAGAGAAGAAATTCGATATTGACTCCATGTATATGGTCGACACAAAGTAATCTCTAGTATGAAAAAATTTCTTTGGATCACGTGTGTTTTAGCCGGATTAATTTCATCCTGTTCAGATGCAGTTTCTATTTACGGGATCGATTCATTAAAAATTTCATCGGGTGCAGAAAAAGTTGATGAAGACGAATTTACTTCGGGTAAATACAGGTTGACTGGGGGAGATCTTCGATCCTCTAAAATGGCCAGAAACGGACAGTACAGCCTTGCTTTGAATACAAAAACACCAAATGGATTTGGAATAAATTTAGAAGGCGTTGAAAAAGGGGATGCTTTCGTTGTTTCTGTTTGGAGAAACATTGGCTATGGCGCTGGATCAATTATCATTTCTGGTAACGACGCTTCAGGCGATTTGTATGAAGAGAATTCCACAATCATTGACAGAGAAGGCAATTGGGGATTGATTGAAATAAACTTCATTGCCCACAAAGATTTTGAGGAACTAATCATCTACATTAGAAATGACAACAAGGTTACGACCTACTTTGATGACTTCAAAATTAATGGTTATTTCAAGCATTCAATTCCAAAAATGACGGATAATGCACTCGAATTGGAGATCGATTTTATGACAATGGATTCGTTGAGAATTCTTCGAGGGAAGGCGCTTAAGAAAGGAATGATCACAAGTAAAATGAAGCCTTATTTCTCAGCAAAACTAAATGTCAATGGTAAATTTGTTCCTATTGAAATTCGATTTAAAGGAGATTGGACGGATCATTTAAAGACGGATAAATGGTCGTTTAGAATAAAAATGGGAGATGACGACGCTTACAAAGGACTCAAAACTTTTTCTATCCAAAACCCTTCTACAAGGTCCTTCATGATGGAGTGGTTTGGTCACAAGCTTCTCGAAAAAGAAGATATTCTAACAACGCGCTATACGTTTATCTCCGTCATTATCAATGGCGAAAAGAAAGGCGTTTATGCACTTGAAGAACATTTTGACAAGCAACTTCTTGAGAGCAGAAACCGACGCGAAGGTCCAATTGTCAAGTTCGACGAAAACGGTGTTTGGAAACAGCATTTAGCAGAACTGAACGGAGGTAAAGCCTTTCACATTCCAACGCTATTGGCTGCGGAAATCAATCCATTTAAGAAAAATCGAACGAAGAAGAATCCCAATTTAAAGATGCAGTTCAATGTGGCTCAAAGTCACATGCACCGTCTTAGAAATCACGATATTGATGTCGACGGTTATCTGGATGTCGATATTGTAGCGCGTTATTTGGCCTTAACGGACATTTTAAACGCCAAACACGGTTTGATTTGGCACAATCAGCGCTATTATATGAACCCCGTCACAAGTCGGCTGGAGCCTATTGCATTTGATTGTTTTACAAGTCTAGATCAAATGTCGAAAGATGTTGTAACGGTTGGAACGGGTTGGACATCAAAGAATTCGTACAACACGACTGAGGCCTTGTTATCCAATCCGGAGGTAAACGAACTTTATTTGAAGTACCTCAAACAGTTTTCCAATCCAAATTACTTACGGAATGTCTTTAATGATTTGAATATTGAAATCAATAAAATGGAACAATTGCTTGAGCATGAATATCCGTTTTATAAATTCGATAAGGAGTTTTTTGTATCGAATTGCACACAAATTAGGACGTCCATTCCTGAATTTGAAACGAAACGTTTGTCGACACGAAAGGAATTCTTTAAAGGTCAAGTAGTGTTTAATAAACTGCCTCAAGGTGAGCTATATAAGGATGTTGCGCTTAAAGCTTATATCATTAAGAAAGATTCATTTTCTTGTGATATTCAACTGAATAATTTTCACTCTTACGGAATTGAGATTATTGGATACACACTAAGGATGGATAAGAAGAAAACGATCAATCTGAAACAACCCATTCGAATGAAGGAATATAAATGGCCTTCGAATCAAACAACGATCACTTTGACGGAGAAGCCATATTCTTTTGTGTATCGTGCGGTAAATTGCAATGACGAACTCTTCTTTGGGAAGTTGAGTAAATGGAGCCCAATCGACCGAATTGAAATTCCTGTCGCCGCAGACTATAGTCATTTGCCATTTAAAGAAGTTGGCGATAGTTTGGTATTGAAAAGCGGAAGTTATTCGGTTTCAAAAGATGTTGTTTTCCCGAAAGATAAATTCATTGTTTTTGAGGCTGGGGTTCGATTGAATTTAATCAATAGTGCTGCTTTTATTTCATATTCACCCGTTTTGATGGGAGGCAAAGCTGGAAATCCAATCCAAGTTACTTCGTCTGATAAAAGTGCTAATGGATTCAATGTTTTAACTAAAAATGGGATCTCAATTATGAAGCACGTTCAGTTCTCCAATTTGAGTTCATTGAACAAGGATTTTTGGAAATTAACGGGCGCCGTGACAATCTATCAAGGAGAAGCATTCATTATGAATTGCAGCTTTGACAACAACAATTGTGAAGATGGATTGAACCTAGTTCGATGCGAATTTATTATGGAAAATTCATCGGTTTCAAATACAACTTCGGACGGTTTTGATGGTGATTTTTGCAGAGGAAGAGTTATTGCGTCTCAATTTCAAAATACTGGAAATGATTGTTTGGATTTTTCTGGAAGTGATATCTTAATTGAAAACTGCTCCTTTAAAAATGTTGGAGATAAAGGAGTTTCAGGAGGTGAAAATTCTCATTTATTGGTGAATGGATGTTCAATTGATGGCGCTTATATTGCAGTCGCATCTAAAGATTTATCGACTATTTCTGTCGAAGAGATCAGTATTTCAAACACAGAATATGGATTTGCAGCGTACCGAAAGAAACCTGAATACGGCCCCGGTTCGATTAACGTTGAATCGCAAATAAAAATGGATGTCAAAAATCTATACCTTCTTGAAAAAGACTCCAAACTTGACTACCTTAAAAACGAATTCGTTGGGACTCGAAAGTTTGATATCGAGGCCATGTATGCGATTTATAGTAAGTAGAACCAACGAGTGTTTACCGCTGTTCGCAATGCAATGAGCGATCTGCAAGAGCCTGAAAATCAATCCAAAAAAATGAAATAATTTAAAGTCATGAATCTAATTCGTGCCATCCTTCTCGGTGTCTTTTTAATTGCATTCAATTCTTTCTATGGTCAATTAGGTAAGGGCGGAAACAAGGACCGAATTTGTAGGTTTTGCATGGGTTCCGGTATTTTTGCCAGTTACATCTTAAAACTCAAATCGACGGAAGAATAAATTATTTGGTTTACATCGTAGGATATGCAAACAACCGAGAAATGCACAGAATCGGAAAGCCCTTGGCTGTTCATCGTTTGTTTTTGAGGTTAGGAGCAGAGCACAACTTTAAACATCCAATCATTGCCCTAAAAGTCGGTGTCGGCTGCCAGCCTTTTAAAAATTTATACACACAAAAGCCCATGTCGGATTTTACATCTAAGAACAGAGGGACTAAATTTTTATTAAAAGCTTAGGGTCGTTGGATTTTGCTTTTAACTTTTTGACATACTTAAAAGGTCATTTTAAAACGTATTACATGCGGTCAGAAATCGGTTTGGGAATCCCCGTCGTTTATAGAATTATTCTAAAAAAATATTGTTGTTAAGCCATTATCTTTCAGAGTGGATTACGGTTACAACTTTTACAAAGACAGGATCGCTCCACTTTCAATGAATAACCATTTCTTTTCTCTTGGAATTATCTGGAAAATGGACTTAGCACGTCATTAACCTTGAAAAATCGGATAATCGGATAATCAAGCTACTTTTCCAACGCCAAAAAACGACAATCAATAGTAACTTTTCCTCCAATTTCACCCTTTGGTAAAACGCTTAAAAAACAACTATCAGTGCTCCAATTGTTCTTGTAAAGGAATTGAATATTCTTTCCTTTTAACGAAGCGGCATGAACCTCTTTATCACCATTTGAGATAATTAAATCGAAATTTGATTTTACATTCCCGCTCACTTCAATTTCAATTCCATATACTTTTCCTTGGTCCAAATGCTTCGAGAAAGTGAAATTTGTTTCCTTTTTCAGATCAATCGTCTCCGTTTGTGCGGCATTATTCAAATAAATCGGTCGGATATAGGCAGCGTATCCCCAAAAGCCTAAGCTTATTATTAAAGCTGCAATTGTTAGTGATACCGGAACGTAATATTTACCGCGATTTGCCATAATTAAAATCTTTTTTCTGTAAAAATCTTCTTTTATTGAAAACAAATTTAAAACATTTGTTCTCATCAATATACCACAACTGTGGAACTTGATCTATAAAGAAGAGCTGAGAGACAGGCTCGAAGACCCTCTGTCAACCAACTTAAAGTCGATGCGAAGGCGGAGATTGGAAAACCGGTGCCGATTCCTGATTCCTAATCGAATCGTTCGATGGGTGAATATAAATTTTGAGAGTATGAAAAACACTAAGGTTCAATCTTCCGGAGATAGACAAATTCAACCGCAATTGCACACAATGAGTTTTATTGAGAAACACCTTCTCATAAATCGAATGTGCTGTTCTTGATGTAAATAGCCACCAAAATAATTCGTGAATGAATTCCGAAGTCGCAAACGACTTTCGAACACATCCGTACACACAATTCTTCACCCATAACTCAAAATTTAAACCTACTTCTTCCGTATCAAATTCCAATTCGAATACCCAAAAAACTGTCTCCCACCATTTAAAGCGTTCTCCAAAAACGTAACTACACGGTATTTCACCTTCTCATGCTTCATTTTATCTCGAGTAATAACGCCTTTTTTTGTCGAATTCAATTTACCCTCCCAGTTCATCTTCGCAATAAATGGCGCCATAGCTTTAGGATGTGTTCCAACAAATTTCGGCACTTTTCCTAAAGGACCGTAATCGAATTCATAGGGCTTTAATTTGTATTCAGAATCAATTACCGCTTTTCCGTGGTGCATAGAATCTTGTTCCTTCTTTTTGGATTGCATTAAGCGCGGCGGGCGAACCCATCCATAATGATAAACAGTGGCGTCAGTTTTGATAACGTTTAGCTTTTCATTATCGTTTTTCCGGAAGGAAACAGCATCCAAATAAGAGTAGACACCGATATTATTTCGAACCAAACGAACCTCATTCTTGGCCCAGCCGTGAACAGGTAAATGATGGTTGTAATCGCCAAAGAAATGGTAATAATTGAACAACAGGCCTTCTACTTCTGGATTGTTTAAATTTTCTGTGCATAGCTGAACGATAGAATCCAAATCTTCTTCATGAACTACTTCATCCGCTTGCAGATAAAGACACCAATCTCCAATACATTGTGACATGGCAAAAGTTGTTTCATTCGCAAAAATCACACCGTCAACAAATTCTTTTTCCGACCAAATACGGTCAATGATTTTAACTTTATCCGAACCGATGGATTCGATAAGTTCTCTCGTTTTATCGCCTTCGTCATTGTTACCTAGCGCTACAACGAACTCATCCACAATCGGTAACACGGATTCGATTGCTTCTTTAATAGGAAAGTAATACTTGTCAGCATTTCGTACCATGGTAAATCCACTAATCGTCATTGCAGTCTTTTTTTTCTAAGAATTAACCAAATATAATCCGCTAAAATAGCTTGTTTTTAATATTTAAATGACAATTATCGTTAATGTTTTTTTCACAATCTTCCCTAGGATTAAATAATATTAATCTAAACCCTATCTTTGTCAAAAAAACACAATACATGTCAGAAGAATTAGATGCAGTTAGTTACTGCGTAGGAATGAGTTTAGGAGGTAGTTTACTTCAACAAAATTTACAAGGAATTAACACAGTGGTATTGGCTGAGGCCATCAACGATGCTTTTGCTGGTAAGGAAATGAAATATACTCCAGAAGAGGCCAACGGAATTATTCAAAAATTCTTGAATGCTGAAGGAGAAAAGAAATTTGGAGCTAACAAAGCTGTAAGTGAAGCTTTCTTAGCTGAAAATTCTAAAAAAGAAGGAATATTAATTACAGAATCTGGATTGCAGTATGAAGTTATTGAGGCGGGAAGCGGTGACAAGCCAGATCCAACAAGTAATGTAACTGTTCATTATCACGGTACTTTACCTGACGGAACTGTTTTCGATAGTTCTGTTGAAAGAGGTGAACCTGCTAGTTTTGGTGTCAACCAAGTTATTCCGGGATGGACAGAAGCTCTTCAATTGATGCCTACTGGAGCAAAATATAGATTGTATATTCCACAAGATTTGGCGTATGGAGCAACCCCTCACCCAGGTGGACCAATTGAGCCATACATGGCATTGGTATTTGATGTTGAATTATTAGAAATAGCATAATGAAAAAGTATTTATTTATTCTTCCATTCTTTGCGCTGTTTGCCTGCGGAGATAATGAAGTGAAAACAGAGGAGGTTAAAGTGGTTGAGGTGAAATCAGAAAAAGACAAATTGTCTTACTCATTTGGAGCCCTTGAGTCACGAAAGATAACGGATTCAAAAAATGAAAACTTAGCTCGATTAGACAGAGATAAGATTCTTGAAGGATACAAAGAAGGATTCGCATCCGGAATTGGACAAGATCAAAGTGATCCTTGTTACCAAACCTTGGAAAGCCTTTTTGGACAAAGAGGAATGGATTTCAACGAATTGTATTTGTCAGAAGGGTCTAAATGCTATGGAAGATTTATGGCTGCTCAATTTTACATGCAATTGGAAAGCGTTTCAGAAGTAGATAGAGTTAATAAAGAAGTTCTTTTTAAAGGGTTTCAAGAGGGTTTGAAAGGAACGGATCCAGCTATTTCTAAAGAGGAAATCGAGTCAATAATCCAAGCTTTTGATCAAGAAATGCAAGCTAAAATGATGGCTGAACAGGAAGCACAATTTGGAGGTAATAAAGTCGCTGGTGAAGAGTTTTTAGCGAACAACGCGAAAAAGCCAGGTATTATTACAACTGCTTCTGGACTGCAGTACAAAGTATTGAAAGCGGGATCTGGGCCGGTGGCTAAAATAGGAGATCAAATAGCTGTTCACTATACTGGAACAACATTGGATGATGTCAAATTTGATAGTTCTTATGACAGAAATGAACCGTATCCTCTTACTTTACCAGCGCAAGTTATTACTGGTTGGAATGAGGTTTTACTATTGATGAAAAAAGGCGATAAATTTGAGGTTTATATTCCTCAAGAATTGGCATACGGAGCTACTCCGCGTCCAGGAGGTCCAATTGAACCATTCATGGTATTGAAATTTGAAATGGAAATAATGACGCTACAAGCTGCACCAAACGGTCAGTTTTAATAGAATCAATTGATTTTTATAAACCACAATTCTTAATTGGATTGTGGTTTTTTTATGCGACTAAGTTAAGGGGATGAAGAATGCAATTCTGTAGATAATTGGAATTACCGTTCCAATAGAACTCTTTGTCAAATAAGGTTGCAAAGGGCTGTTTGGGTTTTTACTCTCCGGATTACTAGTGTTTGGAATATCGAGTATGTCATACATGATTCCAACGTTTAAACGAATATCTGATTCTCCAAGATTCATTGAAAGTCCACCACCCAATAAACAAGTTGGAACCCATTTAGGGTTATAACCGAACAATCCATTTTGAGAAAACGGAGAACGCAAGATTTCAACTTCTGCACCTATGAAAACAGCATCAAAAAATCGAGCGTGAATAAATCCACCACCTCCCCAGACATTAAAGCCAGATTTGGTCCCTGCTGCCAGTTGGTTGGACCAAGAACGCTGGTAGCGAAAAGAAGGCCCGAGAATTACGAACTCACCGAATTTCATTCCATACTTAGCTCCTATTCCAGCCGTGCCACCGACCTGAGATGCCCAAAAAGTTCCGTCTACTCCAAGTTCAGTTCCTTCGATTTGTGCATTGGCTGGTTCTATAATGCAGATTAATGAAAGAAATAATATAAGCTTTTTCATACGTTTGATTTTCGTCAAATATAAGTCATTTCAACAAGGAATATTTCATATTAATTTTTATTGTTAACACGGATGTTCTTATATCTTTGAGTAAAATAAAGATCTATTGTATGCAATTATTAGACGGAAGAGCAACTGCAGAAGCAATTCGAGAAGAGCTGAGAAAAGCAGTTGAGTCCCGAAAAAATGGTGAAAAGAAAATTCCTCATTTGGCCGCAGTGCTGGTTGGAAGCGATGGTGGATCATTGACCTACGTACATGCAAAAGTAAAAGCTTGTGATCATATTGGATTTGATAGTTCATTAATACAATATGAATCTGATGTTACCGAAGAGGAACTACTTAATAAAGTGAACGAATTAAACAATGACGAAAACATTGATGGATTTATAGTTCAACTACCATTGCCAGACCATATCGATGAGTTGAAAGTAACAGAAGCGATCGATCCAAAGAAAGATGTTGATGGATTCCATCCAATGAATCTTGGTAACATGGTCTTGAGTTTGCCCGGTTTCTTGCCTGCAACGCCCGCAGGAATAATGGAGCTTTTAAAAAGAAATAATATTGAAACATCTGGAAAAGATTGTGTGATTATTGGTCGTTCTAACATTGTTGGAACTCCATTGAGCATAATGCTAAGCCGTAATTCAAACCCTGGAAATTGCACTGTAACTTTGGCGCACAGTCGAACGAAGAACTTAAAAGACATCGCCGCTAGAGCAGATATAATTATTGCAGCAATTGGAATTCCTGGATTTGTGACCGCCGACATGGTAAAAGAAGGAGCAGTTATCGTTGACGTTGGAACCACACGCGTACCGGACGCATCTAAGAAGAATGGTTGGGCATTGAAAGGTGATGTTCTATTTGATGAAGTAGCTCCAAAATGTTCGTATATCACTCCCGTTCCTGGAGGCGTTGGACCAATGACAATTGCATCTTTAATGATCAATACCCTCCGCGCAATGGATCTAAATGGAAAATAATCTAACATCTAAAGTCTAAAACCAAAAAAAACACAAACAATGAAAAGATTGAACATTATATACTTATTCCTAGCCATGACCATTGCCTTAGCTTCCTGTGGGAGTTCAAACAATGTTGTGAGCAACAAGCTAATTTCGAAGAGAAAGTACAGCAAAGGATTCCACATCAATAAGAATGGGAATTACAAGAATTCAAATGAAGATGTAGCGAAAAACGAAAATGTCGATAAAACAGAGCCTAAAAAGTTTTCGGATAGAACTAAATCTATTAACAAACAACAGAAAGTTTTAAGAGTAGAATCTTCAGAAACAGTACCGATGACTTGGCAGGCTGAGAAATCTGAACTTACGATAGGAACTGCAATTGCAGCGGATGGAGCTTATGCTTTTGAAGTTACAGTAGACGAGCCTGTTTCTGTTGAAGATCTTGATGCGGCGGATGCGGCAATTGAAAGAGAGCATTCGAAGAGAGATATGCGCAAGTCGCTTAGAAAGAAAGTTAAAGGTTCAGAAAGCAGCGGATGGGGAGCAGATGCCATCTTTATTTTGGCTGTAATTTTTGCAATTCTTCTTCCACCTCTAGGAGTAGGGATTTACACAAACATTGATTGGATGAAGGTTTTAATAGCTCTTCTATTATCAATCTTATTTGTATTACCTGGAATGATCTACGCACTACTTGTAGTGTTCGACGTCATTTAGCATGGGTAGATAAAAATGTTGTAAAAGAGCCTTCTATTTATAGAGGTCTCTTTTTGTTTACAGACGTTCCAACGGTGTTTTAACTCCATCCATAAGCGAATAGCAAGCCAGTTTATCCTTGAAAACAGACGATTTAAAGATCGATTTATTTAACAGCATTCGAACGCATTCTTGAATTCCTTCAACAATCGATGGATGAGGGTGAACTAGTTCTGCTAAAACCTCTACAGAAGCATTCATCTTGATCAATAGTCCGACTGCTTGAATAGCTGAAGAAGCATGTTCTCCGACAGCACGCATTCCTATAATTCGCATTTCATCATCATTGGTAACGATTATTTTGAAAAATCCTTGCGTTTTTCTCATTGCAATTGCTCTAGCGATAACGGAGTAGTCCAGTTTTACTACCTTGACAGGAATATTCTTTTTAATGCATTCGGATTCATTCACTCCAACGGCAGCAACTTCGGGTTTTAAAAACATGATTGTACAAACATTGTCATAACTCAAAGGTACCACCGAATCTAAAAATGCTTTTTCAACAGCATGCCGCGCTTCAATTTCCCCCATATTAACGAGTGCAATTCTTCCAGAAAGATCTCCTACAGCATAAATGTTCGGAATATTTGTTCGAGTGTCATCATCTCCAATGTGTACACCTCGCTTGGACATTTTAATCCCTGCTTTATCAATATTGAGACGTTCAATATTGGGAATTCTTCCAATGGAGAGCAATGCTTTTTCAACGCGAATTATTTCAGTTGAACCATCCGGATATTTCAGCTCATATTCAACTTCATTACCGATTTTCTCCATTCTTTTCAAGCTCGAATTGTGGTGAATTGTCACACCATTTTCTTCTAGATTGCCAGAAACAAGCTTGCTGATGTCCTTGTCCTCAAAGGGCAGGATTCGGTCTTGACGATCTATTAAATAAACTTTCGTTCGTCCAAAATTGGAAAAAATTGTCGCGTATTCACATCCGATCACTCCCGCACCGACAATTACCAAGCTTTTAGGGTAGTCTTTTAAAGTTTCAATTCCGTCACTAGTTAAAATACTCTGCTCGTCTGCCGCAATTGTCGGAATTTTCCGAGGTCTACTTCCTGTCGCTAAAACAATATTTTCTCCCCAAATTGTTTCTTTTTGTTCGCCATTAACAATTTTAATTTCGTTCTTGGAAAGTAAACTACCAAACCCTCTTTTGTATGTAAATGTCGTGTTTTTAGTTTCGTTTTGCAGCAATTTTATGTGACAAGAATATTGGAATTTTCTTTCGAAAATAGCTTCGTCCAAAGTCTTCTTAACTTTTGTCCATTCTGGCTTGTATGAGTTCCTACCTTCACCAATCAATGTTTTGTTAATGTCAGCAACTCTATTAGACATTTCCCATAATGTTTTTGATGAAAGTGCACCATTATAAACACCCGCACCACCAATTTTATCAGCTTCTATTAAGCACACTTTTTTTTCAAAGTCAATTCCCCTCATGGCAGCTGCATATCCTGCTGGCCCTCCACCAATAACAATTAAGTCATATTTCTCCATTAATGTGTAATTTCGTAATCTCTAAAGATAGAGGCAATTTTCGTTTCTATCTTTCAACTCGACCATTTTTTATGGAATATCAGGATGAATTAAATTACAGCAAAGAAGAACTTTTAGAAGTTGATAAAATGTTTAACCGGCTAAAACGTAGACGGCCTAAATATTTAGATAATGTTTTTCATGAAGCACACGATAATGCCTTCGAAAAAATTGATTGTCTCTCTTGTGGAAATTGTTGCAAAACAACCAGTCCAATTTTTCGCGATATTGACATTCAACGAATTGCAAAAAAGTTTAAAGAGCCCGCGGCAAATATTGAGAAAAAGTACCTTAAAAAAGATGAGGATGGAGATTGGGTTCTTAAAGGTTCGCCATGTACTTTTTTAGGAGAAGACAACAGTTGTTTTATCTATGATGTTCGTCCACAGGCCTGCAGAGAGTATCCGCATACCAATAGAAAAAAGATGCATCAAGTTTTGGATCTTACCCGAATTAATATTGAAATATGTCCTGCAGTTAGCAATGTGGTTCGACAAGTGACAAAAGAATATACTTAAAACCAACCAAATTTTCATTATTTTCGTCTGATAGAACGGGGAACCAACTAACGAAACTATGAAAACTACTCTTCAATTAATTTTTTCGTGTCTTGGAGTATTGATTTTGTTCAATTCTAATGCGCAAAGAGGCAAGGAAGGCAATCAAATAATCTCCACTCCAAACACGGTTGTAAATACATACACAAATCTTACTGCGACCGCTGCGGCAGGAACTTCAACTCTTACTGTTGGAAATAATGCAATGATAGGAGGTTCTTTTGGAGGAACTCCTTTGGCACCTGGAGATTTGATAATGGTAATTCAAATGCAAGGAGCTGTTCTCAATTGTGATACCTATCCAAATGATAACGGATGGGGGACATATACAATTCCAGCACCTTACCGTTGGTCAAATTCTTGGAAACACCATGCTCACGAATGGGGAGCCTTAATCCACTTAAACATTTTTGGCAATCCAACAAACGGTTATGGAAACTCTGGAAAGTTTGAGGAAATTGAGGTTTTAAGTGTTACCGGTGGAACTACGATCGAATTAGGTTGTGATTTGACCAATACTTATGACGGAGCAGGACATGTTCAAATTGTTAGAATTCCCAGATACGATACACTTACCATAACTGGTTCAGGATCTATCATACCAAATTTATGGAATGGAACAATAGGTGGAGTCGTAGATATAGAAGTCAACTCTCATTTAGATATTAACGCAGGTGGTTTAATTAGCGCAGATGCTACTGGATTTAGAGGAGGCGAATTGGACAATTTTGGAACAGTAGGATCAATTATGGTGCTCGACGATGTTAAATTTTTAGGGACATCTGATCCTGCACTAGGTTCTGAGAAAGGCGAGGGGATTCATGGACATTATACTGAATTAGATGCAGTCGCATCACGATATGGGATTTCTGGAGCTTCCAATGGTGGAGGTGGTGGAGGATTTCAAAACTGTGGAGGCGGAGGCGGTTCGAATGTATACGCAGGAACACTTCGATATACGGGTACTGGAATACCCAATCCACTTTACAATGTGAATTGGGCATTGGATTTTTCTTATCCTGATTTTAATTTGGATCCGCAAACATATAGCAATTTAGTTGGTCGTCCCTCTCCAGGTGGAGGTCGAGGCGGGTATTCTTTAGCTATAAACGATAGTAATGAAAACACCATTGGTCCGAGACAAGCAGCTTGGGGAGGAGACGGAAGAAAGCCAAATGGTGGTCGTGGTGGTCACCCTTTAGTTTACGATGCAACACGTATTTTCCTCGGAGGTGGAGGTGGTGCTGGAGATCAAGATTCTTTCCAAGGTGGAAAAGGAGGAGATGGTGGAGGTATCATCCATATCACTACGTACGGAACTTTTGTTGGTGATGGAACCATAAGCGCTGATGGTGAAGATGGTGAAAAAACAAACCCAACGAATCAAAATCCTGGTATAGCTGCTGCAGACCGTAGAAAAGGGAACGATGGTGCAGGTGGCGGTGGTGCAGGTGGTTCAGTTTTGATTGAGAACGCAGTTGCAATTCCAGCAACAATAGCGATTCAAGCGCGCGGTGGTAATGGTGGAAATCAAGACATGCGATTGTATCAAAACCCGGGTTTCGGAATCAATACAGCGGATGAAGCAAGTGGACCAGGTGGTTCTGGGGGTGGTGGAAATATCGCTTTCAATTCTGGTGCACCAACACAAGATGTTGCCGCTGGATTGGCAGGAACAATTATAACACAAAATTTTGAGGGTGGAGTTTATACAACCATTGCTGGTATGGTTAGTAATCATGCCGTAAATGGTGCCACAGATGGTTATCCTGGTGAGCAAAGTTTAGCAGCACCTTATTTTGATATTGCCGGAACAGATACTACAATTTGTGTCGGCCAATCGGTTAACTTGACAGTTTCAACTTTAGGGACTTTCTTAGCAGGATTAGGTAATGCAGATGTTACATGGTATACACAGCAATTTTGTGACCCAACAACAAATATTCAAGGAACAGGATTAACAATTACAGTTACTCCCGCAGCGACAACAACCTATTGGGTTGGAATATGTCCGGGTAAATGGAGAATTCCAGTTGTTGTAACAGTTACTCTTGGAGCAACTTTAGTAACAACTGATCCTGCAGCTCTTTGTCTTCCAGCTACCGCAGATATTTCGATTCCAGTAATTACTGCTGGAAGTGATGTTGGTACATTGACGTACTGGCAAGACAACGGAATGACAACGCCAATTGTTGATGAAACGGAAGTAGGAGCTGGATGGCATTACATCAATTTATCTTTGGGTGGAGGCTGTGAGGCTCTCGATTCTATCTTTGTTACCATTAATCCATTGGATGATGCAACATTTGTAACTTCAGATTTCTGTGCGTCAACCGTTAATACAATTTCAGCAGTTGCAAGCCCAGGTGGAACGTATGCGATAACAGGACAAACTGGATCTGGATTGGTAACAATCAATAGTGGAACAGGTATTCTTTCAAATTACCTTGCAGGTGATCAAGTAACAATTGAATATACGACGCCAGTTGGCGGATGTCAGAACACAAGTGCGCAAGTTGTTAATGTTACGCCATTAGACGACGCGAGTTTTACAACTTCTGATTTTTGCTTCTCTTCTGTCAATGTTGTCTCTGCAGTTGCACTTCCAGGTGGGTCTTATGCAATAACAAGTCAAACAGGATCTGGATTGGTAACCATCAACTCAGGAACAGGTGTTCTTTCAAATTACGTTGCTGGAGATCAAATAACAATAGAGTACACAACACCAGCAGGTGGATGTCAAAACACAAGTACACAAATTGTCAATGCAACGCCATTGGATGATGCGAGTTTCACAACGGTTGATTTCTGTGCTTCAACAGTTAATACGATTTCGGCAGTAGGAACCCCAGGTGGAACGTATACAATAACAGGTCAAACAGGCTCTGGATTCGCAACGGCTGATGGTGCAACTGGTGTGCTTGCAAATTTTGTTGTAGGAGATCAAGTGACTATAGAGTACACAACGCCAGCAGGTGGGTGTCAAAATTCAAGTACACAAATTGTGAATGTATTGCCATTGGATGACGCGACATTTGTTTCAACTGATTTCTGCGCATCTGCAACAAACACAATTTCAGCAGTTGCAAGCCCGGGGGGAACTTATACGATAATAGGACAAACGGGATCTGGTTTGGCAACAATCAACAGTTCGACAGGAGTTCTTGCAGATTACATTGTTGGAGATCAGGTAACTATAGAGTACACAACGCCATCAGGTGGATGTACGAATACATTTACACAAATTGTCAATGTTACTCCTCTGGATGATGCAAGTTTCACAACTTCTGATTTCTGTGAAGCTTCGGTTAATGTGATTTCTGCAGTCGCTATTCCAGGTGGAACTTTTGTAATCGCGGGTCAAACAGGTTCTGGTTTAGTCACTATCAGTGGTTCAACGGGCGTTCTTGCAAATTACGTTGCAGGAGATCAAATTACAATTGAATATACGACACCAGCGGGAGGATGTCAAAATACAAGCACGCAAGTAATAAACGTTACAGCGCAAGATGACGCATCATTTACTTCGGTTGATTTTTGTGAATCGTCTGTAAACGCAATTAGTGCTGTTGCATTTCCCGGTGGAACCTTCGCTATTGCAATTCAATCAGGTTCAGCTATAATTGATGGCACGACAGGTATTTTATCTGGATATGCTGCAGGAGATCAAATTACGATTGAGTACACAACTCCAGCTGGATCTTGTCAAAACTCAAGTACACAAATTGTAAATGTTGTTCCTACTGATAATGGAGTATTTACAATGACAGCGACATGTGATGGAGGGACGGTTAACTTAACTGGACTTGCAGGAGGCGTATTTAGTTTCTTGAATGTACCAACAGATGATGCAATGATTGATCCAGCAACTGGAACGGTTTCTGGTGGAACAAATGGAACTAATTACGATGTTGAGTTTACGACAAATGGACTGTGTCCTTTAACCACTTCGCAATCAGTTGTGGGTTTGGATTTGGATGATGCATCGTTTATTTTAACACCAACATGTGATGGAGCTACAGCGACTGTATTAGGAACGGTAGAAGGTTCATTTGCTTTCTCTATTGCTCCAGTGGATACCGCTATTATTAATGCGAGTACAGGAGATATTTCTGGAGGAGATTTTAATACATCTTATGCAGTTGTTTACAATACAGCAGGTGCATGTCCAGCAAGTTCAATTGAGAATGTGATTGTAGATGATTGTTCAGTTCCTTTATCGATTGTTATTCCTACCGCCTTTACGCCTGGTTCGGATGGGGTAAATGGAACATGGAAAATTCAAGATTTAGATAATAATTATCCTGATAATTCAATTATAGTGTATAACAGATGGGGAAGTGTTGTTTTTAAATATACTTCAAGTGCTGCAAGTCCTTACTCATTGAATGAATGGGACGGAACATTTAAAGGTCAAGAATTACCAGTTGCATCTTATTATTTCATCATTACTGGTAACGATGGAAGTGATGATTCGTTTAAAGGGACGGTCACAATTGTAAGGAACTAATTAAGAAAACGTTTATTTCATTAATCCGAAATAAGCCCAATGAGAATGAAAGAAATAGAAAATAACAAGATTTCGACTGTAATACGAGATGTGTTTCAGAGCAAGCACGACGATTTGGTAAAGACCGAGGCGAGGAAAATTCTTGTTTCTCATTACGGTACTTTCTCTCAAGATCTCGTTGGTTCACTTTCGAATAGTGTTGAAGAACTTCTTATTTCTATTGGAGATAAAAAGATTGTCGTTAAAAGGATGTTCTCCATCCTTCTTGAAGGACTTCAGAATATTAGAATTCACGGAGGACAAGACGATTCTGGCAATCAACTTGGATTTCTTCTTATTGGAAGCGATACGGACGATTACAAAGTGGTGATGTCAAATATTATTGAAGCAGGTGAGCGTGAAAAAATGGAGATTTACCTGGTTGAAATCAATTCATATACAGAAGAAGAATTGAAAGAACAATACCTTTCTGTTTTATCCAATGAATTTTTAAGTCAAAAAGGAGGGGCTGGTCTTGGATTTATTACGACGCGAATAAAATCAGGGAAGTTTAGATATTCTTTTGATGATGTTGGTCCTGATGTACTTCTTTTTAGCTTAGAGTTAACATTACCGCGCTAGTCATTTTTAAATCATTGAATTAATAGGTTCAATTTCAAATTATGACAATTATCATTTTACAAAGAATATATTTTTGTTATCTTTGTTTAGAATTATTCTAAATAATGAAACAACAAGTCGTAAAAACTAATAATTTTCTACCAATTGACCTTGGTTTAAATATACCATGTTCAGCAGATGTGTGTGGTAAGAAAACGAAGTGTTGTAAAAAGTACAAGAAAAAATCTATTCACTGTAAGAAGTGCCCAAAGATTTGATTAATTGCTAATTTGGTCGTGACGTTAAATGATCATGATGCGCTTTTCCCAGTTTATTCTTTTTTGTAGTTGCGCCTTTTTAACCGTATCCTCATGTTCGGATAGTAAGCCAACTCGAGATGGAGACCATGGTGAATTTAAATCCATTCCTACAATAAACATTCAAACAACCGGAGGAAATATCCCTTGGGACAAAAAGGAAAGTTGTACAGCTTTTTATATGTACAAAGGAGATACGATTGAAATTAGCGCTAGAATAAAATGCCGAGGTGGAATGTCGAGTAGGTACGACAAGCATTCTTATAGTATTGAATTTGATAAGTACCTTAAGATTGGAGATTCTCCCGCAGATGACGATTGGATTCTGAATGCCAGTTATATTGATAAGACGTTTCAGCGACACAAGTTGAGTTATGACCTGTTCCGACAAATGGATTCGAACAATGTTGCAGCCGAATGTCAATACATCAGAGTTATGCTCAATGGAAATTACCAAGGGCTTTACATTGCGATGCAGGAAATAAATGGGTCCATGATTGGTTTGGATAAAAAAAACCCAAATGCAATGCTATTCAAAGATCCTCCAATCTTTTATGAAGAGCGTCTGGAAAATCCTCAAGATCCGAACAATTATTACCAGCAGAAATTCCCGAAAATAGGGGATTCACCTAGAACCCAATTTTTGGATGAATTCAATACCTTTTTGTTTCACACTTCTGATGAAGAATTCGAAGAGCTTATCAACGATTGGGTTGATATTGAAAGTGTAATTGGTTGGCATTTGATTCTTCTACTTTCCAACAATGACGATGGTTTGTTTAAAAACTTCTATTTATATAAGATAAACGCAGATTCACCAATGCGATTCGCTATTTGGGATTACGATCATTCGTATGGGCGAGATGGAGATGGAACTGTTAATATGATGAACCCCAATGGTGAAGTTGATTGTCATAAAATTATTTTACTCAAACGCCTATTGGAAAGTGAAACATTGGGGTACGGAAAAAAACTAAGTCAGAAATGGTACGCTCTTGAAGCTGCTGGGACTTTTACTCTTGACAACATAGAACGTATGATCGATGAAAATACTAGACTTCTTGACGACCACCAAATAGAGAATTTTGAAAAATGGCCAGTAGAAAGTGAATGGTACGAGGATAAGAAGGATTATGATGCAGAAATAAGACTCATGAAACGGTACTTCGAAAAGCGATTCAAATTTCTGGAACAATACATGATCGCATTAAATCAATAAATTAAATTATGGCAAAGAAGAAAAAATACATTGTATATTCTACAAATCCTGACTTTAATTACGATAACGACGAAGAAGAGAATGAAGAAACACTCGATGCCAAGGACCAAAACCTATACGTGTCAATCGATCGAAAGCAACGCGGCGGAAAAGAAGTGACTTTGGTAGAAGGATTCATCGGTGATCCAGATGATTTGAAAGACTTGACTAAGATGTTAAAGGGCAAGTGCGGTGTTGGTGGGGCGGTTAAAGATGGAGATATTCTCATTCAAGGAAAACACAAGGATAAAATTTTTGATCTTTTAATTGCAGAAGGTTATAAAGTTAAGAAGAAAGGAGGGAACTAATTTCGATCATTTTATTTTTCAATTATTAGAACGGCTGAAGCCTTTTGGATGGTTATGATTTGAAAACGATTTTTAGATTCTTTGCGCATGTATCAAGTAAGTCAATAGTTTCCTTTGCGCCTTTGTGGTTAAAAAATAAACCAGGCACTTCAATTAAATCTGCACGTCTTTATTGCCGAGCGAGATCAACGGAAGTAATCTTCTTCTTTTTCAATTTTAGATTGTTTAATTCAATCAAAAAATCTGTTTTTTAGGCAAAAAAAATACCTGAGCTCAAATCAAAAAAACCGCAGTCAACCTATACTGCTATAAATAATGAAGATCTGAATTCAGGCATTTAAACCAAAAACAAACGGAAGTCTAATTCGATTTAACTTCCCTTTATACTCACCTAACAGTGCAATATAGGGACTTTCAGCCTCCCTTTTTTGAATAAAATCTGAATGGTATGAATTGTTGATTTAACAGTGCTAAATCAGAAATTTAATGTTTCAAACATATTTCAATCGTTTTGCGTTGGGCGTAATAAAATACTCTTTATCTTTGTTACAATGGAAAGGCAAGTGATTCTTAATTCTAAGCATTTTGAACTAACACTTAACCGCCTCTGTTATCAATTAATAGAAACCCACAACGATTTTTCAAATTCAGTTCTCATAGGCCTACAACCCAGAGGAGTCAACGTTGTTAGACGTCTGAAATCAAAATTGGAAGAAATTCTTGGAAAGGAAATTGTTTGCGGAAATTTAGATATTACGTTTTATCGAGATGATTTCAGACGAAGAGAGATTCCGTTAATTCCTAGTGCGACGAATATCGACTTTGTAATTGAAAACAAAAATGTAGTACTTATTGATGATGTTCTCTACACGGGAAGAACAATCAGATCTGGTCTGGATGCTTTACTTGCCTTTGGTCGACCTTCAAAGGTTGAGTTACTTACAATGATCGATAGAAGATTTAAAAGAGATTTGCCAATTCAAGCAGACTACATAGGGAAAACAGTGGATACACTTATTTCTGAAAGAGTCTCCGTTGAATGGAATGAAATAGAAGGAGAAGATAAAGTCGTACTTTTTACACCGGAAGCCAATGGATAGTCTTAGCGTTGAACATTTAACTGGAATAAAGGACCTTACTAAAAATGATATTGAGATCATTTTTAAAACGGCAGATGCTTTCAAAGAAGTCATTAATCGTCCAATTAAAAAAGTTCCTTCACTTAGAGATGTCACCATTGCCAATCTATTTTTTGAAAATTCAACCCGAACTAGACTTTCATTCGAACTTGCCGAAAAAAGACTTTCTGCTGACATTGTAAACTTTTCTGCAGCAAGTAGCTCTGTAAAGAAAGGAGAAACGCTAATTGACACCGTTAACAATATTCTTTCCATGAAGGTGGACATGGTTGTCATGAGACATCCGAATCCAGGGGCTGCAAAATTTCTTTCAGAAAGAGTAAATGCTAAAGTTGTAAATGCCGGTGATGGAACCCATGAACATCCAACACAGGCTTTACTTGATTCATTTTCAATTCGAGAACGTCTCGGAAATGTTGAAGGGAAAAAGGTCGTAATTGTTGGGGATATTCTTCATTCAAGAGTCGCATTGTCAAACATCTATTGCCTTCAAAAACTGGGGGCAGAGGTTATGGTGTGTGGACCAACTACATTAATTCCGAAGTATATTCACAAATTAGGAGTAAAAGTTGAACACAATTTATTGAAAGCTTTAGAGTGGTGCGACGTGGCAAACATGCTTCGAATTCAATTGGAACGGCAAGAAATTAAATATTTCCCATCGTTACGAGAGTACTCAATGCAATACGGATTAACCAAAGATATTTTGGACTCACTTTCGAAGAGAATTGTAGTGATGCATCCAGGGCCAATTAATCGTGGAGTTGAAATAACGAGCGATGTTGCAGACTCAGATCAAGCTATAATATTGGACCAAGTTGAGAATGGAGTAGCGGTTAGAATGGCCGTGATATATTTGTTGGCTGCAAAAATAAAACGCCAATAAAAATTCTTACATTTGAAAGAAACAAACACATAAATGGACTTTACAGTAGATCAGGAAAACGGTACAGCATTAGTACAAGTTAACGTCGTGAAGCTTAATGCAGGAAACGCATCCGGTTTGAAGGCTGAATTGGTTTTATTGAATAAGAACAGTGTGAACAATATCGTGATTGACATGTCGAAAGCGAAATATTGCGATTCGTCTGGATTAAGCGCAATTCTTGTTGCTAATCGCATGTGCAAGGATACAAACGGAAAATTTGTTTTATGCGGACTTCAAGAGAATGTTCAAAAGCTTATCGAAATTGCACAATTGGATAAAGTTCTAACGCTTGCAAGCGATAAAAGCGACGCCTTTTCTAAAATTTCATAGTGAGTTTTTCAGTTACCATACTCGGTAGCGGAGCAGCAATTCCTACTTCCAGAAGAAATCCTACGGCACAATATGTTCAGTGCAGCGAACGGCATGTTTTAATTGATTGTGGCGAAGGAACGCAGATTCAAATAAGAAAACTAGGGATTAAATTTCAGCGCATTAACCATATCCTAATTTCACACCTTCATGGGGATCATTATTTCGGTTTGGTTGGTTTACTCAGTACCATGCATCTCATGGGAAGGGAGAAGTCCATTCAAATATTTGGCCCTCCGGGATTGAAGGCGTTAATCATGAGTCAAATTCATGCTGGCGGAGGTGGGTTCACTTTTGAAATAAATTTCATTGAATTGGAAAAAGATTCAAGCGGAATTCTATTTGAAGATGCTAAAATCAAAATCAATTATTTCCCACTTTCACATCGAGTTTCAACAAGTGGGTTTGTCATAACTCAGAAAGTAAAAGAGCGTAAATTACGCGTGGATAAAGCGAAAGAGGACGGTGTCAAAATAGAACACTATCACCGTTTGAAAGCAGGAGAAGATATTGAATTTGAAGGAAAGGTTTTTCTGTCCGAAGACTACACAGAGTCAAGTGGGCCCGAATTGAAGTACGCATTTTGCAGTGATACCGAATACATGTCAAGTGTTATTGAATTTGTGAAAGGAGTTGATCTGCTTTACCATGAAGCAACATTCCTTGAGGATCTTAGAGATCGCGCTATTGCAACCAAACACTCAACTGCCAGTGATGCTGCAAACATTGCTAAAGAAGCATCTGTTGGTAAATTGTTGATGGGGCATTTAAGCGCCAGGTATGAAAATGGTAATTTACATATTGAAGAAGCTCGACCTATTTTTGAAAATTGCCTTGTTGCTGAAGATGGGGATCAATTTATCCTCTAAAGTCAGTCATAAAATTACAAATCATTAAATAGTATCTTTTGCCCACCTGTGTTGCCACTTGTCTTCAAAAATTTGGCTTTTCTTCTCCCTTAAAAAATAAACCCATCACTTGAAACAATTTGAGGGGGTTTTTCAATCCATAATTTGGATGCCTTAAGTTTTCCAAGTGCCAAAAACGATACCTCATAAATTTTCACTTCTTTAGGTTCCAATCGCTTCAAGTAAATGAAATTCGGAATCCCATCGATTTCAATGAATGCACAGCAACTCGAGCGAGAATGAAACTTTCCATTTGTTAATATCAACCGTGTTTAGTGGATAAGTTCTTCACGGTAGCCGCAAAAACACTCGGTTTCTTCTTTATCTTTGACTTCTCTCAGAAAAACCAATGTAAATGGCAGAAAATCAGTATACTGAGGATAATATTCGATCATTAGATTGGAAGGAACATATTAGACTAAGACCCGGAATGTACATCGGGAAACTTGGAGATGGTTCATCTGCAGATGATGGAATATATATTCTTGCTAAAGAAGTTGTCGATAACTGTATCGATGAATTCGTAATGGGCAATGGTAAAAAAGTCGATATTACGATAAAGGATGGTAAAGTTATTATTCGGGATTATGGTCGTGGAATTCCTTTAGGGAAGGTCGTTGACGTTGTGTCCAAAATCAATACTGGTGGTAAATACGATTCTAAAGCGTTTAAAAAATCTGTTGGACTGAATGGAGTAGGTTCTAAAGCAGTCAATGCATTGTCTTCATATTTCCATGTTTACTCTGTGAGAGACGGAGAAAAGAAAAGCGCAACCTTCTGCCGAGGTGAACTTACCGAAGATCCAAAAATAGAAAAGACAGATGAGGAGAATGGAACCTATGTTTCATTCATACCAGATGATACCGTTTTTAAGAAGTACGCCTATAAAACAGCTTACCTCCAAAAAATGATGTGGAATTACTGTTACCTCAATCGAAACTTGGTGATCAAGATGAATGGCGAAAGCTTCCAATCTAAAAATGGATTGAAAGATTTGCTCGAGGACAACATGGATGGCGACCCGTTGTATCCAATCATTCACCTTGAAGGAGAAGATATAGAAGTGGCATTTACGCACGGTAAAACGTATGGCGAGGATTATTATTCTTTCGTAAATGGTCAGCACACAACGCAAGGTGGGACTCACCAAAGCGCATTTAGAGAGTCGGTAGCCAAAGTGATTCGAGATTTCTATGGAAAGAACTACGAAGCATCAGATATTCGCCAATCAATTGTAGCCGCAGTTGCTGTGAAAGTAGTTGAACCTGTCTTTGAATCACAAACAAAAACAAAGTTAGGTTCTCTTGAAGTTGAGCCTGAAGGGAAGTCCATGAGGGCTTTCATCAATGATTTCTTGAAAGAAGCTTTAGATAACTACTTGCACAGAAATCCAGCAGTTGTTGAGACTTTAGAAAATAAAATAAAGCAATCGGAGAAGGAAAGAAAAGAACTTTCTGGAATTCGGAAAATTGCGAGAGATAGAGCTAAGAAAGCAAACTTGCATAACAAGAAATTGCGCGATTGTAGAGTGCACCTCTCGGACGTGAAGAATCCCTTGCATGAAGAAACTACTTTGTTTATTACTGAGGGAGATTCTGCCAGTGGTTCAATTACAAAGTCGAGAGACGTGAAGACGCAAGCAGTGTTTTCATTGAAAGGGAAGCCGTTGAACAGTTATGGCTTGACAAAGAAAGTTGTTTATGAAAACGAAGAGTTTAACCTGATCCAAGCAGCCTTAAATATTGAGGATGATATGGATAATTTGAGGTACAACAAAATCGTAATTGCAACAGATGCCGATGTCGATGGAATGCACATTCGTCTCTTGCTCTTAACGTTCTTCCTTCAGTTCTTCCCCGATTTGATCAAAAGGAACCACGTTTATGTTCTCGAAACACCATTGTTTAGAGTTCGAAACAAGAAGAAAACGATATACTGTTATTCAGAACAAGAGCGCAGAGATGCTCTTACGGAATTAGGTAAAAATGCGGAAATTACCCGATTTAAGGGATTGGGAGAGATTTCACCGGACGAATTCCAACACTTCATTGGTGATGATATCAGACTGGAACCCGTAATCCTTTCAAAAGAAGCTTCGATTGATTCAATTCTATCTTACTTCATGGGGAAAAACACACCTCAACGTCAAGAGTTTATTATCGATAACTTGAGGGTTGAAGAAGATGTGAAGGAGGATATCGGAGAAGATGATAAAGAAAACCCAGAAGAAAAATTAGAAAAAGCATCATAAAATGGCCGACGAAAACGACGAGTTAGAGGACAACGAATTGGAAAGCGGAAACGATGATTCTTCTGATGAGGAATCGGGAGATAACTATGAAGACACTTCAATGCCCTTCGCTGAAAAGGTTTTAGACAATAATATTATTCCTGTTAGTGGACTGTATGAAAACTGGTTCTTGGATTACGCATCTTACGTAATTCTAGAAAGAGCCGTTCCTTCGTTACACGATGGATTCAAGCCTGTACAAAGAAGAATCATGCATTCCATGAAGGAAATGGATGATGGTCGTTACAATAAGGTGGCAAATATCATAGGCAACACTATGAAATACCATCCGCACGGTGATGCTTCAATTGGTGATGCTCTCGTTCATTTGGGACAAAAAGACTTATTGGTTGATTGTCAAGGAAACTGGGGAAATACATTAACCGGAGATGGAGCAGCAGCACCGCGTTATATTGAGGCACGAATTTCAAAACTGGCGGCACACATTGTGTTCAATGCCAAAACAACAAATTGGCTTAAGAGTTATGATGGTCGGAACAATGAGCCAGAACAACTTCCAGTAAAATTCCCGCTGCTATTGGCTCAAGGGGCTGAAGGTATTGCGGTAGGGATGGCATGTAAAATTATGCCACACAATTTTATTGAACTTATTGAACAATCAATTAACCATTTACGTGGTAAAAAAGTAACGCTTCTTCCCGATTTTCCAAATGGAGGAATGATTGATGCGTCTAATTACAATGACGGACTTAGAGGAGGTAAAATTCGTTTGAGAGCCCGAATTAGAAAAGAAGATAACAAAACATTAGTCGTTAATGAAATTCCTTATGGAACAACGACATCCCTTATTGATTCGATCATCAAGGCAAACGATAAAGGGAAAATAAAAATAAAGAAGATTGAGGATAACACGGCCGCAAAAGCGGAAGTAATGATTCATCTTGCACCAGGAGTTTCACCGGACAAAACAATGGATGCACTTTTCGCATTCACCGATTGTGAAGTGTCAATTTCGCCAAATACATCTGTAATTGATGGCGATAAGCCTCGATTCATGGGGGTAACGGAAATCTTGAAAGTAAATACGGACAATACGGTTCGTTTGCTTAAAAAGGAACTTGAAATTCGTTTAGACGAACTGGAACGTCAATGGCACTTCTCAACATTAGAGAAGATTTTCATTAACGAGGAAATGTACATTGATTTCAAGAATTACAGTGATAAAGAATCGCTTTATGGATATTTGCACAAAGTATTTAAGCCATTTAAAAAGCAATTGATTCGCGAGATTTTGGATGAAGATTTACACCGTCTGACGCAAATCCCAATGATTCGAATCACGCGATTTGATGCAGACAAAGCAGACGATACAATTGCAAAGATAGAGGCAGAAATGGAAATCGTTAAATCGAATCTTGCGAACCTTATCGAGTATGCAATTGATTATTACAAAGATTTAAAGAAGAGATTCGGAGAAGGAAAAGAACGGAAAACAGAACTTAAAGCGTTTGATTCTATCAATGCAACAAAGGTTATTATCGCCAATAAAAAATTCTATGTTGATTACGAAGAAGGTTTTGTTGGTTATGGCTTGAAGAAAGCAGAGTACATTTCTGATTGCTCCGATATTGATGATATTATAATTTTCTTCGCCTCAGGTAAAATGATGATTACCAAGGTTACTGACAAGAAGTTTGTTGGAAAGGGAATTATCTACGCCAACGTCTGGAAACGTGGAGACATTCGTACGATTTACCACATGATGTACCAAGACGGTGTAGGTGGACCAACGATGATGAAGCGCTTCACTGTGAAGTCAATTACAAGAGATACAGAATACGACCTTACCAAGGGAACGAAAGGATCGAAAATGTTGTACTTCAATGTGCATCCGAATGGAGAACGTGAAGTGGTAACAGTTGTTCTTAGAGCCCGTCCACATTTAAAACGCCTTAAGTTTGATGTAGATTTAGGTGAGCTTCTTATTAAAGGAAGAGGGGCATCCGGAAATCGGGTGACGAAAGAAATAGTTTCTAAAATTATTCAAAAAGAAGTGGGTGGTTCAACACTTGCGGCACGAAAAGTTTGGTATGATGACGTCGTAGGGCGTTTGAACGATGATAAGCGGGGTAAGTTCCTTGGTAACTTTAAAGGAAACGATAAAATTCTTACAATCTATAAAGGGGGCGAATACCGATTATCGAGCTTGGATTTAGCAACACACTTCGATGACGATATGGTTCACATTGAAAAATGGCACCCAGACAGACCATTGTCGGTTGTATATTTCGATGGAGAGAAGGATATGCATTATTGCAAACGTTTCCTGTGCGAAGTCACAAGCGATAAAAAAGTGTTGTTCATTTCTGAATCAGAAGGTTCATATCTTGATGTCGTTTCAACGGCTTATAAACCTGTAGCCAAAATTGTATACAACAAGCTTCTTAAATCAACAAAGAACTTACCTGACACAATAGTTAACCTCCACGAATTCATCGATGTCAAAGGAATGAAGTCGCAAGGAAACCAATTAACGAAATTGAAGGTAAAAGAGATTCTTCTTGAAGGTCCTGTTGAGGGAGAGGAGCATTGGCCAGAACCTGAAAAACCAATAAAGTCAGAGCCGGATACTGAAAGTACTGATGAAGAAGAGGATTTAGTTTCAGAAGACGATGTGCCTTCAACAACAGTAGAGTGGGATGTCTCCAAAAAAGACGATGATGAGACTGACCAACCGAAACTGTTTTAATTATGAAAGGAATTTTCTTTTTTCTTTTTAGTTTTATTTTGTTCTCTTGCTCTTTAGAAGTGAAGGATGAAGATTTCGAAGGGGAAGGATCATTCCACATTTCAAAACCAGAGGGTTGGTTCGATGAATCCGGTTCCGTTGTTAAGGCAAACGACAACATGTTGAAGTTGAGCGACAAGCAGTTGCAAAACTTAACGGATAAATATACCGGAATGGCTCCTGTATGTGTTTATGCAAAGTACAATCCTAAAAAGTACGATGGAATGTTGCCCACTGTTGAAGTGAATGTTGCAGCAAACCCATATAAAAACTTTGAATCATTTAAAGTTGGAATAGAACGAAGCGCAATTGAAATCAAAAAAACATTGAAGAATTACGTTTACATTCAGGAACCAGTTGAAGTGAAGGTCGATGGTGTTCAATCGGTATATTTTTTATCCATTTTTGACCTTAAAATTGATTCAGTAACAACGCATTCTATAAAGAGTTGGACCTACAACATTCCTAAAGGTGATCGTTTTTATCAAATCAATTTTTCAGACATCAATGGAGAATTTGAACCTAGTGATTCCTTGTTTGAAGCGATATTACGATCGGTGAAGGTTAATTAATTGGGAATGTGTCTTTACATTCTAATTGAACCGTTTGATTTTTTTCAATTCAATAGATAGAGAAAATAGCCCTAGATAAACATTCTAAATTAGGTTAAGACTGGATACTAAAAGTATCGATTGTAAAAAATCACTTTGTCACCAGGCTTGATTTTATTGGCTTTGAAATAATAATTAACATTTCGAAATGGTTATATTTATGGCGAATGAAAACAAACACTATTTTAAATTTTATTTTATGAGACTACTAACACTAGGTTTGTCATTGCTTATTACGGCTTCCTCTTTTGCTCAATCTATTGAGATTGATAATGTTAAGGGCTACAGGTTTACCGGAGTTAAGCCAATTTTTGCCGATGACGGAGAAACTGTAAGTGGATATTATACTTATTACTTGGTCGACAAAGGAGAAAAAGGAATGCGAACTTTAGAGTTCAGTATTATTGATAAAGGTATAACTAAGGTTACAAAAACACCAATTGAACTTCACAGGTCGTCAACATTAAATAACACTGTTTTTAATGGAAAGTATTTTTTAATCTCTTATGACGACAGAAAGAACAAGCAGATTGTTTTTAAAGTTCTTGACCTTGAAGGAAAAATTGTAGCTGAAGATAATATTTCAGCAGACAAGAGACGTGTTGCAAGCAGCGTTGTTTATCCTGCTGCTAACGGAGAAGGATTTTATGTTGTTAGACCAGCATTAGTGAAAAACAGAATTAAAGGACATTACCTTGAAAAGATTGGTAACGATCTAGATCAGAAATGGAAGATTGAGGATGTTGTTGAAAAAGGAATTATTCAAGTTGCTGCTCTTGTGAACAACAAGGATAGAGTTGTTATTTGGAGAGAACACGGAACTGGTATTAAGAAAATTAAACCTCAAATTGTATGTTATGATGCGGCAACAGGAGAGACTATTTTCGATCGTGACGGTTTTGATGGAACAAGCACTATCATGCACAATCAAATCAGAATTGATGATGAGAATAATGTAATTATTGGTGGGCCATATGTTGACGGAATCAAATACAAATCGGTTAACAATACAGGGGTATACCTTCTTCAGTTATCTCAAGACGGTAAAGAAATATTTTATACTAAAGTTCTTACAAAAGAGGAGATTCAACCTATTTTGAAAGAAGTGAGTAAAGGAGTCTCTGTTGGAAGTAAGGACAAAATCTGGATTGAGGATGTAGTATTTGACGGTGAAGATATTATCGTTATTTCTGAAATGTTTAGAAAGAACATTAACCCAAAACCAGCAGTTTACCAAAAGCCAAGAGATTTAATTACAGGTAAGTTTATGGGAGATATTACGTACAAAGACGCTAATGGAAAATCTCCTAAAGTTACTTTTGAAATTATGGATTACATTTTATTCAAATTCTCTAAGGATGGAAGTCTTGTTGAAATCAAACCTATAACAAAAGATAAATACAATAAATTAACTGTTTATACGCCTTATGTTGGTTTATATGGTATGCAAATGGCTGCAGCAATTGAAAACGCTGGTTGGTTTGATTACAAGTTTACAACAGTTGGAAAAGATGGTAAACGTTTAATGGTTTGTTCTAATAATGCTGAAGCAAGAAAACCGCAAGTTTACACGTACGGACTGGATGATGATTTTGCTAAAAGTGAAATTAACTTGAAGCAAGAGAGTAAAATAAATCTTGACGATGGAAAAGTAAGTTCGTTTAATGTTATGCCAAATGAAGGTGAGAAAATTGGTGTGGCTTATTACCAACGTAAATTGAAACGTATTACAATTAATATTGAAGATCTTTTTTAGAAGTTTAGAATGGATAATTCTTTGAAAAAGGGCTTGGTTTTACCAGGCCCTTTTTTTTTGACTTATAATCCTTGCCAGTCGAAGCTCATAGAACAATCCCACCTAAGCTATTGACAATACCGCCTTAATCCCTTATTTTTGTAACTCGGATGATTTCTCTCCAATGAATGAGAAGAAAAAGCATTGCTTTTGAGAATCAAGTGTTGACACAGATTCAAGATTAATGGTGTGGATGGAATTAAATAATACATTATGAACGATACGATGGAAAAAATGACATCACAAGAACTAATCGCTTTGGAGTATAAGTACGGTGCTCACAATTATCACCCTTTAGAAGTGGTTTTGGAGCGCGGAGAAGGAGTTCATGTTTGGGACGTAGATGGTAAAAAATACTACGATTTCTTATCTGCTTATTCAGCGGTAAACCAAGGTCACTGTCACCCAAAAATTATTGGGGCAATGATCGAGCAAACGAAAAAATTAACTCTTACGTCGAGAGCATTTTACAATGACGTTCTTGGACCATACGAGAAATTTGTAACTGAATATTTCGGTTTCGATAAAGTTCTTCCAATGAACACCGGAGCTGAGGCTGTTGAAACAGCAATCAAGTTGTGTAGAAAATGGGCTTATGAAGTAAAAGGAATCAGTGAAGATTCAGCACAAATTATCGTTTGTGAGAACAACTTCCATGGAAGAACAACAACGATTGTTTCTTTTTCGAATGATGCAATTGCTCAGAAAAACTTCGGACCATTTACACCAGGGTTTATTCGTATCCCTTATAATGATACCGAAGCATTAGCAAAAGCACTTAAAGACAACGATAACGTTGCAGGATTCTTAGTTGAGCCTATTCAAGGTGAAGCTGGAGTTTATGTTCCAGACGAAGGATATTTGCTGAAAGCGAAAGAATTGTGTGCTGCAAACGGAACACTTTTCATTGCGGATGAAGTTCAAACAGGAATCGCAAGAACAGGTTCATTACTGGCAGTATGCGGAGATTGTAACTGTACGAATTCATGTCAAAAAGATCCAACTTCTTATGTTGAACCAGACATTCTTATCCTAGGTAAGGCTATTTCAGGCGGTGCTTACCCTGTTTCTGCCGTATTGGCAAATAACGAAATTATGAATGTCATCAAACCAGGCCAACACGGTTCTACTTTTGGTGGAAATCCTGTTGCAGCTAAAGTTGCTATGGCTGCGTTAGAAGTTGTAACGGATGAAAGATTGGCCGAGAATGCTTTTCGCCTAGGAAATATTTTTAGAACTGAAATGCAGAGAATAATTGACTCTACTGATTTGGTTCTTAAAGTTAGAGGAAAAGGCTTGTTGAATGCGATCATCGTAAATGATACGGAAGAAAGCGAAACAGCTTGGAATCTTTGTGTAGCACTTAAAGAAAATGGTCTTTTGGCAAAACCAACACACGGAAATATTATTCGATTCGCCCCGCCATTAGTAATGACGGAAGCTCAATTAATGGAATGTGTTGCCATTATTGAGAAAACAATCAAGGAATTTAATAAATAAATTTTGGTGCCAGTTAATGAGGATTGGACGGGTGCTTAAGATGAATAAGGCTGCAATAATAAAGAAAATTAAGGCTCTTGAAAATGAACTTTTGGAGCAAAGGCGACTTCTCATTAAAGAAGATGGTCAACGTCCAGCTACTGTTATTGTTCCCGATACATTCTCAGAAATTTTCGGAGCAATTGAAGAGAAAGTAGCGGAGCATTTTACAGATTTCAATTATGATCCTGTTTCGGGAGAAATTACCGTTCACGGTCAGCGTTATATTCTCTTTAGATCCGATTCGATGAGCTATGAATTTATAGACTTTATTAAGGAACGGTATTCTGATCGGTCTGAAAAAGAAGCCGAAAGTATAGGTCACAATTACTTGTACGACAATTCAAAAGTAATCGGAAAGAAAGATTCAATTGCCTTTAATAAAAGCTTAACTCTTAAGGAACCGATTGAGAAATTAGCAGCAGGACCTATTCATTTTGCCTATACAGGCTGGGCAAATGTTGAGATTTTACCAGATAGTAACCCTATTCCAGGAGATGACTTTATGCTTAAATTTCAGCACCACAATTCATTTGAAGCACAGTCTTGGATTAAGGCGGGTAAGAAATCGAAGTATCCAGTTTGTACAATGAACTGTGGATATTCTGCTGGATGGGTTGAGGAAAGTTACGATACCGCTTTGACAACTGTCGAGGTTACCTGTGAGGCTCAAGGAGCAGATGCATGCACGTTTATCATGGCGCCTCCGCACAAAATTGAGCAATATGTTGAAGAGATAGCGAATGTATCCTCTGATCATGATATTGAAATCCCTGTTTTTTTCAAACGAAAAAATATAGAAGAGCAATTAAAGCAATCACTTCAGCAAAAAGAAGTGCTGATCCAAGAGATTCATCACCGTGTAAAAAACAACCTTCAAGTAATTTCTAGTTTGCTAAACCTCCAGATGGCGAAGCAAACGAATGCAAGTTTCCGAAAAGAATTTGGAACGAGTATCAATAGAGTGCGCACCATGGCGATGGTTCATGAACTTTTGTACCAGCAAAAAAGTATTGAAAGTTTTGAAATGAAAACGTACTTCACGGAATTAGCAAAATCTCTGATCAATACTTATTTAGAAGTTCCAAATATTGAAGTGAACATTGATATTAATGTCAACAACCATGCGCTAAGTTTGGAACGATCAATCCCAGTTGCTTTAATCATGAATGAAATAACATGCAACGCATTTAAGTATGGTTTGAAACCTGGAGGTCGTTTCAAATTAGTATTGAAAGAAGCCAAAGACAATTATATTCTTGTTGTAGGTGATGATGGTCCAGGATACGTTAAGGATCAACTCTCAGATGGCCTTGGATTTTCATTAATAGATCTTCTTTGCGATCAATTGGATGCGGAGAAAGTGGTCTCAAATACCAATAAAGGATTGGAATATCGAATTACATTTTCGAAATAGGTTTTCGATAGCAGATCAGTCGTGTCTCCTTTTTAGATAGTAGAATTTAGATTGGCAATGCCTTTTAGATTTGATAAGATTTCAATGAAACACAAATAGTCTAAAATCTAAAAGTCTAACAATCCAAAAGCGCAGCGATCCAATATCCAATATCCAATATCCAATATCCGACATCAACCATCCAATATCCAAAATCTAACTATATTTGTACTATCATTAAAAAGAGAGGAATTTGTCAAAGAAAATAAAATTTGGTACAGACGGGTGGAGAGCAATTATCGCGGATGATTACACTGTAGAAAACGTAGCGAGAGTAACTGTCGCGACGGCTGAATGGTTAAAACAAAATTTCGATCAGCCGAGTGTGGTTATCGGACATGATTGTCGATTTTCCGGAGCATTGTTTACTGAAACTGCAGTTAAGGTTTTCATCAATGCCGGTATTCCAGTTAAAATGGCGATAGGATTTGTTTCAACACCAATGGTTTCACTTGGAGCAGTAAAGTTGGGTTGTTCGATCGGAGTTGTTATTACAGCAAGTCACAATCCTCCTTCTTACAACGGGTTTAAGTTGAAATCTCACCATGGAGGGCCATTGTCACCAGAGAAAGTTCAAGAAGTTGAAGATATCATTCCAGAAGTGAGTAATATCGATTTGGCCTCAATTTCAATGGACAGCGATTTGATCGAAGTGATTGATTTGGAAACAATGTATGTTGATCATGCAAAAGCAAACTTTGACCTTGATGCGATTGAGAAATCAGGATTGGTTTTGGCGTATGATGCAATGTACGGTTCAGGTCAGAATGCATTGAAACGTTTACTTCCAAATACGCATTTCTTGCATTGTGAGAACAATCCCTCTTTTATGGGGCAAGCTCCAGAGCCGATTGCAAAGAATTTACAAGAATTAGAATCTTTCATTAAAGAAAGAGGAGATATAGATTGCGCCTTAGCAACAGATGGTGACGCCGATAGAATTGGCCTGTACAACGGATCGGGTGAATTCATCGATTCCCACCACATCATACTTTTATTGATTCATTACTTGAAACATTACAAAGGAATGACGGGTAAAGTCGCAACGGCTTTTAGTACAACTCCTAGAGTTAAAGTAATGGCAGATCATTATGGTTTGGAAAGTGAAGTTGTGAAGATTGGATTCAAGTACATCGCGAGCATAATGATTGAAGAAGACGTGCTTGTTGGAGGTGAAGAGTCAGGAGGAATTGCTACGAAAGGACACATTCCTGAACGTGATGGGATTTGGATGGGATTAATCATCTGGGAATTCATGGCAAAATCAGGAAAGACATTGGACGACTTGATTCGTGAAGTTTACGAAATCGTGGGGCCCTTTAAATTTGAAAGAAGCGATTTACATATTACAGAAGAATTGAAGCAAAAAATCGTTGCGAATTGTAAGGCTGATCATTACAAAAGCTTTGGTGAATACCAAGTAAAAGAAGTGGGAACTATTGACGGATTCAAGTATTTCTTTGATGAAAACAGATGGGTCATGATTCGCCCTTCTGGAACGGAGCCCGTTCTTAGAACTTATGCAGAAGCACCGACAATGGAAGAAGTAAGAAAAATTCTTCAAGTAACGAAAGAAACAATTTGTGGGTAATATTGAAGAAGTTAGAATTTAGATCTTAGACGGTTTCAAATTCTAACATCTAACATCTAACATCTAACATCTAAATTTTAACTTCGAAAAATGTCCTCATCCTACGGAACCATATTCAAACTCTCTACCTTCGGTGAATCTCACGGGATTACCATTGGAGGTATTATAGATGGCGTTCCGTCAAATGTTTCAATTGATTTGGATGCTATTCAAGCAGATTTAGACAGACGAAAGCCTGGGCAGTCTGAGATTGTAACGCAACGAAAAGAGTCGGATAAAGTTCAAATTTTATCGGGATTGTTTGAAGGCAAAACGACAGGAACTTCGATTGGTTTCATTATTCCAAACGACAATCAAAAGTCTAAAGATTACGATCATATTAAAGAGGTTTACCGTCCATCTCATGCCGATTTTACGTACGATAAAAAGTACGGAAATCGAGATTATAGAGGAGGAGGGAGGTCATCTGCTCGAGAAACAGCATGCCGTGTTGTAGCGGGGTCAATTGCCAAACAAATATTAGAACTTAAAGGAATCGACATTGTTGCATATGTAGATCAAGTTGGGTCTGTGAAACTGACAGGCGAGGTTGATTACAATGAAATTGAAAACAATTCCGTTCGATGCCCAAATGTTGAAGATGCCGCAAAAATGGAATCTTTGATCAAAGAAATAAAGAAGGCCGGCGACACAATTGGAGGAAGCATTGTTTGTGAAATCAATCATGTTCCGCCAGGATTGGGCGAACCTGTTTTCGACAAGCTCCACGCCGATCTTGGCAAAGCGATGTTGTCCATTAATGCGGTGAAAGGCTTTGAATACGGAAGTGGTTTTGATTGCATCGAAATGAAAGGATCGGACCACAACGATTTGTTTAATGAAGACGGAAGCACGCAAACGAACCATTCAGGTGGGATTCAAGGCGGGATCTCCAATGGAATGGTAATTAATATGAGAATAGCATTCAAGCCTGTTGCAACCTTGATTCAAAAGCAACAAACGCTCAATGCAAAGGATAAAATCGTTGAAATGCAAGGTAAAGGCCGTCACGATCCTTGTGTTGTTCCAAGAGCGGTAGCAATCGTTGAAGCGATGGCCGCGATTACAATTCTTGATTTCTACTTGCTCCACAACAGCAGAATCGATTACCCCGATAGAAGACGGGAATAAAAAATCAGAACAATGGAGCAACCTTAATGACTGTCAAATGTCGGCTGGATTTATTTTGTTGAATGTAGAAACTAACTACTTTTTTCCTTCTTCTTGCATGGGTCCTGAAGATATACAAAATAGTCTCACGATTCGTGAAAAGTAAAATGGATAACGATGCTATCGATTTGTTGGACGATGATTTATAAATCGAAATCAGTTACGCGTTCTTAATTTTACCTACAAATCAATTTAAAAGTCTTCTCTCTCTTTCACTAAAAGCAGTATCTTTGGACTTCAAATTTGAGTAATGATACAACGCGTTCAAACCATTTATTTAGGGATTATTATCATCCTTGTTTCTATTGTGGCTATCGGAAGTCCATTGTTTAGTTTTGTAAATAAAACTTCACGATTTACATTTAATTCATGGGGTGTTACAGAATATTCTGTTGCAAACGGAAAGATATTGGGAACATCAACTTTCCCATTGTTTATAGGCTTGATATCATTGGTACTTTTGACTTTTATTTGTTTGATGGCCTTTAAAAATATAAACCGACAATTCAAATTGGGAAGAACCGTATTTTTCCTTTATTTCCTTAGCTTAACCGCAATCTTTTTTCTTTCAATTTGGGGAGATGGATTGGTTGAAGCTAAAATTACAAGCCGTGAAATGGGTCTAGGTTATTGGCTTTTCATCATTGGGTTCCCATTTTCATTTCTAGCGAACATCGGAATTAAGCGAGACAAAAAATTGCTGGATTCACTCGATCGTTTACGTTAAAACATGAATTTCCTTTCAGTAGAAGAATGTACTAAATCATTCGGTGACAGATACCTCTTTGAGGATTTGACATTCGGAATTGAACAAGGCCAAAAAGCAGCCATTGTTGCTAAAAACGGAAGTGGTAAGACTACGCTTCTTCGTTGTTTGTTAGGTCAGGAATCAATCGATTCTGGGCGGGTTGTTTTCAGAAAAGACCTTCGAATTGCGTTCATGGAACAAGGTGAGAATCTTAATGAATCGAATACAATTTTGGAAGAGATTTTTGCACATGATTTGCCAGAGCTTAAAGCCGTAAAGGATTACAACCGAGCAATGCGCTTGGAAGATGAAGATTTAATTGCTGCATCTTTTGAGGCGATCACAGAGTTAAATGCTTGGGATGTTGAAGTTCGAGTGGATCAAATTCTTTCTGTTCTGAAACTTGTCGATACACACAAACTCGTCAGTACCCTGTCCGGTGGACAAAAGAAACGTGTTGCACTTGCCAAAGTTTTGGTTGCAGAACCTGAGTTTCTAATTCTTGATGAGCCCACCAATCACCTGGATCTGGACATGATTGAATGGTTGGAATCGTACCTTTCTAAATCAAAGAGTACAATTTTGATGGTAACTCACGACCGTTATTTCTTGGAGGTTATTTGCGATACAATTCTTGAATTGGAAGACAAAACGATTTATAAATACAAAGGAAACTTCTCTTATTACCTTGAGAAGAAAGCCGAAAGAAATGAGAACAGAGATACCACGATTGGCAAAGCAAAGAATCAATTCCGTAAGGAGTTAGATTGGATGCGCAAGCAGCCAAAAGCGAGAGGGACGAAACAGAAGGCTAGGATTGAAGCTTTTCACGATGTAAAAAAAGTTGCAAAGCAACATATAGATCGATCTGAATTGGACATTCCAGTTAAAATGGAGCGTTTGGGAACAAAGATTCTTGAGTTGCATAAAATTGGAAAAGCATTTGGTGATACAAAGATTTTAAACGAGCTTTCTTACGTTTTTAAAAGACAAGAACGGATTGGAATTGTTGGGAATAACGGAACTGGAAAATCAACTTTCTTAAATATGATTATGGGCCTTGAGCCTACCGATAAAGGAAAAGTAGTTACAGGTGAAACAGTAGTTTTTGGTTATTACGACCAACAATTGTTAGAAGCCAAAGAGGATCAAAAAGTCATCGATGTAATTCGTGATATCGCCGAATTTATTCCATTGGAAAAAGGACGTGAAATGGGAGCTGCACAGTTCTTGGAGAAGTTCCTGTTCAACAGAGACATGCATTATAATTTCGTTTCTAAGTTGAGTGGAGGTGAGAAACGTCGATTGAAATTGATGACGGTTTTGATGAAAAACCCGAACTTCTTGATTCTCGATGAGCCAACAAATGATCTCGATATTTTTGTAATGAGCGTTCTTGAAGATTATTTGAGAAGCTTCCAAGGCTGTCTAATCGTTGTTTCTCATGATAGATACTTCATGGATAAAATGGTCGATCATATGTTCGTTTTCAAAGGCGATGGTGAAATCAGCGATATTTTAGGGAACTATACGGAGTACAGAAAAAATATACTTAAGGAGGGTAAAGACGCAAATAAATACGTTAAAGAAGAGGTGAAGGTTGTTGAAAAGAAGCCCGAACCGCTTAAAGAAAAGATAAAACTATCTTTTAAGGAACGTCAAGAATTTGAAGGACTTGAAAAGGATATGGAAAATCTTGAAAAGGAAAAAGCTGAAATGACAACGATTCTTTCAGACGAATCGGCAAGCAATGAGGATCTTATGAAAGCGGGGGAACGTCTTTCTAAAGTTGTCGCTGAATTGGGAGATAAGGAAATGCGCTGGTTGGAACTTTCTGAGTACGAGTAGCCCAATTGCGAATTATCAATTAATAATTCATCTTTTTAATAATGAGTTCAGTAGAATTTGTACTTCCCACAAACATTGACCAAGTAATCGAACAGCTCGATGTTATTATTCTAGATTCAATTCATAAGAAAAGTAGAATGGGGTACTTTGCTGCGCTCTACAAACGCGTAACTTTAGCCTTAAAGGATAAGATAGAGGAAGGTTATTTCGATGACAATCCTCGTATGGAAAAGCTCGATATCATTTTTGCAAACCGTTATCTTTTGGCGAACCATCAATATCAAAATGGAGAGAAGTGTTCGACTTCTTGGAAGATCGCTTTCGATTCTGCGCGCTTTTGGAGTCCAATGGTCATTCAACATTTGTTTGTAGGAATGAATGCTCACATTAGTTTGGATTTAGGAATTGCGGCAAGTGAGGCACAGCCCACCGATATTCATTCCATTCACGATGATTTTGATAAGATCAATGTGGTTCTCGGGTCGTTGGTTGATGATGTTCAATATCAATTTTCTTCTATATTCTGGCTGCTCAAACCAATAGATTGGATTTTGGGTGGAGTAGATGAGAAGATTACCAAATTCGCGATGGATTTTGCAAGAGATGAAGCGTGGGAAGTTGCTATTGCATATTCGAATCTTCATACTGAGCAAGGCCGTGCAACGTATGTTGAGACCAGAGATAAAGATGTGTCTAAGTATGGAATAAAAATAGTTCGACCTGGAAAATTGGTTAGCTTCCTTATTCGAATATTTAGACCGTTGGAATACGGAACTGTAGCCTATAAAATGAATAAACTGAACGAGTAAGTCGAGGTTTACCCCAACAAACTAGAAATATTCAGCGGCTTGTTGAAGACGTTGAACTTCAGTGTGAATCGAATCATTTGACTGTATTGAATTTTTCCTTTACTATCCTTAAACGTGTCTTCTATTTGGGGACTTATCAATCCGGGAATAGGGAAGTATACCCCAAAAATATCACCGAAACGAACACCTAGTCCAGCATTGTAAACTGTATTAAGTGCAACTCCATTGTGGAAGGTTCCAACATCGAAAAAGGCTCCGAAAACCCCTGGTTTGATAGGAAGCTGGAAATATAAATTACCCGTAGCCATCATGAATGCACTTGTTCCGTATCCACTTACTGTGCTTTTAAAACCACCCATGTTTTCGTTTCTCTGCTGAGACCAAACTCCAGATGATTCGCTTCTTCCAAAGTAATATTCGTCAACAAATAAATCTTGTGTTCCGTCTTGTCCTGCAATTGACATTGAATACTGGTAGCCATTCTTAGCCGGGTTAAAATCACGCAAGTATTGTTGGCCAACAAAAGCACGAACTTCAATCCAGCGTTCCATTTTGTTTCTAAGGTAACGGAATTTGTATTTGGATTCGAGTAAAAGCCGCGCCATCTTGTCGTTATTGTCAAGATCCATAATGAATTCATTTCTTAATTTCACGTTGAATTTATGGTCTGCCTTATTGATTTGTAATTCATATTCTGCATAAGCTCCAACTCGGTCTATAGAAATTGAATCTCGCTTGTCCGTTCTGTATAAAGATTGAACTTTTATTGTCTGTGACAAGTATCCATTTGATTTTCGAGAGCCAATTTTCGCCATCCAATAGGGTGCGACAGTTAAGTAATAAGATTTATTTCGTTCGAAGACTGTATCGTTCTTGAATGATTTTATGGAAACCCCAAAGCGCGACATTTTCAATCCTGTTTTTGGCAGCATTGTATAACTCAGCTCGCCAATTCCAGAAATCATTTGTCTTCCAAAGGAGTACATTGGAGTGATTAAGAATTTAAATTTATTGAATGGAATACCGTAATTATGAATGATCGCACCGGTCATCAATTTGTCATAATGATTACCGGCAATTGCCGGTGCCCAGAAAAGATTGGTGGATTCTGGTTCATCATCGCCCGCCAGAAGTTCGAATTTGAGGGGTTCGAATCGATGGAGCATTTTATCCTTGATCCAAAGGTTGTTTTGTCGGTTTAATTCCGGAATGTCCTTGTTTGCATCAATACGAACTTCATCAGCCGTAGCATCTTTTAATACAACTGTGTTTTTGTTACTGCCAGGTTCTATCCAAACCGTTTCGATAACCTTTCCATTCTTTATACCGTTGACTTCAATTGGCCCATCAACATGCCCGACGTTTTTGATTTTGACCGTTAACACATTGTCTTTGTCTTTAACGCTTTTCAATTTATAGTCAATATGGTTGGTCGTTTGAATTAAATCATCGAATAGCCAAGAAAGATTTTTACCAGAAGTTTTTTCTAATGATCGGCGCATATCATTAGGTTGAGGATGTTTAAATTCCCATTCGGAATAATAAGCCTTCATTGATTTGTCATACAGCTCTTCTCCCAAATAATCTTTCAAGTAAAAAAATATCAATCCTGTTTTCTGATACATTACAACACCATAATTTACTGAAGAAAAATGGGCTGAATGGGTTTCAATAGGTTGATCCTCGCCAATTCCTGCAAAACCACGGTAAGCCATATCACTTAAATCATGGTGATTCAAACGTTCCAGGTGAAAATTGGCTCCCCTCACTAAATCCGTCATAGCCGTATTGTCCGGGTATTTTGTTTGCATATAGCGAACTTCATTCAAGGTGTTAATTCCCTCATCCATCCAACCATGAACTCTTTCATTTGACCCCAATTGACCGTAGAACCAGTTGTGCCCGACTTCATGTACAATAACAATTTCCAATTGCTGAGTGTTTCCAGATCTACCGATAACGGTTACGTTGGGGTATTCCATACCACCGCCAGCACTAATTGTTCCATCAACCGCAGTCACATTGTTGTAAGGATAATCACCGTTCCATTTTGAATAGTAGTAGATCGCATCGTTCAAGTACTCACTGGCTTTCTTCCAAAGCTTCGCTTCCTTTTCAGTATACATAGCCCAAGAAGTTACCGTTCTACCTGAATTCGGAAGTTCAACTTTACTTTTAAGAACATTGTAACGTTTATCAGCGAACCAAGCAAAATCATGAACATTGGATTGCGTGTATCGAATTGTTTTCGAGTCGGTTGAAGATGCTGGAAATCCCTTCTTGGGAGTTATTTCAAATTCTGTAAAATCTGTTCCTTTTTCAATGTTCGTAGCTGTTTTTTTAGCACGATCATTAAGGAATTTAATTTCAGATTCAGTTTGTAAATCACCAGTAGCGCCAACGATATAGTTTTTAGGGAGTGTAATATTAACATCGAACGAACCGTATTCTGAATAAAACTCACCTTGGTTCAAGTAAGGCATTTGGTGCCATCCTTCAGCATCATAAACAGCAGGTTTAGGATACCATTGTGTTATTTGATAAGATTGACCGATATGTCCAAGGCGTGAGATTTTACCCGAAGGTAATTTAACCTTGAAAGGTGTAGAAACTGTAATTCCTCCTCCAGGCTGAAGTGGTTGATTCAATTCAATGATTGCGATATCAATATTAAATTCTTCAAACTCCCATTTTACTTTGACTCCGTCAACTTTAAAATCCAATCCGCTAATGTTTCCTTTTTCCTCTTCTGGGCCATATTTCAACATCGTTTCCCCTCCTGCGTATTGCTGTTTCGCCAAGGCCGTTTCGCCATTTTTATAAGCGTTTGGCCAAAGATGAACGTAAATTCGGTTCAGAACATCCGGAGAATTATTGATGTATTCAAATTCTTCAGTTGCGGAGAGTGTATGATCTTTGTCATTCAATGCAACATCAATTTTGTAATTAACTTCCTGTTGCCAATATGTTTGACCAAAAGAAAATGAAGCTGACAAAGTAAAAAGGAAAGCTAATAGTTTCATAAATTTTTTGTTAATAGGGTAAAGATAATAGCATTGTGTTGTTGCTGCAAAGAAACTTATGTTAACGGAGGTATATGGAATGAATTACTCGTCTACAATTATGTGTAACTAAGATTTTTTAAGAATAACCTGAATCACCTCTTCTGAGTCACCATTTACATTTATAGGTGCGACTGACACTTTACATGTAAGGTTTTTCTGGAATTTATTACTAGGCAGAATATACTGTTATAAATGACAAAGTTAAGTACCTTATAGGTTTCCAGTAATTGTGGGCGATGTACTTTTTTTTTAAAAACTGTTAAGATTACCGAAGACCATTACAAAACACAAAAAAGCCTTGAACTTTCAAATGAAGGATCAAGGCTTTTAAAAAGGTTTTAATATTAATGCATCATGTCTTCTTCCGGATCTTCCTCCTCTAAAGGGTATAGCTTCGGAGCGTCTGTTTTCTTTTGCAAACGATCCATCAAGTTCTCCAATTGAGAAACAGTTAGACTGTAAGCAACGATTTTTTTGTCTTTGTCAAGAACCCAAACTTTTGGAGTTGCATATATATCATAAGTCTTTTGATAATTCAATGATTTCAGCGTGGTATATCTAGGAATGAACAGCGAGGCATTGACTAATGCGCTGTCATACAGATTCGCGGTTACGGCAACATTGATGAATTCCAATTTATTCTTGCGAACGAATTCTTTCCATTTATTAAAATCATCTCCAGTTGCTTTACCAACAGCAAAGATGTCTATGTTTCTATCCTTCCATTTTTTAGCGTAAAGGTTCTGCAATTTTGGTGTAATTTTTTTACAATGTCCACATTCTGGATCCCAAAAATAAAGTACTGTGTATTCGTTGTCGAGGCTGTAGAAATCTCGCCAATTCACATCTGTTGTGTCCCGCAAAATTAGATTCGGAGGCTTTGCTCCCATAACTAAATCGTAATGAGTGCTCACTTTTTCACAAAGTGCATCTAGGTTTTTCTTCGGCATCCAGTGTGCGGATGATTTTCCTTCTTCATTGAGGTTACAGTAATAACGTTCTCCCATGTAAATGAAAACTTTGTTCATCCCCATGATTTTACTCTTTTCGTATTGGCTCGTTATCCAAGAAACGGTGTACTGGAACATATCCGATTTAGGATCTAGAGCATCGCAAAATTGGAAAGCATAGTGAATTACTGTGTCCCAATGCTGAAGCATAATGTTTGAACTGAAGTAATTCGTAAACTTGTTATGAAATACGCGATTTCGCATCAAGCGATCGTCTTTCAAATCAATATTGTCGAAGTAGTGATCGCGGTAATATTTGAACCTGAAGTTCGAATCGATTATGTTTCCGTCAGCATCTAAAGGTGTTTCTGGAATCTCTATGTCCATTGACATTAGAACAATCTTAGAAACCAAAAGGTTGTTAGGATTTTGGGTTATGTTCTTTTGATAATCAATCACCCCGCTGTTAATTGCATCAATTTCAGCCGTGATTGATTTGTGCATCTCAGAATCTTTTTCATGTCCATCTCTCTGGATTTTAAGTTGCTTAAGTTGCATCCTCTGTCCATTAATAAGCCCATCATCCCATCGCTCCTTAACGACTTTATCTTTGTAGGCGTTCACTTCGTCTTCAATACCTTGGATATTTGTAGATAGTTTGGTGTATTTTTTCTTCTCGGGGCTCACGTTCTCGCGCTTAGCAATGTATTTGTCAGATGTTGCTTTTTTCTCAGCAAGATATTCTTTACTCCAAAATTCGTTTCCAATTTTTTCTTTGTACTCGTTCATTTCTGCTTCGATCGTACTGATCTGAGCGGAAAGGCGAACATATTGCGGATCATTTTCTTCTAAACCGTCTCTTGATTTGGATTGAACTGTTGCCTCTTGACGCTTGTTACTTATGTATTGAACATACTCTAAAAAGATTTTGTTTTCAATCGAGATTGGCTTACTGCCATCGGGCTTAGATTCTGCCGTTCCCATTAAGTTGGGCAAAGAGGCTTCAATATATACTGATGATTCTTCGTTATATATAAAGTCCAAAATTTTCTCTCCAGGAAGGTACAACGCCAAAACTCCAGCTTTTTGTTTACTACCATCAAACTCAACGACACCGTTTACCATTTCTGCAGTATCGGCGTAAAATAATTTTTGTCCAAAGTACTTCACAAGATTAACCGTGGTATCGCTCTGTCCAATTATTTTGAATTTAATATCTTGTCCGTTAACAGTGTACGAGCTTATTAACAAGAAGATTATCAACAATGATTTCATAAAATGGGTCTATTTAAAGTTTAAAGATATAATGTTAAGGAACTAAAAATACATGATAGCAAGCGATTAACAATCCATTGACGTTAAATATTTTTTTTTAGATGCTCGGAGGATGTCGGATTAACAATTCTTTAACGTTTAGTATTCTTTATAGATCCCTTTTTTGGCTGTAAGGAAACTAGAAAGGGTAAACAACGCTAGGGCCAATAAGAGTGCTCCCATGCTCCAATATGTAATTCCTGTATCAATATGGAGTCCGCCTTCTTTGAACATTTTATCGAGAAAGTGTTTAAAAAACAGAAAGGTGACCATTCCCATTCCCATAACAACCCCAAAGACCTTTACGAAATAGATAAAGAACTGACGAATAACATTATCAGGATGGTATCCAATTCTTAGAAGAGTTCTGACTTCATAGGCGTTTTTGGACATCAGCAATTGCATGTATTGGATTAAAACAAGTCCAGAAAGGAAAACTGCGATTATTGAAATGCAAAGAACAACAAAAAACAAGGTGCCTACCATACTTTTCAAGCGGCCAACGATCATTTGTGATTCTCTTGTTTCAAGGCCATTTTCAGTCAGCATTTGTTCTACCAAACCAAATTCGCTCTCTTTTCCTGAGATCATAATTTGTGTTATCTTCTTTTCATCTTCCAATCGAAAATTCATATTTCCATACTCCATAAATGATGCAGGAACGAGAACCGCAGATACTTCACTGGTAAATCCAACGATATGAACATCAAACCATTCTTTATTGTTGTCTTCATCGGAGATCATGAACTTAAATCCTGCTTTCATGGCTAATTCATCAGAAACTTGAGCAAATCCACTTGAAGCTGCAAAGGTATTTAGCATTACGATAAAATCCCTAGGCAAAATAATAGGAACTGATTTGTCGCCTTTTTCCCATTGCCATTTTTTTGAATCTATTTTCAAGAATGATTCATCAACAGTTTGAATAAATAGGTTCGTCTTAAATTCTGGAATTCGCTTGTCTGAAGTTTCAAACCAAAGGTTAAAGTTATTAGTCAAGATGGGCTTAACATAAGTAATGAAAGGCATTGCCAATAGGTTGTCGATTTCCTTTTGGCTAAAATCCGACTTAGACATTCCAAATGTTGTTGAAGTCGTCACCTTTTTCTGAACAATTATCGTATTTGGACCAAGAATTTCTGTTCCTTCTCCAAACTCATTGACTTTGATCAAGTAATGAATTGAAGTTATTAAAAATGTAATCCCGAGAAAAGAACCAATCATAGCGATGATCAGTTGCTTTCGGTCTTGATTTTTGAAAAGCAATTTTGTCAACATAGCTACAGTTTTAGTTCTTGATCAAATTCATGTCCATGAGAGCTTCCCAAAGATGTCAAAACGAAGCCTGACTTTTGTTCCGTAGTTCTTTCATGGATCATTTTTAAACAGCGATCGGCATTGTCAATGTCTAAATGTGAAAACGGCTCGTCCATAATTAACCATTCGTAAGGCTGGGCCAATGAGCGGATAATAGCAACACGCTGTTTCTGCCCCATTGAAAGTAAACCGCATTCTTGTTGCCATTTATCTTCAATTTCTAATCGTTCCATCATTTGGAGCATTTCAACTTCTGTAAACGTATCTGTAATGCTATTTTTTAGAATAAGATTTTCTTGAACAGTCAACTTTGGAAACAACTGCAAGTCTTGAAAAATTACTGAAATTTTGGATTGACGAACTTGCGTCCATTCGTTTGGGCCAAAATCTTTGATATTGATGCTATCGTAGAACAATTCCCCTTGATAATCTTGTCGTAAACCAAAAATAGTTGTTGCAAAAGTGGACTTTCCTTTTCCACTAGAAGCATTTAATAGAATACGTCGTCCGGCGATGAGTTCTACTTTATTTCCCCAAATGCTTTTGGGTCCATGTTTTGTGGAAGCTAGGGGAGCGGGCATAATATGATCGAGCGTTATATTCATGCAATGATTTTGACTTTCATATTTCAATAATCGTTCCAATTAGTTGGTTTATCGATTCTTTTCAAAATAATTTATCACTGCATTCAGCATGTCTTTTTCTGCGCCATATCTAATCCATTGAGATTCAGGATGCCTTCTAAACCATGTCAATTGTCGTTTTGCATACCGACGGGAGTTTTGTTTTATTTTTTCGACCGCCTCTTCCAGTGCTGAATGCCCGTCAAGATAAGCAAATAGTTCTTTGTATCCAACGGTATTGAGTGATGAAAGATGCCTTTGGGATTGAACGGATTGAACTTCTTCAAGTAGACCGTCTTCAATCATAATATCCACGCGCCGGTTGATTCTGTCATAAAGTACTTGCCGATCATGATTCAGGACGATACGGTGTACTTTAAAAGGTCTGGGGGGTGGCTTCTGTTTTCTTAGCTCAGAGAATTTCTTACCTGTCAAGCGAATAACCTCAATTGCGCGTTCAATTCGCATAGCGTTGCTTTTATCAACCTGTTCGTAATATTCTGGATCGGACTCCATTAACTCAACTAGAAGAGGTTCTAATCCGTTTTCCTCGAGTTCTTTTTGAATTTTCAATTTGACCTCTGGAGAATTCGGAATGTTATCCAGCCCAATACAAAGTGCGTCAATAAACATTCCTGATCCACCGACTAAAACAACTACATCTTTGGTTTTGAATTCTTCTTTCAAAAGATTTAGCGCCTCTTCTTCGAACTGATAGGATGTTACTTCTTCCTCGATCGAATGTGAATTTATGAAATGATGCGGAACAGCATCTTGCTCTTCAAGTGAAGGCTTTGCAGTTCCAATCGAAAGCTCTTTGTAAAATTGACGTGAATCTGCAGAAACAATACACGTTTTAAAGTGCTTTGCTACGGCAACACTCAAGCTTGTTTTTCCGCTTGCTGTTGGTCCTGATATTACAACTAGATGTTTGATAGGTTAAAGATAATTTTTAATTGGGAGAAAAAGCTATAGCTTTTGAACACCAAGCGCAGAGAAGGGACATTATAAATTAAAGTCAAGATTGAAATGTCTATTTCTTTTTGAATTTGATGGAGACGAAAATCCCAATGATTCCCATTAAAACAGCGATTACTCCAAACCATGCGAAGGACGAGCCTGGAAGAAAGAAAGGAATACTTGCGAGTAAGAATATTGAGGACAGCACTCCAAGGAGCATTCGAAAAGTCGTTTTTCGTTTAAGAATTACGGCAAGTGCAAAAATGAATTGAAGTACAAAGAAGCTGATTAGAACAATCATGTAAATATACATGATTTTGTCCAAGACGGAATCCACTCCTGTATTGATTACGCCGCCATTTAAGGCTGTTTGGTTACTTAGTAAAGGAGTTAGGATCATTTTATTTTGTTAGCAGTAGTTCTTTTTTTGATCAATGAAATATACAAATTCAATACCAAACAGCTCATAAACAAATAGGGTGAAATTATATATAATGCTTCCCAAACTCTCAATCAATATTGAGTCACCCACTCCATATATCTTGCTGTAACTTCTTGGATATACTTGTAGGTTGTTGTTCCGCGCATCATGCCATTTCGAACGACTTCATCTTGGTAGTATTCTTGTTTCGAAAGATTGAGAAGCATGACTTCCACATTGTCTTCCCACTTTAGGTGGTTTAGACCATGTTTTTTAGCCAAACGAGAAGCGTCTTGAATGCGTCCACGGCCAGCATTGTATGAAGCTAGAGCGAATTTTTTTCGTTCGAAGTCATCGGGAACACTACTCCAGAATTTTTCGTCTGCCATTAACTTTTTTGCGCCACCCATAATTTGAGTCTCTGGAGGAGAGTCAGGGAAGACCCCGTAATGCGGACCTGTATTTGGCATGAACTGCATCATGCCATAAGCGCCACCAAAAGACAAGGCTACAGGGTTGAATTTCGATTCTTGATAGGCTACGGAAGCAATCAATCGCCAATCCCAACCGCTCATATCGCTAGCTTTTTTGAATAATTCATCGTACTTGGAGATATTCGTTCCATCCAATGTTGAGTGGTCTCTTTTGCGGTTAAGGGTGACGTGCGGCATTTCAAAATACTTACGTTTGATATACCTATATGTCGACTTTCCCTTAAATTCCTTCAACCATGCATCTAATTTAGATTTCAATAAATGACTGGATTTTCGGATTCCAAAAGCCATTTGTTGTTTCACCGATAGGTCAAGGCCTATATAAATGTTTGGAAAAAACTGCTCGTTGACTTGAGCCACATTGTTCTCAGTAATTGTATAATCAATAAGTCCTGAAGAAACCTGTTCAATGAGTTCTTCACCGCCAATATTTCCTTTTACACCTTCAATATGTATAGTGTCACCGATCTCTTCTTGAAGATGTTCAAGCCGTTGATAATAACTTGAGTTTTTCCAAACGTGTACTTTTTTTTGAGCAAGTTGAGACGGGTCGCTAATTAAATCTGCTTTCCACTCCTCTTCTTTCATGTCTTGCCAGCCATCAGGCTTTCGCTGAATTAGAACTTGTTGTGACTTTATAAAGGGTTCAGAAAAATTAATGACTTTGTTTCGGTAATTGGTTACAGTATAATTACAAGCAATTAAATCGCCGTCGCCTCTGTTAAGCATAATAATTAAACTGTCGAGGTTTTTTACAATTTTCACTTCTAGTGTTACGCCCAAATTTTCAGCAAAGAGGTTGAGTAATTCATATTCAAATCCCATTTTTTTGCCTTTGTAAATAAAATAGGAAGTTGTGCTATTCTCAGCTAGAACTGTCAGTTTTCCTTTTTTGATTATTTCGGGTAGATCAATTGCAACCCCCGGTCTTTCGGATGTTTCCTCGACTGATTTAACGCTGTCGTCTTTTTCCATAACACAGCTCGAAACTACAATTAGGATTATCGTTAGTAGTGAGGCTGACAAATATTTAGCTTTCAAAAAGCGCAATTTTTTTATCATCGTACTTAGCAAATTATGGCTTTTTTATTGGATAAGCCCTAAAACTGAGTTATAGTTTTCAACAATTGGAGCTAATTTTCCTTAAAATAGCTTTCAAAAAACGGGATGGCATCGGACATAAATCTGTTGAAGGCCAGCTCAATAGATTCTTCACATTCTAGGAAGATTTCAGGAGCTTTGGCCAATACATTTTCGAATGAGATTCTACGAGAAAGTCCTAAGCAAGCCTGTGTTAATCCGGAATGGTTTCGATATTCATATAACCAATCAAACTCTTTCATTTTGCCAATCATGAAATCAAATCGGTAGGAATATTGTTCCGGTGTTTTAAATTCAATTGCGTAAAAGTCTTTGACAAATTCTTTCAAACTTTTCTCATGAAAGGAACTCCAGTTTCTAGCAAGCAGGTGGTCAAAATAGAGATCAACGGCAACTCCAGATATTTTTGGGAGAGGTTTGTACAACTCACGAAGTAATTCTAGAACGACAGGATGCGTATCAATATAATTGTCAATCGTTCTGTGAAGCTTAACGCCGTCTTGAAT
>TARA_B110000902_G_scaffold82968_1_pt1 | contig 118241 bp, 89 predicted proteins | sample TARA_B110000902 | Tara Oceans TARA_B110000902 (sample SAMEA4398009) | marine metagenome | biome: Polar Biome; feature: [SRF] surface water layer (ENVO:00010504); material: water (ENVO:00002006), including particulate matter (ENVO:01000060) such as... | depth 5 m | reverse complement strand
CTTTTTCTCAAATGACCACAGATAATATTTGGGTTACTTTTGAGGATGAATCGGCACTTCCAGAAATGGTTGAAAGAAGACTTCATTCTTCAAATGCGAAGGTTCAAAGTTTAATTAACACGTTTAATATTACAAGTATTGAACAAGCATTGCCCGACTCTAAAAAAGAGTCATTATTAAAAGTATATGACGTTGTTTGCCTATGTGACATCGATGATTTAATACGAGAAATCGATAAGGACCAGACTGTTCTAAGCAAACCCGAAGAAGCACCTAATTATCAGTTATTGAGTGACCCAGACGATTATGACGTTCAATTTACAGATGATTATGCCTTAGATTTAATTGATGCAAAGGGAGCATGGGATTATTCAACAGGAGATGAAAACACTATTATTGGAATTTCTGACGGGAATTTCTTTGTCGATCATGAAGACCTTGAAGATGAAATTTTAAGTATAAACACATCCCCTTCTGCACTTAACTTCTACTACCATGGAACGGCGGTTGCTGCTACAGCAGCTGGAACAACAAATAATGGTGTGGGTAAAAGCGCTATTGGTTACAACTGTAAAATGGATCTTGTAAGTATGAACTATAGCTTGGTCTTGCAGCTTTCGTATGGTGGGGCACGGGTCATTAATTTAAGTTGGTCTTCAGGATGTACGTATAGTCCATATGTTCAAGAAATAATTGACGAAGTGTGGGGAAATGGAACAATTATCGTTGCAGCAGCGGGGAATGGAGGAACGTGTGGTGGGCCAAGCAACCTCGTTTACCCAGCAGCCAATGACCACGTTATTGCGGTGTCAAGTGTTGGTCCTTCGGACAACCATGAAAGAACAATCAACGACTCAAGTACTACACACCAACACAATAGTTCAGTTGATATTTGTGCACCTGGGTATGACGTTGCTTTGACTGTATCACCAGGATACTACTTAACTGGAAACGGGACATCATTTGCTGCTCCTTATGTAACAGGAACGATTGGATTGATGCTTTCTGCTAATCCGTGTTTAACATTTGAAGAAGTCGAAGCGATTTTAAAAGCTACTGCAGTTGATATTTATGGTTTAAATCCAAGTTATATTAATCAGTTGGGCGCTGGAAGGATGGATTCAAAAGAAGCTGTTAAATTAGCATTAGAGAGCTCGTGCGGTGAACAAACACCTAGTTTTGGTGCAGATTGTGAAAGCTGTTCTGATACAAAGGTCAACCATTCAACACCACGAGCTTCTGACTTAGGGTCAAGTAGAATGGCGCAAGAGAACAACATGATCGAAGGATCTGTTTACCCGAACCCTACTGAAAGTAGTGCTACTGTGTCATGGAGTTCAAATGAAAACATGACGTTATATGTTACTGATTTAAACGGAATAGTAATCCATGAACAAGAGGTAACAGCATATATGAATCAAACTAAAATTAACATCGCAAACAGAGGGGTTTACTTCGTTCGACTCGTTAAGGGAAACCAACAAGTTTGGCTTAAGAAATTGGTGCGCATTTAATTAAAGAAAGAAGTGAGTGTTAGAATTTAGAAAGTTAGAATATTAAACATCTAACTATCTAAATTCTAACATTTTTGCATGGAAGTAAGTTTATGGACTGTATTCGTTGCTTCTATCATTAGCGGTTTCCAATGAATTGAAGAATTGAAAGAACATGAAGAAATACAGTAACGGGCATTAGAAATCTCAGTAGTTCTTGCAGTGTTGCGATCTATATACATAAATAGTTCACCATAGATCATTCTCCAAACTTCTTCAGTCGAATTCAAGTAAATGCGAGCTGCTTGATGATAATTTGAATCGAATCCGGGGTCTACTTCAATTCCTTTTTCATAATATGGAGGGGCTTTAGCATATTTTTCTTTGCCCCAATACACAATACACTTTTCTGAGTAAAGAGCTCCTGAATTTGGAAATTTTTCAAGTCCAGCATCATAAACTTTGAACGCCTTTTCACTGTTGTCAATACGTCATAAGCATTTCCAAGAAGCTGAAATAGGCCATCTGTAACGTCCTTGTGGCCGAGAGTTTTTCTAAAATATTAATGCCCCCTTTAAAATCGCCCTGTGCGTAATGCGCATATGACATTTTATATGGATAATCATATCTTTTCGGGTCCAGTTTTTGGGCTTGTTTAAGGAGTTTAATGCTCTCGTCAAACTTTCCTTCATCCATTAGTTGTATTGCATCAAGGTCTTTTTCAAGAGCTTTCTCTCTTCATTTTCTTGTCCAAAAGCAATTTGTTCTATGAAAAGGAACAGCAGAAGGCCAGCAATTTTGATTCTGGTTTTCATAGTACAGAATAATTTTCCGTTGGAAGTTTTATCAACTTAACTCCTGTTCATTTGATTCTTTATCGGTGGGGTTGAGTAGTTTTTCATTTTACTCAATAAATCATCAATGTTGCCCTCAACAATGAGCAGTTTTTTATCAATTTCTCGCAAGAAGCCGCTTGTAACCATTGTTTGAATGAATGTAATCAACGCATCATAATAACCTCCAATATTGAGTATTCCGATGGGCTTGTTTTGAAGGCCAAGTTGAACCCACGTCAGTGTTTCGAAAAGCTCTTCAATGGTCCCGAATCCTCCCGGTAAGGCAATGATTCCGTCGCATAAATCATTCATTTTTGTTTTCCGTTCGTGCATCGACTTCACGATGATAAGTTCTGTGAGGTTTTGATGTCCGATTTCTCTGGTTTGCAAGAATTCAGGGATCACACCAATCACTTTACCGTTTTCACTTAAAGCACCATTGGCAACAGCTCCCATCAAACCTAAATCGGCACCGCCATAAATCAACTCAATATTCTGTTTTGCGAGTGTTTTACCAAGAGCAGTTGCTTGTTCAATATAAACGTTTTCGGTTCCTGTTCTTGCGCCACAAAAGACTGTAATTCTTTTCATTCTATTTTTTTTGGTTTCGAGTTTGACAGTGCAAGATTGTTAGTTTAAGTTAGAGGCTCTGTAATTCTCGAGTCTATTTCATATTTGAACGGATGAAACCTTGAAGTTCATTGCTGTCCTGATGTTTGATTCACTTTTCAATGTCCTTATTTTCCCAAGATCTTTTTTGTTGTTCTTATAGAGTTCAATGGCCATTTCTGTTCCTGCTAAACTTGCTTTAAATGAATTGCTGTCTTCTGATTGGATCGAATATTTTGCCCATCCTCCCATGAAAAGGAACATGCATTCTCCGCAATCCATATAAGTTACGATTTTTGTTGAAAGTTCAACTGAAACGGTTGGGCTTCCTGTTAACCATTGCAGTAGAAATGTACTAACTTGATTTCTAACATCGAGTTTCATTTTATTCCTTTATTGGCGCGTTAAGTCTATTTGTCTTAGCTCTATAGAGGAAATAATAAAGGACAAAAAAGAGGGTAAAAGTTACAGCATAAACTTTAAGACCGTTTTCATTGTATGGGTATCCATTATTAAGTAATACCCCTCCAATCATCACGATCAACCAAAGCATACCGGCACTGCTCAATAAAGTGTTTAAGGTGTTTCTCTCTTTTGATTTTAAAAAGCCATTGACACAATACGCTTGAAGTCCCGCAGGTGAAATTATTATTAATATGCTAGCAAATGGACAATGCATAATTCGAAATAAGAGTCCGATAATCAAAAGAATCCCCCATATTAAAATGGGTCTTGTTTTAAACAAGGGTTGATTTTTTGGGTCACCAATTTCTTGGTCTAAAATATCTTCTTCCATTCGATGAATGTGTAATTAGAATTAATTGTTTTAGGTTCAAAATAGATTATCAGGTATGATTTATTAGCGGAAGTCAAATACGCACGAATCGCACGAGGTCTGTTGCGATTTAATTGTCTTCAATTGTAACGCAGGAGCATCTTTCCTGCGTTAATATCGCTGATTCGTATAGACTCTATGTCTTCCCGTTTAAATAGTGAAAAGTCATCATTATCTCCCAATTTTCCAATGCAATTAAGGACAATATATTCTGTGTAACCAATATATATTTACTTTATATCAGTCCTCTTTTTAAAAAAGAACTCCGACAAGATACAAATTCCAATCTTTTTTCCAATTATTATATCTACTGAAATGCTCAGTGCTAAAGACCATTTAGCCGATAATAATCACTTACAAACGAAAGACATTCGACAGAAAACGACAAATAACCGTATAAAATTTAGATCGCTCCCAATCTTTGTGGTGTCGAACTCAATCAATGGTTGATATAGGACGCAAAAAACGAATAATGTTCAAAAACAAAATACATGAACGCATTAAGAAACAAAGTTAGTTTGATTGGACGCTTAGGAGCTGAGCCAGAAGTAGTAACCCTAGAATCAGGGGTAGCATTTGCACGATTCACAATTGCAACGAATGAGAGTTATAAGAGCAAGGACGGCACCTGGAAAGAGAACACACAGTGGCACACCCTTAAAGCGTGGGGTAAAACAGCAGAGCACGTATCCAAAGTATTAAAGAAAGGACAAGAAATTGCAGCAGAGGGTAAATTAGTGAACGAGAACTACGAGACTAAAAAGGGTGAAAAACGCTACGGCTGTTCCATTGAAGTTAATGAGTTTCTCATTCTCTCACCCAAAACAGCTAATGCAAAATAACATAGAACAAGCCTACGATGAAATTTTCTCTTGCTGCACATACAGTCACTTGAAAACATTAGACGAAGTACCTAACCACGGAGTCGTTGCGGAAAAACTGCCGCACGGCTCCATTTTTTTCACTACTAAACACATTAAAATGAACCATGTTAACCTAATCGGAAAATTGACCTCAGCACCTCGATTCTACATCCTGCCAAGCGGAAGAAAAGTCGCACAATTTACAATGGCCACCAAAGAAACGTTCCTCGACCAAGAAGGAAACACAAAAAACAAAAGCCACTGGCACAGAGTATCGGCCTGGGGACGATGGACACAAGTTCTTGAAGAACTCGGGACTGTGGGAATGGACATGGCTATCGAAGGTAAACTCACAACACGTTTCTATAAAAAGAGCGGCGAAAAACGATTCATTTCTGAAGTTGAAGTGAACGACCTTATTATTATGTAGGCATTTATGAGTTATGAATTATGGGGCGCGAGTTCTATGATTTTGACACCTCACCTCTAACCCAAAACTTCTAATTTTTAACCTCTCACTCATCACCCCTAACTTCTAACCTCCAAAAAACACTTCAAAAATGGAAACACTAAAAAACCACGTTACACTAATCGGAAACCTGGGCTCAAAGCCAGAAATCACCAACTTCGACAACGGAAACAAAATCGCTCGATTTAGACTTGCAACAAACAAATACACGATGAAAGACAAAAAGGCCAAAGTAGAATGGCACCGTGTATTTGCTTGGGGCAACATCGCAAAATTCATCGAGAACCACGCTGAAAAAGGCAAGCAACTTGCAATCCATGGACGTCTTGTCAATCGGACCTACTTGAACAAAGAAGGGAAACGCCGTAAGATTACTGAAGTGGAAATCAAACATGTGATAGGGTTATAACCTAACCTACCTTAATTCTATTCATGTTGAAAAGGGTGTTTTGCCGAGAGTGGTAGAACACCCTTTTTTAGTTTGCTAAAATAGAAAAAGTGGATTGTGTAACTTTCGAGAGACTGACACGTCTTACTGAAAACTAACATACATTTTGAAAACAACAACTCTACTTTCATCCCTCCTCGGGTTCGGCTCAACTTCTTTTGGGCAAGTTTTAGCAGGAACTATTTCCGACGAACAAGGAACTTCATTGCCCTTTACTAAGGTTTGGATCAATAACACAAGCTTTGGAACCATTGCAAGTGCTAGATACTTCACTGAACACTTCAAATTAATATTTACAGGCAAACTTTATTCACCATTTCAATGGTTTCTTTTTGAATAAGATGTGGGGATTGAATAAGCTCGGCCTTGAAGAAACAGTCGGTGGAGGTTTATTGATGATACCAGAATCGAATTTCAATCAAATCGAATTCTATTTAGGCCTGGAACGAATGCTGAGAAAGCTTCAGTCCGCTGGAAAATTGGAGTGAATTTCTACGATTCCTTTAGAAAGAAGTGGGATTATTAATTCGACAATTTCTCTTTCATCCGCTCATACTCTTCGGTCATTTCCAACTGAGAGTAAAGTGTTTTAAGAGCTTCTATCACCTTTCTCTCTTTTGGCTTTAACTCAAGTGCTTTTTCAAAGGCCGAAAGCGATTTTCGATATTCTATTTTTGCCAACTTCGATATGTTAGAAGACTCTTCATAATCATCTGTAATAGTGGATTCTCTCAATAGATTTGAACCAACTTTGTAGTAGTACGCACCAATGCTATATTGAGCATCGCAGTGTTCAGAATTAAATTTCAAGGCCTTTTCGTAATCTGAAACAATATCTGATCCTGGTTTTTCCATTGATTCTTTCAACGAGGCTCTCGTGAAGTACAACTCTGCATTCGACGGATCCAATGCAATCGACTCGTTGATCAATTGAAAAGCTCTTTCGAAATTCCCGTCTTTTAAATTGTTGTTCAATTCAGTCGTCAATAATTGAACATTCTTAGGATACTTTCCCCTTCCTTCCGCTAAACTGGCTTTTGCCATTTCTGGATGATCCGTTTTCGTGTATAAATATTGGATGATCGTATAGATCTTAGCGCCACGATAATCCATCTCAGCACATTGTTTATACATTTTGATGGCATCGTCATAACTATCCATCTTTTCAAGAGTAAGACCACTGTTATAAATGGCCAATGAGTCTGTGAACCCAAGACTTTTAGCGGTTTGCTGGCTCAAGTCGAAAAAAGACAGCGCATTGGCATAATCCTTTCCGTTGAAATTAAATACGCCTTCGTTCAAGAAAACGGCATTCATCATTTTTTGATTGCGCCAAATCTCTGTAGTATGGAGGACTTTGTTATCTGTTAATTTTGCCCGCTCAAATGCCTTAACGGCCACTTGGAAGTACGTCAATTTTCCTTCTGAAGAAGTCGGCGTTCCAACCTTGGTAGCTAGTGCGTAATAAATTTTACCCTTTAATAGCCAAGCCTTTGCTTTTTTCGAAAGGTTTTTTTGCTGAAACGCGAGATCAATGTCTTCTTTTGCTTCTTCTAATTCTTGGTTGTCGTAATGAATTTCAGCCATGGTTAACCGCGAATTCTTTTGAGCCTGAAGATTACTTGAGGCGAAAAGCACGAGCGATATAAGAAGTAAGGTTCTCATAACTAAAAAATTACATATGGTTTTCACAGCCTTGAAGTTAATCAATAAACATGAGATGGAGCTGCTTTGGGTCTATGTTGACGAGAAATTAAAGTGTTAATAATTCCGATAATCGTTCCAAAGCATACTGCGCAGTCCAATTACAATTGTATAGTTCGTTTGCTTGTTTTGAACATCGTGAAAGAGTATGTTTTGAATGAACAATTTCAAAGGTCGTTTTCTCAAAATTGAATAATTGACCGTCAATTGTGTTCTGAAGAAATTGCGTTGAATTCCACTTCCAATAAAATGACCCAATTCAAACGGTCTATTAATATATGGCTGATAGATATCTGCTCCGTAATTGAATCCATCCTTGTCACTTCCGTGGAAGGAATAGTTGGTAAAGAAATTAGCTCCCCACTTTTCTCTTTCCCATTTCAATTCACCCAAAATTTCCGCGAAATTTGAACCGTAAACATGTGCCAATGGTGTTCCCTGGTTTCCATAATTCAGTTCTTCTGAGATATGGGAATACGTAAATGGCCGCGAGAAATTGGTTTCTGCCCTGTAGAAAAATTTGTGGTTTCCTTTTTGGAAACGTCCTTTAACACCTAACTGACCTCCGAATTTATTGGCCCACCATCCACTTCGAGCTCTTATTTCGGCAAGGAAAAACTCATCAATAATAAATTGAAAATAAGCAGTGTGCTGTTTCCATTTGGCAGACGCTTCAATTCCCAAAAGAACATTGTCCGATGATCCGATTGAATACTCTTGCGGTCTGTAAAACACCATCGGGTTGAGGTACTCAGCATCAAATCCACGATGAAGCAAGGTATCTTTTGGTTGGAAAACAACGGTTTCAAAAACGCCAATATTCAACCATTTTGCAGCGTTAAATGAAATGTGATGACTTGAAGCGAACTTGCCTTCCCAATCCTTATGCTGTCCTTCTCGCATGAATTGATAGAGGATTGAATATTCCAATCTCCAGAACCGCGCCCGAATCATTGCAAATGGATACGGTTTGCCATAATCGTCCAAAAACATCGATCTCGATCCCTCACCAATAAAATTGTGGTCTAGACCTGCTTGAAAATTGAAGATGTGGTTTGGCGTATAGCTAATTCGACTGCGAATATCCGTGTAATAATTCGTTTTCCCTTTCTGCCATTGGAAATAGGACTTCGGATTGTACAACGAATCCGTTTCGTGCAATCCTTGAACCGCCGCTAGTCGAAAGAACCATTTCCCGTTTAGGTATGATTCGAATTCAGCACCAACGCCCAATTTGTATTGGCCTAATTGATAATCTGTTGTCGTAGATTTTAAGTAATTCCAATCGACGAGACCGTTGATTTCAGAGTAATTTCTATTTAAAGGTGCACTTTTTGGTTGAATTCGAATTGCAGGTTTAATGCTCGTGTGTGTCTTTATTGAAAGGTCCAAAGCCTCATCAGATGGGAGCTCTTCGAAAATTCGTCCAACGCCTCCAATGTTAGAATTTACGGGCTGAGGAGTCATTATTACGCGCTCAGTCACCTTAAGCCCACCTTGAAATCCTTGACCGAAAGATCCGAATGATATGAAAAGCGCTATGTAAAAAATCCCTTTCATTAAAAGTCTGAGTAATGGTTGTTTAAATCCGTTCGGAGTCCGAAATTGAAAAAGGATGTGTTCCTTTTGTCAGCTTGGGTTGTTCCTCGAACTGTCGCTGAAGTAAAAACCGTAAAGTTCAATTTCCGATTGATTCTATATCCTACTTCCACTGAAGTGTTAAGTACGGTAAATGATTCTTGATTGTACCAAATAGCATCTTTTGTAACCGGCAGTAAGTCAAGTTCATCATAGTCTTCTAAAAGGTAATAATTGAGGCTTAACCCCGCATAGAATCGTTTGAATTCATAATTGGAGCGCAACAAAATTTCTTGAAACCCATTTCCTCTTGAATGACCAAGCGACATGTTGTAATGCGAATAACTCAATCGTTTATTGTCCGCTTCGTACAATCCCAGCGGAACGTTGTTGTATTCAAATTGAATCATGAAATCCTGAAGTCCGAAAAAATTGTATCCTCGGTAGCCAAGTTGGAATCCTACTTTGTCAAACCTTGAGCCGTTCAATGCGACTTGCCCATAAGCGTGATGTTTATCTGCAACTTGAACGCCAAGGTTCAATCCAATGATTGAATTCAATTCGCCCTTATTCATTAATGCAAGCGATGAAAGAGCTGGGATTGGATTGTAGAACATTGGATGAGATGCGTGACTTGTTACAGAGTCACCTCGATTCCAAATAGCGCCTTCAAATAGGCTGATGTTGACTTTCTCGTTGGGTTGGTACGTGAAATAGTTCACGGAATGCCCTTTCGCTTCGTAAAATGATTCCACTGAGCTTGTTGCGGGTTTCCGAATGAGATTCATTAGCCGAGAACGCATGTAGCTAAAACGAAATTTCGGAGATATTTGCCAATCTACCATGAAGTAGGGAGAGCTGTACGAATGATCTGAGAGCAGAAGAGATCGATGTCCGTCACCAATAAAATGCTGGTTGTTTCCAGTAGAAAGTGTCAATTGTTTTATGGGCGTGTATACGATATTTCCAATTGCGTAGGCGTAATCGAACCCGCCGTCCTTAAATGCTTTCGTTCGTCCCGATCCTGGGATTACGGCGTTTTGTGTAAGGTAATTGCTGTTTTTTGGATACAATTCGCCCAAAGCACTGAACACATCGGATTCGTATTGTGTAAAGCGCGCTTGGTTTTCATAGAATGAAGTCATGAACGAAAAGTTCTTGAAAAAATCCCCCTCTACGATAAATCCTCTGGTATTTTGAAACAGTTTTCGATCTGATGTGTCCGCAAAGTCCTTTCCTCTAGAGATGTCGAGCATGGGTGAAATTCCAATGTTAAAGTCTTTCCCCTTCAGTTCGAAAAGGTATTTTCTGAAAAGTGTAACGGTGAAATCGTAGTATTGCTTTGAAGAATCAATAATTGCTGGAACGATGTCGTATTCGCGCTCTGTCAACGGAAAGAAGGAACCGCCATTATAAGATTTTTCCAATTTGTTGGCGAAGACATGATCTTTGTAAAAGCTATGCTGGGAGACAAAGTTGGTTTGCCCGAATACCGCCGTAGCAAAGAAAATGAAGAGATATGTAAAGATGACCTTCATAGAATGATTAACGATGTCCTCGAAAAGCTTATTTGAATGTCTTCTTCTATAATAACTCTAGACACTCCGGTAGAGGTTTTTAACGCATTATTAATATGAGTTGGAAGTTCTACGGTTCAGTTTTTACCAAAGTTAAGGAAAACGAACTGATTTATTCTGAGGTATATGATTCGTCAAATTTATCAGGACTCAATTTAAGATGAAGTTTAATTCAGCCAAGAATGAATTTGAATGTTTTGATATAAAAAAGCCCGTCACGATATAATCGAGACGGGTTCAATATTATTAAGATTCGACTAGTGACGAATGATCACTTTTCGATTAACAGTTTTCACACCATTTGACTCTACAATTACGAAATAGATTCCATTTCTATATTCAGAAACATCGAACGTTTTAGAGCCTTTAATTTCCTTAGTTAAGATTAAGTTACCAAGTACATCCATAATTCTTACAGTTGCATCGTTAACTCCGTCTGCTGTTACTTTGACGTAATCATTTGCAGGGTTTGGGGCAACATTAACTGATAGTGAAGGAGTAACATCTTCAATTGATAAAGGAGTTAAAATAACTTCAACATCCATTGAATCAGTATATGGGTTTTGAACATTTCCAATATAATATCTATATGTAACTGTTCCGGGGTCATTGAAGCTAGGAGTTATGTGCGCAGAAATAAAACCATATTCACCATCAGAAACTGTTACTGCTTGGCTATTTTGCATACTCCATGGATCAGAATCCATAGTCGCACCATCTATACAGACTCCACCGAATGTGTTTGATTGGTGACCCCAACACAAAAAATCAACCCATGACACTGGTCTGTTAATTCTAGTTCTTGAAACGAACCAGTCTTGATCACTACCAGAGTGGTTCTCAACATGGATTTCAAGTATTTGTTCGGTATCTCCGGTTGCATAGTGATTAAAGACTCCGCCTCCAGCATAATCTGTTGTTCCTCCATCAACATACATTTCAACTTGAGCAGAAGCTAAGACTGAAAATCCGGCAATGGCAAATATAGAGAGTAATATTTTTTTCATTCAATTTCTTTTTGTTCTAAACAAATATAGCGATTAACACGATATCAGTCAAGCATGAAACAAGTATTGGGCCAAAATTGCTCGAAAAAGGAATAGAAGTATTGTAATCCTAAACTATGCGATTCTGTTGAATTTTAGAATTGTGAAAGGTGAATTTAGAATGTTAGGAATCCAAGAGTTTTCTTTATGTTCTGGGACGACATACTCTAAAAATACCTTACATTTGATTTTCGGCAAGATTTTTGAAAACCTGCAAGTGAAAATCTAAATCAAAAAAAATGAAAAAATTATTATTAATGTTCGTTGGTGTATCTATTGCTCTAATGTCAAATGCACAAGAAGGTGACAACCATGGACTGACTTCTGGAAAGAAAGTAGCTTCTGTTAAACTGATGGACATGGAAGGGAATGAGGTAAATACTTCTGAACTGGGATTCGACGGACCTGTAGTTATTAGCTTTTGGGCAACTTGGTGTTCACCTTGTAAGAAAGAACTAAATACGATTCATGATTTATATATTGACTGGCAGGATGAAACAGGTGTAAATTTAGTAGCTGTTTCACTGGACGATGAAAGAACAAAAAACTCTGTTCCGATGTATGTTAATGGAAAAGGATGGGAATACTTGGTATTGATGGATCCAAATGGAAACTTCAAAAGAGCAATGGGCGTAAACAACCCTCCTCATACGTTCTTATTAGACACTGACGGTACAATCGTTTACTCTCACGCAGGTTTTTCACCTGGAGATGAAGAGAAATTATACAAAGAGATCTTAAAATTGACAGAAATGAATGCTGAGAAGACTGATACCAAAAAGGCTTCTGCAGAGTAACCAGCCTCTGAAAACATAAATTGCTATACTTGATGAAAAAAATTGCTATTTGCACTTTTGTTGTGGGCTTCTCTTTTATGGGAAATGCACAACAGACCAACAAAGGAGGATCTATCACTGGAAACATGGAGAGTACGTTTCAGTACTTGAATGAAGACACTTTAATTGATGCGGATCAACCACCTTCTAAGGGGTTATTGAATACATACATCAATGTGTTTTATACCAACGGTAATTTCAAGGCAGGAATGCGTCTTGAGTCTTATTTACCAAGAATTCAAGGGTATCCAAACCGTTTCGATGGAACTGGAATTGGAATGCGCTATCTGGGATATGAAAATGATTTCGTTGACATTACTGTAGGTTCGTTTTATGAGCAATTTGGATCAGGAATGATTTTTAGAGCCTACGAGGATAGACAGTTGGGTTATGACAACTTAATGGATGGTGGACGCGTTATCGTTCGTCCAATGGACGGGGTAAAGATCAAGGGCGTTTATGGTAAACAACGTTTGTCCTTTCAAGAAGGAAGAATTGTTCATTCTGATGGAATTACAAGAGGTTTTGATGGAGAAATCAATTTTAATTCGGCTTTTGAAAAGTTGAAAACTAAAAAATTGAAAGTAACCCTTGGAGGATCGTTTATGAGTAAGTACCAGGTGGATGACAGGGAAGATTTGGTTCTTCCTGAAAACGTTGGCTCTTACGGTGGGAGATTGAAATTGAGATATGGTAAATTCACTTTAGATGGTGAATACATAATCAAGGAACAAGATCCATCATCGGATAACAATTACAATTACAATCACGGTCATGCTGCTTTATTTAACTTCGGTTATTCAAGAAAAGGACTAGGAATTATACTTTCTGCGAAATCAGTTGATAATATGAGTTACCGTTCGGATAGAACGTCATCATTGCAGGATTTGTTCATCAATTACCTTCCATCGATGAATAAAGTGCACACATACAATCTAGTTGCTTCCTTATATCCTTATGCTACTCAACCTGTTGGTGAGATTGCTTTTCAAGGTGAGATTCTTTATACGATTAAAAGAGGGTCAAAGTTAGGTGGGAAATATGGAACTTCATTGAACTTGAATTACTCAACAGCTTACGGTCCAAATAGAGATGTTTCTGAAGTCAATCCTTTGGATTCAACAGGAGTTGCGTATTCAACAGGTTTGTTTGATATAAGTGATAGTGTCTACTGGCAAGACATCAACTTCAACATCACAAGAAAATTCAATAAGAAATTCAATTTAAAGTTGAGCTATTTCAACCTTGTGTTGAATAATGACGTTGCTAAAGTAACTGGGAATGCTACCGGTTTGATTAAAACAAACATTGGGGTTATTGAGGCTGGATACAAAATCAACAAGAAACACTCGTTGAGAGCAGAGCTCCAGGCGCTATTCTTAAATAAAGTAGAAGACAAGTATTCGGGCGAAAGGGTTACGAACGACAATGGTAATTGGGCAACTGTATTAGTTGAATATAATGTTTCTCCGAATTGGTTCTTTAGTATTATGGATCAATACAATTATGGAAATCCTGATGAGGCACTTCGATTGCATTATTTCTATGGGTCATTTGGATACATTAAAGATGCAACACGAATTACATTTGGTTACGGTAGACAACGTGCAGGATTGTTCTGTGTTGGCGGTGTTTGCCGATTTGTACCAGCTTCAAATGGATTAACAGTAGGATTTACTCAAAGTTTCTAAAAAACAAAACTATGAAGAAGTTATTATTTATAACAGCCATCGCACTTGGAGCATTGACATCATGCGATAAAGTGGAGAATCCTTATCCGCCTGCTGATCTAGGGATAAGTTGGGGGCTATACCCGAACGGTGATTCGTTGCATTATTACGCGAACGTTTACACTGCTTTTGGGGCAAACGCAAATGTTGATCGTAACATCTTGATTGAAGATTTTACAGGACACACGTGCAATTTCTGTCCAGCAGCAGCAGCGGAAGCGGATGAGATTAAAAATGAGAACCCTGGACGTGTATTTGTTTCAGGCGTTCATGCTGGTCCGAATGGAACAGGAACCCTTCAAGTATTGAACCCAGGCGCAGGATACAATACTGTTTTTTATAACGAAACAACGGATGAGTTAGGAAATTACTTCGGAAATCTTTGGGCGGGATCGCTGTTCACAGGGAATCCTTTTGGAACTATAAGTAGAAATGCAGATGAGAATGGAACTCCAATGCAAGGTCCACAAACCTGGGATCCGAGCGCAGTTGCAATTTTAACGGCGAATGATTTGAAAGTAAATCTTCAAGCTCAATTAAATTATTTTCCATCGACAAGAGGTGTTTTTTTACACGTAGAAGCGGATAATATTGGAGCTGTATCAAACGAATTGAGAATTGTTGTTCAGTTGCACCAAGATTCGCTAGTTGCTCCTCAAAAATTGGTTGACAATTCACAAGATCTTAATTACGTTCACCATGATATTCTAAGAGCTACTCTTGACAACAAAACGTTTGGTCAAGAATTGGACCTTGAACACTTGGATGCTAACGGGAAATATTACTTCAACTATGCTTATGAACTTCCTGCTGAGTACGCAGCGGATAACGCGCATGTGTTGGTTTACATTCGTGACGCCGTTACTGAAGAAATTTACCATGTGATTGAAAAACATATCGAATAAGAAAGTCGCTTTTCCTTTGGATAAAAGTTGAGTTTCAAAAACAAGTATCCTTATATTCAGTGGGTTTACGGTATATTTTCATTTTTTAACAGGGTGAAATATAATCTTTTAGAAGATTAATCGTTATATTGAAGAACAAACCATTCGAAATGTTAGAATTCACTAAAAAGATTCTTCGCGGAGTAAGCTTTGATGCGCAGCTCTTTCAAAAGGAGCTGTATAAGTCATTAAAAATGCTTTCGGACGTGGAAGAAATCAAAAGATTTCGGGAGTGGTGCATTATCGAATTCGGAACAAGGTATCCGATGATAATAAATAAAGCATTTGCTTCAATAACAACAAACTAAAATCTGCAAGGGACTTGAAAAAGTCCCTTTTTTTATCCATTAATATGAACCAACACAAAAGGCATCAATAAGACCTTAGATTCCATAGCGTTAAACCCGAATCATTAACACGTCTATTCGTATATTGCATTTCTTAATTGAAACTTATGAATTCTCCTCAAAATATTCTTTATCCTTTGTTGGCATGCCTTTTAGGCTTTGTATGCTCTTGCGCTACTCAGAAAGAAATAGAAGTGACAACCAACGATTTCAAGGTGAAGTCGGCTTTCATACAAGAGTACGTTTCTGGAACGGAAGGCGGACCCGGTAAAGTAATGTTGTCGATTGAAGTTGAGTTATTGAATTTGGAGCCTAAATCAATGGATAGCCTCGAATATAAGGGCGCTATGTACCCAATTAATGTTGAAAGCTTTATTCTCAATCTTAACCTTAGAAAAGGAAGGGGGCTTATAAATACAGATCCAATGCTATCAGACACTAAAGCTGCTATCTACTACCATGAGGGTGAAAAAGTCCAAAAGTTTCTCGTTGACCCGATCGTAATAAAGGAGCCAATATTTCTGCCTTAACGGCATTGAAACAATCTTTAAGGATTTAATTTTAATTAAATCTTGTGTCAAAAAGCAGCACCTTAAAAATAGTGCCTTTGCGTTCCTTCGTTAACACTTGTCTTCAAAAGTTGCACTTTCTCTTGTAGTTCAAAACCAAACACAGCACATTAACCTTGAGGTTTCAACAAATCAAAAGCCAGTCCATTGACAGACGTGCTATCGCTTTTTTCTTTTTATTTCGTACTTGTATCCAAGGCCCAAAACAAAATCGGTGTCTGGACTTTCAAATTCAGGCTCAACGATATAATACAAATTCAATTCATGGCGCTTGTTGATTGGGTATTCAATTCCCAAACGGAGGCGGTATTTATTGAAACGATGATTGCCGGCTACACTCGTTGAAGTGTACATTAATTGATCGTTGAAATGCAAGAAAAACTCTGCTGCAACATGAGGTTTCAGTTTGGTTTTCGGAAGATTATAACTCAATTTAACCCGAGTTCTGAAATTATCGTTGTTTAGATCTCCTCGATCCCAGGCATGCGTATACCGAAGTCGAGCATCCAATTTTAACCTGGTTTTCTTCATTAAAAGTTCCAACAGATTCGTGAAGTTAGCATCCAATCCGATTCTGTGGTATGTATCTCCACCGAGCAATCCTGTTGTTGGTCTGTTTCCAAAACGATAGGCCAATCCCAGTCCGATATGTTTTTTCAAATCGTATTTAACGTAAGGCGAAATGAATGATTTATTCACCGTTGAGGCATTATTTGTAAAGCGACTTTCCAACTGTAATCCCGCATCTAGCTTTTTTGTAATCGGCAGGCGAACATCAGCTCCTGTCCAAACCCCAAAATCGTTTTGTGCCGAAGAAAAGATAGGAATTGCAACACCAACAACGATAAGACTATTTTTTAGAATTCGAATCATTTAATGATATATAGGTCAGCTGCCGTTACTACTTCTTTTTTGTTCGCAATGTTGACGGTAGATTCAATCTGTGTAAGCGTTCCACCCAAGTTTAAAGTGTCTTCAGTAAACGCATAAACTGTGTAGTTTCCTCTGTTTAATCCAGTGAATGTATAGTTGCCATTTGCATCTGTTCTTACAGATTCGCTGTAGAATCCTTCTTCTCCATAAATGATGTAAACACGCTCATCGACCATTGGCCCTTCCGTAAAAGAAGTGCTTCCCGCTGATGCACCGCCGCCTTGATTTTGAACATCAACTAAAATGTTAGAAGACAATTCGTCAGCATCGGTCACTTCTCCTGTCAAGATATTTGCGATTGTAATGATGTCATTGTTCAGTGAAAATGTGAAATCAGCGCTTGCAGCCGCATTCAACGCAGCCAACGTATTTGTTGCAACAATAGCGTTCGATTCTGAAAAGTCAAAGTCCACTTGGACTCCTGTTCTCCCCGATAAATTTGGATCTTGCTGAACTCCATTTACCCACTTGTACCATATATAGTAGAGCGTTCCGCCATTCGGAGTATTTAACAAAATATAGTCGCCGTCACTTATTGAACTGCCTTCCGGAAGAATTACCTGCGTCACTTCCTGTTCAGCTCCGCCTCCGTTGGATGAGTATGTTCTTCCTTGAACGGTCCCTGTAACTGCTGAGGTTCCGCCAGATCCTTCAATTTTTGTGCAAGCCGTTAAGCTTACGAGCCCTCCTAAAACAATTGCAATTGCTACTTTATTCATAGTTCTTAATTTAAATACTTCAAATTCTTAATACTCTTGCCTCGGCTACTGCTGTATCATTAATTTCCCATTGACCATTGTGCCGTTTAAATCGAAGGTATAATAATACATTCCAGAAGAAAGATTTTCAACGTAGGTTTTATATCCTTTTCCTGTGATTCCTTTTTCTGAGAATACGACATGTCCAGAGATATCCATTAACTGAATTGAGCCGTTCGAGATGTAATTTTTGAAAACGAAATTAAAGTCTTCTTTGGCCGGGTTCGGAAAGACTTGAACGTCTTCAATTTGATCTTCAGCCAAACTTAAATCTGGACAAGATCCGAACATGTTTGCATCCATCCAGCTGACGCGGTTTGCAATCCAATCCTTCATGTAGGCAACGTCTTCTTGGAAGTTGTTTCCCACAAAATTATTTGGCCAAATGTATTGTCCATGAATTTGCCAACGTTGGAAATTTCTTTGCTGTGATTCATCCAAAAAGGCTGCGATTGTATCGATTTTCGCCATTAAAGAGTCCGTGTGCCATGCCCCTAGACGCATTTCTTGCCATCTGCAATTCAGCATGTGCGTATACGTTGGATCTTGAATCATTTTCCTCCACCAGAACGGAATATTTCCTCCACATATCTGATAGAAATCCATTTGCCAATCGCTGGTTGTTCCGGCTACGCAATAATCGGCATTTCCATAGGCTAGGTTAAAATCCCAAAGCGGCCCGGCGACAATATTTCCTCCTTCGCTTGTTCTTATTTTGTGCAAGAAGCTACTGATTCGATACCCATCTACGTTCTTACTGATCTCGTTCACAAGAAAGAAATCCACGAAAGAAAGCATGTCGACATATGGAGCATAACCCGTTATTGGATTGTCAAAATTTGGCCCGTCTAAAGCGGTTTCCCAACTTGTAATGTGATTCTCGATGTAATTGAGCTGAGTCGCCGTCAAACTATCTAAAGATGGATCATGGGCCTGAAAACTAACTTGATCTGTTGCTCCAGGAAAAGGTGAAAATGGAGAATACCAAGCTACAACTCCTCCAGAGGTTAATTTATCGACTTTCAGTACATAATCTCCCGTTAGTTCATTGCCAGAATTATCAAATTGATTTAAATCATTCGTTCCAACTTTTCCATCCTTACGTTTGATCTTTTCCATGAAGACATAAACGCCTTCGTACTGGCCATTGAGAACAACTTCACAAAATTTGGTACGTGGAGCGTATTCATCTAAATCACGTCCCATATCGTATGCTAAAAAGTTTCGCATTAAGGACTTGTCAGAATATGGTGCTTGAAGTACCCAATCGTTGTCAAACGCCATTCCGAATATTGAAACATCATTCGATTGCCCAAGATTGTCTCTCGTTTCAACGCCCCATTGTTTTTTTGGAAAGCCTTGAGACGATGACCCACGAAGTTCAATGCCGATATCGCCGTTATATTCGTTGAATGCATCTGTAATGTAATTTCGAACCCCTGCTCCATTGTAGATAATTCCCATTGTTGCATCGATCTTCGGCTCGTCGGGAATAGAAGCTCCACCAGCAGTGTTGATTACAACGATCGGCAAGTCTGAATCTAAGAAAACAAGGGGCTCAATGAACCAAAACGGTGTCGGGCCATAATTAGTTGATGTATTGTTGATCGCTAAGGAAAGCCAAGCGCGCGAAGACATATCGCTTGAACCGATTTGCTCGTTATGGGCTTGAACACAAAGAACATTCGATCCGTTTACCAGGTTGGCGGCAAGAAATGCTTGGTCAAGTGTGTAATAATTGGGTTGGCCTCCTTGATACATTTGTGCTTCATGCAAACCATCTGAGGATTGATTGTAATTGGGCTGCCCTCCGCTCGTGATATTGTCTCTTCCGATTTCTACTCCATTCAAATAAGCAACAAACGCATCGTCATAATCAATATTGAAAACCGCTTGTTCAATTGCATTGACATCAAGAATGCTAAATGCAATTCTCTGGTAACATGAAATTGCACCTCCAAAGGATGTGTTGTCATCACCATCACCATAGCCAAAACCACCTTGACCGTTTGTCCAGCTGGCGGCGTTGAATCCTATTGTGTTCCATGAGGCATTAACAGAAGATGTAGGAACCAAGTATTTCCAATTGTCGTCCTCGTATACCACGGTTTCCCAATGGTTAACTTGTGCTTTTGCCGAACATCCAAGAAGCAGCAAAGATGCTATAATTAGTGTTTTCATAAATGATTGAATCAATAGTTTTCCTTTCGTTCTTTTTCTAGAAAGATTGAAAGAATTGTTAGAAGCACGCTGAGAAAATGAAAAGCTTGCGCTAAAAGAAATAAGAGAAATAAGGAGAAGACGCATCAAATCGATTTAAGACTACAATATAGTGAATTTTACCAGATCAGATTAGTCCTTATAGGCCTTATATAGCTGATCTATAAATCCAAAAGCAAACTTGTATAAATTGGCATCGGTTGACAAAAGAATAATGACATCATTTTCTTCTGCTTTAGCCCTGATATCGATGTCTTTAACTTCAATTGGAGATTCGTAACTATCTGGATAGATCTGTTTGTTGTAATACCAGAATTCACCATCGCCAAATAAGTCACGTGAGAATCCGTAATTAAACATTCCCCAGAAATAACTGTCTGAGATAAATGTTACAATTTGTTGCGTTTGGGAGGTGTCCCAATCCCAGTGAAATTGAGGGTAGCCCATCGGGAAAGTTGGCAGGTCAAAAAGAAGGTTCATTCCTTCTCCGATGTCATAATCTCCATCACGGTTTACTTCGTCAACGACAACTTGATCCAAAACGAGATTGGGCATTGATGCATTTCGAATTTCACTAATTTTTTGAAGTAATGAGTCCGCTGCCAAGAATTCTCCGTATTTACTCCAGTGAATTCCTGCCTTCGCAAATAGCGGATAAGGTGTTGATTTTTTCATGCCTAAAAACCAAGCCTTAAAATCAATGTAGTTGACCTCTTTTTTTTCGAATTCAGATTTGTACGATTTGTAATTCGTGGGTGAATTTTTCTTAATTCCCTCGAACCATTTGTCTGGAATATACTCGGGATAATACGATCCTTTTCCTGGAGCAAATAAAACGTATAAGTCCGTCCCATTTTCTTTTAATTTATCTTGAATAAATTTTAGTTTTCGCGTATTTTCTTGTATTTCTTTTTCACCAATATAGTCAATACCAAGGTGCGCTTTGATGTAGTTTCTTTCGTAGAGATAACTCTCCTTGCCTAATATTACTCCTTTTGCTTTCGCTGTATAGAAAAAAGAAAAATGGCGCTGGTTGTTCAGGCATATAAATTCAGGACGAAAACCAAAATTGGTATTCAGGTAGTTGGATGTGCTTTCTTGGTATTCAGAATTGTACCATGCTTCCCAGGTGAATTCTTTATACTTCGTGCTTGAAACGGCGCCATGAAGTGTCTTTTCATTGGCGAAATGCGTTTTGTGCTGAATTGCTGGAAGGCAAAGCACGAGGACTATGATTCCAAAGACAACTTTCTTGATGGTATTTTGTTCTTTATTTGTCATCAAAATCTGAAATAAATAAAGGGATTAAAATCTTCTCCTGTAATAGAACCGACACATAAAGCGAATAGTACACAGCCAATAATAGAAAGGGTTAACCGAGTAATGAGGCTGACATTCACTTCTTTATAAATGAATGTTTCTAGGAAGCGCCCGACGCGCGTTAGACACGCAAAGGAAATGATTGCACCCACTAGTAAGAGAACAACCGATTCATTTGTCATTTCAATCATGTCTATTCCGTCCAAGGTGAACATTTTTGAAAGATAGACTAATGCAGTATCAAGGTCTTCAATTGTAAAGAACACCCAACCGATCATTACAACTAAAAAGGTGAAAAGGACACTTGGAATAGTACCTGCTTTATCGAGTAGTTTCTTTAAAAAAAGACGGTCTAGAATTAAGAAAAAGCCGTGAAATGCACCCCAAATAATAAAGTTCCATGATGCACCGTGCCACAGTCCTGAAATTAGGAAGACTAGCCAAAGGTTGAAGAATAGCCTGAACTTTGAATCCACTTTACTCCCGCCGAGCGGAATGTAGAGGTAGTTTTTCATCCAATCGCCGAGGGTGATGTGCCACCTGCGCCAGAACTCAGTAATACTTTTGGAATTGTAAGGGTTATTGAAGTTTTCTGGAAATGTGAATCCCATCATTTTTCCCAGGCCTATGGCCATGTCGGAGTATCCTGAGAAGTCAAAATAAATTTGGAAAGTATAGGCCAGAATTCCAATCCAAGAGGCTATAAACGACAATTGATCCGGAGGCAATTCCATAATCTCTTTCGCTTGAGCGCCAAGCACATTAGAAATAAGTACCTTCTTCGTTAGTCCGATGCAGAAACGATAAAAACCGTAGAGTTTATCATCAATTACTTCGCGCCGTTCTGTGATTTGATCGGCAATAAAATTAAAGCGTACAATCGGCCCAGCAATCATTTGTGGGAAGGACATGATGTACAATAAATACTGGTTTAATTTTGCGAGTGGTTTGTGAACGCCGCGGTAAACATCAACTGAATACGTTAAGGTTTGGAAGGTATAGAATGAGATCCCGATTGGCAAGACCACTGCTGTCCAACCCAATCGATGAACACCGATCGCGTGAAGCATGTCGTTGAAATTCTCAACAAAAAAATTGGCGTATTTAAAATAGGCGAGAAGCCCAAGATTCATCGTGAGCGAAAGAATAAGTAAAAGCCGCTTTCGCTTTTGATTTTCAGCGAGATAAAGTTGCTTTACTACATAAAAATCAATGACTGTAGAAATAAGCAGGATGAAAACGAATTCCGGGGCACCCCAGGCGTAAAAACCGATACTGGCCAATAGAATCCACCAATTTTTGAGCGAAGTATTTTTGCCTAGAAGTGAATACACAACTAAAAAAGTGGGCAAAAAGTACAAAAGAAATAATGTGCTGCTAAATTCCATTTTTTCTCTATGTGAGTTGGGGTATGTTTGCTAAAACATTCAATGAAAGGGGTTTACTCAAACTCGATAAGCACCGTTCCTTTTTCTACGACATCATTGTTTGTAATGTTGATCTCTTTTACAATTCCAATCCCTTCCGCTTTCAAAACGTTTTCCATTTTCATGGCTTCAAGTGATAGGATTTCATCACCAACCTCCAAAGAATCGCCCACTTTAACTGCAACGTTCACAATTCTTCCTGGCATTGGAGCTTGAAGTTCTTTAAGCTTCTTTACTTTTGGAATATCTAATCCCATGGCTGTAATTAGTTCGTCTAATTCACCTTTCTTTGTGATTTCAAATACACGGTGATTGATTTTCAATTTCACACTATTGCTTTCGGTCTTGTCTTCTAAGATTTCACCGAAGAAAGTTTTTCCACCAAATTCAAGAGAGAAGAACTTTTCATCGTCCCATTTTAGAACTGCACCTTCAGTTCCAACTGTTTCTTGTCCATCAATGTTCCAAATGCGATTTGCCATTTATCATGTATTTGATACAAAAATAACAGAATCCTCGTCCGATACTGTAGATTTCGTATTTCAATCCAATTTAAATGTTCAGATTTGTACAAGATTAAAAAAGATGAGATTATGAGAAAGGTTGTAATATATTCGATGGCGCTTTTATTAGTAGCATGCGGTGTTAGGAAAGGAAATCCTGCTTACAATGAAAGTAACACCACAAAGTCGAATGAAACCCCGGAAGTCGCTATGGGCGAAGAAATCATTCTTCAAGAACGTCCAGTATATAACCCTTCTGAAACACAATTGACAGATTTGATTCACACGAAATTGGAAGTGAATTTTGATTGGAAACAATCGCGAATGAATGGAATTGCTACAATTACAGCAAAACCACATTTCTATGCAACCCAGGAATTGATTCTCGATGCAAAAGGAATGGACATCAACGGTATTAAGATGAACGGCGAAACAGTCGAGTACGCTTACATCTTGGATGTTTTGAATATTCAATTGGATAAGGAATACACAAGAGACCAAGATTTCACTGTTGTTATTGATTACGTTTCAAAACCGAACGAAAGAACGACTGGAGGAAGCGCTGCGATTACATCGGATAAAGGACTTTACTTCATTAATCCAATGGGAGAAGATAAAGACGTAATGCCTCAAATTTGGACGCAAGGAGAAACGGAATCAAGTTCAGTATGGTTCCCAACGATTGATTCGCCAAACGCCAAAACGACACAAGAAATTTTTATTACAGTAGAAGATAAGTTTATAACGCTTTCAAATGGAGCTTTGATTTCAAGCACATCAATTGAAGGAGGAAAACGCGTAGACCACTGGAAACAAGTTCTTCCACACGCACCATATTTGTTTATGATGGGTATTGGCGAATTCAAAGTTGTTAAGGATTCTTGCACTAGAAAGGACGGATCGACGATGGAAGTAAATTACATTGTTGAGCCGGAATGGGAAGGGTCGGCCAAAGCGATTTTTGGAGAAACACCAGAAATGATTCGCTTCTTCGCTGAGCTTTTGGGTGTTGAATACCCTTGGGATAAGTACACACAGATAGTTGTTAGAGATTACGTTTCTGGAGCAATGGAGAACACTGGAGCCGTTATTTTTGGAGATTATGCTTACAAAACGGACAGAGAATTATTGGATGAGAATGATCAATCGACAATTGCGCATGAGTTGTTCCACCACTGGTTTGGAGATTTAGTAACAGCGGAATCTTGGTCGAATTTAACATTGAATGAATCTTTTGCAAATTACTCGCAATACTTATGGGATGAGCACAGATATGGCGTTGATGAAGCGGATTATCTTGCAGAAATTGAAGCGGATGGATACCGTCAATCGGCATCGGTTCAAGGACACCACGACTTGGTTTGGTTCGATTTTGATGAGAAAGATCAAATGTTCGATGGGCATTCATACAATAAAGGAGGTCGAATCTTGCACATGCTTAGAAACTACCTTGGTGATGATGCATTTTTCGCTTCATTGAAGAAATATTTAACGGATAACCAATATCAAGCAGCTGAATTCCACGAATTAAGATTGGCATTCGAAGAAGTTACTGGAGAAGATTTGAACTGGTTCTTTAATCAATGGTATTTAGGGTCAGGGCATCCAAAGTTGGTATTCAACCAGGAAGAAGACACGAAGAACAGGAAATTGTTGGTTACGGTTGAGCAAACGCAAAGCCTGGAGCTTTCACCGATTTTTAAAATTCCTTTCCAGATTGCAATTTTTGATGACAATGGAATACACATTCATGACGTTGTTATGGATGAACTAACGGAGGAATTCGAATTGCCATATACTGGAACCTTGAAAACATTCATTTACGATTACCAACAAGTAATCTTAGCGGACAAGGATGTGAAGAAGTCGCAAAGCGAATACATTAATGAGTTTTACTTGGGTGAGCGTTATGCTGCAAGAAAGCAAGGTTTAATAGAAGGAACGACGGGTTTCAGTCCAAAAGGTCAAAAAATGATCTTGGATGGACTGAAGGATAAGTTCTGGCACATTCGAGTTTTGGCTTTGGGTAAAGCGGCCGAATTAGAAGGGGATTACGCTGTACAAGGATTAGAGATCGTTAAAGGAATGATCGAGAACGATCCAAAGTCGGATGTTAGAGTTGCTGCTGTTGCTGCGATTGGACAATTGATTGAAAGCGAAACGGTACTTTCTGCTATCTATAACAAGCGCGTTCAAGAAGACCGCTCGTATTCAGTAATATCGATTGCGTTGAGCAGCTTGGGTGGAATTAATCCAGAAGAAGCATTGAAAATCGCGAAAACTTTGGAAAGCGAAAAATCGTCAACTATTATTTATGGGATTTCGCAAATCTATGCAACGCAAGGAGGGCCTGAGAAATTTGCTTTCATGAAATCTGTTCTTGACGGAAACGTTGTTGGGGGCTTTGATAAACTTGGAGTGATGAATTCATTGACTCTCTTTATTGCGCGTCATGACATCTCTATGGCAGAAAAGGCGTACCCCGTTTATGAAGGTCTTTCTGAAACGGGAGGTTTTTATATGAAGATGTTTTTACCTCAAGCACTTAATTACTTGAATCAATATTTTGACACAACTTTGGCTACTTTAGAAACGGAATTGAAAGGGTATGAAGAGAATAAAGATGCTTTGTATGCTAATCAAACACGGGCTAAGATTAAAGCGTTCAAGGCGCAGCAAGAAAAATACAATGTACTTGCTAAAAAGATGAAAAACGAAAGTAATAATGAGCACTAGTCGCCCTAAGCACTAACCTTTCAAGGGCAATTCTCGGCCTGTTAACAAAGATTTCTTGATTAATTTCTTAGCGATTTTCTTGTCATTTATAAAATTGAAACTATATTTGATTAATTATTCGTCATTAGTTTGATTAAAAAGTGATCAATGAAACATTTAAAAGTTGGAGACCAAGCACCTGATTTTATTTCGAAAGATCAAAACGGAAATGAAGTGAAGTTATCGGATTATAAAGGACAGCGATTTGTACTTTATTTCTACCCGAAAGACAACACTCCGGGTTGCACGACACAAGCCTGTAATATTCGCGATAATTACGGCTCGATTAAGAAAAACGGAATTAACATTTTTGGTGTCAGCGCTGACACAGAACTGAAGCATGTGAAGTTCATTGAAAAATTTGACCTTCCTTTTCCATTGCTTGCAGATGTTGACCATGAATTATTAAACCTATACGGTGTATGGGGAGAAAAGAAATTCATGGGCAAAACTTTCGATGGAATTCATAGAACCACCTTTGTGATGGATGCTTCACATAAGATTGTTGGGATCATTGAAAAGCCAAAGAACAAGAACCACTCAGATGAAATTTTAGAAATTTATAAAGATTGATTTTTAGAACGTAAATAGATTACGATCTACTCACCCATCTTTGTATCATACATTTTAACAACGCCGGACACAACCTCAAAACTGGAAGGCAAAAATTTAAAAAACAAACGATATGGCAGGAAAAGAAGTTAACGCAGAAAAATTAAAAGCATTACAGCTTACAATGGATAAGCTTGATAAGACTTACGGAAAGGGTACGGTAATGAAATTGGGAGATAGCGCAATTGAAGAGATTGACGTAATACCAACAGGTTCTTTGACTTTGGATTTAGCACTCGGTGTGGGTGGGTTCCCAAAAGGAAGAGTTGTTGAAATCTACGGGCCAGAATCATCAGGTAAAACAACATTGGCGATTCACGCAATTGCTGAAGTTCAAAAACAAGGTGGTATTGCTGCAATCGTAGATGCTGAGCACGCATTCGATCAATTGTATGCTAAAAGTTTGGGTGTAGATGTTGAGAACTTATTGATCTCACAACCAGACAATGGTGAACAGGCATTGGAAATTGCAGACAACTTGATCCGTTCAGGAGCTATTGATTTATTAGTAGTCGATTCTGTTGCAGCATTGACACCAAAAGCAGAGATTGAAGGTGAAATGGGAGATTCTCAAATGGGACTTCAAGCACGTTTAATGTCGAAAGCACTTCGTAAGCTTACGGGATCAATTAGCAAGGCAAACTGTTGTTGTATTTTCATTAACCAACTTCGTGAGAAAATTGGTGTAATGTTCGGGAACCCTGAAACAACATCTGGTGGAAATGCATTGAAGTTTTATTCTTCAGTTCGTATCGATATCAGAAGATCAAGTCAAATTAAAGATGGTGATGAAGTTATTGGTAACAGAACAAAAGTAAAGGTTGTAAAAAATAAAGTTGCGCCTCCATTTAGAAGAGCTGAATTTGATATTATGTATGGAAAAGGCATTTCTAAAGTTGGTGAGATCTTAGACCTTGGTGTAGATATGAATATCATCAATAAAAGTGGTTCTTGGTTCTCTTATGGAGAAACAAGACTTGGACAAGGAAGAGATGCGGTTAAATCGATTATCAAAGATAATCCAGAATTGATGGAAGAATTAGAACAAAAGATTAAAGATGCTCTTAAGCCATCAGGAGAGGTTGAACTGGTGGGGTAAGACAACTGCATAGTGCCTAAGTTAAACTTTGGCACAAGCATATCGTAGAGAAACGGCGTTTTAACTTAGGTTGAAATGCCGTTTTTCATTTTAATCAAATGATAAAATCAAGTATTTGGGTTACTATTTCGGTAACTGGTTAATCCAATCATTAATCGACTCGTGTTTTTCTGATGCCTCAATTAGATCAAGTTCTGGATCGAAAATGTAAGTGGATGGTGCTCCATTGAAACGTACTTTAATTTTACACTTAACCCAGCAATTGGTAATTCCATTTTTTAGGGCAATTACATCATTAAGGTAATGCGCGAACTGAAGAATCATTTGAGGTGAATTACACATTTGATCTACCTCGTCCGGGAATAAGGTGTTTTTAGGATCAATAGAATGTATTTTTTCTGTGTCTTTATCCCAAATTTCAAAAGTAACTTCTTCCACTTCGCGGTATTGAATTTTCATTCGCCATGAAAAGCGCTGAGCCTCACCAGTCCAATCTGTATACCCAGGAATGAAATAGTGGCGTAAAGGTATTATTAATTGAAAGACAACATAAACGCCAATTAGAATTAAACCAGACTTCTTTAAGGGAGTCCCCGCTAATTTGGAGATTGGTGAAGCGATTAATTTTCTTCTTTGTAGCCAACCATATAGTTTTTCTTGATCCATGAAAAGTAAAAGGGCAGCGATCATGAAAAACGGGAAAATGAAAATGTCGTTAAATACATAACTGTTAAGTAAGTTGAAAAGCACGGCTGAAATGATTGCTGCGAATCTTGTTTTCTTTATTAAAAGGAGCGCACCAATCAGTAAGTCGAAAGCAATTCCACCATATGCGAAAAGATATTTCATCCAATCAGTTCGAAATAGGTCGGTCCCCGTTCTGTTTGCGGCGGCGTGCAATACTTCTTCTACTGGATGAAAATCAAGCCAATAGGGGTTTAATTTAACGATGCCACCAAAGAAATAAACAAGAACTATGTGAAATTGTAACAGTCGATAGGACCATTGTGGAACAGAGCTCCGTTTTCGCTTTTTATTCAGAGAAAAAGCTCCGTCAGCAGGAAGAAAAATCATTATAAAACCAATTAAACAAAGGAGGTACAAATGATTATTGTACAAAACAGGGTCAAGAAAAAAGAAGTACGAAAAACTAAGGGCAAAGACTGCCATAGCCCAACGGTACATTACTCCAAGAGTGATTAGAATGGCGCAGATAAATAGAACACCCATTAACAATTTAAGGGTTCCAATTTCTGGTAAAGGAAGATTTAAGAATTCATAATGAAAGATTCGATCGTGGGCATAGAAGCTCTCCACAATTTTAATTTCATTGAAACGCTTTAAATCCCATAAAATAATTAACCCGAAAAATATTCGAAATAGACCAAGTCCTTGAGGTTGTGACGGTTGATTAAGGTATTTTAAAATCTTCATTGCATAAAAGTAGAAATAAAATTGATTTGTCAATATTCAGTGTTGAATAGATTTAAATGGGAATTTCACCTTTTGCGCAAGTAATCTGGATGGAGTGCAACAAATAGAATTGAAATCAATATTAGATTTATGATTAGAGCCGTTCCTTTACTATTATAGAACAAAGACGGAGAGAGTTTGTGTTTCTGTTTTCCCCGACAGGATAAACTTAATTGGCTGAAGCGCTCAATTCAGATAAATCTGTTTCCTTTAGTTTAGCACCAAGCGAGTTTAAATCTTTGATTAAGAAATCAGCAGAAACTGTAGCTCCCGAAATTCCATCGATGTTATCTTCTAATTTGAATCCGTGGCTTTTACCAATGAACTGTTCCAGCCATTTCGGTCGGCAAATTTCATACCCGTATTGCCCTCCGTAATTTGCGATATCTACCTTTTTGATGTTCAAGTCAGTATCGTAAACCACGATGTAATCAAAGGTCTCATAAGCCTCTGCGTTTGGAGTTGTCGGAGCAGCGCAACCACCAATTCTGCAACCAAAAGCTGTTGTATAGCAAGCGTACCCAATTATTTTCCCTTTAGACTTAACCACACTTAAAGTCATTAGATCAGCACGGAGTTCACCAGGAACTTCCATTGCTTCCAGTTCAACTACCTTGTCTTTCCAGACTTTGGCCGCAAGCTTGTTGATTTTTTTCTCAGGTGTAGCGAACGCAACGAGGGCTATTAAACAAAGAACTGTTGCCGATATTTTTAGAATAAACTTCATAATTAAAACCAATATCCGAATCCGAGGTTAAATACATTTGTTGGGCGAGGATTCGCTTCGGTAGCAACCCATTGTAAATCAGTCTTGATAATAGTGCCAGGCGTCAATTGCAATCCAGCGCCTGCTGTTAAAATCTGTCTGTTAAAAGCAGAGTTTCTTGAAATGTTATCTTCTATACCAAAGTGTGTATCGTAGCTTTCATACCTTACAAAAGGAATCAATCTAGGGAATGTTTGATTCTTTTTCAGCGCGATTTTATAAGCAACTTCCCCGTAATAACCCATAATTGTACTTCCAAGTGTTGCACCTGTGAAATCATTGTATTGATCCGTATTTGAAATTGAAGTAATACTTCCAACAGCGGTCAATTGAAGATTCTTAATGTTATAATGTGCATTCAAAGCTCCCATTGCAATTCCAACCGAAGAACTATCTGCTGATTGAATAGATACAGGATCTGTTCTGTCCAAACCATCGTACATTGTTGATTCTGTGTTTCCGTAGTATCCAGAAAGACCAAGTCTTAAGCCGTTCAACCCGTAGAATGTCAATTTGCCCGTATAAGAAGGTGTTCTAAAAGAAGCCTTGGAACCTTTTTGACGACCGCCTCTTAGTCCGTTGCTTCCAGATAATTTTGCAGAACCGTCGTATCCTTTAAAACCATTGACAGCGTATATCTGATACTTTAAGTTTGCTTTTTTCAAAATTCCATGAAATCCAAGTCCCATTTCACTCCATGTTGAAGGAATGATGTACTTGTCAAAACCAGGACGTTCCACACCATTAAACAATGTTGGCTCGTGGAATTCATTTACATACCCCATTGGAATTAGAATGATTCCCGCTTTAATATTGAAAGCGCTGTTTATGCTGTAGTTCATAAATGCTTGTTCAACGTAAACTTCTTTCACGTGTTCGAATTCAATTTCAGTAAAAAATTGAAGGTTCTTTTTGAATTTGTATCCCATGAATAAAATAACACGGTGTAAATCCATCGTTCCGTTTTGGAAGGTTCCATCTTCGATGTCATGATTGTAATGTGCCTCACCATAACTACCGATCGCAAAATTTTGATCCGCAAACATAATTTTTTTTGTACTACTGTTAATTGTACTGTCTAAGTAGGTTTGAGCGTTCAGTGTTGAAACTGAAATGAAGCAAAGGATTGTTAAGAGTATTAATTTTTTCATCACGTCGTATTCTTTATTGTATTTGTATTGTTTACTGGTTACAAAGAAAGGCAACAGATGAAGTATCTACAATACCACGTTTGTGGTATTTTTAATCATTCTAAATAAGGAAATATTCGTATACCTAATGATAGCAATCGTTTTGGATGGACTTCTTGATTCTGGCCTTTTTATAGAGAGCTTCGAAACGTGTAACTACAATGTTGGAACTGATGCGCCTGTTTCTGAAAAGATCATGCTTTATCCGAACCCAGCTAATGAAACACTTTATGTTGAAAGGGCAGATGACATGAAAGGAACTCTATTCATTCATGATATGAATGGAACGTTAGTTATGGAAGAGTCAATTCCTGATGCAGAATCAAGTATCAATATTTCCACTCTAAATCCAGGAATATATATGGTAACGATTGAATCTGGAGATAATGTGTCGCGTTCTAAATTAACCGTTAACTAATCATACCTTAAAAAAAAGCCTCCTCATTTCTGAGAAGGCTTTGTACCTCGGGCGGGAATCGAACCCGCACGCCCGAAGGCACTGGATTTTGAATCCAGCGCGTCTACCAGTTCCGCCACCGAGGCATTTGATTAGCTCTTCATATTGGAAGAGCGATCGCAAAGTTATCCTTTTTATTGAAATGGAAAGTACCTTTTTAAAATTTCGTCATTTTTTTCGTGGCTGAGACACAATTTAACTTAATTTCAATGAAGTAGACTCCAACTGATAAAGTCTCCAGTCCGATCAGTTTTATGCTGTTTTCCGTCCAATCCGAAGGTTTGATATTTTGAAGCATCAAACTTCTACTCGATTGATCCAGTATTTGAATGGTGCAATCTTCATTCGGTGCTTCAGCAACACTAAGAGTTAAATCAGCGTGAAACGGATTTGGAAAGCTTTCTATGGAAATCGTGTTGGCAATTTCATTAACATCAGTAAAGCTACATCCATTGAGTGTTCCAGGCACATTGTCATCCAACCAAATCAAGCGCCGCGTGATCCAATCTTTTAACCGTTGAACTTCTTCAGCATAGGTCTGAGCTGGAGCTTGTACTTCTGGTGTCCCAGTAGCCGCGCCCATATTCCCCCAAGTTAAATAATGCCATTCCTGACTTTCATCGACAACCAAGGCAACAGAATCGACCATAGCATGCAAGTACTGTTCACTCAAAACATTTCTTCTCAAGTCCTCATAACGACAGCGCATTTCATCTTCAAAAAGAGGGTCTTCAAACATGCGAACAAACCAGCCGGGCGAATTCACATCAGGATTGCAATTGTTTACTTTGTACGCCCACTCCGAACCGTCCGTTGCGCTGTAAATGCAATCCCACATGTCTTTCCAAGCCCAATCAAAATCCCAAACGGGTCCCGCTTTCAGTTTTCCGATACTTCCATCAGCATGGTCTTTTTCCTTATTGAAATAACGACTCTTTTTAAAGCCATCACCGTTTCTTGCCAATTCATTTACGATAAAGTAATCCAACCACGATCGTGTACTAATGTACTTTCTAAACCCATTAATCGGATCGGCAAAATTAGGTCCGTACAACGACGTTTCAAATTGATCAAGGTAATCTTGAATAAAAATAGATTGGGCTCCAGCAATATTAGCAACCTTTGGGTAAACATAAACCATGTGAACATCAAAGCCGGGATGGTCAATTGGGCTGTTTGCCAATTGCCATGAATTTGTATTGTCCCAATAATCAACTTTCAAGATATAACCACCCGTAATATCTGGCGGCGTTACTTCCCACGGAAACAAATCTGCAACATCCACGCGGTTTCCATCTCGTTTAATCTTCTCAGTAAGCAAATAAATTCCCTTGTACTCTCCATTTAAAACAACATCGACTAATTTACTTCGAGGAGCATAATGACCGATTTCATCAAACAATCGATTCGGAACTATATTTCGAGCAAACGATTTGTCGTTGTAATTCGCCACCAAAAGCCAGTCGTGTTCCGCAGGCATGCCTATTAATGAAGAGTCAATTTGGTTTCCAAAATTATCTTGCAACTTGAGAGAATACGGTTTTTGTGGAAGGCTCGCCGAGTAATTTCCACGACGCTCAATTCCAATTTTACCATCATATTCATTCAATGAATCTGTCATGTAATTCCGCACACCAGGCCCATTGTAAATAATTCCCATATCGGCCACTATTTTAGGGTCATCTGGAATGGATTGTCCATTTGTATTGATCACTACAATTGGTAAATCCGACTCTGCGAATTGAAAATAATCTGCTGGATTTGCTCCGAATGTCACCGACCACGTATTTAGAACACCTTCATCAACTCCATAATTATCATTAATTCTTAAGAACCAAGTTCCGTTCGGATTTTGCCCGTTATTGACTGAACCCATTTGTCCCATTGGCTTATATGTCCCGTTGAAAGGTGTACTTCCTGTTGCTATTGAATTTGCAGCATCCCAGCGCAGACAAGTCACCTGCATATCATCTCCGCCTCCACCAATAGAAGAAAATAATCCTACTTCCGTTCCGTCTGGACCGATTAAAGTAATTGTTAGGTCACTTACATAGGTGTGATTCAAATCAAGACAAATTTCCTCTAAGCCAAACGTTGTAGTGTTAATTACAGTCGGAAGTCCAGATACTACAAGCGGAATATCGATGGTTTGGTTGTCTAAAATTGGGCCTGTTCCTCCATTGAAAGTCTGAGAAAATCCGAATGAGCCTAAAAACAATCCAAGTGCGGCAAGAAGAAATTTCATAAATGTTTTGGTATGATTCATTGTGAATTTAGTGAAAATAGAGTCGTTTATGGACTTAATTCTTAACATTGTGCTATGTCTAAAATTCTGATTAAAAATATTAAAGGTCTTGTTCAATACGGTGAAAACCTTCCTTCCGTGCGAAAAGGAAAAGAGATGAAGGAACTTCCTATTTTGGAGAATGCTTTTTTGGCGCTTGAAGATGGAGTAATTGTCGCTTATGGATTGATGTCTGATTGGGGTGGAATTGATGATTGGCGCGATTTGGAGGTGATTGATGCCGACGGAAAATATGTTTTGCCAGCATTTTGCGATTCACATACACACACCGTTTTCGCCAATTCTCGCGAAGAGGAATTTGTGGATCGAATTAACGGGCTGACTTATGAAGAAGTAGCAATTAAAGGTGGTGGGATTTTAAATTCAGCAAGACGCTTGGCTGAAATGTCGGAAGATGAGCTGTTTGATCAAGCCCTTGAAAGAATTGAACGTTTGATGTCGTATGGAACGGGAGCGCTAGAAATTAAATCGGGTTACGGTCTTTCTGTTGAAGCGGAAATAAAAATGCTTCGTGTGATTAAGAGGCTAAAGGCTGAATGTTCAATTGAGATTAAAGCAACATTTCTTGGAGCGCACGCTTTCCCGCCAGAGCACAAAGAAAACCACAGGGGATATATTGATTTGATTATCAATGAGATGCTACCGATTATCAAAAAAGAAGGACTTGCGGATTACATCGATGTGTTTTGTGAAAGAAACTATTTTTCAGTCCAAGAAATGGCCGAAATTTTAGAGGCTGGAATAGCGATTGGATTAAAACCAAAAGTGCACGTTAATCAATTCTCAGCGATGGGAGGTGTTGCCAAGGCAGTTCAGTTAAATGCACTATCTGTAGATCATTTAGAGGAAATTTCCGACGAGGACATTGAAGCATTAAAGGGCTCGAATACGATGAGTACGATTTTACCAAGTTGCTCTCACTTCCTTTCGATTCCGTTTGGAGATGCACGTCGCCTGATGGAAAACGATCTACCCGTTGCATTGGCCAGTGATTTCAACCCAGGTTCAACGCCGAGTGGAAATTTGAGTTTTGTTTGGTCATTGGCTTGTGTTAAAATGAAAATGACACCCGAAGAAGCATTAAACGCGCTTACGATCAATGCCGCTTATGCCATGGAATTATCGGATTCGCACGGTACGATTTCCTTAGGAAAAATGACACCGATCATTATTACGAAGCAAATTCCAAGTTTAGCATATATACCTTATTCGTTCGGTGACCAATTGATTGAAAGACTTATATCATAGTATTGTTAACGACTAATAAAGTTCTAGTAGAGTGAAGTAAAATATGAATATAAATTCCTACCTTGACTCTAATGAAAAACCACGTCTTATTTTTTCTTTTGCCGTTTTTTGGAACAGCGCAAACCATTGATAATAATCATGAGTTGCTTTGGGAAATTACGGGCAACGGTGCCAAAACATCTTACCTATTTGGAACGATGCATACTAATGACAAAAGGGTCTACAATATTTCGGACAGCACATTTATTGCGCTTGATAAGGCGGAGGTGATTTCTCTAGAAGTCGATATGTTTTCGCTTTTCGATCAGGCCGACACCCGTCTGGAAGAAGTGAAATTCAAATTCGATAGGGAAGGAAAGCCGTATACCTCAGATAAAGAAGGGTCAGAGACAAGCTATGGGAATGAGGATGGTATGCCGCATCCTTTAGACGCTTTTTTTCAACAGTATTGCCACAATTCGGGGAAAATATTCATTCCATTAGAAACTGTTGAATTTCAAGAGAATCTATTATCAGATAGTGATTTTAGACCAAACTGGAGACGTTTGGGAATAGAATCAATATTGACAGACCCGGAAGACATTTTGCAACTGTATTTGGCAGGAGACATCTATTTATTAGACAGCAAAGTGAAACGATCCATGCATGTTTTCCCAAACCTATACGATGAGGTTATTGTGAAAAGAAACTTTGGAATGGTAGAGAAGCTCGATTCATTGATTCAGATACATTCTGTGTTCTGCGGAATTGGAGCAGGCCATTTGGCAGGTGCAGTTGGCGTTATCAATTTATTGAAAAGAAAAGGGTATTCGGTTCGAAAAGTGGTGGCAAGTTTCGATGAAAATGAGACGGAAGCAGAAAAAAATATCAAAGAATTCCGAGACTATACTTATGACAATGATACTTTAGGATTTCACGCCTTGTTCCCTGGAAAGCCAATTCAAAAAGAAGATTATTTTGCCACTGATGACCAGCTTTTGAACTTGATTTATCGTGATTTGGGTCAAGGAAATTCTTATGAAATTGAAGTGTACAAGCGAAACGCTGATCCAGATTCAGAACTTTTAGAGCTAGAAGCACTGGCAGAAATCCATATTGCAAGCCCTTCAGAAAGTTCAATGGATAAGATTACGTTAGACGAAGGAGGAGAAGCCTATCAAGGATTGGGTCAAAACTACAGAGAGGGAATCCATTGGGTGCGCGTAATTGCATCCGAAGATACTTTTATCGTCATCAAAGCGTATGGAGGAAACAAGTTTATGAACTCTCCTCGAGCCTTCCGTTTTTTTGATAATGTTTGGATAGACTAATCCTCAAAGAATGGCTTTTGTTTCGTTATCTTGATAGTCTTTATAGAAATCATGTGCCCATTCCTTTAATCGCGTTTGCATTTCAATGCTTAGCTTAATATCATTGTTGGTTGTTTCCCGAACATCTTTTTTATAAACGTACTCATAAAACAAGCATGCGGAGATAAACGTTCCCTTCCAATTGGGATGCGCCCCATCGCCGTCGTAAAGGTTGACTTTATTCTTTAAATCCTTCCACATCAATCCAACCGGAATTGTAGAAGCGTTAATTTCACTTTCTAGTTTAGAATATTGATTGTAGATTGAATCGGTCATCAAATTGGATTTTTTGTATCCCCAAGTCGAGAAGAGGTAAATCTGAGTCGTTGGATTCATCCGCATCAATCGCCCTCCCCATTTTTTACCGTACCGCATAAATTTTTTAGTTTCCTTCAAGGGCCCTGTGCTGTATTCCTGAAGAATTACCTTGTCCCACTTTTTGGAGATCAATTTGAGCCATGTCTTTGAATCGCTCCAATGCATGTTTAAATGATATTTCCCCTTAGCGGCTCTTGTAACATACTTTGTCTTTGTACCTTTCATCCCAGTTGAAAGATTGCGTAAATGATAGTCAACGCCAGCGTTTCTATACGTGTAACTGTTCCCGATGAAAAGGATGTTTTCATATTGACCTTCTTTTGTCTCAACCTTCTTTGCTGGAGTATCGCAACCCGCAAGTAAAAAGGTAATGAACAAAATAAAAATCACTTGCTTCAAGAGCATTAGGTGTTTCATGAGAGCGAAAATACGATTTTTCAATTTAGATAGTTAGAATTTGGATGTTGGATCGCTGCCCTTTTCGACTTATTCAGGATTCAATGAAACTAGTATTAATCTAAAATCTAAAAAGGAACTTGTGACTTATCCAACATCCAACATCCAAAAGCGATCTAATATCTATTATCTACCCTGAAAAAACGCAAAAATCAAACTTATCTAGCGAATAAGATTTGAATTCCTTACCTTTGAGAAAACGCATTGAATGATTGAAAGACTTCAAAAACCGTCTTTAAAAGCTAAACTAGCTGAGAGTAAACTACTTCTAATTCGAGGTCCGAAAGGAACAGGAAAGCAATCATTAATTGAAAACATCCTAAATGAATCGAACACTTCGTTTTGTACCTTAAATTGTGATGATAAAAAAGAACGAAATAATATTGAATCGAACGGTTATCTCGCTCAATTAAAAGAAACCATTATCGTTTTGAGAGAAGCACAACACCTTTCGAAACTCAGAGAGATCATTGAAGATGTTCTTATGGGAAAGATCAAACATACCCTGGTCGTTTGTTGCTCGTACAAGCCAATCGTCGATGAAGAATTAATTGAAGTCTTGGAAATTGAAGGAATGCTTTTCAATGTTTACGCGCCGTCTTTCAATGAGTCCGCAACGCATTTTGGCTTGGCTCAAGAGAGCGAGCTTCTTGAAGAGCGATTGATTTATGGAAATTATCCAGCTGTTTTAAGTGACTTGGAGAATGCTGAATCCACACTTTGTCAAATGATCAGCGAGATTATAAATACACAATTGAGTGCGAAAGATAGAGTCAACAAAGGCGATAAATTAATGCGTATGCTGCAGTTATTGGCGTTCAATGTTGGCGAGCCAATTTCGTACAATGACATTGGCGAAAGATGCGGATTGGACAACGAAACCGTTGAGAGATACATTCATTTGTTTGAAGACGCTTTCGTTCTAATTAAGCTTCCGACATTTTATAATGACAACCGATACGAATTGAAGAAAACGCACTGTGTCTACTTTCAAGACAACGGAATTCGTAACGCTTTGATAAGCAATTTCAATTCAACTTCTTTGCGAAATGACATGAATGATCTTTGGAGAAACTATATGATTTCGGAAAGAATCAAATGGATTCGGATGAACAATCTGAAAAAGAAAGTCTACTTCTGGAGAACACATACCCGTCAGCAAATGGATTTTATTGAAGTGGGAATAGATCAAACAATGGCGTATAAATCGGATCCAAAAATGATCGGTTGGGAAAAACGAAAGAATGTGAAGATTCCTAAATCGTTTACGGAATTCTATCCGAATGTAAAGACGTCGATCTTGAATAAAACAACGTATTGGAACTTTTTGACACGCAAAGTATAAATGACATTTGTAGAAAAAATAGCGCATTATATCCGGGAAGAAAAAATTCCGATGGAGCATTTGACAATCGTTTTGCCTTCCGAAAGGGTGAAGAAATACTTGTCGTCCGCCTTGTATTTGGAATTCGGGAAACCTGTTCTTGCACCAACGATGATCACCATGAATCAGTGGGTGAAATCCTATTCTGAACATGTTGTAATCGACAATACGAGAGCGCTTATTCAGCTTTTTGAAATTCAATTGAAAGTCGCGGAAACCGAAGAAGACAGATCCTTTGATGAATTTATTTCTTGGGGAAACACACTTCTGGCTGATTTCAACGAAATTGATCGATACCTGCTCGATGCAAAACAGATTTTCAGAAACTTAGCAGATATCAAAGAAATTGAAAACTGGAGTTTTGGAGAAGAGAACCTTACGCCAAGTCAAATTCGGTTCATGGAATTCTGGGACCGTCTTCCTGGATTTTATTTCGATCTAGACAAACAACTTACTGCAAGAGGTCAGTGTTATATGGGGCGCGCCTATAAATTTCTAACGGAAAACATTGATTTACTTTTCAAAGAAGATGAAAACCATCAGTATTTATTTGCAGGGTTTAACGCGCTATCACCTTCCGAAACGAGTATTATTAAACAAATTGAGAATTACGGACGTGCTCATATTCTTAGTGATGCCGATGCTTTTTACCTGGACAAGAAATCGCATGAGGCAGGTTTGTTCTTGAGGCAATTATCGGCAAATTTGGACAACAAGCAAATGGATTTTGTTCAAGATGTTCTTCAAACAAAACCGCTTAAAGTTGAATTGATTGAATGTGCTCAGAACACGGGTCAAGTGAAGGTCGCATCAACGTTATTAGCGAAAATGTCAAAGGAAGAAATTGGTGAAACCCTGTTGCTTTTAGCGGATGAAACCTTGATTACTTCTGTCGTTAAAAACTTGCCGAAACAGGTCGGAAAAGCCAATATTACTTTGGGGCTTCCAATTCGAAATACTTCGGTAAAAACATGGGTTGAAATTCTTTTCTCGATTCAGGAGAACAAGAGAAGGTTCAAAACACAGGCGGTATATTTCAATGATCTTCAAAATTTATGGAGCCATCCGTTTGTTCTAGCGAGTTTGTCTCAGGAAGAAAAGGAAACGCTTCTCAATGTGGAAGAAGAAATCGTGCGTTACAATCGCATTTTTATTAATGCATCCAAGGTTCAAATTGGGGAAAATGCCAAGCGAATTTTGGCTGAAGTAACTGTGGATTGGGAGGATGATTGGATAAAAGCAACCCAGTTGATTCGTCGTTTGAATCGAATGATTTATAAAAATTTGGATGAAGAATTTGCTTTCGAACGTGCTGTTCTTGAATGTTTTGATCAAGCCTTAATCGAATTCGAAAACCTTGTTATTGAAGGAATTCCTCCAATGAAAATCAAGAGTTTTAAGTTATTGTTCAATCAACATTGGTCGCAGAAAAGTATTGCGTACCATGGAAATCCGTTGAAAGGACTTCAGATTATGGGACTTCTTGAAACGCGTGGTTTGGATTTCAAGCGCGTCATTGCTTTGGGAATGAATGAAGGGCATTTGCCACCAACGAACCCGATTCAGACGATGATTCCAATGGATTTGCGTCGGTACAACGGAATGCCCACTCCACGGGACAAACAAGGAATTTTCGCACATCACTTTTACCGACTTTTACACCATTGCGAAGAATTGTACGTGACGTATTGCAGTGCAAATGAATCGATCGGAAGCAACGAACCGAGCCGGTATTTAATGCAGATGGAAATGGAACTCGCTCAAATAAACGAGAACATTTCGATAAAGAAAAAGATGTACGCTTTGGATACACCCAAAGAATTGATGGTAAAGGAAATCGTGAAGACTCCAGAGATTTTAAATAGATTGGATGATTTGTTTTCAGCTTCGACATCGGCTTCCATGCTTAAAAAATACTTGACATGTCCACTTGATTTTTATTTCAGATATGTAATGGATTTCGGAGAAGAGGATTCCGTCGAAGAAGAAATTGAACACAGCACCTTTGGAACATTTATTCACGATACATTAGAAGAACTTTATACGCCTTTTGCCCGCTTCGATAAGGAGGGTGTTAAGAACATACCTGCGCCAAAGAACATTACATCTTTTGATATAGAAGCGATGTTGAAACGCTATCCTATGATTCTTGAAAAGCAATTCATGATTCATTTTAACAACGATAAGCAGGCATTTACAAAAGGAAAGAACTTATTGTCGTACCAAATGGCAATCGAGCTTACAGAGCGTTTTCTCAAGTCGGAAGTCAAGTTTCTTTCAGAACAAACAGAACCCGTTTTCATTGAAGCACTCGAGCGTGAATATGTTTCTGCCATAGAGGTGACCGTGAATGGGGAGCAGAAAAAAGTACGGTTGAGAGGATTCATTGACCGCATTGATTCAATAGGGGACCGCGTTCGAATCATCGATTATAAATCTGGAAAAGTAAAAACGGATGACGTCGGATTGAGAGTAAAAGATGTTACCGAAGAGTTTATCGTCGAGTCGATTGGAAACAAAAAACACGTTCTCCAATTGATGCTTTACGCCTTCTTGTACCATCAGAACGAAAACGTATTGGCCGAACCATGCATTATTTCATTTGTCTCTGGAAACAACGAACCGTTTAATATTGATCTAAAAAAGAACACTTTAGATGCTGTAGTTAAAGATTTTCCGCGCTACATCGAAATGATTTTAAACGATGTTTATGATGCTGAGGCTCCATTTACACATCAAGCCAAAGAGATGTTCTCATACTGCCAGTATTGCGATTGAAATATCTAAATTAGTTGAAATACTTAATCGAAAATATTAAGCCACATTTGTTTCAAATCAATGAATAACAATCCGATGAAAAACAGAATTAAATTAAGAGCACTAGTAGCACTAACTGTAATATTTCTTTTTACATTTTTGTCTTCATTAACCAATAAAACGAGGAGCTGCCGGGTAATGTGAATGTTACGATTCCGGCCAAATAAGAATTTGCTTTGGGTGAATTTTAAAGTCAGGATACCGTGCTCGATTAATTAACAAAAGCGATCTTGATTTCAAGGTTCTTGTTGTCGACAAGAAGACCAATAAGCGCACTCAAGGTTTTGGAATAAAAGGCAAAGGAAATGCAACCGTGAATATTCGAAAAAATGAAAAGGCACTTCCTAAAATCTAACAATCAATATATTATAGTCAAAGTAAAGTTAATGACTGAGGATCAAGGAATGCGCTACCAAGAGCTTTAAGCTTACGAGAAATCGGAGAAATAAGGTTTAGAATTCTTTTTCTTTAAAATTTCGGTTGGTTTCAAAAAAAACCTGAAAAGAACTTTTTACGAAGATCTTTTCAGGTACCTGCAAGGAAAATAAAACCAAAATATTGAACAAACCAGAATGTCAATATTATTATAGAGACGGCAACGTTTTAATAAAGGTTGGGTAAAAGATGAAAAAAAAAGCCATTATGATAATTCGTAATGGCTTTTAAACTCTATTTTTTTCTGTATCCTAGTAGAGCTCTAGCTTAAGCGCTGTTCTATAATCTTTAATGTCTTCGCGATTTATTTTGTGATCTGCGTTTCTTAAAAGAGTCAAAAGATACATGAAGTTCTCATTTTCTTCAATTTCGATAGGGTATTCATTCTCTTCTTCATCCTCCTCATATTGAGCTTGAACTGCGAAAGATTTTTTCTCTCCTAAATACTCGTATGCCAATCTCAATACTTTCGTTACCAAAGGGTCTTGTTCTTTAAGTGCAAATTCCCGAAGTTCCTTGAGATCTTCGATTAAATTTTTTGCTTTAATACCATCCTTTTCTACATTCGTGATGATAGCCTCTAACTTTAGATTTGCTGGTGCAAGTTTCATATTAAATTTTTTCAGGATTCTTCCCTATTTTACAAATGTAAACATCTTGCATTAAAAATCGAGATATGCCAACAAAACATTTTGAAAAACAACAAGTGGATAAGTTAAAAGAGAAAGGAATTAGTACTTTTGTATAAACACGCCTACAACCTCTATGGAATTAATACTCAAAGGAATTGTAACGGGATTTATTCTGAGCATCATGATCGGCCCAGTATTTTTTGTGTTACTTGAAACGAGTATTACAAAAGGAATAAAGGCCGCAATCGCCTTAGATCTCGGAGTTCTTGTCAATGATGTTGTATACGTACTTATTGCTTTTGTTTTTTACAACCAGGTTGCCGAGCTAACAAAAGGTGATGATGCCTCTACTTTAAAGCTTATTGGCGGTGTTTTATTCGTCATTTATGGAGTGGTGAATTTCTTCAAAAAAGTAAAAGAGACGAAAGTTGATCCTGCAGATGACATTGGAACTGCGAAAGGTTATTTTCTTCTCGGACTGAAAGGGTTCTTGCTCAATCTAGCCAATCCTATGGTTATTTTTTATTGGTTCAGTGTTTTGACATTGGGCGCTGAAAATGGAGGGTCTAAATCTTCATTACTCGCATTTGTTGGAATAATACTTTTTACATTCTTCTCAATTGATTTCTTGAAAATAATTGGCGCTAAAAAATTGAGACCCTTGGTGACAAGGAACCTATTGGTTGCCCTAAATAAACTTATTGGAACTGTTTTTGTTGGTTTCGGTATCGTGCTGATAATTCAAGGTGTCTTGGGCTTGTTAGTAACGAAGTAAGTAATCACAGTTATACATTAAAAACCATTCGATTGAAATTAATATTCTTCACAATAGCGTTCATTTTTTCTTTTAACTCATCGGGTCAAATCGAGATTAAAAAAGAAAACCAAACCAAGACCAAACACACGTTTTGGGACTTCAATAAACTTCAGGTACAGTCGAGAGGAAAAAACTTCGTAGATGGACAAGGAGAAACAGATGAAAAGCACGGTAAATGGACGTATTATGATCGTTTGGGTGAAATTGAAGAGGTAAGAAATTACTATAGAGATGGACTTTACGGTTCAACAATCCTTTATTATCCAAACGGACAAAAACGCCAAGAAGGGTATTTTAAATATAACAGACAAGATAGTGTTTATACGGAATGGTATGAAAATGGAAATGTGAAGACAGAAGGTAATTACCGACTGAATTTCCCTGTTGGTAAATGGAATTATTATTACCGCGACGAGCGAATGAAGTCAGTTGAAGAGGTCAAAGGCGAAGACAATTACTTGTGGGAATTTTACTTGCCCGATTCTTTGCACACTCAGATTATTAAGGAAGGAAACGGCGAGCTTGTTACATTTTATACAACAGGTAAGGTTAAGGAATGGTACAATTATAAAGACGGGTTAAAAAATGGCAAATTCGAAGAATTGAGCATTTATGGATACCCAACTTTGACAGGTGAATTTCACGATGGACATAAAAATGGAAGGTGGGAGTTTTTCTATTACACTGGCGATAAAGAAAAGATCAGTAATTATAAGGATGATGTCCTTAACGGAGAATACAAATACTATTATGACAAAGGAGAATTGAATGTTTCCGGAGAATACAAAAACGGCGAGAAAACTGAAGAATGGATCTGGTATACCAATAAAGGAACCCGCGATATGCAAGGACAATTCAAAAACGATCAGCAACACGGCGATTGGACGTATTGGCACCCAACAGGTGAAATTGCCTACCATGCGTTTTATAAAGAAGGGCTTAAATCAGGTCAATGGTCTTACCTCTATAAAGATGGAAGCAAGCACCGCGAAGGAACTTTTGATAAAGACATGAAGAACGGAACGTGGCAAACATGGTACGAAGACGGAACGCTTCTCATGGAGGGAGATTATTTAAACGGTGAGGAAGAAAGTGAATGGAACAACTATTGGGATGACGGCGCTTTAAAGAATAAAGCAACGTTCAATAGAGGCCGTCTAAATGGAGAATGGGAATCGTATTTCCCAAACGGAAAGGAACTTTCGATCGGAAAGTACAAAGACGATTTGAAGGTTGGTGAATGGAGTGATTATTTCAGCAACGGTAATTTGAAAGACATCAGAACCTATAAACTGTTTCGAATTAAGCGAAAGTTTAATGATAATATCTTGAGTGATCACGTTGTGATGGAAAGTAAACTTCACGGACATTCGGAGTCATACTCGGAAGCAGATAAAAAACTGACGGAATTAGGGAATTATAAAAACGGTGAAAAAGACGGGGAGTGGATTGCATATCATCCTGGAGGCCGAACGCCTGCTGTAGTTTCTCATTACAAAGAAGGAAAACTTCACGGTGTAATGAATATTTTAAGCAGACGTGGAAAAGTGATGCAAACCATTGAATACAAGGATGGTTTAAAGCACGGAAAGTTCATTGTTTTTGGGAAAAGAGGCAAAGTTCTTAAAGAAATAAAGTATTCCGAAGGAATGAGAATCATCGAAGGTCAAACGGGCGGAAATGGTTCATTCTCGCCTGGATAGATTTACTTCATTATTGAGAACAAAGACATCGAAGGCCCCGTGAACTTTAAAGCTCCTGAAATTCCAACCAATGGCGAATTTATGAAAGGTTTTTAAACGTCCCCATTGGAATTCCACACCCAAAAAGAATACTCAAAATTGAAGGATTTATCATTCGAACCGAAATTGAATTGATTCTAAAAAGTCGATGGGTGATCCCAAAGAAATTGCAAGACCATGGTTTCAAATTTCACTATTCTGACCCGGGAAGGGCGCTTAAGAAGTTGTCTTAGAACAGCTCTTTCACATTCTCAGTAAAGAGTCGGATCGCGATAGCAAGTAGGATGATTCCGAATACTTTTTTCAAGATTGCAATTCCACCTTCACCAAGAACTTTTTCAATGATACGTGTCGTCTTTAATACAATAAACACAATTAGTATATTGATGAAAATCGCGATCATGATATTGATTTCATCATACTCAGCACGCAATGAAATAATCGATGTCATACTTCCTGCTCCGGCAATAATTGGAAACGCCAATGGAACGATACTTGCTGTTTTTCCAGAAACTTCATCTCTAAACAAGCGCACTCCCATTATCATTTCTAAAGCCATAGCAAACAATATAATGGAACCGGCCACGGCGAATGACTGCACGTTTACACCGAATAAGCTCAAGATGCTTTCACCCAGAATCAGGAAACTGATCATTATGACCAAGGACACCAAACTCGTCCTTAATGCGTGAATTTCACCGGATTGCTCCTTTAGTTTAATAATAATTGGAATTGACCCTACGATATCTACAACCGCAAAGAGAACCATAGTCGCTTTAAACAATTCGACCCAATTGAATGCATAGAAAAATGTACTCATACTATTAACTTAAGATGGCACCTCGAACAACCGAAGGCAAATACGTTTGTTCTAAATACCTGATTTTACCTTCTAGAGATTCCACAGTATCGGTTTCATTCAAACCACAATGAAACTGTGCAATTATTTCTCCTTTATCAAACTCCTCATTCACGTAATGAATGGTAATTCCAGATTTGTTTTCTTGATTCGCAATTACTGCAACATGAACATTTCGCCCATGCATTCCTTTTCCACCATAATTTGGCAATAGGGCAGGGTGTAAATTGATCATCCGATTTGAATACGCTTGAATTAATTCCGCGGGGATTAATCTTAAATATCCTGCTAAAATCACCCAATCCACTTTTTCCTCTTTGCACACAGAGGTCAAGAAATTTCCGTCCGCGACTTCAGCGTTTGAGTAATTCAAGGCTTTAACGTCCAATTCCACAGCCGATTCCAAAACTTTAGCATTTGCTTTATTGCTCAAAACAAAAGCCACCTCAATTGAAGAATCATTCTTAAAAAAATGAATCAAATTGACAGCGTTACTTCCTGTCCCAGAGGCGAATATGGCAATACGCGTTTTTATCATGGGGCAAAGTTAGGAATATGAATGATATGCGAATACTCAAAATTAAAATTCGATCTAAAAAAGAATAGATTTGGACAATAAATAGCAATCAGGTTGGTAAAAAAAGCCAGCTAGAGTGATTTAACTGGCTTCAATTAAAATTTCCGTAAAAAAGTTATTGCTTAGTTATCTTTACGATTTCATCACCGCTCAGTGCGTCTGAAATGATGACGCCAATAGAATCAGTGGTGCTTTCAGAAGAAGACGAACAGAAAATGGAAATCGTGGAATCTTCGCCTTTGTATTTAAACCTCAATTTGTTAGACAAGATTGAAAAAGTACCTATTGTAATGGATGTCATGGCAAGCATGCACAGTAATTTAGCTGGATTCAGTTGTTGGATTTACAATAACACAGACATGCTTCGGATTCCAAGTTATGCCTTCTTTAATGATGGAGATAATAGGAAAGACAGCAAAAAGAAGATAAGAGAAATAGGAGGCCTTTATCAGATCAATTCTGTGGGACGCTTTGCACCAGCAATTATTGAAGCGATGTATTCTGGGAATGGAGGAGATTCTCAAGAAAATGATGTGGAAGCTGTTTTATATGCACAGCAATCCACACCAAAAGCGGATGCAACTTTATTAATTGCCGACAATAACTCTGAAGTACGCGATATGTCTTTATTAAGAGGTATACGAAAAAAAGTTTACGTATTAATTTGCGGAAAACCCAGAGCAATTCGAATTAATTATTCAGATTTTGCTAAAGTCACGGGAGGCGATATAATTTTAAATGGAGGTAGAATCAAACTCAATAAAATTGGAGTTGGCGGTCAGATTCAAATTGACAATACCACCTACTTTTAACATCAAAAGGATTTGAAATCGGAACAACGAAATAATCCTAAAAGGAATAATTATATTTACAGTTCAAGCTAGAACTTAATTATATATGGCTGATTCAAAACATTCGTTTATTCCGTACTCAGGTAAATCGTATTCATCAGAAGAAATGATTGAACGCTCAAAGTCCTTCTATGAATGGGCTGAAAAAAGGCGTTCTGTTCGAGACTTCTCTTCGAAGTCTGTTCCCAAAGAAGTGATGGAGAATATATTGATGACTGCTTCAAGTGCGCCATCAGGAGCTCACAAACAACCTTGGACCTTTTGTCTTATTTCAAATGCAACGTTAAAGTCAAAAATTAGAGAATTAGCGGAAGAAGAAGAACGAAAATCATACAAAGGTAGAATGAGCAAAGCTTGGTTGAAAGATCTTGAACCGCTTGGAACCAACGCTGTAAAAGAGTTTATAGATGTTGCCCCTTGGATCGTTATTGTCATGAAACGACCCTATGAGATTAACGAAGATGGAGAGAAACATAAGAATTATTACGTTCCTGAGTCCGTTGGTCTCGCTTCTGGATTCTTATTAATGGCAATTCACAATGCTGGATTGGTTGCTTTAACACACACACCGAGTCCAATGAATTTCATTGCAAAAGCTTTGAAACGCCCTGAAAACGAGAGACCATTCCTATTAATCCCCGTCGGATATGCTGCCGAAGATGCACAAGTACCAGAATTGACTCGAAAGTCCAATTCTGATGTCATTGAATATTATGACTAATAATTTTGTCTTTTCATAATTTGTGGCTTTCTTTGCGGCTGAATTAACCATTAAAAAAAAGAACAAATGTCAGACGTAAATTCAAAAGTAGTATCTATCATCGTAGATAAATTGGGTGTTGAAGAGAGTGAAGTAGCAAACGAATCTAGCTTTACAAACGATCTAGGAGCTGATTCTTTGGATACAGTTGAATTGATCATGGAATTTGAAAAAGAATTCAATATTGCAATTCCAGATGATCAAGCTGAGAATATCCAAACAGTTGGAGATGCTGTTAAATACATCGAAGAGAACGCTAACTAATTAGTTACGATAATATTTTTTGAACTAACGGCTCAGTTATGGAATTGAAAAGAGTGGTTGTCACTGGACTAGGCGCACTTACCCCAATCGGAAACAATATTGAAGAATATTGGGAAGGCTTATTGAACGGAAAAAGTGGAGCAGCACCAATTACCCATTTTGACGCGTCGTTATTCAAAACCAAATTTGCTTGTGAGATTAAGAACCTAAACGTTCAAGATCACATAGACCGAAAGGAAGCAAGGAAAATGGATCAATTTTCACAGTATGCCATGGTTTCTTCAAAAGAAGCTGTGGCCGACTCTGGAATTCTAGATTCTGATCCAAATCTTGACCGTATTGGTGTTATTTGGGGATCTGGGATTGGAGGAATCCAAACATTCCAGGAAGAAGTGACAAACTTTGTCAGTGGAGATGGAACTCCTCGATTTAACCCCTTCTTTATTCCAAAAATGATCGCAGATATCGCTGCAGGTCTAATTTCAATTGAGTACGGATTCCGTGGACCAAACTATGTAACAGTTTCTGCATGTGCTTCTTCTACAAACGCAATAATTGATGCTTTCAATTACATCCGTTTAGGAAAAGTTGATGCCGTTGTAACTGGAGGTTCGGAAGCAGCAATCAATGAAGCTGGAGTTGGAGGATTCAATGCTCTTAGAGCTCTATCAACACGTAATGATTCTCCAGAAACAGCATCGCGTCCATTTGATTTGGAACGTGAAGGTTTTGTTTTAGGCGAAGGTAGTGGAGCACTTATTCTTGAAGAATATGAGCACGCGAAAGCCCGCGGAGCTAAAATATATGCGGAAGTTATCGGTGGCGGTATGTCAGGTGATGCTTACCACATGACTGCACCTCATCCTGATGGAATTGGTGCACGGAACACAATGTTAGCCGCTTTGGAAGATGCCGAAATCGACCCTTCTCAAGTTGACTACGTGAATGTTCACGGAACATCTACCCCACTTGGGGATGTAGCTGAGGTTAAAGCAATTCAACAAGTTTTTGGTGAAGATGCTTACAACATGAACATCAGTTCTACAAAATCAATGACAGGTCACTTACTTGGCGCTGCAGGAGCTATTGAAGCAATTGCTTGCATATTGGCTGTTAAGAATGATATTGTTCCACCGACGATTAATCACTTTACAGACGATCCTGAGCTGGATAACAAAATGAATTTCACTTTCAACAAAGCTCAGAAACGCACGGTGAATGTTGCCCTTTCAAACACATTTGGATTTGGAGGTCACAACACAAGCGTTATCGTTAAAAAGTACAACGGTCAATAGTTGTTAGCGCTATTTCCATTATTTTCTCGCAAAAGATCAAAAGACGAACTGAATCTAATTCGGTTTGTAGAGAAAAGTTTTGGATACACGCCTAAAAATCTCGCTTTCTTTAGTACGGCACTAACGCATAAGTCAATAGCTCATAATAATGGTGAGATTTCAAACGAACGTCTTGAGTTTTTAGGAGATGCTATTTTGGATTCTGTTATCGCCGAAATGCTGTTCAATAAGTATCCAGACGAAGACGAAGGATACTTGACGAAAATTAAATCCAAAGTAGTTAGCAGAAGAACATTGAGTGTCATTGGACATGAAATGGGCATACGCAACATTTTGGACTACAGTAAGGGCAGATCAATAAAATTAGAGACCATCGAAGGGAATGCCTTTGAAGCTTTGATAGGAGCTCTTTATTTAGATGGCGGATATCAAGCCACAAAAAAGAGTCTAAACGCACACATTTTAAAGAAATACATCGATTTAAATCAAATACTTGAAGAAGAGATTGATTTCAAATCCAGACTTTTTATTTGGAGCCAGAAAAATAGATTGCCTATTGTTTTTGATGTTCTTAAAGAAGAAAATCAGGGTGTAAATTGGAATTATCTAGTCGTAGTTATCATCAATGAACAAGAGTTTGGTCGTGGCTCAGGAACTTCAAAAAAGAAAGCAGAGCAGTCGGCAGCAAAGGAAACGCTGGAGCTGATGGGGGAATTGTAATTCAATTATTCGACGCACTGCGCTTTTGGATGTTAGAATTTAGATATTAGTCATCTGTTTTTTTCTTACTAAACTCTAAATACTCAAATCGAATCATCTAATTATCAAGTAATCGAATGATCGTCCACAGTTCATAATCATAATTCGAAATGAGTGGGTCAATCGTTCCCAAAAATAAGAAGAAAAACATCAATCGCATAATAGAGCATACAGGCTTGATTTCATTCGGTTCAATTAAATCTGCTGGAATGATTTTTGTGCCTTTCTAATCATATACTTCTTCAAATCATTAATAACAGCCTCATTGATTTTTGCTGTTTTTGCGCTCGTTGGATTTAATTTTGCCGAGGAAAAATAAAAGAAAGCACCTAAAGTCAAAAGCATAGAATTCGGTAAAATTAAGGTCAATGGAAAGCTGTGAGGAGAATAATTATTAAACTTAGTTTCATACCATAATTTTTTTATTCTTTTCCTTAACTTAAATAGAAACTGATCACTATGCAGCACATTGAACTTGGGCAATTGGGAGAAGACCTTGCGGCTCAATACTTAACATTGAAGAATTTCGAAATTCTAGAGCGAAATTATAAATGGGGAAAGTCAGAAATTGACCTTATTTGTAAACGCGACAATCTTCTCGTCGTTGTGGAGGTAAAAACCAGAAAAACCGAGGTTTATGGTCAACCGTTTGAGGCGGTAACAAAGTCTAAACAGCGGCAAATAATCAAAGTGACCAATCGGTATATTCAAGAAAACGATGTTGAATTGGAAGTTCAGTTTGACGTTGTTTCGATTGTTAAGAATCAATACCAAACTAAAATCGATCACATTGAATCGGCATTTTACCCATTGGGGTAGATTTCCGTCGTCTAACATCTAATTTATAATACCCAACAACTCCCACTAAGCTCTCGAATTCTCGAATTATCCTATAATCGAACAATCTAAGTGTCGAAATCCCTATCTTTGCACAAATTATTATGCTCGCGATGAACACAAGAAAAACAAGAACCGTTAGCGATACCAAGAAAGGTGCGTTAAAAGGTAGAACTAGAACTAACAAAGGCGCTAAGGCGGCAAGTAAGTCTGGAACAAGAACGACAGGTAAAACAACGGGGAAAGACTCAAGTAAGAGTGCTGAAAAACAGAAGACTGCTAAGGGGCAAGGGCGTTTTGCAGACTTTAAAGACAGAGTGAAAAAGGGGGATCCTTTACCAAGCTTTAGCGATGAAGTTCGATTGAATAAATACCTTTCCAATGCTGGAATCTGCTCAAGAAGAGACGCGGATGTTTTGATCAAAACTGGAGTCGTAACCGTAAATGGTGAATCCATTACAGAAATGGGTTACAAGGTCAAGCCTACTGATGTTGTTAAGTACGACGGAGGATCAATCAAAGCTCAAAACAAAAGATACGTCTTATTGAATAAGCCAAAAGGATTCATTACAACAATGGACGATCCTCAGGGAAGAAAAACAGTGATGTCGCTGGTTCACAAAGCCTGTAAGGAACGCGTTTATCCTGTTGGTCGATTGGACAAAGAAACAACGGGTTTAATGTTGTTCACCAATGACGGCGATATGGCTAAGAAGCTTACGCACCCGCTTCATAAGGCATCTAAAATTTATCAAGTGGAGTTGAATAAAAAAGTGACTTCTATTGATTTAAAGAGATTGATCGAAGGAATTAAATTGGAAGATGGAACAATCAAATACGATGCTGCGGAATTTATTAATGAAGAAGATGCGCGCTTGGTTGGGGTTGAATTGCACTCAGGTAAAAACCAAATTGTTCGAAGAACGTTTGAAGCATTAGGATATAAAGTAACGAAATTGGATCGTGTGACTTTTTCTGGATTGACAAAGAAAGATCTTCCAAGAGGGATGTACCGTCATTTGACGGAGAAGGAAGTTTCATTTTTGAAAATGGTTAAAGCAGTAGACACGAAAAAATAGAATTGATGAAGGTAACATTTGCAGTATTGATGATCGTCTTGCCTTTGTTTTCCAATGGGCAACACAATAGAAACAAGAACAAGGATTCTAAAGCCAAAGGAACTTTGTTTGGTTATTGGGGTTACAATAGATCAGCTTATACAAAAAGCAACATCAACTTTGTCGGAGTCGATTATGACTTTACGCTTGATGGTGTTAAAGCATCCGATAATCCTACTGTAATAACAGGTTCTCAATATTTGAAATTGTCGAACTTAACGGTTCCTCAGTTCAACGCAAGAATTGGATATTATTTCAAAGACCATTGGGCAATTTCATTCGGTTACGACCACATGAAATATGTGATGGATAACGAGAATGAAGTTTTTTTAAGCGGAAACTTAGGCCCAAATGCAGATCCAGTGACTGGATGGTCTGGAGATTACGAAGCTGAACCTGTTGTTACCAATAGAAATTTTTTCCATTACGAAAACTCAGATGGGATGAACTATCTGCGTCTTGAATTAACGCGTACCGATCACTTAGCCGAATTTGGGAGTAACGATCAATTTGTTCTTTCCTCTAATTTGGGAATTGCAGCTGGTGGGATTTTATCGTTTAACGATTTTCGTTTTGGTGGAGATTATGACATGAGAACAATCAGCATGTCGGGTTATGGAGTTTCTTTGCACGCCAATTTGAGAGCTGAACTCCTTAGGCATTTCTTCGTTCAAACAGGTTTTTCAGGAGGCTTTACGCATCAAGTAAGAGTGAAGACAAGACCGAATAACTCTCAAACCTATGCACGCCATGCCTTCGGTTACGGCGATTGGAATACTGTCATTGGATTCTTGTTTTATATCCGCCAAAAGAACGGTTGCGACAGCTGCCCAGTTTGGTAATATCTACCACTGAATAGGTCATAAATCACTTCACTTCTGCCATTGAGCCTGTCGAAATGTCTAGATGATCACTCTACAAAAAAGCGACTATGAATGTCAAATTCACAATCCCCAATTGAACTACTTTTTACCGTCGAATCTAAAGTCGATCTTGTAATAGAAAAGCGGTAAGAAACCCAATTGATATCTTTCTGCTACCGGTTCTGCAACTGAATCAAACAAATTAGGAGCATAAGACAATCCAAGTAAATTTTGGCGAGCAGTAACGTTTACCAAATCCAATCCAATTTCGTGGGTTACTTTCTTCGCGTTGAACTTCCAGTTGATTTTAGCATCAATTCTATAATACACTGGGAATTGTCTTGAATTGAAACCTTCGTCCAAATAAATCAATTCTTGAAATGTATTAGTTGCTGCGGTATCAACAGTTCCGTATAATTTTCCTCCAGCGACAGTTGCTTTAAGTCCTAATGAGATCGATTGCTTTTCTCCAATTTTCCATTCTTTACCGGCCAACAAGTTGAATATATAGTTTCCGTTGTAAGAAGTGCTGCGCTCAATGTTGTCACTTGCAACATACGTTGAGTTAAAAACAGTTCCTGAGAACATAAAGAAGAATGATTTATCAAAGTACTTCTGAAGTGTAATCTCAGCACCGTAATTTGTACCTGTTCCTGAATTCTGCAAATCCTGCGGGAAAAATCTTTGGAACCCACTACCCATATTAATTAATGAAAACGCAGATGGAGCGACAGTCACTGGGATGTTATATAAGTGCTGGTAATATGCTTCCATTTTAAGATTTAAACTCTTTTTGAATGCTTTTTCATAACCAACTCCTGTATGTAAGCTTCTAGAAAAGTCCATGTCCATGTTCTCATACACTTTCTCTCCATCCGTACCTTCTTGATGGTATAAGTAGGTATACATTGGCTGTGTCATACTATGCATTCCTGCACCGGCGGAAATAGCTTGTCCGTTTTTCATTTTTAATTTCCAACCGATTCTAGGCTCTGCAACACTCATGTTGATTTTGTCATTCCCCATAAACGAGAAGAATTGATTGTGTATTCCTGCAGTGAATGCCATTTTCTCAGTCATTCTCCATTTCCATTGCACAAAAGGTTGAACAAGCATAGATGCTCCTTCGTAATCCCATCTTTCATCCCAAACGTGCGTAGAAGGGTCCATCGTATGACCAGCCTCCAAAACAGAATCATGCATGTTGTAGAAATAGGCATCGAAATTAATTCCTGCCTTGATCAAGTGTTTTTTATTGATCTTATGGTTAACACTAAAGAACCCAGATCCTTTTGATATTTTAAAAGCGTATGCCATCAAGTCGTAACGACCATTGTGCACCACAATTGAATCATCTCCGATGATAGTACCTGTTCGATCAATAAAATCATGATTCGATTTTTGTTGTTCATATGAATAAGCAAGGGTTGCAGCTAAGAATGTTTTTTCATTCAACGGTTTCTTATATGTCAATCCTGTAACCGCCATAGCTGTTCCAAAGAATTGGTCTCTATCGCCTTCACCATATAATTCAGATGTTTCTTCAGTAGTTCCTCCTGCAGCCAATTGTTCAGCCAAGGTCCCCGGATTTTCAATTTCAATTGCGATATCGCTTGCGCCACCAATAGCGAACAAAGAAAGAGCGCCACCATTTTTCAGTTTCCAATTGAATTTAAAGGCACCATCGCCATAAGTAGGAACAGCATCCGTTCCTATTTTAATTCCTAACGAACTGAATAGACTCAATGTAGAATAACGTCCCATCACTAAATAACTTGACTTTCCGTCCTTACTCATTGGTCCTTCTGCCATCAATTCAGTTCCCAAGAAACCAAACTGTCCTGTAAATTCATGTTTGGAGTCATTTCCTTTTCTCAACTTTAAATCGAAAACACCTGAAGTAGAATTCCCATACTCAGCAGGGAAAGCACTCATGAAGAAGTCAGAGTTTGCAAGGATCTTATTGTTCAAAATAGAGACGGGTCCACCTGTACTTCCAGAAATCGAGAAGTGAGATGGATTAGGAATATCAACTCCTTCAACTCTCCACACAACGCCAAGGGGTGAATTTCCTCTAATTACAATATCGTTTCTTGAATCATCAGCACCACCTACCCCAGCGAAGTTAGACGCCATTCTTGCAGGATCTGAACGCGAACCAGGATAGCGATCCGTTTCAGAAACACTGAATTGCTGAGATGAAATTAATGCGAGTTCATTGATAACTTGACCTTTCTTTCGCCCAGTTACAAGTACCGCTTCCTGTTCAATAAAGCTTTCCGTCATTGGAATTTGTACAATCGTTTCTTTTCCCGAGTTGACTTCTATTGTAATCATTTTAACATCATACATTAGTATGGTCGTCGTCAATTCGTGTTTACCAACGGGGATGTTTGGAATTTTGAATTCACCATCAAAATCTGTCACAGCCCGGCATTTCTTTGTAGAGTCCGAAGTGAAAATTTGCACTTTTACTCCAACTAGTGGGAATTGGCTCTCAGAGTCAAATACTTTCCCTCTCACTGTTTGTGTCGGTTGCTGAGCAAATGCGCTGCTAATTCCAAGGCAAAGCAGTATTAAAATCGTTTTCATTTGAAGAAGTTTAATCATTAATAGCAATGTAAACCTAGAGCTAGTTGTTTCGGTGGGAATATCAATTTGCGCAATTCAAAAGTTGTTAGTTGCTTAATTCACAAGAGTACTATTTTGGAAAATTACTTTTTAGAACTCATTTTTTTTTGGTATTCAGTTTCTGTCCATTCTTTAATATAGACATAGGTAAAGTCCATGTAGTTCAAGGCGTTGAAGTGAAAGTTTCGAATGTAAGAATTCGTAATCCCTATGTCGCCTGTATACCAAAGTGGAATGAAAGGTGGGTCTTGAAGTAGCGCTAACTCTGCTTTCGCGAAGTATTTCAATTGATCCGACTTTTTCTTAGTTCCCGTTGCACGTTCAAAAAACTTATCAAAAACAGGGTTCTTGTAACGGCTCTTGTTAACTCTAGAAGGTTCGTTTGGATCATCTGGAACATTTTTGCCGTAATAATTGACTAAGAACGATTCCGGACTTGGATAATCGGCATTCCATCCCAATCTGAAAATGTCGCCGTTTCCAGATTCACCATCCTTCATTAATTGTTCGAAAGTAGAGCCATCAATATTGACGTTAACGTTTAGAACCTTAGTAATTTGCTTTGAGAATTCATCAGCAACAGCTGAATGTGTATCGTTGATGTTGTATCTTAATTCAACAGATCCAAACCCTTCTCCATCTGGATAACCTGCTTCTGCAAGTAATTGTCTTGCCTTGACCGGGTCGAAAGAATAACCTGCTTTTTTAATGCTTTTAAAATCGTACCCTTTAATTGCTTTTGAGATTGGTGGTGTCATTCCATAATCTCCAATGTCGTAATATTGATTTCTAAGAATTTCACGTCCAATTAACTGCTTGTCAACGGCATAGTTAAACGCCTTACGAACTTTAGGATCTTTAAACCTTTCATCTTGTAAATTGAAAAAGTAGTAGTTCGTTTCGAGTAACGGGTTATTCGCTAGAATTAACTTAGGTGGTTTTGAATTAAAGTCTTTAATTCGACCCTCAAGCATTCTAGTAATTCGACTTGTTGGAAGTCCTAGGATCAGATCAATTTGTCCAGTTTCGAACATTTCCAATTGTTCCATCTTCCGGCTTTGGAAAATAAATTCCAATCTGTCCAAATACGGAAGTGCGTTTCCTTTTGTGTCTTTTAAATAATAATCTTGATTCTTAATTAATACCAATGATGCCTGATCTCCTCCTTTATATTTGCTGTACAAGAAAGGTCCAGTTCCAACAACATCAGATTCATTTCCAGATTCCACTATTCTTTTAGAAATAATAGCTGAATTTACATTGGCCAATTTGTAAAGGAAATTGTGGTCACTTCGCGTCAACTTGAATGTAATTTTATTCCCTTTAGCCGTGATTCCACTAATTTTACTTGATTTCTTCTGAAAGTAATTATCTGCTCCGACAACAATTGATTTACAGACCATTGAGTAAGTAGCACATTCTCTTCCTTTCTCATCTGCTGAACAGCCAAGTTCAAAGCTTTTTAAAACATCTTTTGCTGTTAAGATTCGATCTTCATCGGACTTGAATGCTTTGTGGGGATGAAATTTTACGTTTTCTCGTAAAGTGAACGTATAAACCTTTCCATCTTCGCTTTCTGTCCATGACTTGGCCAAACGAGGTACAATTTTCGTTGTTTTGCTATCCATACCAACAAGTCCTTCTGTAATCTGGCTTAGAACAGCAGCTGAATAGTAATCCATTACTTTCCTAGGAATGTAAGTGGTTGGCTCGTTGTCAAGAGCCATGGTAATTTTTCCGCCTGCATGTTTGAACTGTTTCTTTTCAGGCTCAGAACACGAGCTAATAATTACCAGAAGCAAAGAAAAAAGTAAAATACATTTCATCCAGTTCAGTACAATTGGTTTTTAGTATTACAAGGATACTAAAAATCTGCTAAACGGGTCGGTTGAAATATATTATGAAGGAAGCCCATGAACAAAATGGTATTTCTTCTGAACAGATTAGATTTCTAGACAAGCTTTTGCTCAATCTTTTTGCTTGAAAACGTGTGTATAAATTAAAAAGGTATTATATTTGTTCGTTGAATTAGAGCTAAGTATGTCAGATTAGGTTGTACTTAGCCAGACTGGAAAACTGTTCGCACGGAAAGCATAATATGAAGAATTTTTTATTTGTACTGGTATTTTGTCTATTGAGCGTTTCATCGATGGCAGCGCTTTCTGTAGAAGGAACCTATCAAGGGAAGAACTTGTACGTTCAAAACCCAATGGATGATGAAGGGTTTGGTTATTGTGCAACGAAAGTTACTATTAATGGTGACATTATGCCAGGTGGAACAAGTATGGGAGCGTTTGAAATCGACTTCTCTATGTTTAACATCGAAATAGGGGAGCCTGTTTTTATTGTTATTGAGCACAATGACGGTTGTAAACCAAAAATTTTAAATCCCGAGGTTCTTTTGCCTAGATCTACTTACAATGTTGTTGTCATTAAAGTTTCGGATTTCGGAAAATTTACTTGGAAGACTACAGATGAGCAAGGCAAGTTACCATTTGTTGTTGAGCAATACAGATGGAACAAATGGGTTGCTGTTGGTGAAGTCGCAGGAAAAGGTTCAGTAGGAGAAAACTCATATGAATTTCAGGTATCACCTCACTCTGGAGAAAACACAGTAAGAATTGTACAAACGGATCATTCTGGAACAAAACGTCCTTCTGAAGAAAAGAAATTTACGTCGAGTTCTCCAACTGTAATAAAGACTCCTGCTAAAGTAAAGAATGAAATCAAGTTTTTAGCGAACTCTGCCCTTATCGAAACGAGATACGAAATTTACGATGCTTATGGTAATATCGTTAAGAAAGGTGTCGGTTCTTCGGTGAACTGTACAAACCTTCTTAGAGGTGTTTATTACATCAACTTTGATAATGTAAATGAGAAGTTCATTAAGAACTAATCCAGATATAAACAAAATTGAACCCTCTCTCATATCGGTTAATCGAAACGAGAGGGGGTTTTTTATGCTATGATAAAACGAATCGAACATCTCGGAATCGCCGTAGACAACTTGGAAAGTGCGTTGCCAATATTTGAAGCTTTACTTGGTTCAAAGGTTTATAAAGAGGAAATTGTTGAGTCTGAAGGCGTAAGAACTGCTTTTTTGAAAGTCGGTGAATCGAAGATTGAATTGCTCGAAGCAACAAATGAAGATTCGTCTATTGCTAAGTTCCTAGCCAAAAACAAAGGTGGCTTTCATCATATTGCTTTTGAAGTGGATAATATAGATGAGGAATTAATACGCCTTGAATCTGAAGGGTTTCAACTGATTCATGCGACTCCAAAATCTGGTGCGGATAACAAAAGGATCGCTTTTTTACATCCTAAATCAACCAAAGGTTTGTTGGTAGAGTTGTGTCAGGAAAAAATGTCTTGAATATCTAATCCGCCGGTTAAGTGAACTGTATGCAATCCTGACTTTTCAGCACCTTCAATGTGTTGAATGGAATCATCTATAAATAAGGTTTCTCGCTTATTCAATTTATGCTGTTCACAGACATAATCAAAGATTTCTATATTTGGTTTACGCATTCCGACCATGTGTGAGAAGTAGATTGTCTCAAAAACCGATTCTATTGGTGTTTTAGAGACTTTCTTCCAAGTCCTTAAGGCTTTGTCAATATGAATGGAGTTCGTGTTGCTAAGAAGGAATATGCGGTATTTTGCTGAAAGTTTCTTCAAAAGCTCAATTCGATCCTTTGGAATATCTAACAACATTGCGTTCCAGGCATGAACTACCTTATTCGGACTAATTCCACTTGGTAAAAGCTCTAACAGGCCATTGATGAAGTATTGAGGTGATATTTTACCCGTTTCAATGTCATCGAATAAATTGGATTGACTCGCTTGGGAGTATAAAACCTCAAAATTATCAATACCCAATTTTTTGAATGCTTCAATCGTTACCTCATAATCGATGTTAATGATTACTCCTCCAAAGTCGAAAATGATATTGTGTATTTTTTCATCTATCACGGATCAAAGAAACAAATCATTTCGATTCGAAGAAACTTATGGACATAAAAAAGCCTTCGCTCCATTTTCATGGTACGAAGGCTTTAATATATTTTTGTTGTTTGCTTATTTAGTCAAAGCAGCGTGTAATTCAAATTTAACCATTGGACTGATTCCTTCTCCAGTTTCTGGATCTGGCATCAATAACATAATTCCCAATGAAGATAAATCAAGTTCGAATGAACTTTTAATTGAAGCTCCATTTTCGTTAACAGAAATTTTCGCAGGAACAGTTTTCTTCAACTCCTGTCCTAAAATGTCCAATGTCAATTCTAGGTTACCATCAGAATAATCTCCTAAAGTTACACCAACATTTGGAAATGCAGGTGCATTGAAGGCCAAGTTTACTGGGTGTTCTTCATCTGGCATTGTTCCTGTTAAGTGACCTGCAAGGTACGTCGCTTTTGGCTCTGCTAAATCAGTGCTTGCAATTGAATTCATGTCAATTTTGAAAGAACCAGAAGATAATTTTTCACCCTCCATTGTCATTGAACCTTCGCTAATTGAAACAGTTCCCTGATGCTCAGCATGAGCCCAAGTTAATGTCGATTTTGAAGCGTCAAGTGTATATGTTACAGCTTCAACTTTTTCTTTCTCTTCTTCATTTTCGTCAGCTTCGGTTGAACACGAAACAGCTGTTAATGCAACTGCAGCCATCATCAAAAATCTTATCTTTTTCATAACTTATTTTTTTTTCGACAAACATACTAAATAATTACCATGGTAACTAAATGAGTAAAGTTTATTTTTTATTATTACTTTGAAAGATGAAATAAGTACCTTCGATTAATATGAAATTACACCTAAATAACAATCAATTTATAGATACCAATTCTCCATTGGATTTATCAATACCGCTCACTAATGACGCTAGAAACCCAAGGGCTTGGTATGTTGATGCACCAAGATTTGAACCGGTTAGAACGGAAAATTATATTGGTTCTGTAAAAGAAGGGGGTGATGTAAATTTCAGGGATATTTATTTTAATCCGCATGGACATGGGACGCACACGGAGTGTTTGGGACACATAACAGAAGAGGTTCATTCGATAAATGATGTCTTGAAAAATTACTTTTTCGAGGCTACATTGGTTTCAATTTTACCAAAACGTGTTGAGCAAGCAAATGGAGATATTGATTTTATCATTACTCCGGACCAAATGAGGAAGATCAATTTTCAAGGGGAAGCCTTGGTGATTAGAACAATGCCAAATGATAGAATAAAGACAACTAAGAACTATTCTGAATCGAATCCACCCTACTTGGATGTGGAATGCGTTAAGGTATTGTTAGAAAACGGGATTGAACATTTATTGATCGATTTGCCTTCTGTTGACCGCGAGAGCGATGGTGGGGCTTTGGTATTTCATCATGCATTTTGGGAAGTACCACAAGCACCGAACTTTAAAAGAACGATTACTGAACTTATTTATGTCGATAATGTAATTAAGGATGGAAAGTACATTTTAAGCTTTCAAGTAGCACCTTTCAATAATGATGCGGCACCTAGTCGCCCAGTTCTATACGCTGTAAAATAAAAAAAGCGCTAATCTCCATTAGCACTTTTCCTATTTAATAGTAGTAAGTCATCTTATTGTAATAGTGTAACAACAATTTCTTCCGTAGTAAAGAAGAATTAAACCTTAACGTAAAACCAGAAACAAAAAAATCAGGAATTTTCTTTAAGCCTTGCGCCGAAGCGCTGCTTTAAAATCAGAAGTTTTAAGAACTGTTATACTCTTTAATCAAACTAGAAAATGAAACTGCCTCTCCAAGCAGCATAACTTCTGATATTTCAAAGCGAAACTAAAAGAAAATTTCCTGACATTTCTCCTTATTTCTTACTGCTAAGTATACTAACTTTATTCTGATCGAAAGGTGGTCAATGAATATCGACTAGGTATAATTGAACATATACCCATTTTCATTGATTTTTTGTTTTATAAGTTCTCTAATTTCTTAAAAAACAGCTCTCTCTTGGCTGGGGACAATGGAACTTCAGCTCCGTTTTTCATAACAACTGCACCCCCATTCTTCTTATCATACCTGTCGACATAACTAATATTAATAAGGTGAGATTGCTGAACACGAAGGAAATTGTATCCTGATAATAACATTTCATACTCTTTTAATGTTTTTGAAACAAGGATCTTTTTATCGTCCAATAGGAAGAAAGAGGTATAGTTTCTATCTGCCTCGCATCTGATAATTTGATCAAGCTCCACAACATGAACGCTTTGTTGAGTTTTCAAAACCAACCTTCGTTTCTCATTGGGAATAATGTTTTTTTGTAAAGCATCAAATTGTGAATGCCCATTATTTTCTTCAATAACAGCCAATGCTTTCTCCAATGCCGCTTTTAATTCGGTTGTATCAACTGGTTTTAATAGGTAATCCAAAGCACTGAACTTGATTGCTTTAATAGCAAACTCCTCGTGAGCAGTAATGAATATAACTTCGAATTTTTTGTTTTCAATGGAACGGATCACATCAAACCCAGTTCCATCTGGCATTTGAATATCTATAAATACGATATCCGGACTGTGTGTTTCGATTGCCTTAATTCCCGACTGAACGCTTTCACCTTCAGGAATCGTTTCGACATCAAATCCAAAGGAGTCAATCATTTTAGCAATTAAATCTCTTGTACGATTTTCATCATCAATAATTAGAATCTTCTTCATAGTTATTCATTTTTAATATTAACGATTTGATTCAGTGGTGTATGGCAGTGAAATTAACACTTTTGTACCAATTTCCAATTCTTTATTATAGTCTTCTACGACTAACGATCCGTCTGTCTTGTACTTCTTATTTAGGTTTTCAATTCGATCTCGTGTGATCTCCATTGCCATGCTTTTATGAGCAGAGCTTTTCTTATTGATGCTGGATCCCTTCCTACCGATGCCATTGTCAACGATAGAAATAATTAACATGCCTTCACTTTTTGTAAAAGTCACAGATATAAATCCACCTTCAACAGTATGCAATTGTCCGTGTTCAATGGCGTTTTCAATAAACGGTTGCGTAATCATTGGTGGAATGTTCGCGCTTTCATCATACAAATCGAAATTCGCATCAATTGAGTATTCGAAACGCTCTTGGAATCTCAATTTCTGCATTGATAAATACTTTTCTAAAATCTCAACTTCAGTGCCAATCGGAATGTGCTCCTTCGGTGAGTTCTCCAGAATAAGTCGCATGAGTCTGGAAAAATTGACCAAGAATTTGGAAGAGTTTTCCGTATCATGATCGAAGATATAACTTTGTATAACCGACATTGCGTTGAAGACAAAGTGAGGATTCATCTGAGTCCTCAAAAGTGTTTGGGACATTTCTGCCTCCTTTCGTTGTTGCTTAATTTTTGTCTGATTCCAGCCGTAAAATATAATGAGGCCAGCCATCACGATAATGATAATGAAAGCGATAATAATGTACATCTGAAAATTATTTCTCAGTTGACTGTTTTCAAGTCGGGTAGCAGTAACTTCTTTTTGGCTCCTTTGTCTGATCAGGGAATCTTTTAACGACGAATTTATTTTTTCGCGCTGCGCTGAATTATATGATTCACTTAACTCTGCAATTTTGGTAGCCGCTTGCAATATGTTATTGCTATCTATATAATTGAGATACAGCTCCATATACTTAAGTGACTCAGGCGTATTATCGATGTCTTTATAAACATCAGCAATCACCCTGTAAGTATTGTAAATTTGGTTTTTTGCTCCGTATTGTTCTCTAATTTCTACAGATCTGTTCAAGTAATTTAAGGCAGTGGTATACTTTCCGCGCTCCTTAAAAACGGTGCCGACATTATGGTAAACCCCTGCCATTTTCTCCCTGTTACTCGTGGATTCGTAATAGATTAGGGCTTGATTGAAATTGTTTGAGGCTTTTGTATAATCGTTCTGCTTTTGGTAGACCATACCAAGAATGTTGTGTGTTTCCCCCAAACCATTTAAATCGTTCAAATCCGTTAAGTACAAGATGGAGCGCTGTGAATTTGCTATCGCTTTTTTAAATTGTTTTTTATTCAACTGAACGGATGCCAAGTTGGTTAAAGCCAGTGCCATTTGCCGTTTGTCGTATATTAGCCTTGAATGTTCTAAAGATTTTCTGAAATTTTTCTCGGCATCTTTAAGGTTATAAATCTGCTTTTGAGAATAACCAATTTCGCGATAATATTTCGCTAAAAGAAGGTGGTTGTTAATTTCCTCAGCAAGTTGGCGGCTGATAAAATTCTTGGCAACACTTAATTCAATTTGGCCGAAAAATTCATAAACTTCTGCCTTTACGTTAAAGGCCTGAGAAAGTACTGCTTTATTCCCACTTCTTCTTCCAGTACTAATTGCTTTGTCCGTATAATAGAGAGCCGAATCTTTTTGATTGGAATTCATATAATTCAATCCTAAATATCGATACGCTTCAGATTGCTTGGAGACATCGCGCAAATGTAAAGCCTTCTTCAATGAAAGTTTGAGGTAAAATTTGGCCGTTTCATACTCTTGTTGGTTGCTATGGTAATAGCCTAGATGTCGGTAAACCTTGAATTGAATTCCGGGACTTTTCAATTTATTTAAAAAGGGTTGACATGCCAGAATCGTATTGTGATACTCATCTAAATCACCCAATATGAGCGCAACTTCGGCATTGTAGAATAGCGCTCCAAAGCGAATCGAATCCTCAAAGTTTCGACTTTCCCTAACAATCACGGAACGAATTGAATCCGCGCGGTCAATATTATTTTCCTTGTAGTATTGCCCCAAAGCCATAATTCGACTAAAGCGCTTTTTTTTGTTTTTTTCAGCAGCTATGGATCGAATAATCTGCTGTTCGTGAGAGTCTTGCCCAAACAAATCTGATCCAGTCAAAAGAAGGATAGAGAGAATAATAAAGAGAGGCTTGCGCAACATGGTACATAAAACTAACATTTTAGACGGGATTAATTGGAACGATTGCTCCTTTTAGATCGTTCATTCCTCACTTTTGGATGTTAGATCAGTCGCAAGCTCCTTTTTAGATCTTAGACGACTCTTCCGCTAAAATCTGAATTAAAATTGATGAAACATGATGAATTTTTTCTCAAAAAATTCTAGTTCCAAAACCAACACCTTAAAATAGTGCCATCGTGACTTTGTGGTTAAAATGTCCACACAGCAACATCTATTCAAAATAGAAAATGATTTTTCAACAGTTGAAAAATGTATCTAGAACAGCAAGTCTCCATCAAACCATGGTGATTGACATTTGTGTGACTCTTGTGTCAAAACAGTGGTGAAAATAGTGCATTTGTGTCCTTGTGGTAAAAAAACACTGCCTGCCTATACTGCCGCTTGGCTATCAAAAGCTATCGCTTTTTCTTTTACCTTTGCGGCTTCAAAGACGAGGCGCAATTATGGAATACAATTTTAGAGAGATAGAATCAAAATGGAGATCGTTTTGGGCAGAGAATAAAACCTTCAGGGCTGAGGATCACTCAGAAAAACCTAAGTTTTATGTGTTGGATATGTTTCCATACCCTTCTGGAGCAGGACTTCACGTAGGTCACCCACTTGGTTATATCGCATCTGATATTTATTCTAGATACAAGCGTTTGCAAGGATTCAATGTTTTGCATCCGATGGGTTACGATTCATTTGGATTGCCTGCGGAACAATATGCTATTCAAACAGGACAACATCCCGCGATAACGACGATAACGAACATTGACGGGGGAACAGACAAAGAAGGAAACGTAATTTCTGGATATAGAAAGCAGCTGGACATCATGGGATTCTCATTCGATTGGGACCGCGAAGTCAGAACGTCTTCTCCAGAATATTACAAATGGACACAATGGATTTTTAAGCAATTATTCGACTGCTGGTACAACAATACAAGCTACAAAGCAGAACGAATTGCAGATTTGATTTCAATTTTTGAAACAGAAGGGAATTCAACTGTAAATGCAACGCACGACTACGAAGGAATATTTTCAGCAGCCGATTGGAAAGCAATGAACGATGCGGACAAGAGTAAAACGCTTATGAACTACCGTTTGACGTATTTGGCCGATTCATGGGTGAACTGGTGTCCTGCTTTGGGAACTGTTTTGGCTAACGATGAAGTTGTAAACGGAGTTTCTGAAAGGGGAGGGCATCCTGTTGTTCAGAAATTGATGCGCCAATGGTCGATGCGAATTAAAGCTTATGCAGAGCGTTTATTGACAGGTTTGGATACAGTAGACTGGACAGATTCAATCAAAGATCAGCAACGCAACTGGATCGGAAAATCGCAAGGCGCTTCGGTTCATTTCAAAATTGACGGTTCCGACCACGATGTTGAAGTGTTTACAACACGAGCGGATACAATTTACGGCGTTTCGTTCATGGTTTTAGCACCAGAACATCCATTTGTAGATGAAATTACAACTCTTGAATTCGCGGACGGCGTAGCAGAATATAAGAAACAAGCATCGTTGAAGTCGGAGAGAGATCGTCAAGCAGATGTGAAAAATATTTCGGGTCAAAATACGGGGGCGTTTGCTATTCATCCATTCACAGGTGATAAAGTTCAGATTTGGATTGGTGATTACGTCCTGGCATCCTACGGAACAGGCGCTGTAATGGCAGTTCCTTGCGGAGATCAAAGAGATTATGATTTCGCAAAGCATTTCGGAATTGACATTATTAACATATTTGAAGACAAAGACATAAGCGAAGAGGCCTATTCTGAAAAGGATGCCATAATTACCAAATCTGATTTTTTAAATGGATTGAACGTAAAAAAAGCAGGCAAACTTGCGATTTACGAGATAGAGAAAAGAGGATTCGGAAAAGGAAAAACGCAATACCGTTTAAGAGATGCAGTTTTCTCAAGACAACGTTATTGGGGCGAGCCGTTTCCTGTTTATTACAAAGACGAAATTCCACATTTGGTTTCAGATGAAAGCTTGCCAATTACACTTCCGGAAGTGGATAAATATTTACCGACTGAAGATGGTGAGCCACCATTAGCACGTGCTGAGAAAGGAGCTTGGAATCACTCTGAAGGTGATCGTATGGAATTCAACACAATGCCCGGTTGGGCAGGAAGTTCGTGGTACTTTTTAAGATATATGGATCCAACGAACGACAATGAGTTCGTGGCAAAAGATAAAGTGGATTATTGGAAAAACGTTGACTTATACATCGGTGGCTCAGAACACGCTACGGGTCACTTATTGTATTCTCGTTTCTGGACAAAATTCCTTTATGATTTGGACTTGATTCCTTTTGAAGAGCCATTCCAGAAAATGATAAATCAAGGGATGATTTTGGGAAGAAGTAGCTTTGTTTATCGTGTTTCGGATACTAATAAGATTGTCACAAATTCTAAAAAGAATGATTACGATGTAACACCTATTCATGCAGATATTTCAATGGTTGAAAATGATGTTCTGGATGTTGCAGCATTTAAAGCTTGGAGACCAGAGTTTGCTAACGCTGAATTTATCCTTGAAGAAGATGGGACTTACATTTGTGGTCACGAAGTTGAAAAGATGTCAAAATCTAAATTCAACGTGCAAACGCCAGATGAACTCGTTGAGCGATATGGAGCAGATACACTTCGAATGTACGAAATGTTCTTAGGGCCTCTTGAACAAAGTAAACCATGGGACACACAAGGTATAAGTGGAGTGCATAATTTTTTAAAAAAATTATGGCGCTTATTCCATGATCAAGATGGAAATGTAACTATCAGTGAAGGAGGTGCAGATCCAAAAGCATTGAAGACACTGCACAAAACGATTAAGAAAATTGGTGATGATTTAGAACGTTTCTCATTCAATACAGGAGTTTCAAACTTTATGATTTGTGTGAATGAATTAACGGAGCAAAAATGCAGCAACAAAGACGTCCTGCAAGAACTGGTTGTTCTGATTTCACCTTACGCACCTCATATCGCCGAAGAACTTTGGATTAAACTTGGAAACGACGCTGGAGCTTTAAGCTATACAAATTTCCCTGAATTCAATGAAGCGAACTTGATTGAAGCCAATCATTCATACCCTGTTTCATTCAACGGTAAAATGCGATTCAAAATTGAACTTCCAACAGAAATGGGGAAAGAAGATATTGAGAAGGAAGTACTTGCCCATGAAGTAGCAAAGAAATGGTTAGAGGGGAATGCACCTAAAAAGGTAATTGTTATTCCTGGGAAGATCGTTAATGTTGTTATTTAGAAAGCTTTGCCGAGAATAAATAGTTACTTTTTTGAATAAATGGTATTCTAATAGTGAACGTAAACTTTACTATTATGAAAATCTATACAACACTTATTCTTTGTCTATTGAGCTTGATTCTCAATGCACAATCACCCGATGCGCCAGTAACTGTATCGGTAACAGATCCTGATGGAGTGGTTATCCCGAATGACAAAATTGTTTTTATCGGACAGAAAACGAAAAAGAAGATCGTTGGGATCACAAATGCGAATGGAAAGTTCTTAGTCCAATTGCCAGTAGGGGACACATATGACATCAAGATTAGCGCGATTGGTGACGATATGGACTACAATTCAATCGAGATTCCTAATATCCCTGCGAATGCTAAATTTCAGAATATGGTCATCTCTATTTCTTATTGGATGGGTGATTCATTTATTCTATCCAACCTCAATTTTGAAACAGGGAAGTCTACTATTAAGTCAGGAAGTTATTCTTCGTTAAACGAACTTGTAGATTATATGAACCGTAAAAAGACTCTTAAAATACTAGTTGCCGGTCACACGGACAACATTGGTGCTGCAGATGGTAACTTAATTCTATCGAAGGATAGAGCCCTTGCGGTGAAAGCATATTTAGTGAAAAAAGGTATTTTAGCTGGACGTGTAAGAACGGAAGGATATGGAATGAATCAGCCAATTGCCGATAACTCAACACTTACTGGGAGAGCCGAAAATCGTAGAACTGAGGTACAGATTATTGAGTAATTCTCACACAATTAAATCGTTTGGCATATCATTTGTATTTAACGTTGCACATTGATACCATTTGCTATGAGAAAGTTATTTTATTTTATCGGATTATTCATTGTGTTTATTGCGATGACAAGCTCGAGTTTAGTGAAATACCCTTCGGTTTCGAACACTGCGTTTGAGGAGGGTGAAAGATTGAGGTATCGAGTTACCTACGGATTTGTTGATGCGGGTGAAGCGATTATCGAAGTTAAATCAACGAAGCATAAAAGAGATGGGCGTGCATTGTACCACGTAAAGGGAACAGGAAGAACATTAGGTGGTTTCAATTCGTTTTACAAAGTATATGATACTTACGAGAGCTATATTGATAAGAAATCAATGATGCCTTGGATCTTTAAGAGACATGTCAACGAAGGGGGTTATAAAATTGACCAACGATACGACTTCTCTCAAAACCAGAATAAAGTTTACAATGGTAAAGAGGACTATACTGTATCAATGGGAATTCAGGACATGATTTCTTCTTTTTATAGAGCTAGAACTTTGAATTTTGACGGAATGAAAAAAGGCAAAATATTCTCTTTTAAATGCTTTATGGATAATGAGGTCTTTACTCTGAAAATCAAGTACATGGGGAAAGAAGAAGTTAGAATTAGAAAAGGAAAATTTGAATGTTATAGGTTTGTGCCAGTAGTGCAAACAGGAAGATACTTCGAACATGAAGATGATGTACAGTTCTGGGTAACAGCAGATAAAAATAGAATACCAGTTTTGGTAAAAGCAAAGATACCTGTTGGTACGGTTAAAATGCACCTCGTTGAATGGAATGGCTTGAAGAACGAGTTGAGTAGCAAGGTGACAAAGTAAACTGCACGAATTGTGAGAAGTGGAGATGATTTATCATCTCTATTTTTTTGTACGATACTTTTTATTGAAGAAGTTTAATCATTCAGCTTAAGAACGGCCATGAATGCCTCTTGTGGAATTTGAACACTACCAACTTGACGCATACGTTTCTTACCTGCTTTTTGCTTTTCAAGAAGTTTACGTTTACGTGATATATCACCACCATAACACTTTGCAGTAACATCTTTTCTAAGGGCTTTAATCGTCTCTCTCGAGATAATCTTCGCACCAATGGCAGCTTGAATTGGAATCTCGAACTGTTGTCGAGGAATTAACTCCTTTAACTTGATACAAATTCTTTTTCCTAAATCGAAGGCATTGCTTCTGTGAACTAAAGCCGATAATGCATCAATTTGATCTCCATTGAGAAGGATCTCCATTTTAATCAAGTCTGATGCTCTGTATCCAATTGGATGGTAGTCAAAAGAAGCATAACCTCTAGAAACCGTTTTTAAACGATCGTAGAAATCAAATACAATCTCACCCATTGGCATTTCGAAAGAAAGTTCGACACGATCCTGTGTTAAGTATACTTGGTTCGTCAATTCACCTCTTTTCTCAATACAAAGAGTCATGATTTGTCCGACGTACTCCGATTTAGTAATAACCTGAGCTCTTATATAAGGTTCCTCAATCAATTCCATTCCAGAAGGATCAGGAAGTTCAGAAGGATTATTTACAATAATTGCAGTTTCAGGATCTCTACGCATAAAAGCTTTATACGACACGTTGGGCACAGTTGTAATAACTGTCATGTTGAACTCACGCTCCAAACGTTCCTGGATAATTTCCATGTGAAGCATTCCTAAGAACCCACAACGGAAACCAAAACCTAAGGCTGCAGATGATTCCGGTTCAAAAACCAAAGAAGAATCATTCAGTTGCAATTTTTCCATCGAGTAACGCAACTCCTCGTAATCTTCAGTATCAACTGGATAAACACCCGAAAATACCATTGGTTTTACATCCTCAAAACCTTGAATCGCTTTTTCACAAGGGTTATCTAGTGCTGTAATCGTATCACCTACTTTAACTTCAGCGGCTTTTTTAATTCCAGAAATGATGTATCCAACATCTCCAGCTCGAACTTCTTTTTTGGCAACAAGATCCATTTTCAGGATCCCAATTTCTTCGGCTCCGTAGCTTTTTCCAGTATTGAAGAATTTAATTTTATCCCCTTTTCTAATAACTCCGTTACGAACACGGTAATAGGCGATAATTCCTCTAAAGGGGTTGAATACAGAATCGAAGATCATTGCTTCCAATGGTGCGTTTTCATCTCCACTTGGAGCAGGAACGCGATCAATAACGGCATCTAAAATGTCTTGAACACCAAGTCCAGTTTTACCTGAGGCTTGAATAACTTCGCTAGGATCACAGCCAATCAATTCAACGATTTGATCTGTAACTTCTTCAGGGTTCGCACCAGGAAGATCCATTTTGTTAAGAATGGGAATAATTTCAAGATCATGTTCCAAAGCCAAATATAAATTTGAGATGGTTTGAGCTTCAATTCCTTGAGCAGCATCTACAATTAATAGCGCACCTTCACAAGCCGCAATAGATCTAGAAACTTCGTACGAAAAATCAACGTGACCGGGCGTGTCAATTAAGTTCAAAATGAAATCTTCACCGCTGTGGTTGTAGTTCATTTGAATCGCGTGACTTTTAATTGTAATGCCACGTTCGCGCTCGATGTCCATGTCATCAAGAGCCTGATTTTGCATCTCACGGTCTGATATTGTACCAGTTGTTTGCAGTAGACGATCTGCAAGGGTACTCTTCCCGTGGTCAATGTGTGCAATGATGCAAAAATTTCGAATGTTTTTCATACCTGATTATAAGCTCTGTAATTGACTTGTAGCCTACAAAAATACGTCAAATTAATGGATTAAATATACATTATGTGAAGATTGAAGGCTTGTCATAAAACAAAAGGTCTATAAAACATGAACGGGAATGACTGGCGTCATTCCCGAACAAAACCTAAACTACTACTACTTATGAAAACTAACTTCTACTTAGTTGATTATGTACAGTCAAATTGTATGCCAACTTTTTTGTGTTTCATCAACTCGTAACGTTATCTATCAAACGCTGTTGCTTCCAAAAAATTACACTTAAATTCGTTTTTTAACATTTGTTGTCAAATGGAAACCAGGTATTTATGGGTTTGTAGGCGCTAAGTCAGATAGCTAACACATTGATATACAACCCTGTTAAATAGATATGTATGCACAGCAAAAGTAAAGTGTTATTTTTATGAAATAAAATGATTTTAACATTTGAAAACTTGGAATTAGAGCGATTATCTTAATCCTTATTTTATTAACAATAAATGGAAAGGAAACGATATGACATCGCTGTCAGTTAATTATTCTGAAAAACGCCACAATGGCTAGTTTAATGACACAAAAAAAGTCCGTATCAGTTAAACCGATACGGACTTTTATATTTTGAAGTAAAAATTACTTAATTACGACTCTTTCAACTAAAGAGCCAATTCCGTTAGATACCTTAACAAGGTAAACTCCAGATCCAAAAGATCCTAAATCAACAGTTGTCGCAGCAGAAACAGATACAGTGTAAACCACTTGTCCAGCTAGGTTAGTGATCTCAATTGCGTTAGCATCGCCGTTGTTGTTTGTAATAGTGATTTCACCTTGAGATGGGTTAGGGAATACCGCAACACCTTCAAGAGTATTAACAGTAACATCTAAAGAAGCATCAAAATTAGCTCTTATGTATGGAGCAAAGTCCCAACCAGAGAAATAGTTAATAGCATTTGCAGCTCCAAAAGGTCCGTATCCAACAGTAGAGAAATCATCATCTTCTTGAGATGCATCCGTTCCTCCAAAGTACATAGCTTCTGGTCCAGTTGTACCATCAACTTTAAGTACATCAATCAAATATCCTTTTCCAGCTTCTAATAAAGACGGTGATGGGAATGTAATTGTTGTAATAGATGATCCAATTTCACTTGATACAACAGTGTGATCTGTTTCATTGTTATATGTTAAAGGATCTTGAATAGAACCAGTTGCATCCATTTCCTGAACTCTAGCAAGAACGTATAAATCAGCAGTAGTTCCAGTTGCGAAGTTAATATCAATACCATAGATCATTTGATCTACCTCTGGATAATAAACGTTACCCCATGAGTGAGATGAATTGGCATTCGTTGGATCAGCAGCAGCTGGATTGAAACCGAAAGTACCTGTTGTTCCATAGTCGTGTGCCATTAGGTTATTGTTAACTTCGAGACCAGAGGCAGTGAAGACATCATTTGTAGTAACCATATCAGCAGGAATACTGAAAGTAGGCGTGTACGTTCCGTTTGCAGATGGAGTGAATCCTGTGTTGAACCAAACAGTATCAACTACACCAGGTACACTTATTACAGACGTTGTCATTGTAGCAACAGTAGATGATCCATCAGAAACATCACAAGTTACATCAACAGTCTGAGTCAAACCACCTTGGTTTTCAACAATAACACCAGCGCGCATTTCACGAACTTGTGTCAATGGAGTCATTGAATATTCGTAATCAGTAACGATATCAGCATGCCATCCAGTTGTAAGAGCAACGTCGTTATCTGGAAGAGTAACGATAGAAACATCATCAACCATCCACGCGTAATCACATCCACCTATGTATCTGAATCCGAAATATGCAGTAGAAGATCCACCTACGATACTAGAAACGTTTGTTGTAGTAATTTCAGAGTTAGTTGTAGAAGCATTTACAGCAAGACCAGAGTGAACTTGAACTTCTGTCCAGGTAACTCCATCAGTACTTGCGATAACGTAACAGTTACCAACGTAAGCTCTGTAAAAAGATTCGAATTCTACCGCAACTGCCAATTGTCCGGTTAAATCAATAGGTGTATTGAAATAAACATCAGCGTTTTGGTTTCCAGAGCATAATAGATCCGAATCGAACAATGCAAATCCGTCAGCTGCAGTTGTAGAAGCAATAGCAGCAATTGCGAATGATCCAGAAGGAGCACCAGTTCCAATTACCCAGTTGTCACCAGAAGTAGCATTATCAGTAAAAGACCATTCACTTGGAGTTCCAAATGTGTTTGGTCCCCAAAGAATTGCCTTATCTGAAGCAATGTTAGTAGGTTTTTTACTTGATTTAATTACTGGGGATTGAATTTTTCCGACTGCTTCCGTAGGTGTTGTAGTTTGTGCAGTGGCAACACTAACAAGCGACAACGATAAAATTGATAAGTAAATTTTTTTCATAGCTGAATTTAAGATATAGTTATTTGTTCATAAAAGTAACAAAGACTTTTTAATTGTGGAAATTTCCACCTTTTGAATAACGTATGTGAATAGGTAAAGGTTGAAAAGAAAGAGATGGTTTATCAAATGAGACTATCAATCCTAACGAATTAATTGAATCAAAAAGTGGAGTATGACTAAACGATTTCCATTTTCTTCAGTAGGAAAGAGGCGTTCATGTTTTGGCAGATCCCTTTTTTGAAGGTGTAATCAAAGAACAATTCATCATCTACAATTTCTGCATCGAAATAGTAATTTCGAATTTGAGGAAGTTTGTCTGCGAGTTTACAAAGACTTAAATCATGCGTTGCAATAAGCCCAGTAGATTTCGACCCAACTAATTTCTCGACGAACTTCTGTGACCCTTCAGCCTTGTCTTTACTATTTGTCCCTTTCAGAATTTCATCGAGGATTATAAAATAGGTGTCCGTTTTGATTGCATCAACAATAAACTTCAGCCGTTTCAATTCAGAGAAGAAGTAAGATTCATCATTCATTAAAGAATCCGATGTTCTCATACTTGATATAAGCTTAACTGGACGGTAAATAAAAGATTTGGCGCAGACCGGAAGTCCATTGTTTGCCATAACGATGTTCACAGCAACCGTTCTTAGGAACGTGCTTTTCCCCGCCATGTTAGCTCCTGTGATAATAAAGAAGTCCTCTGTACTGACTTCGATTGAATTGGTAACGATTGAATTCGGACTTAAAAGAGGGTGGCCAATGTCCTTAGCATTCAATTGCTGTTTGTTGTCAGAAACAATTTCTGGATAAATATAATTGGGATGGTTGAAACGGTAATTTCCAAGAGAATTAATGGCGTCAAAACGTTCAATTGCCTCAAACCAATCGCCCATGGCTCCGTCGAATTCTTTTAACCATTTTTCGATTTTAAAGGAATAGCGTAAATCCAAGAGCAGGAATGCACTGGAAACGAAACCGTAAAGAAGGTTGTTTCGATTCGCTAAATGGGTTATTTTTTGGGCTAAAATTTCTAGATACTCAGAGGCTTTAATATCCTTTGATTGAATTTCATTTTTCCATTTGATCAGCAATTCACTTTCGAAATCTTCATTCTCAATCAACTTTAGAAGTTTCGAGTATTGCGCAAGGGTATCATTGATTTTACTTGAGATATTGCAGAGCGCGGTTACTTTTTTGAAGTAGACTCCTGAAATTGTGAATCCAAGAAACATCCAGCTAATAAGTGCGCCAATTGGAACTAGATCCAGGACATAAGTTGTAAATAAAGCTAAAGATAAGGTGGAGAATAGAATTGGGAACCAATTGAAAAAAGGAGGAACAAAAGTGTTGTAATTCTTCACCCATTTCAAAATGTCTTGGGATTGAATATCAGATTCAATTAAGGAGGCGACCACAGTGTATTTTTGTCTCCATTCGATTTTTAAACCGAGTTCTTCCGTTGCTTTTTGTTTTTCCGCTATCTGATCAATCGTGTTTGAATTCAACCAATCCGCAAGGTGCTTCTCTCCATTAGGCGTTGCCGTTCTATTGATAATCTGAAACAACGAGCCTTGTCCGAAAAGGTCTATGTCTTGATTGAAATCGTGTTCTTCGAAAATATATTGATCGCCCGTTTTCAGTTCTGAAATGTTACCATCGAAAACTGAAAGTTCAAGTTGGTTAATTTTCAGCATACTATTCAAATAGCGCTGTTTGTTTTTAAGGTCTGAAAAGCGAGTTACTAAAAAGAAAAATAGAAAAAGTCCGACCGCCGAAGAAGTAGAGATCATCATGAAATTTCCATAGAAGAAATATACAGCGGCAATGATTGCGAAAAATACCCCTAAGCGAAGCATTGAAAAAGCAATTAACCGTTTTCTTAAGGTGGCAATTGAGGTTTGAAGTTCGTTGGATTTGTTGCGGTAATATTCTTTTGGCAAGGCGGTTCTATTTAGGAACTCTAAAAATAGTCAAAACCTAGCTTGTCTTGGCGATCTATACTTCTAACGTTCGTTAATAATAGCTAATTCCCGATTACGGAGCAGTTGAACTGCCGTGAAATTGTATTTTCTGTTCCTGCACGATTAATTCGTGGAAAAAAAAGGACCATCGTACAAATTACGACAGCCCAATTGCTATTTCTACTTCAGAAGATTGAAGCCTACTGAACAATTAATTTTTTCGTTGCAACAATTGATTCATTTGTAAACGAAACGAAATACGTTCCAGCTTCCAAGTTTAAATCAGACTTTTGCAAAGTAAGAACAGCACCTGCTTCTAGGTTTAAATCATTTGTATAAACAACTTGTCCGGCAAGGTTTAAAATAGAAACTAATCCGGATGCTGTATTTTCACTCAACGTAATGTTGATTTCACCGTTTGTTGGGTTAGGGAATACTTTAATTTCGTTGTTCGCTGATAACTGAGTGATTACAGCAGTACTACCTCCGTTTGCACCAGCAGCACTTCCTGTAAGGATTTCACTGTTGTCGGCAGCTCCGGTTGAAACGAACGCAGTAATGTCACAATTGTCAATAACATAATTCGTTGATGAATTGTCAAATGAGAAAATCATTGTTACTAAACTACCTTGCGTTGTAGTTCCAGTTAAAGCTTCACCCCATTGACCGTTTTGAAGGTTAGCTCTCATTACATGCTTGTGATTATAATCTGCTGCAGTTCCAGCTCCAGACTGAGTTGTAATAATATCATCTTCAGTCAAGATAACAGTTACAAATGCCGCATCCATAACGTCAGCAGTAAAATACATTTCAACAGTTACATCAACCATATCAGTTACTGCATCGTAAGTTGAAGACAACCCAACATTTACTGGAGAAGAAATCATATTTATATCAGCAGCACGAGCAGCCCAATCACCTGTTGATGATTTTCTACTTCCGCCATACTTTGTTCTGTTAACATGTCCAGTTGGCATTGACCGGCCGTCTCCGTTTCCGTAATATGGATTTGTATAGAACGAATTAGAGAACGGGTTAGTTAAATTCAACCCACCGTTATATGGTCCTGTTAAACTTGAATTTGTAGGAGAGTAACCAATTCCAAATACTTTACCTGGATTTGAAGTTAAAATGCCAGACAAGACAGAGTGACCAGATGGGCAAGCTGGGCAGTTTGTGCCGGTAAATTCTTCAATTATCACATTTCGATTTGAAGGTGCTGTTGAAACAAGAGTTTGTGCATAAGAACCTATAGATAAGATTCCCATAGCAAAAAGAGTAATTGTTTTTTTCATAGTATGGATTTTTAAAATTTCATAAGTATTTAACTAAATAATGAATTATTTATAAAGATAAGTGATTTTACCATTCAAAACATGGGATTTCAAGGGTTGCGAAATTAGATTTAAAATACTGAATAACAGATGATTAAATTTTATAAGTGTTTGATTAAAGGCTTGACGGTCCGCATTTTGTTAAAATTTTAAAATTGGACCAATTGATAAGGTGTTTAATTGTGACAGGGATGCTAGAGAGGTCACCATGGTTAGAAGGATATCCATCGATAATGGAAGAATAGTAGACAAAAAAAAGCCGTTACTTTTCAGTGACGGCTTTTATATTTTTAAGGAAACTCTATAGTCCTAACAAAACTTCCACAGGATCTTTCGCTCCGAATAACATTCTTTCAGGGTTCTCTAGCATCTCTTTCACTTTTACCAAGAAGCTAACAGATTCCTTACCGTCAATGATTCTGTGATCATACGATAAGGCAACATACATGATTGGACGAATAACAACTTCACCATCAATAGCTACTGGTCGTTGCACGATATTATGCATTCCCAAAATAGCAGCTTGTGGAGGGTTGATAATCGGAGTTGAAAGCATAGAGCCGAAAACACCACCATTTGTGATTGTAAAGGTTCCACCTGTCATTTCATCTGGAGTAATTTTTCCGTCTCTCGCTTTAATCGCCAAACGTTTAATTTCTCTTTCGATTTCTGCCAAAGACATGCGTTCAGCATTGCGAACAACAGGAACCATCAATCCTTTTGGAGATGAAACTGCAATTCCAATATCCGCATAATCGTGAAGGATCATTTCTTTTCCGTCCACTTGTGCATTTACTGAGGGGTATAAGTGCAATGCCTCAGTAACCGCTTTTGTGAAGAAGGACATAAACCCTAGGTTCACCTCGTGATGATCAGCAAATGCTTTTTTGTATTTCGTACGAAGATCCATTATTGGTTTCATGTCCACCTCGTTGAATGTCGTAAGCATGGCCGTTTCGTTTTTCACTGCAACCAAACGCTCAGCGATTTTACGACGCATCATCGACATTTTTTCAGGACGTTGATCTCTCGTTCCACCCCAACCTTGTGTTGCAGCAGAATCAAATCCAGCAGACAATCCAGCAAGAACATCTTGCTTTGTAATTCTTCCGCCTTTTCCTGTACCATTCACTTGATTCGAAGAAATTCCATTTTCCGCCATGATTTTCGCGGCAGCAATTGAAGGTGTTCCAGCAGCATAGGATGATTTATTAACCGGGTCTGGACTTGGCGCAGCGGCTTTCGCTGGCTCCGCTTTCTTTTCTTGAATAGGTGCAGCCACTACCGCAGCAGGTGCGCTATCCGTTGATGATTCAAACCCAGCAGGTTTTTCAGCCGATGTGTCAATTAAGCAAACAACGGCACCTACAGCTACGGCGTCACCTTCCTCTGCTTTAAGAGTAATGGTTCCGCTTTCTTCAGCAGGAAGTTCGAGCGTTGCCTTATCAGAATCTACTTCTGCGATCGCCTGATCTTTTTCAACGTAATCTCCATCAGATACCAACCATGCAGCAATCTCAACTTCTGAGATCGATTCTCCTGGACTTGGCACTTTCATTTCTAACACTGACATATCTTTCTAATTATGAATTATAAATTCCTTATTTATGAATTTATAATCCCTCATTCATAATTTCTCTTAAGCTTCAACTTTCGTTTTCGCGTATGCAAACAATTCGCTGTACAAACGCTCCAACCTTCTTTTGTGCAAATCATGTGATCCTTCAGCGGCTGCAGCGGATGGTCTTCTGCAAATGCCTGTAAGGTTCAATTTTCTCAATTCCATTGCCATGTATGTCCATGCTCCCATATTTGATGGCTCTTCTTGCGCCCACAAAATGTTCTTCGCATTTTTATACTTCTTTAAAATCGCATCGATCTGCGTTTTTGGTAATGGGTATAATTGTTCAACACGAACAAAGGCCATGTTTTCAGCGTCAAATTCTTTTGCTTTTTCAGTTGCTTCGTAGTAGAATTTACCTGAACAAAGAACAACCGTATCAACGTTTGCCACTTTTGCTTTTGGATCATCCAACACTTCTTGGAAGCTACCTTTCGACATTTCATCCAAAGATGAAGTTGCTCTTGGGTGGCGTAAAAGCATTTTTGGAGAGAAGACAACCAATGGTTTTCTGAACTCTCTTTTCATTTGTCTTCTCAAAACGTGGAAGTGATTCGCTGGCGTTGAAGTATTTACAACTTGGATATTCAAATCCGCACATTGTTGCAAGAATCGCTCCATTCTGCCACTTGAGTGCTCAGCTCCTTGTCCTTCGTAACCATGAGGAAGTAGCATTACCAATCCACTTTGAGTTGACCATTTGTCTTCTCCTGCGGTGATAAATTGATCGACCATAATTTGGGCTCCGTTGTAAAAATCTCCAAATTGTGCTTCCCAAATTGTTAAACCATTTGGTGTCGCCAATGAGTATCCGTATTCAAATCCAAGTACGCCGTATTCTGACAAGAATGAATTGTATATTGTAAATGGTGCTTGTGTCTCCGAAAGTAAATTCAAGGTGATGATTTCCTCCTCTGTGTCTTCTGTTTTTACAACAGCATGACGGTGAGAGAATGTTCCGCGCTCAACATCTTGTCCTGAAACACGAACGGGATGCCCCTCGTCTAACAAAGAAGCGTAAGCCAACATCTCTGCTGCTCCCCAATCCATTTTCCCTTCTTGAATTCCTTCCAAACGCTCTTTAAAAATCTTTGAAATTTTTCTGAAGTATTTTTTCCCTTCTGGAAGCGTAGAGAGCTTTTTACCAAGATCTGCTAACTTTTTCTTAGACACTCCGGTTTCTGGAGAAGTAATGAAATCTTCTTCAGTTCCAGATCTAAATCCTTCCCAAGAATCACTTAAGAAGTCATAGACAAGCGCTTTTTCACGCTTTCTAGACTCTGTGAATTCGTTTTCTAAGAATTCATTGTAATCATCAGAAACTTTCTTCGCTTCGTCATTTGTCATAACACCTTCCGCTAACAATTGACTTAAATATATGTCTCTTGGATTCGGGTGTTTTGCAATTAAATTGTACAAATTCGGTTGCGTAAACTTAGGCTCATCGCCTTCGTTGTGTCCGTATTTTCTATATCCTAATAAATCGATAAAAATGTCGTCACCAAAGTGCTGACGGTATTCCATCGCCATTTCCATAACCTGAACAACAGCTTCTACGTCGTCTGCATTCACATGGAAAACTGGACATCGTGTTGTTTTTGCAACATCTGTACAGTATGTTGACGAACGTCCGTCTTTATAATTTGTTGTAAATCCAACTTGGTTGTTCGTAACGATATGAATTGTTCCTCCCGTTTTGTATCCGTCCAATTGGGCCATTTGTATCACCTCATAAACAACACCTTGACCTGCAATTGCAGCATCTCCGTGAATCAATACGGGACAAATTTTCTTGAAGTCGTTGCCTAACGCATCTTCTACTTTTGCTCTTGTAATTCCTTCAACAACAGGATCTACAGCTTCTAAGTGAGAAGGGTTAGGAGATAGAGTAAGTGTTAAGTCTTTCCCGTTTTCAGATTTCACAAAAGAAGTGAAGCCTTGGTGGTACTTAACATCTCCGTCAAAACGCTCGTCAATTTCAAATTCTTTTCCTTCAAATTCAGAAAAGATATCGCGCGGTCTTTTTTCGAAAACATTCGTCAAGGTATTCAATCGACCACGGTGTGCCATTCCAACAACGAATTGTTCAACGCCATTGTCTGCTCCTTTTTGAACCAAGGCGTCAAGTGCTGGAACCAAAACCTCAAGTCCTTCGACCGAGAATCTTTTTTGTCCAACAAACTTCTTCCCAAGGAATGATTCGAAACCAGCTGTGATTGCCAGTTTTCTATAAATTTCTTTTTTCTTGGATGCGTCATACTGAGGTCTGTTCTTCAGCTCAATATGATTTTTAAACCAAGCAATAGGGTCGGGCTCTCTCATGTAAGTGAACTCAATTCCGATTGATTGGCAGTAGTTATTTTCTAAATCGGCGATAATTGCACGAAGTGTTGTCGGCCCAGTACCAATTTCTTCTCCGGCTTGGAAAACAGTATCTAAGTCTGATTGTTCAAGGCCGAAGTTTTCGATTGCCAAAGTTGGCGTATATGTTCTTCGATCTCTAACAGGATTTGTTTTCGTGAACAAATGTCCACGCTCACGGTATCCGTTGATCAGGTTTATTACTTTAAATTCTTTTTGGAAATTCTGAGGGACTTCTCCTCCGTCTTCAAAACTCGTTTGTGCGAAATCGAATCCTTCAAAAAATTTTTGCCAGCCGATATCTACACTCTGCGGGTCTTGCATGTACTGTTTGTGTAGATGATCAATTGCATTTACATCTGCATTGCCAACGTATGATATTTTATCCATTTTTCTTGCGCAAGTTTATGGAATACCAAATTTAGACAATTTGAAGACTTAGGACTAATCAATTCGAGAAAAATGGATGGAAAAGTGTGATTATTTTAAAATGTCTTTGAACGATTTCAAAATTGTATTGAATTTGAGGGGAAGAATACTACTATTTGTAAACCGATCTCAAATAGATCTTATAGGCCTCTCTTCTGATGATCAAAATACTCATTTTCTGAATAAATTCAGTATCCGTTGCGAGGGCTAAAAAATCCTGTTGCGGAATATCTATTCGATAAAGAAGTTGCAAAGTTTGCGTTTCTCCGAGTGTCATTATCTGTCCCAATTTTTCTCCAACGGCATTAATTAGTTCCAAATAGCAGAGCGGGGCTGCATCGAAAGCCGTGGTAAATTCAATTCCGCTTGTTCCAAAATCCTTTGCAATTTGATGTTGCGTTTTTAGAACAAAATCAGAGGATTTAAATTCAGTTTCTAATTGAGATATGGAAAGTGCTGTTTTCATTTGAGGTATTCATTTCGAACAATCGAGAAATCGAACAGTCGAAAGATCGACTCTAACATTCCGGTTCAACTTGTCGATACCATTGCGTTTCACCTTCTTCATCCGTAAGCATAAAACCACAATCGTCTAGATCTAGGACATACAGCACTTGAGGTTTGCTCATAAAAAAAACAGCGTGTTTTCCGTTTTTTGAAGTAACACCCAATTTTACATCTTTCGGATTTGCCGCAGATGAATAAAACCACTCTTTTACCCCTTCGGCATTTTGGCGCATCGTCATGTATTCCTCAACTCCAGTTTCCGTTGAACGAAAACGATGTATAGGGAGTTTGTCAACTACTTCGATATTGTTTTTCATAATAGCCGCTGCTTTTGCCGCTTTTTCCTTGGCTTTATCTTTTGAGTCGTCTTGAACGGGCTCAGAACAATTCACTAATAAAAATCCTGCGACTATAAATAGGTATATTGCTTTCATAATTGTCTTTTCAGTTATTGAATCAAACTATAAACTACACAATTAATTGATACCACTCCCAGCGCCGAATTCTTTTTCAGAAGCAACGAAACTCAATTCACCATTTTCGTTTTCAGCCAATAAAATCATTCCTTGAGATTCAACCCCACGAATAGTTCTTGGAGGTAAATTCATTAAAACGGTTACTTGTTTTCCAATCAATTCTTCAGGTGAATAGTGTTTAGCAATTCCAGAAACAATCGTTCTTTTATCCAAGCCTGTATCAACAAGCAGCTTTAAAAGCTTGTCTGCTTTCTTCACTTTTTCGGCTTCCAAAATAGTCCCCAAACGGATGTCCATTTTAGTGAATTCATCAAATGACGTTTCGTCTTTTTGAGGCTCGAATGTTGTTTCCATGGTTTTAGTCGCTTCTAATTTTGCAATTTCTAATTCTACCATTTCATCTTCAATTTTCGGGAATAAAATAGACGGCTTATTCGTCATGTGTCCCTCAGAAATTAAACTAGAATTACCGGCTTGGCTCCAATCCGATGTTTGGAAATCAAGGAACTCAGAAAGTTTTGTAGCTGTAGCTGGCAAGAAAGGTTGCAGAACAATACTCAAGTTTGCTGTAATTTGCAGTGCAATGTTCATTATTGTTGCAACACGTTCAGTATTTGCTGGATCTTTCACCATTTTCCATGGCTCCGTTTCCGCTAAATATTCGTTTCCAAGTCGGGCCAGTTTCATGGCCTCAGCTTGAGCTTCTCTTAATTTATAATCGTAAACTAGCTTTGAAATATTGACAGGAATTGCTTCCATTTGTGCAATAACATCTTTATCAGAATCGGTTAATTCACCGAGTGCAGGAACACTTCCATCGTAATACTTCTGCGTAAGAACCAAAGCTCTATTTACAAAGTTTCCAAGGATATTTGCCAATTCGCTATTGATACGCGTTTGGTATTCTTTCCAAGTAAACTCGCTGTCTTTTGTTTCCGGTGCAATTGATGTCAAAACGTATTTCAATTCATCAATTTTATCTGGGTACGCCTCAATGTATTCGTGCAACCAAACCGCCCAATTTCTTGATGTAGAAAATTTGTCTCCTTCTAAATTCAAGAATTCGTAGGCAGGAACGTTGTCCGGAAGAATAAGTCCTTCGTGTGCTTTCAGTAAAATCGGAAAAATAATTGCGTGAAATACAATGTTATCTTTTCCAATAAAGTGGATTAGTTTACGATCTCCTGTCCAGTAATCTTTCCAATCTTTGTTGTTGTCAAGCGCCCATTGTTTTGTTGCAGAAATGTATCCAATTGGAGCATCCAGCCAAACGTAAAGTACTTTGCCATCGCCTCCTTCAATAGGAACTTTCACTCCCCAATCCAAATCACGCGTCATTGCTCTAGGTCGAAGTCCGTTGTCGATCCAAGACATGCATTGTCCAGTAACCTGATTTCTCCATTTCGAAGCATCGTGATGTGGAACACCATCTAATGTTCCCTTTTTGATCCATTCTTTCAACCAATCCTCGTGTCGCTCCATTGGCAAATACCAGTGAGAAGTCGTTCTCATCACGGGTGTTTTCCCACTTAAGGTTGATTTTGGATTAATCAATTCCGTTGGACTCAGTGCAGAACCGCAGTTCTCACATTGATCTCCATATGCATTGGCGTGTTTACAATTTGGACAATCTCCCGTAATGTATCTATCGGCAAGGAATTGATCGTATTCTTCGTCATAATATTGTTCACTCGTATCTTTCGTAAAGTGGGCTTTTTCATTCAGTACTTTAAAGAAGTCTTGCGCAGTTTCCTGATGAATTTTAGAAGATGTTCTATGAAAAATATCGAATGAGATATCGAAATCTTTGAAAGCATCACCAATAATTTTATTGTACTTATCAACAATAGCCTTGGGCGTCGTTCCTTCCGATTTAGCGCGCAATGTGATTGCTGCACCGTGTTCATCACTACCGCAAATGAATGTGACATCGTGGTCGTTCATGCGTAGAAATCTTGTGAAAATATCTGAGGGAAGGTAGACTCCTGCTACGTGTCCTAAATGAAGGGGTCCATTTGCATATGGCAAGGCCGCACAAACGGTGTATTTATCTTTTGACATTCTGAAATGATAGAATTTATGGGGCAAAGATAGTTATTTCGATTCACTTCATGAATACCTCCGATAACGCTTTATTTTCGATAGGGAAATACACTCTTGGAATTTAGACTCCCTCTAATTCAATGAGATTTCCTTTTCAACAAAACGAATATTTAACTTTTCAAGTTCTTCAAGAATTGGAGTATACACTTCTTTTTGAACTGGAAGCCTCACACCGCTAGATTTAAGTGACCCGTTTAGAATCATCTTAGCGCAAATCGCAACAGGCAACCCAACGGTATTTGACATTGAGGTGTACACTTGATCTTCACCAATATTAACCATGTGAGAGGTAATTTGACTCTTTTTTCCATTTAGTTCATATTGGAATTCATGAACCATTACAAGCATGTCTTTGTCTCCATCCTCTAATGATAACTTGTCTACCAATATCTTTTGAAGCACTTGCGCTGGAGTAGCGTTCTCTATTCCAACGATTGGTTCGTCCTCGAAAAGGCCCAACCATTTGAATCGCTCAAAAGATTCCATTCTTTCTTCTCTGATGAATTCTTTAAACTTGTCTTCAACCGGTTTACTTTGGTCGTAAGGAAGAAATGAGTTAACAAATGTACGTGGGGTTAAATTTTCAGTGTTCACCATCGCATAAGTATCGTCCGTCATTCCCAATTCAATGAAAATATCCCACGCTTTGCAATATCCTGGACGGCGAAGTGTCCCCCTGAATATTGTTGGAATATCTTCTATTCCGTATGTCTCTCTATATGAAAGTGAATCACGGTTTGCGTACCCAACAAAGTCTCCATAGTCTTCAATCGAAATGTTATCCAATCGACCAAAAAGACGGTTATAAGGAATGTATTTGTATTGTCCGTTGCGAATAAAACTTGCAGCTCCACCTTGGCCCGCTAAAATCACATTTCTTGGATTCCAAGTGAATTTATAATTCCAAGGATTGTTGTCGCTTACTGGAGCAATTAGCCCACCAGTAAATGATTTGAAACTTATCAATTTCCCGCCTCGCGCTTTGATTTCGTGGATAATTTTCATAGCACTCATGTGATCAATTCCAGGATCAACGCCGATTTCATTCATGATCACAATTCCAGCTTCTTTTGCTTTCGCATCCAAATTGCGCATTTCTTCCGAGATGTAAGAAGGCGTAATAAGATTCGTTTTAAGTTCGATACAATCTTCTGCAATCGGAACATGGAATCGAGCTGGAAGCATTGAAATCACCAAATCAGCTTTCTCCATTTCTGGAAGTCGTTGAGAACGATCTGTTGCGTTAAATGACAGGGCTTCACCATTAACATGGCCATCAATCTTTGAACGAACCATTTCAATGTCTTGATCAACAATGCTTACTCTCCAGTGGTTTTCAACCGAATTTTCTAGTAGATATCTAATAAGTGAAGATGACGAAAGTCCAGCACCTAGAACAAGTATGTTTTTCATATAATTGATTGTCGTTGATCAAATATATAGAATGAATCACCCGATTCATAGTGTTAAATAAAATACTTATTAATAAAAGTAGTGTTAAACTTTAGTGCTCTTTGATTCCTATTTATTTAGTTGATTTAATAAAGCGAATATTTCCTGAAACTGACGTGTTTTGAATTAAAACATGATAAATCCCATTCTCTAACTCTGAAACATTGATCGTTAGTAAGTTGCCATTATTAAATTCAACTTCTTTAACCAGTCGGCCCGCTTGATCTGTAATTTCAATGTATGTTAACTCGTTCAATTCTTGGGTTAATTGAATATTAATTAAACCATTCGTTGGATTCGGGAAAACATTTACATTTTCAAATGTTAAGTTTTCAATCGATACCATACTGAAGAAATAAACATCCGAAACTCCAGTACAACCATTCGCAAATGTAACTTCAACTGTGTAATCACCCGTTTGCGTAGCTATCATTGTTTGGTTAGTCTCTCCAGGAATTGGATTCCCGTTGAAATACCATTGGTACGACGTTCCGCTTATTGTACTCAACAAGTCATTAACCGCCGTAATTGTTATTAGCGGAGTTGTAAGCATGTTAACAAGAACATCTTGCGATGAGCACAATTGAGTTGTCGAATAGATCACGTGAGAAGAAGATTTACTAGCCTCAATAAATGACACACCATCCAGATCAATAATATGCTCTGGAGTGTTAACTGATAGTCCTGTTAATGATAATTGATCTTCAGTATTGTTACCAAATCCAAATACAGACATGTCTGCTCTTTTAACTAGAGTGGTGTATTGTCCAGTTGAAATCATATCAACTCCAGAAACTCCAACTTGAATTACAACTGTAGAATTTGTAAAGTTTCCTGTACCAAGTTGTCCGAATGAATTATCACCTGCGGTAAAGACTTTTTCATCTGATGTTAAGAACGCACTGTGCGCAGCACCACCTTGTGCATTGATTACATTTTCAAGAGGAGATAAAGTAGGGTCAAGGCGATTTGTTAAATCATCTAACCCCAACTGACCAGATCCATTGTTCCCCCAAACATAAAGATTACCATTATTGTCAATTGCGAAACTTTGATATTCACCTGCTCCGACGGAAATAATATTTGTTAAGCCAGGAACTTGAATCGCATTCATTGAATTTGTTAAGTTTCCTTGACCAAGTTGTCCGTTGTTATTTTCACCTACTGTCCAAACGGTGCCATCATTCCTTAGAATAACGAAGTGGCTTTTTCCTCCAGCAATAGAATCAACATTTGTTAATGCAGGGTTCGCAAATGGGAAGTTAATAACATTGGTATTACCAGTTGCAAGTTGTCCTATATTGTTATTCCCCCAAACAAAAGTATTTCCAGTAACATCAACTGCCATAGAACTTGACTCTGAGGTTGCAACGGTTTTAATATTAGCTAAAGTCGGAACTAACTGAGGTAAGTTGCTACTTGTGAATGTACCGTCGCCTAATTGTCCTGAACTATTTTCTCCCCAAGCATAAACTTCATTTGTACTCGTTACTCCAAGCACGAAGTCATAGCCTGATGATAGTTGCTCAAACAGTTCCGTTGTAACAGCTGTCGTAGGTTCAGCTGAATTTAAATTGCTGCCATTTCCGAAAGTACCAGTTGCATTTTGTCCAAAAGACCAAACATCTGCAGAACCACCAGAAGTAACGTCTAAAGAATATGAACCAGATGAATATGCAACATATGAAGTGTCAGTTTCTCCAGTAATTGGATTTCCGTCTACGTACCATTGGTTTCCGTATTCTAGATTGCTCACAAGAATAACAGAATCACCTTCACAAAAATCGAGATTCGACATTGCTGTGATCGTTGGCTCGTCAATAACATTCATTAAAATGTAATCGCTAAATGGTTGCGTACATAAAGTTAATGTTGAATAACCAGTATATGTGAATTCATCTAAATCATTTAATGTAGATGAACTATAAGTATCATTAGTACTCAAAGGACCTTGAGAAACACCATTCAAGAAGAATTCGTATTCGTTAGCTCCATTCGCAGTAAACGTTGCGTTTTCACCTGCACAAATCATACTTGAAGCCGTAACTGTCATGTCCAAGTTCATTGAATTCACAATGAAATTGTATACGTCTGGAGTCGAAGCACAATCACCGTTATATCCAGTTACTGTTACTACATCACTATTAGAAAGAGTATTTACATCAAATGTAGTTAATGGTCCAGATTGAACAACCGCACCATTGATATCGAAGTCATAAGTCATTGCCGCAGAAGCAGTAAATGTTACTAAGTCATTTAAACAAATTGTAGCAGCGGTATTAATGCTTGATGCTATCGTCGGATATGCGAATACAGTATAACTTACACCAGACATTGAAGTACTAATACATGCATTTGTTTCACCATTTATAGTTACAACATCACCATCATTTAGGGCTGTATTGAAGTTAGGACCAGGACTGAATCCACCAATTGGAGTTCCATTAATTACTAGTTGGTAATTTGTCGCTCCTCCTGCAAGAAGATCAGTCAATTCACCAGCACAAAGAGAGGTGTCAGCATTATTTGTTAATGTTACCACAGGAGCGCCGTATACTGTAAATGTTAAGTTGTTTGAAGTGGATGAACAGCCTAATGAATCTCCTACAACTTCAATGATATCGAAATTCGCTAGACCTGTTGTTGAAATAGTCGTTAATACACTTGGAGCACCTTGAGACACATCATTTATAAAGAATTCATAAAGCGTTGCTCCAGATGCAGTAAAGTCAACATTGTCACCAAGACAAATAATATTATCTAAATCTGAACTGGTTAAAACAACATTAGGAGTAGGGTTTACGGTTATTGGTAGATAAGTATCAGTATTTGTGCAACCTTGAGGAGATGTTACTTCAACCGAAACAACATCATTATCTATCAACGAAATGCTACTGAATGCAACTGTTGGTGATAAAGATCCTTGAGACCCACCATTAAGGAAGAACTCATAAAGTGAACCTCCATATGCGGTATAAGTAATAGACTCTCCTTGACAAATGATATTGTCGACATCAGAAGATGAAAGGGCTGCTGTTGGAACAATATTTATAGTAACGTTTAAAATCGAAGATGAAGAACAGCTAGTTGCTTCACCAATTACTTCAACGTCAAAACTCCCAGTTGGGAACGCAGATGAATTTAGAGTGCTTAAGATTCCAGGTCCTTGAACACTAATTCCGTTTACAATAAATTCGTAATTCGTTGCGCCAGTTGATGTATAGTCGATCAATTCATCAGCACAATAAATATTATCCACATCTGTACTTGTTAAAGAAGTAGAAGGGATAGGGTTAACCGTTGTAAAAATGCTGTTAGATAAACTTGCACATCCAATTAAACTTCCATTGAAATAAACAGCTTCTCCATCTGTCAATCCAAATGTTGTGAATGTGCTTGTTCCTGACATAGCTCCTTGAGGAGTTCCATCAACGTAGAATTGATACATATCACCTCCATTAGCAGTAAATGTAACTTGTTCACCAGCACAAATAATATCGTCAGCATCAGAGCTTGTCATTGTCAATGTTGGAATCGCATTTACAGTAAGGTCAATCACTGCACTTGTATCAGTACAACCATTCCCACCTGTTCCAACTACTTGAATTGCATTTGATCCAATGAGAAGTCCAGGGTTCGTTAATATTGAAGTTGCAGAAGGTCCTTGCGATGATAAAGTATTGACGAAGAATTCATAGTTTGCTGCGTTCGCTCCTGTAAACACAATTCCATCTCCATCACAAATAGTATTGTCAACATCATTAGAGAAGAAACTAACACTAGGGTTACTTAATATGGTAAATGATTGTGATTGAGAAACGGTACATGTATTTAGTTCTCCTTCAACAGAAATCGTTTGACTACTCAGTAATCCAGTTGTTGTATACGTGTCAATTGCCGAAGGACCTTGAACACTTGATCCGTCAATGAAAAATTCGTAGTTCGCAGCTCCTGATCCAGTAAACGTTACAGATGTTCCAGCACAAATAGTATTGTCTCCGTTGTCGTCATTTGATAAAACGGTTGTTGGTGAAGCAAGCACCGTCATAATAATTTGAGGGCTGGCAAAGGAACAAGCACCAAGGTGACCAATTATTTCAACAGTCTCGTTATCGTTTAAAGAACTAGTAATGTAGCTGGCGTTTCCACTATATTGAACTGAAACTCCATTAATTTGAAAATCATACGCTGCCGCACCACTTGAAGTGAATGTTACTGTTTCTCCGGAACATATAATACCGTCAGCATCTGACGAAGTAATTGTCGTAGACGGAATTGGATTTACAATATACGTATAGCTTTCACTTGCCATGTAGTTACAACCCAAAGATGACGATCCCATAACAGTAATAGTATCACCCCATTCTAAAGAATCTATTGAAAATGTTGTGAGCGCCATTGGTCCTTGAACAGTTGTGTCATTCAAGAAGAATTCATATAAATCTGCACCACTTCCTGTAAATGTGACTAGCTGACTTTCACAAATCACGTTTCCACCAGTCGATTCAATCATTGAAGTTGTTGGCAACGGATTCACATTGAAAGTCATAGAAGTTGTGTCGGCACAGCCATTATCATCTACTACAACTAAAGAGATTACATCACTGTCTGCAAGAGTACCCGTAGTATATTCTCCAATTGTATCCATAAAAGCTACCCCAACTTCATCAATCAAGAATAGATAATCGTAGGATAAATCAAAAGAAGAGCCAGTAAACAGCACACTATCACCCGCACAAATTGATGAATTTGCATCGTCGGAGACAAAGGTGTAAACAGGAAGATCATTTACCACATAAATAAGCTGTGGCATGGAATCACTTACACAGCCGTTTTCATATGCCAAGACACTAATGGAATCATTGTTGGCTAAGTTATTTTTTATTAGTAAAGTGTCATCAATAGACGGTGTATTTTGCGGCACACCATTATAATAGAACTCAAATTCTACTCCCAAAGTAGAACTGTATGCTTCGAACGTAACTGAATCACCAAGACAAATTGTTTCATCCGGCTCAGATGTCGATAAATATATTGTAGGTTGATTAATATGAACAAGTTGTTGTATTGTATCAGTACAATAATTATCCTCATTAGTTGTTACTAATGTTACGTTGAAATCACCACTACTTTGGAAAACATGTTGGGTAGTGTCCAGATCATAATCATATTTGTAAGTTGCTGGAATCGCTTCGAGATAAATACTATCTACGATCAATTGATAATCAATAGAAACATCTGTTCCAAGTGTATCATTTGTTGCTTTCCATCTAGGTTGAACTGAATCCGATGAAAAAGATACATCAGAACCAAAATACACTGTTAAAACATCTGTTGGTAACACAGGAATTGCAGAAAGATCAAAAGAAACGGTGTCTTTCCCAATTTGAAAAGAACCGTTTGAAATAGTGTCCTCGTAAAACGAATGTTTATCAAAAGCACCAGACGAATTCACATTAAAATCACTATCATTCTTGTAAATTTTAATTTTAGGCTTATAATCATTTGATGCTTGAGTCCCAGATGCGTCCATATCAACAAGGTATGCATCACTTCCTGTTCCATTTATCAAAGCCATTCTATAAGCAACAGTGAAACTATAATTCATAGCCTCATAACCAGTAATAGTAATTGCACTCCCAGAAGCAGGTGTGAATACAGATTGTGCATCCGCTATTTCTGTCCATGATGAAATTTGTGCGTAAGCTGTAGTACCAATTCCAGGATCTTGAGAGAAATTTAAAGTTGTCGCATTGTTGGCTTGAATTAAACCTGTTGAACTTTGAACAGACGAGCCATCGTTATACAGCCAACTATAAGTAATTGATCCAGTTGTTGATGAAGTATTTATAAATTCAGTTGTGTCTCCAAAACAATAAGGGCCGATTGCAGTAAAGCCTGCTGTAATTGAAGATACTGAGCTAAAAACCCAGTTGCTATTACCTAAACTATCTACTGAATGGTAAGTCGTAAGAGGTAATCCCGCCGATGCGTCAATTTGCTGCACTACTAGTCCTTGACCAACAAAATCGGCAACGGTGTTTTGCTTAATTAAACTTGCGGTATTCGCAGTTGTAGTATATGACGTAGTCGTAGCATCATATTCTGCCGGAGCAATGGTAATCGTATTTTGACAATTTCCATTTAATAGTAAACCACCAGCTACTGTTTGAGTTGAACCTTCCTCTAAGTGAACTCTTGAACCAGGGACAACTGTAAGATCGTTATATGTGTTATTACCCGTTACAAGTTGCAGTTTTGAAAGAGGTTGATAGTTTAACGTAACATCATAAAAAGCTAAATCAGGAGTGATAAGTCTATTTTCATAGCTTAAAGTATCAGGCGCATATTGAACCGTATCACCAATATAAAGATGAGAGGTTCCCGATTCAAAAGTTAAATTCTGGTCATCTTTTGCATAGAATCCTCGAATTAGCTCAACAAATGAACTTCCTAAGTCTATTTTTCTTAAATCGGAAATCTCGTTAGTGTTGTCAAGTGAGAATAAACTCCCAGTTTTAACTTCATTGCCTTGCGTATATAGTTCACCATTAAAAACAGCGATACTGGATGAGTGATTCATCACCAGATTGTTCATTAATAAAAGTGAATCGGCAGGGTCATCCATGTTAACGTAGAAACTACAATCAATTGTACTAGTATTCGGTGATAATTCAGCTTGATCCTTAAATATTAATGCCGATTCAGTTCCAGTTCTATTCACAGTTAAATTTGGGTGAAGAGTAACATTCCCATAAGCATAAGCACTTGAGTCCAATTTAAAGGTTTGATTCCCGAAAATTCCAGTCCAATCCATCGTTTTGAAAAAGGCCGCGTCGTCAACTACTACAGTTTGTCCAGTTAAACTGAATGAATTAGCGTCAAAGAAAACAGCATCATTAAGTGTTGGAATACATCCACTAGAAACTCCATTTGTAGATAAAGACCAATTTGCTCCGTCATTCCAATTTCCACCATCACCAATCCAGTAGTAATTTGCCCCAACTAAATCCCAACCTGTTGTATTTGAAATTGAAGAAAGCGCAAGATTATATGTGTTAACTCCACCAGTATTAACTTCAGCAATGTTTAAACCAATTAAATTAATAACATTATATCCTGTTTTTGTGAAAATTGCAGAAGCACCCGGGCTAACAGTCGTCGATAAAAACAGAGGTGCTCCACATACACCACCTGCTACAAGTGAATCAGTAGAAAGAGTGGTACCATTCTCTATTTTGAATTGACTTGAAGTGACAACACTTAATAAGTCAAAGCTATTATTTCCATAATGTCTGAATTCAGTCGCAGTAGATGAATAAAGTGTATCATATGAAAGGTTTCCACCATCGAATTGAGCTATTGTCAAATTATCTCCAAGAGTAATCGATGATCCCGAAGCTGTCCAAACTAATGAAGAAGATGTATTGTCAACTTGCCACAGTCCGTCAGTAACATTAAATATTGTATTTGTGATGTCAATATCTCTAATTTCTGGTGTGATAGAATGAAACTCAGAACATGTCACGGTAATATTATTTACATCGATACCTCCGGCATCAACATGTATTTTACCAGCTCCAATATTGAAGTCATCAGCTATTGAAACTTGTTCTCCTGAAAATCTAAAATCTTGAATCCAAGTTGTTGCTAATGAGGTTATTACTTCTCCAGTAAGAGCTGTGTTCATTTTAATTTCACCCCAAGTTCCGTTAAAAGTGACTCCATTTGCATTTCCAATTATGGATCCTTGAACCTCAAAAGTGACTAAAAGAGGAGAGGCAAAAACGAAAGAAATTGGCACCCCTGAAAAGTTCAAATCATTCATTATCGCAGGTACATCAATAGTTACCAAGTCTCCCGCCGTCAAGCCTGAACTAGCGTCGAAAATCGCATTATCAGACACTCCCGGAACCGAGGCCCCGTTAAGACCACCAGACGTGTAAGACCAGTTAAGTGTGTTACTCCAGTTACCCGCGCCTCCAATCCAAAAATGATCGGCAGCAAAAGTTGAACTAGAGATTAGTAGGATACAAAATAGAAGTTTAAATTTGTTCATGTATGTGCTCTGTTATAATAATTTTCCGTTTGAATTTATGTACAGGAATATTTAGTTGCAAAGATTCGTGAAAAAATTGACTATCACAAGTAATTTGCATTTTTAGTCAACGAAATCAGGTTTAAATATTTCGTAACTATATTTGTTTCAAGTGATTTAGTGAATACAGCGACACCAATAAGATTTTTAGTACTTCTTAGTTTGTTTTTGTAGTTGTATTCGTGTACTTTTGTCTGAATTAAATAAGACCTATAGAATGAAAGCATTTCGACTAAATTATTTCTTGTTAGGAGTTTACATGCTCTGTGCGGGTGTCGCTTTTAACCAAGAGGACTCCGTCGGGGTATACGTGACTCCAGAGCACTCTGATGCCGATATAAATTTATTGACAGCTCCAGAAGGATTTGTGATTTCTGAAATATTTAATGGATACATTCATTACCAATCAAGTACATCAATTATTATGACAATGATTGACAATGTAAGTTACCTTGACATGGAAAGAGCAATGACCGAAGATTACTTTACAACTAATGGCATGGTGTTCGTGAAGAGTGAGAAGATAACAACCAATCATGATTATGGAGGGTTGATTTATAAATCAACTTTTTTACTCGAAGATCGGTCATTTGTTCGATACTTCGCATTTATAGGGAGTTTAAACGAGACTTTGTGGTTAAGCATCACATACCCAACTCAGGTTGAGGAATTAGTAGAACAGGAAATATTGAAATGTATTAAATCCGTTAATCTTAAACCTGTGAAAGATGAGGATTAAAACTTTTAATAAAATTGTACTGATAGTTTTTCTATCAATTTCAAGTCTTTCGCATTCGCAGCAAACAACACTGACCCATAACGTTCCATTTGCATCTGGAAATCAGAACATGTGGGGTCCATCTTCGAACAACTTCAGCATTGACACAACTGTTACATTGTTTGATGAATCTTGGAACGCAAGCTGGAATTGGTCAGAAATTGAATCTTTAGGCGGTTACGATTTTGGAGCTGCATTCAATGGAGGATTCTCAGGTCTTGTAAAAAGCAATTTCAGTCTAACAGGGTTTACAACAGGTGAGGTTGCAGTAGACTATCCAATTGATGTTGCCCTTACTATGCCATCAAACTCTACTTATGACCAAGGTGATAACGTTACGATTCAAACCGATTACACAATAGACAATGCAGTGGCAAAACTTGAAACGATGTACCCATCAGCTGGAGAAGCATCATTAGATTTGTATTTTCAAATGGCAGGTAACTTATCTGCAAATATCTGTGTCTTTGGATGTGCTGCCTTCCCAATTATTCCTGGATTTAATACAGGAATGAATAATATCAACATTTTTACTGTTAATGAGAATGAGGTGAATTTGATTAGTGTGAATAACGGACCACACGAAGAAACTTATACTGGCTTTCCTCTTACCATACCAGATAACAAATATGGTCTGGAGGGAACTTTAGAAATTCCATATGTATACACTGAATCACAAATTAACAACACAGATTTGGAGCTTAACGCATGTGGTGGGGGTGAGCATACAGATTCTGCATACCTTCAAACTCGGTTAAATATTGGTACATTGGTTGGATATTTAATTAAAGGAAAAATTGGAACTATTATAGGGAATTTGAGTGGGTCTAAAGATATTGGACCTGCAGAAGTTTGGTGGAACTTCTTTTCCGCAGGCTTCAACTTCGATATAAGCAATAAACAATGCTTTAAATTCGATCCTACGGTATATGGGAGATTTGAATTCCCAGTTGCTGTAGATTATACGGTAATGGATGGAGCAACCGCAGTCTCATCAGGGACAAGTAGTATAATTGAAGTCGAAATTGGAAACGATTTAAATTATAAATTCCCGTGCTATTTTGAGGAAATGGATATAACTACCACCTACAGCATAGACGGGCAATTCACCAATCACACGTATGATTCAGCAGCAATTTACGTTGATATGTCTGCTTTCCAATTTGGATTCAGTATTCCTGAAACCCCGATAACACCAGAGTTTAATTTTCCAGAGGTTTGTGTCGGAATTCCTTATCCTTGTCCTTCATGGTCTGATCCATGGGATTGGTGTACAGCGACCGTCTGTATACCTGAGTTTACAATTCCGGCAATAACATTCCCTGCGGTGTCAGAAACATTTCCAACAAATCCAGCATGGAGTGTGACTATTAACTTAACGGACTTCACATATGATTGGTATAATTATACATGGAGCTTGGAGGGATTTGCTGAAATTTCAAAGCCCCCATTTACAATGATGGCAAGTCCTATTACACTTGCTAGTGAGGCAACAGACTTAGATTGTTATGGTTTAGCAACAGGACAAGTTACAACAACTATTAACGCTATTAATGATGCAACACCTTATACTTATGAATGGAGTAATGGAGCAACAACTCAAAACATTTCTGGCTTAACAGCGGGACCGTATGAATGTATCATTTATGATGCACATGGCTGTCCACTCTTTACAGGAGCAACAGTTGACGAACCTTCGTTATTAGAAGTGTCTTATGTCAAGGTTGATAAACCTTGTGGGGGAGGCCCTGATATTGCTAGTATTGATGCAACAGTTACTGGTGGAACAGCACCTTTTACGTATGCATGGTCTAATGGAGAAACAACTCAAGATATTAGCAATTTAGATGGAGGATCTTACACTCTCGTAGTTACTGATGATTCTGGCGAGTGTACTGCTACATTTACAGCTGTCGTAGCAGAACCAGCAACGCTTGGACATAATGCATCAATTACAAACGTAAATTGTAATGGAGGAAGTGATGGAGCAATTGATGTAACGACCTTTGGAGGAACTCTTCCTTATTCGTTTAGCTGGTCATCTGGACAAGTGTCAGAAGATATTAATGCAGTTGTTGCTAACAGTTATACAATTACAATTACAGACGGAAAAGGTTGTATAAATGCTGCGCCACACTTTGTCATTCAACCAACAACATCAGTGAACCTGACTTCTACGGCGATTGATGTGTCTTGTAGAGGAGGAAATGATGGTGCTGTAAATATAATAACTACAGGAGGAACACCTGGATATACATACCAATGGATAAGTGATCAAGGAGGGGTTTTACCATATACAACAGAAAACATTTCTACAATTTCTTATGGAACGTATACAGTTGTTACAACTGATGATCAAGGATGTCAATACTCAACTTCACAATTAGTTGATCAACCAATTGCTAACTTATCTAGTTCGCCAATTCTAGTTGATATACTTTGCCTTGGTGATGCGACAGGTTCAATAGATCCAGTTATTGCTGGTGGAACAGTGGCATATTTTTACTCTTGGTCAAATGGGGCAACTACCCCTACGATTTCAGGATTAATAGCTGGATTGTATACATTAACGGTTACGGATTCTAAAGGATGTATTGCGGTTTACGATTATACATTAACAGAGCCAGCTCAAGCTTTAAGCGTTGTGCTTACTAAAACGGATATTTTATGTAATGGTGATGCAACTGGGGTTGTTGAAACCACTATAGACGGTGGTACACCAAATTACACTTACTTATGGGGTAATGGAGCCACAACAGAAGATATTTCAAATCTACTCGCAGGTAATTATAGTGTTGTAGTAACAGATAATAATGGATGTACAATTGGTGCCAATCTTACGCTGGTTGAACCAGCTGCACCACTTGCCTTATCAACAGTGATTACCGATGTAGATTGTTACGGAAATAATTCAGGCGCAGTCGACTTATCAATTACTGGAGGAACTTCTCCTTATGTGCAATTGTGGTCAAACCTTGGAACAATTGTATTATCTGATACAACTGAAGATCTTTCAAATCTAATTGCAGATACTTACACGGTTCTTGTAACTGATACGAATGGATGTACAGCGACGATGAATTCCATAGTTAACCAACCAAGTGCACCTCTTGCAATTACAGGAATTGTAGATGATGCAAATTGTTTCGGATTGAATGATGGAGCAATTGATATAACGGTGACCGGAGGCACAACACTTTATACTTATTCTTGGTCTTCTGGACAATCAACTGAGGACATCTCAACAGTTCTTTCTGGAGGCTACACGGTGATCGTGACGGATTCATCTCTTTGTGTTGAAACAATGAATTTCGTGATTGATCAACCGTTGGCACCGTTGAGTGTTGTTACATTTACAACTAATGTATTATGTAATGGAGATAGTGACGGAACTATAGAATCTGAAGCTTCAGGAGGAACAATGCCTTATACGTATGCATGGTCTAATGGAGAAACAACTGACGATATTGGTAGTCTCCTAACTGGAGTTTATACATTAACTGTAACTGATGACCAAGGATGTACAGCATTTACAGGAGCAACAATCAATCAGCCTGATCCACTAGTCTTTACACCTGCAGTTATTGATGCTAGTTGTTACGGATATGCTGACGGTGAGATTACAATTACTCTAGCTGGTGGAGTTCAACCTTATTACTTTAACTGGGGAAATCAAAATGAGATTCTATTGAACAACCCAAGTGAAACTTTGACGGGCTTGATGGCTGAGGAGTACTTTATTCGAGTTAGAGATGAAAATGGATGTATTAATGAGCAAACGGTTATTTTGAATCAACCAGCTCCATTTATTTCATCATACATTGTTACCGACCCTCTGTGTAATGGAGGAGTGGATGGTTTTATCGATGTGACACTCACAGGCGGTTCTTTTCCTTATTCTACTATTTGGAGTGATGGTCAGACATCGGAGGATGCTATGAACTTGGTAGCAGGGGACTACGGTTACGAGGTAACGGATTACCAAGGTTGTATTATTAGAGATTCAGTAACAGTTGTGGAACCTTCATTAGTTCAAATTTCATACGATCTTTTTGAAGTAAGTTGTGTTGATCAATCTGATGCGAGCATCTATGTGACTCCTTGGGGTGGAACAATGCCTTACACATATTTATGGACAACTGGCTCACAGGAACAAAACGCGGAAGGCCTGCCCCCAGGAACATATGACATTACAATTACTGATGATCATGATTGTGTTAATACGTTCTCATTCGAGGTCAACTTTAATTACGATGAGTGTTTAATCATTCCTAATACGTTTACTCCGAATGGAGATAATTATAATGATACATGGGTTCTAGGAAATCTTGATCTGTATCCAAATGCACAAGTGAAAATATTTAACAAGTGGGGGAATGAAATCTTCACTTCAAATGGACAATATGAGCCATGGGATGGAACGCAATATAGCAATCCGCTTCCGTCCGAGGTTTATTACTACATTATCGTGTTAGGTAATTTAGAGGATAATCAATATACAGGTACTGTAACAATTATTAGATAAAATGACAAAAAGTACAATTCTTTCATTCGCATTTTCATTTTTATTCGGGAGCCTGATCTTTGCAAACGAAGCAATGTTGCCCCCTGCGTGCCCTACAATTATCATGACAGGAGCCAATGTGTCGTGCTATGCTCTGACAAACGGTTCTGCTACTGTAAATGTAATTGCAGGAGGCAGTGGAAATTATACATACACATGGGCTACTCTTCCCGTCGCAACAATAACTAGTAGTGGAATTTCTAGTACTATTGATAACCTCAGCGTTGGAACGTATACTGTAACTGTAAGAGATAATGTTTCAGGCTGTACTGTTGTTGGAGCCTTCGTTGTTGGATCACCAGCCCCAATAGATATTTCTGGAGTAGAAACAGATGTTAACTGTTATAATCAATCTACCGGTAGTGTAGACATTACAGTTCTCGGAGGATCGTTGCCTTACAGTTATTCTTGGTCTCCTGGAGGAGCTACAACTCAAAATATATCAGGAGTTCAAGCAGGAGCCTATACAGTTACAGTACAAGCTTCAAATTCCGGGTGCTCCGCATCAAAGGTATTTACAATAGACCAGCCAATTGAAGCCCTTGACGCTACAGCCATCGTTTCAAATGCAACATGTTTCAACACGTTAACTGGGTCAATTGATGTGACAGTTTGGGGAGGAACACCATCTTATGCTTACTCATGGGATACAAATCCAGCTCAAGAAACTCAAGACATTAGTAGCATAGGAGCTGGAAATTATAACTTAACTATAACTGATAATGAAGGATGTACAAAATTGTTACCCTACACAATCACTGCTCCGACGGAACTTACTGGTTCATTTTCACTAATTGATTCTGTGGATTGTTTTGGTGAAGCAACAGGAAATTTAACATATGCTCCAGTTGGAGGAATATTACCTTATGTGTTCTCATGGCAAAACTCTACTACACTTTTTGCAGAAGCGTCAGCTTCTTTGAACAATGTTATCGCTGGAAGTTATCAAGTAACTGTTACTGATGATAAGGGATGTACTTTAGTTGACAATGATATTTTGTTGCAGCCACCTTTATTGGTTGGCTCGGTAACAGGAGTAAACGTTTCTTGTTATGGTTTTTCAGATGGCTCTATTGATTTAACAGTTAGTGGAGGTCTTGCTCCATATACCTTTGTTTGGACAAATGGAGTTCCAGTAATCGTTGGAAGTAATGAGGACCTAAATGGTATTTCAGCTGAAAATTACACAGCAACTATTAAGGATGATAATCAATGTGAGTTGATCGTAGCAAATACAGTTACTCAACCAGCTTCGGGAGTATTTGCGACTGTAAATGTTACGGAAATCTCTTGCAATGGAGACAACACAGGTGCAATTGATTTAACAGTTCAAGGCGGTACTTCCCCTTATACTTTTACTTGGTTTACTGGACAAACAACAGAAGATATCGCAGATCTATTAGTAGGGTCTTACGATTATACTATTCTGGATTCGAACAATTGTACATTAGCAGGAGTTGAAATTGTAACTGAACCTGCTTTACCGTTGAGTATTTCAAGCGCGATTACTAATGTAAATTGCTTTGGCGAATCTAATGGAGATGTTGATTTAACAATTACCGGAGGAACAACGCCTTACGTTTTTGAATGGGCGAACAGTCAATTCCTGTTAAGTAATACAAATGAAGATTTGCTTAATTATCCTGCAGACTCATACAGTATTATTGTTACAGACGAAAAAGGATGTTACGAAGTTGATACGTTAATCGTTACTGAACCAACAAAACTTACAGCTGATTTTACGGGAGTAAACATTTTATGTCATGGAGGAAATAACGGATCAGTTGACCTTGCTGTAACAGGAGGTATTACTTCATACACGTACTCATGGAATACAGGAGAGACAACTGAAGACATAAACACTTTGATTGCTGGATATTATGAAGTAACAGTAATTGATGATAATGGTTGTATTATCGATGACAGTATTACACTTACTGAGCCAATGGATAGTTTAGTTTTTACTTATGAAGTTGAAGATGTACTATGTAAAAACGGTTCTGATGGGGAAATCGATCTTTCCATAACAGGAGGAACAACATCATATGATTATAACTGGTCAAGTGGAGATACATTATCGGAGATTGGAGGCTTAACTGCAGGATATTACACATTCCTTGTCATAGATGAAAATGGTTGTTTACTTTCTGACTCAATATTTGTTGCAGAGCCTGACGCTGTGACTCTTAATGAAGTAATTACACCTGTTAAATGTTTCAGTTTTTCGGACGGAATTATCGACATCACACCAATTGGTGGAATTGCACCATATTCGTTCACGTGGTTCAATTCAGATTTTGCATTGTCGGCTCAAACAGAAGATTTAGTTGATTTCCCTGCTGATACTTATCAATTAGAGCTAATTGATTCAAATGCTTGTTTCTACGAGATGTTTTTAGAAATTGTTGAACCAGAGCTACTTGTTATTGATTACACATATAATATTGTAAGTTGTCAAGGTGGAGCAGATGGAAATATACTGGTTGATATTTTTGGAGGTAATCCAACCTACACTACCGAATGGTCTAACGGAGCGACTACTCAGGATTTACTAAACGTCCCGTCAGAGATTTACCAATTAAATGTGGTTGACATGAAAGGATGCTCTGATTCTATAATTATTGATATTTCACAACCCGACTCAATCATAATTGATTTCGAGTATGATCAAATTTCTTGCATTGACAATTTTGATGGTGTTGCTTACGCTTATCCAAATGGAGGAAATGGAGGATATGATTATTCTTGGTCGAATGGAACGCTATCATTTGATAACCCTGGATTAAGTAACGAATGGTATTCTGTGATTGTTACTGATATACTAGGGTGCACAGGAGTTGACTCAGTATTTATTACTAAGGATAATATTGGATGTGTCTCTCCAGTTACTGCATTTACGCCAAACGGCGATTATTATAATGATTTTTGGAACATCGACAACATGGAATTGTATCCCGAAGCAGATGTACAAATCTTCAATAAGTGGGGAAACTTAATTTTCCGTCATACTGGATTGTATGAGCCTTGGAATGGTACGATGAACGATAATCCAGCACCTTCAGAAGTATATTACTGGATCATTAATTTGAATGTGCCGGATAGAGAAGTATTAAAAGGAATTATTACTATAGTAAGATAACAAAAATGAAAAAGTATTTATCAATATTGTTTATTGGAGTCGCAGGTTTTGCATCTGCCCAACAAATATCACTGAACTCACAGTATTTGTTCAATGAAATGTTAGTTAACCCTGGAGCAGCGGGATCAAAAGATTTTGTTCCTATTCAGTTAAGTTTTAGAAAACAATGGGTTAATTTCCCAGGGTCTCCCACAACTCAAGCTCTTTCAGCACATGGGGAAGTGGGTAAAAACATGGGATTTGGTGGCACAGTATTTAATGACGTGGCAGGACCTTCAAGAAGAACAGGTTTGAATACTAACGCTGCGTATCATTTACAACTTGATAGAAGAGGCGATCATCAACTTGGTTTAGGACTTGGTCTTTCATTAACGCAACACTTAATTGATGTGAACATGTTGACAACCTACTTGCCAGATGATCCAGCCGTTCTTAGAGGGTACAATAACCAATTCGTGCCAGATGCTAATGTTGGAGTGTTCTATCATTTCAAAGATAAAGGGTTTGCCGGATTGTCTGCTTATAATCTTGTAGAATTGAGACGCGACCTTTATGATTTTGGCAATCCCTTTTACAACCCCTTAGTAAGAACATATTATTTCTTGGGTGGATACGAGTTTGAATTGAGTCCGAGTTTTGATTTAAAAACAACTGCGCTTGTTCAAATGATAGAAACATTTACTACACAATTTGATGTTACAGCACTTGGAACATACAAAAAAGTACTTTGGCTTGGAGTTTCATACAGACATTTAGATGCTGTTGCTTTTATGGCTGGAGCTCAGGCCGGTCCTGTTCGATTTGGATATTCTTATGATTATACGCTTTCTGATATTGGCAATTACTCTTCAGGATCTCACGAAGTTTTTCTGGAACTACAATTGTCAACTAAGAACAGTGGAAACAAAACTCCGTGGTCAAAACGCAACAGAATCTTCTCGCCTAAAACAAAATGAAAATAGTTCCAATATTAATCGCATTGCTCTTTACGAGTAATTTGTTGTCTCAGACCTTAGATGACGCAAGAGATCTTTTTGACCAATTTGAATATTCGAGTTCTGCAAAGATATATGAGAAAATCGTAGCAACCGGATCAATTCCTTTAGAAGATTATAAAAGAATGGCTTATGCTTACTTTTCGGTAGGGGATTATGAAAAATGTTTGCCTATTTCAGACTCTATTATTAAAACGAGTGGTATTGAGCATTTTTTTTATTACGTTAATGGAGAAGTGAATATGGGAACTCGTAATTATGAGAAAGCTCGAGAATCATTTGAGAAGTACATTACTTTGGATGATGAGTACGATGTTAACATAAACCTTCAGTCAATTAAACTAATTCCGACTTGGACTCCTCAAACCTATTTGATTAATAATCAGATGGAAGGGAACACCACAAAAGCGGACATTTCAGGGCCAAGTTTTGGAGAAAACACGATCCGTTATTCAGAAATCGCAAAAGATTCAAAGGGAATACAGATGAATACGGACTCGACTGACCTGATGTTAGCTTATCCAATGATTGGGAGGGACGGAATTTTTAATTTCATTTCTCTTGATGACTCTATAAAGGACAAATCTATTTCTTCAATATCTTTTTTTCCAAATGGAGAAGATGTTTTATTGTCGATTAATAGGCCATTGCCTAAGAATGAATTGGACTTAGTGCCTCACCTTTACAAGGGCAAATTTGACCCGACCAACAACCTTATTTCAAGTTTATATTTATGGGAGTTTTCTGGTTATGAAGATACTACGTCTTGCTCACATGCGACTATAAATGCATCAGGTAATCTAGTGGTTTTCACAAAGATGGGTGAAAAGACAAACGGTGCTGATTTATATGTATCGGAACTGACAGGTGGCTCATGGTCTAAACCAACTGAACTGAAGACGCTGAATACAAGTTATGATGAAATGTACCCAATGTTTATGGGGGACACACTTTTGTCGATGGCCTCAGATGGAAGACCAGGCTATGGCGGTTTAGATATATATTTAGTCGAAGTTAATGGATCAACTTTTTCTAATGTGGCGCATATTAAGTCTCCAGTGAATAGTTTTAAAGATGATTTTAATTTCTGCTATTATTCAGCTGATTCGGCGAGATACACGTCGAATAGAAAAGGAGGTCTGGGCGATGATGATATTTATTTTATTAAATACTCAGAGCCCTTGTCACCTGTGATCAAGAAAGACTCGGTCGATTTTCATGAGTTTGCAGATAATTGGAAGACACCAATTATTTATTTCGATTTTGATAAGTTCGAGATAAGCCAAGATTTCGAAAATATTTCAGGTTTAATAGGTTTTCTTAGCAACAACTCGAAGAGTTCAATAGAGATTGAAGGGCATACTGATAGACGTGGTAATATCGATTACAACTACAATTTAGGTTATAAGAGAGCCAGAACCGTAAAAGGAGAGTTAATTAAAAGAGGCGTTAGAGAAGGGCAAATAAAGATCTCATCCAAAGGTGAAATAAATCCTCAATTTGATTGTTCAAATGGATGTAGTGATTTGGAATATTTGAAAAATCGTGTGGTTCTAATTAAACTTGATGCGAAATAGTTAAGATCACTCTATTGGTTCACTCATTAATTTGCAATCAGCAGGAGGTATGATTGAAAATACCTTCGCTTTATCAGCAACAAAGTTTTCTAGGTTTGAAGCTTGAAAGATTAATTCTACACCATCTTCAATTTTCGAGAAGTACATTGGAAAACCTGGAATGTTTGGATCAACAACATTAGCTACAATGTTATCGAGTTTGATTTCATCCGTAATCCAATAAATTGTGACTGACCTTTTTTGTTCAATTGTTATTTTTTGACAATTATACCCTAGGATTTTTCTTGTATCTTCAAAGTAAGTGATTAGCGCATTCGAATCCATGACGGGTCTAGAAAAATCCATTTCATCGAGAGGTTTTATTGTAGCAAACTTACCCATTCCACTTTCGATTATTGAAAGGGATTTACTCGAATCCTGATTTATGATTATTTTAGTTTTATACATCGACCCCATCGTAAAATCAATTCGAGCCATGTTCTTTGCAAAGTAGATCTCCATCTTACTATTTCTTAGCATTCCAGCTTTTTGTTTAGCCTCAAGGGTTGTATCCAAAGCTTCAACACTAATTGAATATTGAAAGTACCCCTCTGTGACTTGCGAATAAGCTTGGAAAGAAGTTGTAAAAAACAGAATTAAAAATAGATTTTTCATAGCTGTAAATATATGATTATTAAATGAACCGACAGGTCAACTATGTGTTAACGCTCAGAAATTATGTTATCTTTAATCACATTGCATAAGCACGAAAATAAACACTACCTACTATGGAACCAAATGCATTACTGACAAATACTTTACTGAATTTCGCCAAAAAACTTGAGACTAAAAATATAGTCAGCGCGGATACTGGAATAAAAATAAGAAGCTTTATTCGACGAAATGAAGACCCTTCTTATTGGCAGATTTTTCTGGTAATTAGTGCACTTTTTGGAGCGCTATTTGCCTCAGCGGGTATTGGTTCTATTTTTTCTGAGAACTGGAATGACATGCCAGAGCACTTGCAAGGTTTTTTCAGTATAGTTCCAATGCTTGTGGCTGGGTATTTTTATTATTTGGCCCTTACCAAGCACAAGGATTCCAAAGTATGGATAGAGGCCAGTTCACTATTCTTAATGCTTATGACAGGACTTTCGATGGCTCTTGTTAGTCAAACATACGAGATAGAAGGTGATATCTTTAAGTTCTGTAAAGTATGGTTGGCCTTAACTGTACCATTGTTTTACGTAGCGCGCGCTTCAGTAATTTCAGGATTTTATTTGGTTTTAACACTGCCACTTCTTGTTGACGTTCTGAATACTGGATTGTTTCGTCTAGGAGAAACTGAAAGTGAATTGTATTGGTTTTGGCTTTATATTTTAGCTTTCATTCCACATTTTTACTTGGCGTTGGATAAAAAATCAACGAAGCAAAGCATTCGAATTGTTTACATGTCTTATGTTTTCTTTGCCATTTTAACTTTAGGATTAATCGCTACAGTAAAGAGTAACTACATACTGTGGGCCTTAACTGCAGCGGTTGGGTTCTATCTTTTCGGAAGACAATTTATGAGAGATAATATGTATATGGCTATGCGTCCTTTCTCTTGGTTGTCTCAATTGGGTATTGTTGCTTTATTAATTGCCATTTCAAACAAATTGTCAATGATCATTGCATTCGGTTCGGATTCGTTCATGCACATGGATAGATGGGAAGGTGAAGAATGGTATTATTTCCTTTTGCTTCTTGTCGTGATGGGAGGGATTTACTACAACTTCTTTAGAGCAAAAGAGAAATTTGGAGAGGTGAATTACTTGATCGTTTTCGCACCATTTTTCGTGATTTTCTGTATGCTTTTTGATGATTTCATCGATTCATGGTGGTGGATGTCTTTATTCATTAATTTCTATATTTTATATGTTGGAATTACGACTATGATTCACGGAAGTTCTAGTGGAAAGGTTGCGAAGGTATTCGCTGGACTCCTTGTCGTAGCTATTTTGTTGGGGATTAGATATTTCGATACAGATTTGGGTTACATCGCTAAAGGAATTGTATTCTTGATGGTCGGCGGAATGTTCTTTGTCATTAACCTTTTGGTAAAAGATAAGGTAGAAGACATTGAACGTCACAAAAAGCTTGCTGAGTGAAGATTACTCAATGCCCGATGAGATGGCCTTTCAGAAACAACGTGAGCATGTCCATATAGGCGTTCGAATCATGGATGGAGAGGCTAGAATAGTGGACATCTATTTTAAAGGGAAACCAATTTTGGATTACCTTCGTGAATATTACAGCTAAATCAGAATCGTAGGAATAGAAGCCGAAAATTTAGCTTGCGCTTCTAGAAGTGGAATTTTCAATTCATCTGCTTCCTCTTTTTCCTCTAATTTCTTAATTTTGTTGCAAACAACACTAATATATGGGTAGAGCATTTGAATATCGACGCGCGGCAAAGGAAAAACGATGGGACAAAATGTCGAAATTGTTTCCCAAGCTTGGAAAAGCGATAACCATGGCAGCCAAGGAAGGTGGAACAGACCCAGACACGAACGCTACTTTGCGCACGGCAATTAAAAATGCCAAAGGGCAAAATATGCCGAAGGACAATATCGAAGCGGCGATCAAACGCGCAGATGCTAAGGATGCTGAAACATTTTCTGAAATGGATTATGAAGGAAAAGGTCCTCACGGCGTTTTAGTTTATGTTGAATGTGCCACAGATAATCCAACCAGAACGATTGCTAATGTGAAGTCATATTTCAATAAAGCTGGTGGAAGTGTTGTTCCAAACGGTTCGCTTCAATTCATGTTTAATCGAAAGTCTGTATTTGAATTTGAAAAAACAGACGACATTGATGTTGAAGAAATGGAACTTGAATTAATAGACGCGGGTTTAGAAGAAATTGAATTGGAAGATGATAGAGTCTTTTTGTATGGGGATTATACTTCATTCGGATCCATTTCAACAGGACTTGAAGAGATGAATGTTGACGTTATAAAATCGAATCTTCAAAGAATTTCAACGCAACCTGTTGAATTCACTGAAGAACAACTGGTAGATATTGAAAAGATGCTGGATAAAATTGAAGATGATGATGATATCCAACAAGTCTTTACAAATATTGCCTAAAATAAAGAGGATCAGGTATAATAAAAATGATTTTTGGGAGTTTCTCTTTCAGAAGAACGAAAATCAAGATATAAAATGGTAAGAGGATTTAAAATAGCAGCGATTGCATCATTGGTCATGGTGGTAGTCTTCTCATGCTCAACCGAGAAGAACACTTTCATTAATCGCAATTACCATAGCTTAACGGCTCATTACAACGGATATTACAATGCGAATGAACTGATTAATCAATCTATGGTTTCATACCAACAAGGGCGAATTGAGGACTATTACACATTGATCCCTATTGATCCTGTTCCCGGAGATGAGGAGGTAATAGGAATATTTCCTGCCATTGATACGGCAATCGCTAAATGCAAAAAAGTCATTGTAAATCATAGTATGCCAGGCAACGAACGTCCTTCGAGAAAAAAGGAAGAACACAACCGTTGGATTGATGAAAACTGGACAACAATTGGGATCGCATCGTATTACCGTCGTGATTATGAAGGAGCAATGAAAAGCTTTCAATTCGTTCGTAAATTCTACAAAAATGACCCTTCGTTATACGTTGGAGAGCTTTGGATGGCTAAAACAAACATGGCCCAAGGGAACTTGACAGAAGCGAAATTTAATCTTGACAATTTAGACAAGGCCATTCTTGAAGAAAAAGAGCGAAAGGGGGAGAAGAGCTCGAAAAGTAAAAAATCAAGCAAAAAGAAGAAGACAAGCAAAAAAGATGAAATTGCTATATTCCCCAAGGCAATTCGATTTGAATTGGAAAAGACGAAAGCTGAATTGGCTTTGTTACAAGACAATAAGGAAGATGCAATAAGCTATTTAATGGAAGCTTTAAATCAAGCACGTTTCGGCGATAATAAAGCAAGAGTTCATTTTGTGCTTGGACAGATGTATCAGGAGACTGGAGATTTAAACCAAGCGAAATTTCATTATACTAAGGTGGTTAAAAGTAAGGCGGGATACGAAATGAATTTCAATGCCCGCTTGAAAAGAGCATTCTTAGGATCTGGAGATAAGGTGAAGAAGGAATTGAACAAAATGCTTCGCGATTCTAAAAATGCAGAGTATAAGGATCAAATTTATTTTGCTCTGGCTGAGATCGAATTCAGAGAGAATGATGAAAAACAAGCAATTGACTACCTGCACAATTCAGCGTTCTATTCAACAACAAATACTCGTCAGAAAGGAATGGCATATGAAAGATTGGCGGATTTAAGCTTCTCGAAACGTCAATATGTTCCTGCTCAAAAATATTATGATTCTTGCGCTTCTGTAATTAAAGACACGTATCCAAATGCTGAAGCAATTCGCAATAAAGCGAGTAATCTAGCGAAATTAGTAATAGCTGTTGAAACCTGTGAACGCGAAGATAGTCTGCAAAGAATCGCCGAATTGCCTGAAAAGGATCGCGAGAAATTCCTTAAAGATGTTATTAAAAAAATTAAGGACGACGAGGCTGCTCGTAAAAAAAGAGATGCTGAAAGGCTGAGAGAGTTGCAAGACAATGAAGCCTTGTTTGAAGCGGGTGGGAATGGCGCCAAATGGTATTGGAATAATAACAAAGCCAGATCAGAAGGGTCTCAAGACTTTAAGCGGTTATGGGGCCAGCGTGATAATGAGGACAACTGGCGTCGCTCGGAAAAAATTCCGGAAGCTCAGTTTGGAGGGCCAGATGATGAATTGCTTGATTCGCTTCCGCGAGAAGTAGAGGACACATTGACGGTAGAGAATTTATTAAAATGGATTCCATTGGATGAAGATGCGATGGCGAATTCAAACCGTAAGTTGATGGAAGGTCATTACAATGCTGGAGTTATTTACAAAGAGCAACTGAATGAATCTAAATTGGCTGAAGATCAATTTCAAGCGGCATTAGCGAAAGGGTTGCAGTCGGACCCCCATGATATTTTAAGCTCATTCCAATTGTACAAGCTCTCGGTAAACAATAATTCTGTTATGGCTGAGAAACAGAAAAGCTACATTGTAGGCAACTATCCCCTCAGTGATTATGCCAATTATCTAAGCGATCCAGAATTCTTTATTAAAAAGAAAGAAAGAGACGCTGCATCTGTTAAGGTGTACATTGCTGAAGTTGATAAATACTCAAGGGGGCGATATCGCGATGTTTTGAATAATGCTACAAGAGTAATTAGTGAGGAAAATAATAATATCTACAGATCGAAGTACATGTTGTTGAAAGCAATGTGTCTTGGTCAAATGGAGAGAGACAAGAACATTTTGTTACCGTTATTAGAGCAGCTTGTTGCTGAATATCCTGAAACTGAAGAGGCGACACGAGCGATTGAAATGATTGGAATTATTCAAAATGGTTATTCTGAAAACGCAGCGGTTGACTTTATGAACAAATCGGGTTATCGATACAACGATCAAGTTAAAGTGAAGGTAATTGTCTTTTTATCTAAGAAAACAAGTTCTAATTCTGCCAAAACAAGAATTTCGAATTTCAATAGAGAATACTTTAGTCGTGACCGTTTAAAGGTTGATCCAAAAATTTTTGGAAAGGACCAATCAGTAATACTCATTGATGATTTTGATGATGATATGAAGGCGGCTAATTATATTAGAGCCTTCAAAGCAACTAAAAAGCACCTTTTAGATATTAGTGAAGCTAAAGTTTTCATTATTACAAAAGAGAATCTTAGAACCCTTTTTGAGAGCATGAGCCTTAAGGAATACGAGGATTTTTATTTAGAATACTATTAATTTGAAGTTATGAAGAAGAAAGGAACAGTGTCGTTTGAAAGTCCAGATAAATTGAATGTAATTGTTGAAGGATCGAAAGTGATTGGTGATATGATCACTGAATCTAATCTGCGTATTGATGGGGAAGTAGTTGGAAATGTTTCTGCCTCATCCAAAGTGGTAATTGGAGTATTTGGAAAGATCAAAGGAAATCTCGCATGCGGGTCTGCAGATATTGAAGGTAAGGTTGACGGAATCCTTAAAGTTGACGGATTACTGTCATTGAGATCAACAGCAGCTATTACTGGAGAAATCACGACAGCGAAGTTAGAAGTTGAAGAAGGAGCTAAATTCTCTGGAAGCTGCGTAATGAACAATAGTAAAGCCGCAACTACCTCTCCGAAAACGGTAAAAGAAGACGCATTAGAAGACAACTTGGTGTACTAAATGACCGACAAGAAAAAGTCAAGTGGATCGTCTAGATACATCCGTTTATCAGGGATTGGTGCTCAAATGGCGGCGACAATATTTTTAGGCGCAATCTTTGGTAGGTACTTGGATGATGCATGCCCCTCAGACAAAAAATGGTTTACAATTGGAATCACGCTCTTTGCAGTTGCCATTTCATTGTACAATGTTTTACGTCAAGTAAACAAACTCAACTCCAAGGATGATTAAAAAAGCCACAGGCTTTATACTGCTTTTAACTGCGTTGTTAGGATTTGCGTTTGTGGTTCATACTTTACTTCAACACGATTTAAAGATTGGCTCTTTCGAAAATCACGTAATTATTAATTACTGCTTCAACTATATTCTAACGATAGGCTTTTTTATAACCTTACTCATTTTTGAAAAGAAAAAGTCAAATCAACTTGGGTTTGTGTTTTTAGCAGCAAGTACCATCAAGTTGATACTATTCCTATTTATCCTATATCCTAATATTAAGGAAGGCGCAGGACTTAGGAGTGTTGAGTTTACTTCTTTCTTTGTTCCCTATGGAATTAGTGTTGTAATCGAAATTCTCTATATGTTGCGCATTCTAAATTCTAAAGACGCACAGTGAATCTAAAAGTCAAGGTAATTATCTGCTTGAATTTGAGCACAATTCGCTTGATTTTTTTATTCACACAAGATATAGACCTATCGGTTTAAAAGTTTTACCCAAATTAGTTTCACCTATATTAATATTATACGTACTTTTGCCCCAAAAATTAGTGGTCAATAGATCGTGTGATATGCATAGATTATTTAAGTTTTTATTCGTTTTATTTTTAATCAGCCCAATGGCTGTGAATGCTAACCCCCATGAAGAGGAAGAGCATAATGATTCGGCCATAGAGCGTTCTGAAGAAGAACAAGCTGCATATGATAAAGCAAAAAATGGTGAATATGTAATACATCATACTAAAGATTCACATGATTTCGGGTTTGTAACAAACGAGTCAGAAAACAAACATTACGGATTTAGTTTGCCGGTTATCTTGTATGATGAAGGATTTCACTTCTTCTCATCTTCTAGTTTTGATCATGGCCACAAAGTTGCGAAGTCAGATGGAAAGTATTTCAAGCTTAATTCACATGACGCAAAAATTTATAGGTGTGATGAGTACGGAGAGATTTATGAATCATTAAAGCCTTGGGATTTTTCAATAACAAAGAATGTTATTGTCACTTTCTTAATGTGTCTTCTTATGTTTTTATTGTTTAGAGGAATCGCAAAGTCATATAGAACTGGTTTGGCGCCAACAGGTGCTGCCAAATTCTTCGAGCCAATCGTTGTGTTTATTCGTGACGAAATTGCAGTCCCTAACATCGGAGAGAAGCAAAGTAAAAAATACATGGCTTACTTGTTAACTGTGTTCTTCTTCATCTGGTTTTTGAATTTAGCTGGAATGACTCCTCTAGGTATAAATGTTACAGGTAACCTTGCTTTAACAGCAGCTTTAGCTTTGATTACTTTTACAATTACGACATTTACAGGTAATAAAAATTACTGGATGCACATTTTCTGGATGCCTGGTGTTCCAGTTCCAATGAAGATCATCTTAATTCCGATTGAGTTAATTGGAATGGTAGTTAAGCCTTTCGCATTGATGATTCGTTTGTATGCGAACATGCTTGCTGGACACGTTGTTTTGGGAATGTTAATTGTTGCGGTTTATTCGTTTGAGAATTATTTCGCGTCAGGTGCATTTCTGGGATTAACGTTCTTCATGAACATAATTGAGTTGCTTGTAGCATTGTTGCAAGCATATATTTTCACGATGCTAACAGCGTTGTACTTCGGTGCAGCGTCAGCGACAGCTGAGCATCATTAATTAGTATTTAATAACCCTTAAATAAATAGAGACATGATGGATGTAAGTATGATTGGTGCTGGATTGATTGTAATTGGAGTTGGTATCGGTATCGGAAGAATCGGTGGATCTGCAATGGACGCAATCGCTCGTCAGCCAGAAGCTACAAACAAGATTCAAACAGCAATGCTTATTGCAGCGGCGCTTATTGAAGGAATTGGTTTCGCAGCGTTATTCGCAGCTTAATACAAATGTTTTTCTCAATGCCGCAACGATTGGTTGCGGCTGAGAGGATTTTAGAGTTAAGAAAATAAAAGAGAAATGAAATTATTAGAAGAATTTTCGATTGGGTTGTTCTTTTGGCAAGCAGTGTTGTTTTTAGCATTGTTGTTCTTGCTGAGAAAGTTTGCATGGAAACCTATTCTGAACGCGGTAAATGAGCGTGAAGAAAAAATTTCAGATTCATTAGTGCAAGCTGAGAAGGCTCAAGAAGAGTTGAAGCAAATGCAAGCGCAGAATGAAGACTTATTAAAGGACGCACGTGCAGAAAGAGATGGATTAATCAAAGAAGCTAAAGAGACAGCAACGAAGATGATTTCTGATGCAAAAGATGCTGCTAAAGAAGAAGGAAGTAAAATGTTAGCTTCTGCTCAAGAATCAATCAATGCTGAGAAAGTTACTGCAATTATGGAGTTGAAAACTACTGTTGCTGCGTTCTCAATTGAAATTGCTGAGAAAATTGTTCGCAGTGAGTTGTCATCAGAAGACAAGCAGAAAGCTTTAGCTGATAAAATGGCTGAAGACATTAACTTGAATTAAGCATCAGATGAAAAGTACTAAAGTAGCATCAAGATACGCGAAAGCATTACTGGAATTAGCCGTTGAACAAAACAAGGTTGATTCAGTACTTGGTGATATGCACTTTTTGCTTCAAACCAACACAGAAGAGAAGAATTTCAGAACGCTTATTGAAAGCCCGTTAATTAAGGCTGACAAGAAGGTTTCAGTGTTTAAATTGATTTTCGAACAATTTGAAGATATTACAATCTCTTTCGTTGAGTTGATCACTAAAAATGGTCGTGAAGCAATTTTGCCATATATCGCTGAAGAGTTTGACGCGCAAGTGAAAGCTTATAAAGGAATCGTGCCAATGACATTAACGTCAGCGCATCCTTTACATGAAGATACAAAGCAAACAATACTGGATAAGATTCAAGGGTCGATTAAAGGAACTTTGGAAGTAACAGAAGAAATAGACGAGTCTTTAATAGGAGGATTCGTGGTGAAAATGGGAGATATGCAAATCGATGCTTCTGTTTTGAACCAGTTTAATAATTTAAAACAACGTTTAGCACGTTAATTTAAGGGCCCACTGAGCTAGTCGAAGTGAGCCTATTTAATATCTATACAAGATGGCGGATGTAAAACCAGCAGAAGTTTCTGCAATATTAAGAGAGCAATTATCAGGATTTCGTTCTGAAGCAGAATTGCAAGAAGTTGGTACTGTACTTCAAATTGGAGATGGTATTGCTCGTATTTATGGACTTGGAGGAGTTCAATACGGTGAATTGATTGAGTTCGATGGTGGACTTCAAGGAATCGCTTTGAACTTAGAGGAAGACAACGTTGGTGCTGTACTTCTTGGAAAATCTACTAAAGTAAAAGAAGGAGACACTGTAAAGCGTCTTGGTCGTATTGCTTCAGTTAAGGTTGGAGAAGGAATGGTTGGACGTGTAGTTGATACTCTTGGACATCCAATCGATGGAAAAGGACCAATTGAAGGTGAATTGTACGAAATGCCAATTGAGCGTAAAGCTCCAGGTGTACTTTTCCGTCAACCGGTAAACGAGCCTCTTCAAACTGGAATTAAAGCAATTGATGCAATGATTCCTGTTGGTCGTGGACAACGTGAGCTTGTTATTGGTGACCGTCAAACTGGTAAAACAACAGTTTGTATTGATACAATTATTAATCAAAAAGAATTCCACGATAGAGGAGAAACAGTTTTCTGTATCTACGTTGCAATTGGTCAAAAAGGATCAACTGTTGCTGGAATCGTGAAGAAATTAGAAGATGCTGGTGCAATGGCTTATACAGTTGTTGTTGCGGCAAACGCTTCTGATTCTGCTCCAATTCAATTCTACGCGCCAATGACTGGTGCAGCGATTGGTGAGTTCTTTAGAGATACTGGTCGTCCGGCATTAATCGTCTTTGATGATTTGTCTAAGCAAGCAGTAGCATACCGTGAGGTGTCACTTCTTCTTCGTCGCCCTCCAGGACGTGAGGCATACCCAGGAGATGTATTCTACCTCCACTCAAGATTATTAGAGCGTTCTGCAAAAATTATCGCTGATGATGAGATTGCAAAACAAATGAATGATTGCCCAGAATCAATTAAACATTTGGTTAAAGGTGGTGGTTCGTTAACAGCTCTTCCAATTATTGAAACTCAAGCAGGTGATGTTTCTGCATATATTCCTACAAACGTAATTTCGATTACTGACGGTCAAATCTTCTTAGAAGGTGACTTGTTTAACGCAGGTATTCGTCCAGCGATTAACGTAGGTATTTCAGTGTCACGTGTAGGTGGAAACGCACAGATTAAGTCAATGAAGAAAGTTGCGGGTACGTTGAAGCTTGATCAAGCACAATACCGTGAGCTAGAAGCATTCGCTAAGTTTGGATCCGATTTGGATGCATCAACAAAATCTGTACTTGATAAAGGCTCAAGAAACGTTGAGATCTTAAAGCAAATGGAAGGTGATCCTTACCCGGTAGAGAAGCAAGTTGCTATTATCTATGTTGGTTCTAAAGGATTAATTCAAAACGTTCCTGTTGAAAAAGTTAAAGAATTCGAAAATGAATATTTGGATTACTTAGACGCGAAACATAGAGATACATTGGATGCACTTAAAGCAGGGAAATACACTTCAGCAGAAACGGATGTGTTAGAAACTGTTGCAAAAGAGCTTTCAGCGAAATACTAGAGAATTATGAATTAGGAGTTATGAGTTAGGAATTAATACTTCCGAATTCATAATTCATAATTATAAAAGATGGCAAATCTTAAAGAAATAAAAAACAGAATAACCTCAATTTCATCTACAATGCAGATTACTTCTGCGATGAAAATGGTTTCTGCTTCAAAATTGAAGCGAGCGCAAGATGCTATTACGCAAATGCGCCCTTATGCTGAGAAATTGCAAGAAATTTTGGGGAACCTTAGTGCTACATTGGATCTTTCTGAGAATGCTTTTGCAGATCAAAGAGAAGTTAAAAATGTAATCATTGTTGGTGTAACTTCGAATAGAGGCTTATGTGGTGGTTTCAACAATAATATCATCAAGAAAGCAAATATGCTTATCGCTGGTGAATATGCTGATTGTAACATTAAGTTAATTGCTGTTGGTAAGAAGGTGAATGATTCTTTCAAGAAATCAGCGAACTTTACACGCCCTGATGGTATTGGAGAAGCAGAAGAAATGTTCAATGATTTAACGTTCGAACGTAGTTCTGTTTTAGCTCAGTATTTAATGGATGAATTTCAAGCTGGACATGTAGATAAAGTTGTTATCGTTTATAACAAGTTTAAAAACGCAGCGGTTCAAGAAGTTATGGATGAACAATTCTTACCAATTATTCCAACGGTAGCGGAAGCGGGCTCTTCAACAGGGGATTACTTGTTTGAACCTTCTAAAGTTGAAATCGTTGAGGATTTATTGCCGAAATCATTGAAAGTTCAATTGTTCAAAGCGTTATTAGATTCATACGCATCTGAGCATGGAGCTAGAATGACAGCAATGCACAAGGCAACTGACAACGCAGGTGAAATGAAGCGTGATTTAACACTTCAATACAACAAAGCACGTCAAGCTGCAATTACAAATGAGATTCTTGAAATCGTTGGTGGTGCAGAAGCACTGAACGGTTAGTAGAAATATACTTTTATTGAAAGGCCTCTTGATTGATTCGAGAGGCCTTTTTTTGTGCTTAATTTTCTAGTAGTAAACCAATGATGTGCTTTTTATAAATACACTATTGTGGATTTATATATCTTTACCTTCACCAATTCAATCATGGAAACACACGGCTTATTTCTCGCTCTGCTGCCCCTAGTTGCATTTTTATATGCTGCGGTAGGTCATGGAGGTGCAAGCGGTTATTTAGCCCTTATGGCCCTGTTTGAGTTCGCCCCAGACGAGATGAAATCCACAGGCCTTCTTCTTAACTTATTTGTAGCCGCGATTTCCTTTTATCATTTTTGGCGAAGTGGCTATTTTAAAGGCAAACTGTTCCTCGTTTTTGCGGTTGGTTCCATTCCACTATCGTTTTTGGGTGGAATGCTTGAAGTCGATGTGAAAACCTATAAAATCATCCTTGGGGGACTTCTGATTTTTGCGATTCTTAAAATACTAGGTCTTTTTGGAAAAGAGTCTAAAGAGATTAAAAACGTCGGTTGGATTGCAGGAATTTCAACAGGCGCAGCAATAGGATTCTTTTCTGGTTTGATTGGAATCGGCGGGGGGATAATCTTAAGTCCCATTATTCTGTTGTTTAAATGGGGACAGATGAAAGAAGCGGCAGCCGTGTCTGCTTTGTTTATTTGGGTAAATTCTGCTGCTGGAATGGCGGGTCAATTCAACGCGGGAATTCGAGTGAATACCGATATTTGGATCTTAGTTGGCTTCGCCGTAATTGGTGGTTTTGCTGGAAGCTGGGCAGGAAGTAAGAAAATGAACAATCAGACGCTGCGGTATTTATTGGCATTCGTTCTGGTTCTCGCTATCGTTAAACTTGTGTTTACTTAATCGACATTTAAAATGTTTGCTAACTATAATCTACCCAATGCGCATTCTACTGCTTTTTCTTCTTTGCACGTTTCAATTA